>Ga0114939_10002887_pt1 | contig 12358 bp, 9 predicted proteins | sample AshMeaCrysSpring_FD_87196 | JGI IMG/M metagenome (GOLD analysis project Ga0114939, IMG submission 87196) | Groundwater microbial communities from Big Spring, Nevada to study Microbial Dark Matter (Phase II) - Ash Meadows Crystal Spring | ecosystem: Environmental > Aquatic > Deep subsurface >... | reverse complement strand
TGACGAGAGCTATGGGTTCGACCAGGTCATCACGCCACCGATCGGCGCTTCGGACTTCATCATCGGCACTTACAACGAACTGCCCCTGGCCTCGGTGGTGATCAACACCCGGCTCGGCCAGTACCTGTTTCCGTTCTCCTTCGGCAACCGTGGCGCGGCAGTCATGTTCGAGCCGAAGACCTACGTCGGGCGATTGAAGCGCGAGCTGCGCTTCGACCGGCCGACATTCCTGGTGGTGCACCTGACCGCCGCGCACTGGCCGTACTACACGGCCGAGACGCCGTTCGGCGTCAGCAAGCCCAAGTCACCCGAGGACCGCCCGATCTATCGCATCGGCCTGCGAACGGCGGACTCGATGTTCGACCAGGTCGTACATATTCTTGGGTCGAAGGGCGCACTGGACAATGCGATCGTCGTCGTCCTGTCCGACCACGGCGAAGCGATGCTGTTGCCGAACGATGCGATCGTGAAGAACGGTGCCTTCGTGAAGGGACTCGGGGCGCCGATGAAGGTATTGGACGTAGGGCATGGGCAGAGTGTGCTGTCCCAGACGCAATACAAGGTATTGCTAAGTTTCAAGGCATTTGGCGAAAGGAAGCCCTTCCACAACTCCGGTCGCGACATTCCGGTCCCGGCCACGGTCGAGGACATCTCGCGCACGCTGCTCGACCTGTTGGGAGTTCCCGGCAACCCGCTTCAGTCCGAGGCACTTTCGCTTGCGCCCTGGTTGCAGGCCACGGGGATGCTGCCGGCCGGCCCGGAGACGAGCCGGGTTCGCTACACCGAGACTGACCTCGCGGTGATTCCCGACGTGCGAGGCGAGGTCGACGAAGTCGAGACCGCGAAGCAGAACTCCAAGTTCTTTGGCATCGACTCCAGAACGACTCGCATGCACATCTGGCCCAAGATGATGCCGCTGGTCCGCGCTTTCAAGGAGCGCGCGGCCTTCACGCAGCAGCATCTGCTGGCGGCGATGCCTGCGGGCCCCGAGACTCACCAGTACGTCTATTTCGACATCGCCACAGGCAATGGCGAACTGCTGCTGGAGCGGCCCGGCCCGGAACTACCCGAGGGCCAGTTGCTGTGGGACTCACTGCATTCGCATTTCGAGGACGAACTCAAGCCCCCCACCCGGACGACCATCGATCAGTGGCCGCAGATCGCGATCGAGTGGCGTGACTACTTCATCAACAAGCAGGACGCGCCCGCGGCGTCCGCACCGGGGCCCGCTCCGACGCCTGCTGCGGAGCCTGGCTCCGTGCCGACGTCAGGCTTGGTCGTTGCGCCCGCGGCGAAAAGCGACTGATACTCGTGCGCCCGACAGCGAGGGACGCCGTTTGCAGGTAAGTAGCCACGCTATGCGCGGCCCCGAGGCACCGGGCCGTCCTTTGCCCGCATCGCTCGTCGCCGCGCTGGCCATTCTCGCCATGGTCTTCGTGGGCCAATGGCTGCAATCCGCGGTTCACCTGAACCACGACGTCTCTTATTTCATCCATTTCGACGGCTGGCTGCTGCAGGGCCGGCAGTTGGGCTCCGACCTGCATGATGGCAACCTGCCGATGGTGTGGACGCTGTTCATGCCCGCGGCCGTGCTCGTGCATTGGAATTTGCTGACCGAGCCCGCCGCGGTACGCTTGCTGTTTTGGACGTACTTCTTCATCAGCGCGCTGCTGACGATACGCGTGCTCTCAGGGCTGGAGGCAAACAGCCAGGGCGCCTCGAGGGGCTGGCTGGTTGCCTACGTCCTGATCGCCACGCTGGGGCCCGGGTTCAGCTTTGGCCAGCGGGAGCACGCGTGCGTGCTGTTCGCCATGCCATACCTGGCCGCGGCCGTGCTGCGGCTGCAGCGAGGCGAGCCGCTTGGCACGGTCACGGCCGTCACGATCGGCCTGCTGGCCGGCGTCGGCTTCGCGATCAAGCCGTACTTCCTCGCGATCCCGGCACTGGTCGAGTTACTGCTGCTCGTCAAACTCGGCTGGCGCGCCCTGTTCGCGCGGACGGAAAGCCTGGTGCTGGCCGGGACCGTCCTGGTCTACGTCCTGTTGGCCCTGCTGCTGCTGCGCGACTACCTCGAGCTGACGCTGGGGCTGACGCGGGCCACTTACTGGGCCTACGACACGCTGAACCGCGACGTGCTGGCTGCCCGCCACCTGGCCGTTGCCAAACCGGCCTTTTACGGCGCGGCGATTGCGCTGATCTCGCGCACGTGGAGCCACCATCACACGGTGATGCTGCTCGCGCTGTTGGGATTCACGGCCAGCTATTTCGCGCAGTCGAAGGGCTTCGTCTACCACGCCTACCCCGTACTAGTTTGCGCGATCACGTTCCTGGGCATCTGCGTCGGCGCGGCTCTGGCGCGCGCGTGGCGCGACTGGCGCGCCGAACGCAAGCCACTCTGGCTGGCGGTCGGGGCAGCGGCCGTGCTGATCGCGTTGCCACCGGTCAAGCAAGCCCACGACGACATCGCGCGCTGGTACTTCACGTACAACATCGCCTGGGGCCCCACCGGGCAATTCCGGCAGGCCATCATCGAAATGGTCGATAACTACGCCCCGAACCCCGGGGCCTATTTCTTCGCCTTCTCGACGCATCCGTTTCCAGGTTTTCCGACCGCTTCGTATTCCAGGGCAGATTGGACAGGCCGATCGATGGTCCAGCCCGTGATTCCTGCACTCTCGCGCCTGGCGGAGGTGACTGATCCCGAACGGCGCGCAAAGGTGTTCAAGGCGGCCGAGTACCAGCGCCGCATCATCGTCGAGGATTTCGAACGCCGGCCACCGACCATCGTCTTCGCTGAGCGCACCCTGGCCCGCCTGGGCATGAGTGGGCGGCCATTCGACGACATCTCGTTCTACATGTCGGATCCGCGCTTCAGGCGGATTTGGGCGAACTACACGGAGTACCCGCCGATGGGGCCCTACCGAGTCTTCATTCGCCGTGACGCGGCGACGATGCAGCCGCCTCCCGCGGCACCACAGCCGTGAGTTGCATGCGCGTGGCCGACCGAAGTCAAATTCCCAGATGAGCCGCATCCCCTTCAATCGCCCGTTCCTTGCCGGCGCGGAGTCGACCAACGTCGCGCGAGCGATGGCCAGCGGCCACCTGTCCGGCGACGGGCCGTTCACCCGGCAGTGCCATCAGTGGCTCGAACTGCATACTGGCGCGAGCAAGGCGCTGCTGACCCATTCCTGCACGGCCGCCCTTGAAATGACGGCGCTCCTGAGCGGTCTCGGTCCGGGCGACGAGGTCATCCTGCCGTCTTACACCTTCGTGTCGACGGCGAGTGCGTTCGTGCTGCGAGGTGCGGTACCCGTCTTCGTCGACGTGCGCGCCGATACTCTCAACCTCGACGAGCGGCAGGTGGAGGCTGCGGTTACGCCGCGCACGCGTGCGATCGTTACGGTGCATTACGCAGGCGTTGCCTGCGCCATGGACGAGATCCTGGCGATTGCAAGCCGACATCGGCTGCTGGTCATCGAAGACGCCGCGCAGGGTGTCATGTCGAGCTATCGCGACCGGCCGCTGGGATCGTTGGGCACGCTCGGCGCATACAGTTTCCACGAGACCAAGAACGTGATTTCGGGCGAGGGCGGCGCGCTGCTCGTCAACGATCCATCGCTGTCCACGCGCGCAGAGATCGTCCGTGAGAAGGGCACCAACCGCAGCCAGTTCTTTCGCGGCCAGGTGGACAAGTACACATGGGTGGACCTCGGCTCGTCCTTCCTGCCGGGCGAGATGGTTGCCGCGTTCCTCGCAGCGCAACTCGAGCACGCTACGACAATCACGGCGCGTCGGCTCGCCCTGTGGGATCGATACCACGCCGCGTTCGCAGATCTCGAAGCAGCAGGCAAGCTGCGCCGTCCCGTGGTTCCGGCGGAGTGCGCGCACAATGCCCATATGTACTACCTGCTGCTGCCGAGCCTGAACCTGCGCACGGCCTTCATCGAGCACATGAAGTCGCGTGACATCCAGTGCGTGTTTCATTACGTTCCATTGCACTCGGCGCCTTATGGCCGTCGGGTGGGCCGAGCGGCCGGCTCGATGCAGGTCACGGACGACGTTTCCGACCGCCTCGTGCGGCTGCCCCTGTGGGTCGACCTCGAGGAGCACATCGATCGTGTCATCGATGCAGCGCACGAGTTCTTTCGCGGCCAGTGAGCGGAACCTGAGGTCATGAAGTTCGACGGCGAGCCGGGTTCGATCCTGGTCACAGGCGGCGCGGGGTTCATCGGCGGCAATTTCGTGCTCGGGGCGATCGCCGCAGGAGCACGCGTCGTCAATCTCGATGCGCTCACCTACGCCGGTAACCTCGACACGCTCGCCAGCGTGCAGTCCCACCCGGATCACGTGTTTGTGCATGGCAGCATAGACGACCGGCCACTGGTCGATCGCCTGCTTGCCGAACATCGGCCGCGCGCGATCATCAATTTCGCCGCCGAAAGCCACGTCGACCGCTCGATCGACGGACCGGCCGCTTTCGTCCAGACCAACATTGTGGGCACGCTTGTCCTGCTGGAGGCCGCACGCGACTTCTGGGCACGCATGCCGACGCGTGAGCGCGAGACCTTCCGCTTCCTGCACGTCTCGACCGACGAAGTCTTCGGGTCGCTCGGCGACTCGGGGTATTTCACTGAGACTACGCGTTACGCGCCCAACTCCCCGTACTCGGCGTCGAAGGCTGCGGCCGACCACTTGGTGCGGGCCTTCCACCACACCTTCGGTCTGCCGGTGCTGACCACCAACTGCTCGAACAATTACGGCCCGTATCAGTTTCCCGAGAAGCTGATCCCGCTGATGATCCTGAAGGCGGTCAAGGGAGAGCCGTTGCCCGTCTACGGCGACGGCCTGAACGTGCGCGACTGGCTGCACGTCGCCGACCATTGCGACGCCATCGTGCGCGTGCTGGAGCGCGGGCGGACGGGCGAGACGTACAATATCGGCGGCAATGCCGAGCGGCGAAATCTCGACCTGGTACGCGGCATCTGCAGGCTGATCGATGCGAGGATGCCGCGGCCTGACGGCTTGCCGCGCGCGTCGCAGATCTCGTTCGTCCAGGACCGGCCTGGCCACGACCGTCGGTACGCGATCGACGCCGGCAAGATCCGCGACGAATTGGGGTGGACGCCCTCCATCAGTTTCGAAGAGGGGCTGGAACGGACCGTGGCCTGGTATCTCGACAATCGTGAGTGGGTGACGCGCGTCCAGACCGGCGTCTACCGGGGCGAACGCCTGGGAGTCCGTCCATGAGTTCCAGCGCGCGCAAGGGCATCGTGCTGGCGGGAGGCGCCGGTACGCGGCTGCACCCGATCACGCTCGGCATCAGCAAGCAGCTGCTGCCGATCTACGACAAGCCGATGATCTACTATCCGCTGAGCGTGCTGATGCTCGCGGGCATGCGCGAGATCATGATCATCAACACGCCCGATGAGCAGTTCTTCTTCAAGCGTCTGCTGGGCGACGGCAGTCAGTGGGGCATGCGCTTCGAGTATGCCGTGCAGGAGCGACCGGAGGGCCTACCGCAAGCGCTGACGATCGCCGAGCCTTTCCTGCAGGGCGCGCCCAGTTGCCTCGTCCTGGGCGACAATGTCTTCTACGGCCAGGGCTTCACGCCGATGCTGCGCCGGGCCGACGCCTACCGCGAAGGCACGACGATTTTCGGTTATCGCGTCAAGGACCCGACCGGTTTCGGTGTCGTCGAGTTCGATTCGTACGGCAAGGTGGTGGGTCTCGAGGAGAAGCCCGCCGTGCCAAAGTCGAATCACGCGGTGACGGGCCTGTACTTCTTCGACGAACGGGCGCCTGCGTTCGCGTGCGGGCTGAATCCCTCTCCACGGGGCGAAACGGAGATCGTCGACCTGCTGCGCTGCTATCTCGAGGCAGGCAACCTGCGCATGCAGCCGCTGGGACGCGGCTTTGCGTGGCTCGATACGGGGACGCACGAGTCCATGCTGCAGGCGGGGCAGTTCGTGCAGACGATCGAGCAGCGACAGGGCCTGCGCATTGGCTGTCCAGAGGAGATCGCCTGGCTCAACGACTGGATCGATGATGTGCAGTTGGCCGAACTCGCCAGACCGCTCGAGAAGAGCGGGTATGGGCGCTACCTGCTGGGACTGTTGTAGGGGCACCGCATGAAGCTGATTCTCGCGCTGTTGCCCACGATCTTGCTGACCGCCTACAGCCAGTTCGTGATCAAGTGGCGGGTATCCACGATGGCGGCGACGACGCTGCAGGACGTCGGCCCGGCGCAGCGGATCCTCGCCTACCTGCTCGACCCCTATATCATCAGTGCCTACGTCTTCTCGCTGCTCAGTTCCATGGCCTGGTTCTTGGTCTCCGAGAAGTACCCGCTGTCGGTTTCGTTTCCGGTCTACGTCGGCATCATCTTCGCCGTCGTCACCGTCGGTGGGAACGTCTGGCTGCGCGAGACGATTTCGCTGCAACACCTCGTTGGCATCCTCTTCATCCTGGTCGGCGTCATTGCCATCAGCCGCGCCGCGTGACCATGGCTGATTTCCTTGCGCCGGTGCGGGAGCACGTCGATGCGGAGGCGCCGCACCTGCGTCCCCTGTTCGACGTCATGGCCGCCGAGGCGCGGTTTGCGCGCTCGTGGCTCGACGACGACCTCAAGTGCCTCCCATCTGGCGCGGCCGTGCTCGAGGTTGGTGGTGGCGCGTTCCTGCTCTCGTACGCCTTGGCAAGCGAAGGCTTCAGTGTCACGGCCATCGAGCCAACGGGTGTCGGCTTCGGTGCGTTCGAGGAACTCGGCCACCGGGTGCTCGCGCTCGCGAAGCGAGACGGCGTCGAGCCCGTGGTCGCACGTTGTAAGGCGGAGGAGTTCGTGTCTTCTTCGCGCTTCGCCTTTGCGTTCTCACTCAATGTGATGGAGCACGTCGATGTGCCGGAACTCGCTGTCGAGCGCGTCGTGGCGAGCCTGAATCCCGGCGCGAGCTATCGCTTCCTGTGTCCGAATTACCTGTTCCCCTACGAGCCCCACTTCAACATTCCGATCGTGATCAACAAGCCGGTAACCGAGCGGTTGTTTCGACGCCGCATCGAGTCCAACACGAGCAACAGCGATCCCATGGGCCTGTGGCGATCGCTCAACTGGATCACCGTGCCGCGCGTGCGTCGCATGGCAACCGCGGGCGTCGGGCTGCGAGTATCGTTCGAGCGGCGCACGCTGGCGTCGGTGATCGCCCGTGCCATCGACGACTCGGAGTTCGCGAAACGCCGGTCGGCCTGGATGGTCCGCGGCATCCGCACGCTGAAGGCCATGGGGCTGCTGCATTTGGCGGCGCGGATTCCGGCGTCGCTGCAACCGATCATGGACGCGCGCGTGAGCGCTCGCTGAAGATGTCACAGGTCACCACAGGCGTTCGCGCCATCCTTTCGCATCCGATCGTCTACAACGCGATGCAGCGGCTGATGGGCTCCGAACGGGGGCGCATGCTCACCGTCCGCGAGTACGTGCGGCCACGGCCCGGCATGCGGATCCTCGATCTAGGCTGTGGTCCCGCGGAGATCCTCGGATTCCTGCCCGATGACGTCACTTACGTCGGCTACGACATGAGCCCGGAGTACATCGAGGCGGCGCGGCAGCGTTTCGGCAGGCGTGGCACGTTTCATTGCCGCATGCTGCAGCAGGCGGAGGTCGCCGAGCAGGAGCCGTACGACGTCGTGCTGGGTCTCGGCGTGTTGCATCACCTGGAGGACCAATCGGCGCGGAAGTTCATGTCCCTGGCGGCCGCTGCCCTGCGCAGAGGTGGGCGCATATGCACGGTCGATCCTTGCTTTGCTCCCGGGCAGAACCCGATTGCGCGCTTCCTGATCTCACGCGACCGTGGCCAGCATGTCCGCGACGCCGCCGGCTATCAAGCGATTGCGCAGGGTGTCGCCGCGGAGGTCAATGGCCGGCTCGAGCACCAGGCCTGGATTCCATACACGCGCTGGCGCATGGAATGTCGGGTGGATCCGGCCTGAAGGCCGTTCAGTCGACGCGCCTCAGTCAGATGCCGCAGGTGCGCCGGTGACATACGATCGTAGAACGTCATCAATGGTGTCGGCACGGCGCACCAGTCTGATTTCATCGCCTTCCTGGGCCAGGATCGGCGATGCTGGCAGGATGAATGGAGGACGCAGCACGTTTGTGTACGCGCCCACGTTCTCAAAGACCAGAATGTCCCCCGGCGCCGCCGGGCCCTCATAGTCGCGATGCAGCACGTCGTCCTCCATGCAGGTGAACCCGACGACATGGCCCCGGACCGGAGTGGCAGAGGTGCCGTGATGACGCACCGGCAGATTGCGAGCGCTCTTCGTCGGACGCACGTCATAGACGCTGCCGGCGACCTGCACCCAGTCCACGCCGGCGACGTGCTTCACGCTCATCACGCGGGTGGCGAAGTACATGGCGTCGGCGACGATGGGTTTGCCCGGCTCCAGCACCAGGCGCGGACCGCCGTTCGGGAAGTGACTCGCGAAAATGCGGCCGATCGTCTCCCCGTACTCCTCGTATGTCGGCACGTGGTAATCGAAGGTCGCGCGTAATTCCTCCGGCATTCGGCTGAAAAAGCCGCTGCCGAGATCGATCATCTCCAGCGACTCAACCAGGCCATGCTGATTTGCCAGACGGATCATCGTCTCCGCCCGATGCGTGAACGACTCCAGGCTACGCTGCGGCGTGTCGTAGTGGCAGTGCAGGGCAGCGATGCGCACGTTGGCGTGGGTGCGCAGCCGCTCGACCGCGCCTGCGACTCCTTCCGCAGATAGGCCGAACCTGGATGGGCGACCGATGTCGAAATTGCACCGCAGGCCGACGCGCAGCTGCTGCGCGTTGCGGGCCGCGATTCTATCGATGATGTCCAGTTCGTACGGCGCATCAATGTTCACCAGCGCTCCGCCGAGCAGCGCGCACTCGAGGTCGGCCATCCGCTTCAATGGCCCATTGAAGATGACGTCAGCGGGCGTGTTGCCCAGGCGCAGCGCAAGGTCGTGTTCCATGATCGACACGACCTCTGCGTAGCCGCCAAGGTCGCGAACCGCTTCACAGATGGCTGGCGTGTAGTTCGTCTTGTAGGAGTACGCGAGGCGGACGTTCGGGTAATGTTTCGAGAATGCGCCGGTGAAGTCCCGGTAGTTCGCGCGGAAGCGATCCAGGTCCAGCACATAGAACGAGTCGCCGTGCTCACGCGCGAGTTCGAACAGTCGCGATGTCGAAAGCCTCATGGACTACTGCACCTCGATTTGCAGTGCTGCGGCGAGGCGCTGCGTCATCTCATGGAAGGTGCAACCTTCCGGGATCGAGAAAATCGCATAGCCAACCAGATCGGCCCCGTTCTCCATGGGCCGGACCTGCTCGCCGATGGAGCGGCCGATCAGCAGCTTCTCCAGTTCGGGCACTTTCGCGCGCACCGTGGCTTCGTCGGCGATACCCGCGAGACGGCCAGCCCTGGGTGCACCGAAAACCCAGCTCGCCATGCGTCGCGGACTGTCCGCCCGATGCAGCTCGAAGGGCTCGCCCATGGCTAACCGCAGCGAAGCTTCAGTCAATTGCAACCCCGCGGCACGGGCGAACAGCATGGGAATGCCATTGCCGCCCAGCCGTGGGCTGATCTCGATGATCACCGGGCCTTTCGGGGTCACGACGGCGTCGAGGTCGAAGAAGCAGGTCTGCAATCCCACGTGGGTCGCGATGGCATGGACCTGTTCGCGGATCAAGTCCTCGTCTGCTGCGGCGATCCTTGACGGCACCACGTGACCATCGATCATGAATCCCGTGCGCTGCTTTTCCGTGCATAGCATCTGGACGACGCGACCGCAGTCGATGTAGCCGTCCGCAGACAGGTGCTCGCCCTCGAGATGCTCTTCCACGCAGATTCGGCCGCAGCGGCTGCTTGCGATCGCATGGGAGAAGGCGGATTCGCATGCCGCGCGGTCGTCGATGTCGGCCGACGAAATCCCCTTCGAGCCGGAGGCGTCCTCCGGCTTGAAGACTACCTTGCCACGCAGAGAGGAAAGTCGCGCAATGAGCTCGTCCCGCGATGTCGCGACGATGAAGCCAGGGGCCGGGATGCCGATTTCCTGCTGGACGCGTCGCAGTTCGCTTTTCTGTGAGAGCCGGGAGACGGACGCCGGTTGCGCACCTCGCAGGCCAAGCACGCCCGCAACGTGCGCAACCGTGGGAGTGGCAACGTCCGAGGCAAATGTTGCGATGCCGTTCACGCCGAGCCGGCGCGCGATCGCGAGTACGCCTTGGATGTCGGTCGTGCTGCAGTGCTCGCGTGCATGAGAAAGCCTGTGTCCGGGGCTGTCCGCGAGGTTGTCCAGCGTGGTCACGTGCCAGCCCATCTCGCTGGCGATCCGGATCGCCGGCAGCTGGTTGGGGCCGGCGCCGAGGAAGAGCAGCCGGGGCGTCACCAGCTTTCTGTAAGCGCTGGGGTGAATGAACCAGCGGGACTGCTCAGCCTGCGCAAGCGTGCCGGAGAAGACGTGAGCGAATCGCTCGCACTCTTCCGTGACGTGCTCGGGCTTGTGGCTGTAGTCGACGGGAAACTTTGCATGCACCCGCGACGAGGCCGGGCGATAGTCCGCCAGCGCCGTACGCTCGAACCGGCGCGATACCACGGGGTCCATGCCCAGCGCGCGCATTTCGGGCAAGCACGCCGCCTCCACATAGCGCAGGACGTCGTGGGGCAGTACCTTCTCGAATCTGCCTACGGGCTTGGTCGACACGGAGGTGGTTTCGGTGAAGGAAGAATTGCCGGTCCAGCTCGCGCCATACTGGTCCTTCACCTCCAGTTCCGGGCCGTCAAGCGGCCGCAGTCCCAATGACTCAAAGAGACTGCGAGTCGTTGCTTCCGGCTTCGCCGCCAGGGTCTCGTACCGCACCACGCGGACACGGGGATTGTCGGCGAGTGCCAGCGCGAACGCCACGCTCTTGCGCCAAGTACGCAGTGTGTAGAGTATCGGCCTTGGTTCCCCCATGCTTGCGTACCGCGCGCCGAAGTTGACGGACGCGAGCACGTCGCGCGGATCGCGGATGGAGATCACGCAGGTGCAGCCCATGTCCGTGAGGAACGGGATCAGCTCCTCGCAGAGAATCTCCTTGCTGCCGATGAAGGATTGTGGCTCGGCCTTGGGGAACAGTGTCGTGATGCAGCCGCGCAGGGTCTCCAACTGGCTCGCCAAGGTGCCTGGGCGGAAGGTATCGCGCAAGCCGGCAATCTCAGGCGTCCAGTGACCTTCGGAATACAACGACAGCTGACTGAAAACCGTGTCCAGGTCCTCGTTGCTGATCTGGTAGCTGGCGAGGAATTCGACCAGGTCTGTGGGCGCGTACGCGTCCTCGAGAAAGAGGTGATTAAGCGGATAGCGACGTTCGAGGCCACGTGAATCGAGGAAGCGCTGCTTAACGACGTGGTAGAGGGCCGGCATCGGCTGCGAGGCGACCGTCACCCTTGGATGCCAGTGCAGCAGCTTCTCGAGCAGCGTCGTGCCGGACCGGTAGCAGCCCGTCACCAGCAGGTTCGTGATCTCAGGCATGCGGCAGAGCAGTGTCCGAATCGTCCTTTGGGGCCTCGCGCCGCACGACGAACGCGGGCCGGCCCTCGACGCCGCTGATCAGTCGCGCGAGGTACTCGCCAATGATCCCCAGGCCGAACAGGATGAGCCCGCCAATGATGAGCAGTACGATCATGAGCGACGCCCAACCCGCGACGGTGGTCTCCATCAGCAGCTTGCTCGCCAGGACCGCAAGTCCCCCGACGATGCTGAGGCAGGCGATGCCGAACCCGACTTGCCCGATCATCCGCAGCAGCAGCACCGACTCGTTCAGCACGAGGTTGCGTGCCATGCGAAGCACCTTGCGCAACGTGTAGTTGCTCTTCCCTTCCGAGCGGGGGTGATGCTCGACCTGAACGGCGGCGATGTCGCGAGTCATGAAGAACAGCAGCGGGGGCAGCGTGGCCTGCTGCGATGTGATGATGGGCAATATGGCGCTCGCGAGCTCCCGACGGAACAGCCGGAACCCAGTGATCTTCAGTCCCTTGGGCTTGTCGATCAGGAAAGAGAGGATCATGTTCTTGAGATCGCTCAATGCTCGCTTGTACAGCGAGTGCTTCAGCTCGCGAAACTGTGCGAATACGACGTCGTGCTCACGCTGGGCGATGAGCAGTGGAATATCCTCGGGTGCGTGCTGCAGGTCGTCGTCGAGCGTGACGATGTAGTCGCCATGCGCCAGCTTCATGCCACAGAACGTGGCTGGATTTTGGCCGAAATTGCGCATCAGCTGCACCGCGCGAACGGCATGGTGCTGCAACGACAGGCGCTGCAGTGTCGGCCAGGTCTGAGGGTTCGCGGAGCC
>Ga0114939_10002885_pt1 | contig 12360 bp, 9 predicted proteins | sample AshMeaCrysSpring_FD_87196 | JGI IMG/M metagenome (GOLD analysis project Ga0114939, IMG submission 87196) | Groundwater microbial communities from Big Spring, Nevada to study Microbial Dark Matter (Phase II) - Ash Meadows Crystal Spring | ecosystem: Environmental > Aquatic > Deep subsurface >... | reverse complement strand
GGGTCGGTCGGGGGTGGCACCGGGTCGGTCGGGGGTGGCACCGGAGTATCGCTTGAGTCTTCTGCTGGGAGCTCAGTGCCTGGACCCGCTGGGAAGGCCTCCCCACCGCTAGGAGGCAAAGGCGTCGGTCGGTTTTTTGCGTCAATGGTCATATCTTTCTCTCATAAAAAGACTTTATTTTCGCTTCTAAAAATTTAGTAAGCCAGAAAAATATACTTTACGCCGCCACCAAAGTCAATCGATTAATTTATGAAAAATTACCACTTAATTTTGTGAAAAATTACCATTTTTACGCGGTGTTCGATTTTCCTCTATGAATTGCTACTGTGGAACTAGTATTTCTGTGAAACTCATGTCCAAAGGTCTAACTTTTATGAAATCCGTGGGCTAAAAACGTCGAATACCTCGCCTTTATAAATTTGCATTAATTTTTTCCATCAATACCGATATCGCAGAGCTATCACGCGCATAAATAACGCGGCGGGCTAATTGTGCTAATGGAGTATAAACACTGGTATTGATAACTTGTTTGATCTCCGGTAAAGAAATAGGACGCATACTCAATTCTTGCAACCCCATCCCAATTAATAATCGCGTAAAACGTGAATCACCGGCCATTTCGCCACACATTGCAATAGGAATATTGGCCTTAATTCCGGCGCGGAGCGCGATATAAATTAACCGTAAAATTGCTGGATGGAGTGGATTATAGAGATAACTTACTTGGTCATCAATTCGGTCAATAGCAAGTGTATATTGAATCAGGTCATTTGTCCCAAGAGAGAAAAAATCCAAATGATGCGCCAATTCAGAAATCGTGAGCGCCGCTGCGGGAACCTCAATAATCCCACCTAAGGACAAATTCTCATCAAAGGAGTGTCCTTCATGACGCAAATCGCGTCGCACCTGATCTAATAAATGTCTTACTTGAATAATTTCAGCGCTATTGGTTATTAATGGTAATGCCATGCGCACCGGCCCAAATGCCGAGGCGCGTAAAATAGCCCGCAATTGCGGAATAAAAAGCTGCGGTGTGCGTAGACATAATCTAATGCCGCGCAGACTCAGTGCCGGATTAGTTGCAATATGTCCGAGTGTAATTCCCGCAAATGGCTTATCCGCGCCCAAATCAATAGTACGAATGGTCACTGGCCGGCCATTCATTGCCTGTACTAAACTCTGATAAATCGCAAATTGTTCTTCTTCATCCGGCGCCGTATTCCGATTCATAAAAAGGAACTCCGTGCGATATAAACCTACACCTTCGGCACCGACTTCATTTAATTCTTCAATATCCTCGGGCAGTTCAATATTTGCCATCAATCGCACCCGCCGTCCATCGCGAGTAGTCGCGGGAATATTACGCAATTGAATTAGGGCAGCGAAATGTAATCGCTGTTCTTGGCGGCGTTGATGATAATGCTGAAGTGCACGCGCATCCGGATCAACTAACGCAACACCTTGTCTCCCGTCAAGAATAATTGTGTCACCATCAGCAATAAATTGTCGTGCCCGGCGCATCCCGGCAATTGTCGGTAAATCTAGGCTCCGCGCTAAAATTGCCGTATGTGAAGTTGGGCCGCCCCGTTCGGTAATTAAAGCAGCGATTCCTTCATGAAAAAAGAATACCGCGTCTGCTGGAGATAATTCCTCGGCAACGATTATCAATCCCCGTAAGCGATTTGCACCGTTCTCCCATCCTAATGATTTTCCCATTAACACCCGTTGCACTAAATTAACTACTTGGTCAACATCGTCTTTACGGGTTCGTAAATACGGATCATCCATCGCCTCAAAAACCTGCACTAAATTATCGCGCTGCTGTTTTAATGCCCATTCAGCATTACAATGTGAATCGCGAATTAAATCTATTGGAACTTGCGAAAGTGTCGAGTCCTCTAACATTAACAAATGGATATCAATAAATGCCGCGACATCAGCGGGCGTCGAAATCGGTAAATGATTACGGATAGTTTGTAAATGACTGCGGGCCTGTTCAAGCGCTGCGTCAAAACGCCGGACTTCTTTTTCCAAGAGGTCATTGGGCAAGCGATATTCGACAATCTCGGGAGCCTCGCAAAGTAAAAGATGAGCTTTGCCAATCGCAATACCGCGTGCGACTCCAATTCCAGTTAATAAAATACTCATTTCCCGCCCCGTTATTCGGCCTCGTCGAATCGATTTTCTATTAAAGCCACTAATTCCTTTATTGCTCGGTCTTCATCATGTCCATTTGCCGTCAATTCTAATAGTGTCCCTTGCACGGCAGCTAACATCATTACCGGTAAAATACTTTTGCCATTAGCGCGCTTCTCATTATTACTTAAAATAATTTCCGATTCAAATTTTGATGCCAGGGTAATTAATCTTGCGGCGGCGCGGGCGTGTAACCCGCGTCGATTAATAATTGTAATTTGAGTTTTGCGCATTGTAATTAATCACGATAATTCACGATGACGGATCTGAATATTTGGCCACAAATCTCGAAAATAATTTCCCAAGCGCTCGGCGAAATATACCGACCGGTGTTGCCCACCGGTACATCCAAGGGCAATAGTTAAATAAGACCGATTATTTGCGGCAAAATGCGGAATCCATGTTCGGAGAAAATTTATCAGAGATTGATACATCTCCTCGACTAAAGGACTATTCTCCATAAAATTCACTACCGCTTGGTCATTTCCAGTTAGTGGGCGGAGATGCGATTCCCAATAAGGGTTCGGTAAACAACGTAGATCGAATAAATAATCGGCATCTAAGGGAATACCATGCTTATAACCAAAAGAGAGAAACAAAATTGACAAAGTCGGGCTGCGGCGTTGTCCAATACGAGTGACAATTAAATCACGCAATTGATGTTGATTAGTGCGGGTTGTATCAAAACAAATTTGAGCAGTAGCGCGTAGCGGTTTTAATAATTCGCGTTCCTGAGCAATTGCTTCGGGGAGGGATAAACCTGAACTTGTCAACGGATGTTTTCTACGAGTTTCGCTAAATCTATTTAACAAAGTTGGCGTATCAGCATCGAAAAAAAATATTTCTACAGTAACGCCTAATTCTCCTAATGCTTGGCAAACATAAGAGAATTGTTTTAGATCAGCGAGAGGATTGCGTGCATCAATTCCGACCGCGACTTTCTGATATTCGGGTTTGCATTGCTCGACTATTTCTTTTTCTAGCGCAGGTAATAAACTTACCGGCAAATTATCTACGCAATAATAATTCAGGTCTTCAAGTACATGCAATGCGGTACTTTTTCCCGAACCCGAAAGTCCTGTTATGATGATTAGTTTCATCCGCTACTACTCTGACGCAAAATAGCGATTTGTTCGCTAATTACAGCAATTATTGGCTCGAGTTTTCGTTGCATCAAAGCGCCTACTGCGGTTGTACGAGAAAAAATGGGACGGACTATTGCGTAACTCAGGCGTGAAAAAAAGAGTAACGCACGTAATTCAGGAAGTAAATGCGGTGCCGCTTTGCGTAATTCAATTAATCCTGCTGGCGTAGCGTCTAAAAAATCAGTTTCGGTGCATAATGCCTGGCTTTCGGCTAATAAACATTCGATCTCTGCTTCGGGTAAATTGGGGCGCACCAGCGCAAAATAATCCGCGACCGTTTCTAACCAAGCATTTACAATTTCCTGATTGGGTGCGCGTCGCAATACCTTTTCCGCTGCTAAAAGCCAATTTTGTCCTGACGCCGAAATAATTCTCCATAATAATTGCGCGTAAGGATTATTCTCCGCTACTAACGGAATTAAAAGCGGCGTCAATTCGTCACAATCCGGACGCGCCGCAACAATTTCTGGTAATGAATGCGGTATCGCTTGGATAAATCCTAATAAATAGGCTGAATTACGTTGCGCTAATGACCAAAGCCGCGCTAATTGCTGTTTATCTAATAAATTTGTCTTTAAGATAATGCGGATCGTCGCGGTTATTTCCATGGGGTCTTGTTCAAAAGGGAGATTTTCTAAAAGATATTCGACCAACACCATTCCCATGAAACCGCGAATTACTGATTCGCATTCGAGCATCCGCCGGGCGTTTTCGGAATTGGGAAATGCCCACCAAGCACGCCGCGCCAATTCGTCGGTAAGAGTTGCGGCATTTACCACTGCGACAATTGCCTCTGGTTCACCCAATAATAGGAGTTGCTCCAAATGCAATTCCCGGGTCTGTCCCATTCGCGTCCAACGCTGGAGAAATAGCGGATATCCGCCCGGCGAGCCTAAGACCTGCCCGGAGATTAATTCGCGCACCCGCCGTAAATAACGGTCAACGCGCTCGGTTGGATTTAGTTTGATCTGAGTTTCGCCCGCTGAAGTCAAAACGTGGACGGTCAGTTTCGCCTCGTCAATCCGAATTGCCTGGGGGAAATTCGCGAGTACTACATGGAGGCGTAAGGCATCTTCTGGAGCTATATCCATCTTAAATATTGAGAAGTACTTTTGCGGCGACCGCGACTTGATAAATAATACTAGAAATCGCCTTCGTCAATTCTAGATTCTTCGTTTCAATTTTGGGTAACACCATAATCTCGTCGCCTGGATCAATATTTTTTATATCGTCACCCGGAATTGATTCGCCGTTTTGTTTAATGATGATCAATTCAGATTTACTCGAGCCTTGCGAGAATCCGCCGGCCTTTTTAATATAATCTTTAATTGCGAAATTCCTCTGCCAAATAACTGCCGTCGGCATGACAATTTCACCGTGAACCATAACCACGGAGGAACGCTCAGGAATATTAATTACGTCGCCATCTTCTAATAGCACATCATTTATATTCGACTCATTTAATATTACCTGCCCCTTAAATTGGATATTACGCACCGCCGTCACTAGGCGATTAATTAAATCTGCCTCTTGGGTGCGGAGCGTCGCTTCCTCATTGGTGGCTGAAGTTGCCGTCAAAGAAAATTCCTGGAGTTTTTTCAAGGCGAGTTCTGCCATTTCACCTTGACGTTGCGCAACTGATTTACGATAGAGTTGGATCGCATGAATTTGCGACATAGTATTGGTTTTTAACTGCGCCAAAACTTGATTCATCCGCGCACCATAAGGCAAAACTAACGCGTGTTCGCCTGAATGTGCGCCTTGCACTCGTACCTGAATACTCCCAGCATAGCGATCTGAAGTTACTAATAATTTATCGCCATCTTCAAGTAGAATCTGCTCAGCCGAGCTTAGCGGATAATATTCACTAAGTTTTACATTTCCTTGACGGCGAATAATACTCAGATGAGTCGCGCCGGGTTTAATACGCGCCCAGCGCAGAGCCTCGTTTACCGCTAAAATTGGTTTGCTAAATTCAAAATCATAACTATTAAATACCTCGCCCTCAACGGAAAAGGTATGTTGACGCGGTTCAACGATAATAACGTCGCCATCTGTAAATTGAATCAAATCAAGCGTACCATTTAATAAAAACTCATAGAGATTTACTTTTTTCCGCACTACGCCATTACGCTTGACCTTAATATTAATATAACTCCCCCGATTCGGGTCAACCCCCCCGGCGCGATCCAAAAATGAAATTAAAGAATCCGATGCAACTCCGTTATAAAGTCCCGGGCGCATGACAAAACCGGTAACATAAACTTTCACTGGCTGGGCGGCATTGAGCGCGGCATAGACATTGACGTTTGCCTGATAGACATTTTTTACCTGTTTTGTAATAAAACCATTCAACTCACTATTGGATAGCCCCTCAATATGAATTGGTCCAACATTGGGGATAAAAATATTTCCTTTCGGATCAATTGTGAGATGGCCTTCATAAGTATAAGCACCCCATAATTGAACTGTAATTTGATCGCCGATATTTAGGCGATAATTCGGATTAAAACCGACGCCTAAAGTATTACTCATTGCGCCGGTAAATAATTGCGCGCCGAACATCCGACTGACGGGAGGCGTAATTGGGGCCGGATTTGATATCATTGGTGATGGCGATGGGGCGCTTGATTGCTGATCGCTCTGCGAAGTTTGTGGTGAAAGCGTCGGGAGCGGTACTCCAGTTAAATTCGGGTCCGCAACAATAGGAATTGCAAGTGCATGAGTCTGTAATACGAATAACAAGACCGGGGTTCTTTTCATGAAATTAATCTCGATGTTCCTCGATAATGGAGAAAATTAGACGAAGCGAGCCGTATAACAGAAATAATCCTAAGGTTAGGCTCGTCAAAATATAAAACATCCTGGGATATGCTGCCTCTTCGGCGAGTTGCGGCGCAACGACTATAGACAATACTTTTAATTGACGTAGAGATTCGATCCGCATTTTTTCAGTTGTCGCGCGGGCGGCATCATATACCGAAGCGTCAAACTCTAATTGCGCCTTTAATGACATGAATTGAGCCGCGAGATTATTTAATTGAGTCCCCGGAGTTGGCGCGGCGATTTTGGCGCGTTCTAATTCAATCTGTTTATTTAAGGCCGCTAGGGCGTTGCGGGAGCTAATAATTTGGGGAGTGTTTTCTTTGAGGTAAGTAAGCTGATTACGTAATTCAGTCTCCGCACGGGCCTTTTGCGCCTCCATTTCCATGACCATTCGATTAGAGGTCTCTGCTTGCACCACCGGGTCAAGAAATCCGTGTTTGCTTTGATACTTTAAGACCGCTTCTTTACTTTTAGTTAATTTTTCGTATGCCTTACGCAATTCATTTTCCGCAAAACTCATTTGCTCGCGAATAATTTTGTGGGAAAGCTCATTGATGAATTTTTCGGACTCTTTGAGGATCGCTAAGTTGAATTTTAAGGCAAATTCGGGGGTAAAACCCTGAGTTTCAATATAGAGTAAGTTGGAACTATCATTAAATGTGACGGTGATCCGATTTTGGTAATAACGTAATAGCGACTCTTTGGTAAATCTCCACGGCAACCAGCGCAACCAGCGATTTTCGTAATCACCCGGTAAACCAAAATTCCCGGGTAACTGATAATTGAAGGGCAATCCATAAAATAAATCCCCGTCATTATTAGCAAATGCCTGTTGAAATCCAATTGCTTTATCGATCTGTTCGAGCATCATCGAAGATTTAATATATTCCTGGAGAAATAACGCATCGTTAGCATTACTTCCGCCTAAACCGGATAATAATCCAATATTGATACTGGTATTTCCCGCTGCGCTCGCTGCGTCTTGGACCGAAACTTGGGATGTGCTGATATAGCGATCTTTAGCAAAGAAAATAAAATAGATCGACCCTAATAGTAGCGGATAAATAACCACGACCCTAAATAGAGAGCGATTAAATTTTGTTTTTGCGGTGTACTTTTCGGATAGGTTTGAGGTGTTCATCGCGTTGATATTCTCTTAATGCCTGCGGGATAGAATTATACAGGGTTACTTTTTGATTACGCCCCAAAACCAGCGCAATATCGCAAAAACTCTTTAGAGTCTCAGGGGAATGTGACGCCATAATAAAATGGGATTCGCTGTGACGTGACTTAAATAAACGCTCGGCCTTGACGCGAAAACGCGCATCACCTACGGCGGTCGCCTCGTCAATTAGATAATAATCAAACTTAAATGCCATGCTTAAACCAAAACCAAGGCGCGCACGCATTCCTGAAGAATAGGTCCGAATTGGCATATCAAAATATTTTCCTAATTCGGCGAATTCTTCCACAAAGCGCACCTTTTCGGGAAATTCAGCGCGGGTAGCATATAAATGGCAGACAAATTTGACATTATCCCGACCGGTTAAACTTCCCTGAAAGCCACTGGCTAATCCCACCGGCCAAGAAATAGTTTTGTCCGTAATAATTTCCCCATAATCCGGTCGATCAATTCCGGCGATCAATCTAATCAGGGTGGATTTTCCCGCGCCATTGCGTCCGATAATCCCGATGCTTTTATTTTCGGGAAATTCCAGAGTCAAATCCTTAAAGACGTAATAGCGACCACTTGACGTCGGATAGGATTTAGTAAGATTCTCAATTCTAATCATAGCAAATTTAGTTTATTCTCTACGCAAAATCTCTTCCTGTTGCGTGCGATATAACGCCAAGCCAAAAAACAACAGCACAATAGTACATTCCATTAAATAGATCAAACTAATATCACGCATTACATATTTCTCATATCCGGGGATAGACGACCTGCGGATTAATTCAATAGCGTGTAAAAGCGGATTCCAGGTTACATAGTATTGATATTGATAAGGAATCCTGTATAAGGGAAACAATACACCGGAGAGGAAATATAAAGTATGGAGAATCACCGGAAGCGGCTTTGTACCTTCGGGATAGAGAGCGGAAACTACCATTAATCCTAATCCTAAACCGCAAGAGAGGATAATCAATAAGGCTGTGGCGCTCACCAAGGTCAATAAATCCACGATAACAAATTGCTCGCCGAGAAGCGTTAGTAATATCATAAAAAATAAATATACTCCACTAGAGAGCACAGTTTCTAAAAAAGCCCGGGCCAAGACTGTATCAATAGGGTGTATCGGACGATAATCAAATAGTCCACGATTGGAATTTACCGCGTGCATCGCATTATTGACAATGTGACTAAATAGGGAAAAAACAATTACGCCATTTACCAAGAATACCGCATAAGAAATACCAGTCATGCTTCGGTCGCGGATATAAGTAAAAATTAATAGCATCACACTCATATGCAATGCCGGCTCTACTACCGCCCAAATATATCCTAAGCGATAGTGACCAAAGCGGGTCTTCATTTCCCGAAAGAACAACGCCTTAATTGCGGCAATCTGTACTTCGAGACCAGTACGCGCCATTTGAACCTCGATAAATTAAGTAAAGCCAATAGTACCGCAGTACAATGTGATTTGATATCCTCAAAAAGCAGTCTTGTCTCATCTGATTTCCCTTTCGGTCAAGCTGTTTGTCTTAGTCCAGTCCAGTGATCATACATACCTCAGAATTTGTTGCCTACGGGATATCTTTGACCGATTGGATAGCGAATTCGTTTAGTCAAAGACCGACCGGCATTTTTGGTAGTGACCATCACTGCGTGACAATTATTTGGATAATTTCTCAAATGCGGATGTCTTTTACGATTGCGGCGGGACCGATTTCAGGCGAATACCCCGATGTTTAATCCGGCGCGGAACTTTTCTAATTTCCCGAAGCGTGTCTAATTGTTCGGCATTTACTGCGCCCGTTTCCTCCGAGGATAGATCTATTGACTCCTCGAGCTCCTCAAATTTCTCGGACAATTCCGAAGAAATTATAGGAATATGGCGTTCGCCACTTGACGCCAACGGACGGGGAATAACATTTGTGCCTGGAGAAAAATTCACCGTTGCAGTTATTTCCGGCTCTGGGGTTGCAGTTATTTCCGGCTCTGGGTGAGGAGGCATATTGATCGCCGGTGGCGGGGTAATAATTTCTCGGGGTTTAGGATCAAGATAGGGACGCATAATCTCCGCAGCAAAAGAGGCAGAAACAGCGGACAAAATTGGACTCGGATTATTTTCCGCTGGGGATTCGATAGACGCACGGATATTTTTCGCAAAGAGCTGGGTATTCGGCGGCAGAATCGGGCGCGGAATTTCCTTTTCTGCCGAAGCAGTAGGCGCTGGGGTAATTGTCGGAATTGCCTCCGGAATTGGGGGCGCCGGTGTGACGATTGGAGGAGGATTTGCGGGCGGTTCTTTTTTTTGAACCGGCGGCGCAGAATTTTCCCCGACTGTATTAAAAATCTTATTAATCAACGGATTGATAAATCCACCGCTGAAAAGTAGTGCCTCAACGACGCCAAAGAGAATTACCCATAAGATTAATAAGTTGGAAAAAAATAAGATAAAACTATTCCAAACTATAAAATTGACAGCGCTACCTAGTAGGAGTAGCTCGGATTTTTTCTCTAAATTAATCATGGAGTTACCCCAAAATGACTCGTTATACTCGGTAATCTACGAACTAAAAGTATAGTTTTAGTCACGACCGAATCCCATTAAAATCATTGATGGTAAACTATCCACTCGTCCAAAAATTGAAAGGCCGTCCATGAACCAAGAGCACCACCATTCTGGATTAGGTAAAATCCTCCACTTTTTCATCGAAAGCCCTCTTACCCCTTTGTTAATTATCGCCTCACTCCTCCTGGGAGTGTTAGCGGTAGCCGTGTTGCCGCGTGAGGAAGAGCCTCAAATCGTTGTGCCGGTCATCGACATCTTCGTCGGGATGCCCGGCTCGAGCGCTAAGGAAGTAGAACAGCGGGTCACTTTACCCCTAGAAAAGTTGGTTTGGGAACTACCAGGCGTAGAATATGTTTATTCTACCTCGAGTACCAATCAATCCATGACGATCGTGCGTTTTTATGTCGGTTGGAATGAGGAAGACGCGATCGTCCAGCTGTATCAGAAAGTCTACGCTAACCTCGACCGGATTCCAGTCGGGGCTACCCAGCCAATCCTAAAACCCCGGCGGATCGACGATGTACCGATCCTCGCCCTGACCTTCCACGGCGGCGGGCAAGACGCCTACAGTCTGCGCCGGATCGCCGCCCAAGTTGATGACGTCGTAAAACAGGTCGCCGATGTCTCGGAGACGACCCTCATCGGCGGGCAACGGCGCCAGGTGCGGGTCGAGTTAGATGCCGGACGCCTTGCCTCCTATAATCTTGATCCAAGCCGGATTTTGCATGTCTTAAAGGCGGCAAATCAACAAATTCCGGCGGGGAGTTTCTCCGCTGGCGAGCGCGAGATACTGATCGAGACCGGGGGATTTCTCGCCGATGTCCGGGAGATCGGGTCGGTCGTCGTCGGCGTCGCTCAAGGGCAACTGGTCTATCTGCGGGACGTCGCGACGATTCATGACGGCCCGGAAGAGGCGAAAGACTATCTGCTGTTTGGCTACGGCGCAAATCATGCCAAACCAGCGCTCGCCCAAAACTTAGAACCCGCAGCTACGTTGGCGGTTGCGAAGCGGAAAAAGACCAACGCGGTCGTGGTCGTAGAGGAAGTCCTGAAAAAAGTCGATTTATTGCGGGGCAATGTTATCCCCGCCGGTGTCGAGGTCACCATTACCCGCGACTACGGCCATACCGCCACCGAAAAATCCGACGAACTGCTGTTACACATGGCGCTGGCGGTCGTGGGCGTCTCGATCCTCATCGCCATGGTCTTGGGCTGGCGCGAGTCCGGGGTCGTCGCAATCGCGATCCCGGCGACTTTGGCGCTGACCCTGGCGACCTTCTACCTATTCGGTTTTACCCTCAACCGCGTCACGCTCTTTGCGTTGATCTTCTCCATCGGGATCTTGGTTGATGACCCGATCGTCGACGTGGAAAACGTCGTCCGTCACTTCCGCATGGCGCGCAACCGAAGCCGCTCGCTAAAAATGGTTACGGTCGAGGCCGTCAGCGAAATCCGTAGCCCGTTACTCCTCGCGACCCTGACCGTGATTGCCGCGGTCCTGCCGTTGGCGTTTGTCGCCGGGCTGATGGGGCCATATATGCGCCCGATCCCGATTGGCTCCACCGCCGCGATGGTCTTTTCCGTCATCGTCTCGTTCACGGTCACCCCGTGGGCGGCGTACCGAGTGCTGCGGCACCACATCGATCAAGACCATGGCCCGGCGCATGACGAGGCGGAGGACTGGAGCACCCGCCTCTATCGGCGAGTGATGAACCCGCTGATTCGCCGCCCGCTCTTCGGCGGAATCTTCCTGATCGTGATTACCCTGCTGCTCCTCGACGCGGTGGCGCTGGTCGCCACAGGCGCCGTCAAGGTCAAGATGCTCCCGTACGACAATAAGAGCGAGTTGCAGGTAATCATCGACATGGACGAGGGCACAACCCTCGAGCGCACCACGAATGTGGCCTTGGACTTGGCCAAGGGGCTACGCAACGAGCCCGAGGTGCTGAATTATCAGGTCTATGCCGGGACGGCGTCGCCGTACAACTTCAACGGCTTGGTGCGGCATTATTTCCTCCGGCGCGGGCCAAATGTCGCTGATATTCAAGTAAATCTCGTCGGTAAAGACGAGCGCGACCAGCAATCACATGATATTGCGAAACGCATCCGTGAGCGTCTTACCCCAATTGCTAAGGCGCACGGGGCCCGGATTAAGGTCGCCGAGATTCCCCCCGGCCCGCCGGTATTACAAACCTTGGTTGCGGAGATTTACGGCCCGAATTACGAGGAGCAGATCGAAATTGGCCGCCGAATCCAAAAAATTATGGAGGAGACGCCCGGGGTTGTGGACGTTGATTCATACACCGAGGCGGATCAACCGAAAGTAATTTTCCAATTCGATCAAGAAAAGGCCGCATTAAATCATATTGGCGCTGAACAGGTCTCGGGCGTGGTCCGTATTCTCCAACACGGGGAAAATGCCGGTTTGCTCCATGTGGCGAATGAAAAGGAAG
>Ga0114939_10002884_pt1 | contig 12361 bp, 8 predicted proteins | sample AshMeaCrysSpring_FD_87196 | JGI IMG/M metagenome (GOLD analysis project Ga0114939, IMG submission 87196) | Groundwater microbial communities from Big Spring, Nevada to study Microbial Dark Matter (Phase II) - Ash Meadows Crystal Spring | ecosystem: Environmental > Aquatic > Deep subsurface >... | reverse complement strand
GCGAAAAGCCGCGAAGCCGCCGCCGGGCGCGATGTGGAAGCGATGCGTCGCGAAGTCGCCGCCATGGTTCTGACCGCCGCCACGGAGGCCGCCAACGCCGCTGCCCAGGCGCGCGTATTTGCCGGGGAAATCCACGAAAAGGCCCTCAAGGCCACCCGAACCACCGAAGCCGCGTGGATCAGCTCGAAAGCCCCGTTGGGCGACCTGCTCGATTCCGCGCGCTCGCTCTTCGCCATCCGTCTCGAACAACGCCGCATGATCGCCATGCAGCTCGCCGCGCTTGAAGAACTCCAAACCCTGGTCCCTGACCGCTGAAATCATGAAAACATTCCTCACCATCCTGATCACCGCCCTGTTGGCCGCAACAGGCACCTGGTTCACCCTATGGAAAATCCATCCGGAATCCGCGCAGCCCATCGCCACCGCGGAGCGCAAGCCGCTTTTCTATCAGAGCGCCATGCACCCGTGGATCAAGAGCGACAAGCCGGGCCGCTGCACCATCTGCGGCATGGAGCTCACGCCGGTTTATGAAGGCGAAAAAGGCTTCGATGAATTCGGCGGCGGCAACGTCGTCGCGCTCACGCAGAACCAGATCCAGGTGCTGCATGTCCAGACCGCCGAAGCGAAAACCCGCCCGCTCGTCCGCACCCTGCGCGTGTCCGGCGCCATCGACGACAACGCCATGCGCCATCGCGTGCTCTCGGCCTATGTGGACGGCCGCATCGACAAGCTGCACGTGAACTACATCGGCGCCGAGGTTGCCGAAGGCCAGCCGCTCGCGGAGTTCTACAGCCCGGGGCTGCTCCAGGCGGAACGCGAATACCGCCAGCTCGGCGGAGAGCTCCGCAAAAACACCGCGCTGCGCCTCCGCCAGATGGGTCTCACCCCCGCGCAGATCGACGCGCTCGACGGGAAACCCGCGGACTCGCTCACCTCGCAGATCCTCAGCCCCATCAGCGGCACCGTCGTCGCCCAATCCGTCTATGAAGGGCAATACGTCGCCACCGGCCAGCAGCTCTTCGAAATCGCCGATTTCTCCACCATGTGGTTCATGTTCCGCGCCTACGAACAGGACATGCCGTGGATCGGAAACGGCCTCGTCGTGAAAGTCACCACGCCCTCGATTCCCGACAAGACCTTCACCGGGAAAATCACCTTCATCGATCCGAACTTCGACAAGGCCACCCGCTCCACCAAGGTGCGCGTCGAGCTTCAGAACCCGCTCGTGAATGGCAGGCGCGAACTTCTCCACCGTCTCTATGCCGACGGCGTGATCGAACTCGAATCCCCTTCCGTCCTGACGGTTCCGCGTTCCGCGGTGATCCAGACCGGACCGGAAGCCGTGGTCTATGTGGACAAGACCGGCGGAGCCTACGAACACACCGTGCTGAAAACCGGACGCCGCGGCGACACGCTGGTCGAGGTTCTGTCCGGTCTCAAGGAGGGCGATCAGGTTGTGACCAACGGCAATCTCCTGATCGACGGCCAGGCGGAGATGAACCGCGCGTTCATGGCCCCGCCTGAAACCACGATACCGGTGACCGCGCAAACCGGCCTCAGCGAAGCGCAGAATAAATCCATCGCGGAATTCCTCAAGGTGGCCGATGCCATGGCCGCCGCGCTTTCCGCGGATGATCTCGCCGCTTTCAACAAGGCCAGCGAACCGGCGATGGATGTGACCGGCACCATGGTCAAAATCCTCAAGCCGGATGTCGAGAAACTCGACGCGCTCAACAAGGCCCGCCATTTCCACGGCTTCGACGACCTGAAGTCCGCGCGCGCCGCGTTCCACAAGTTCTCGGTGGCCGCCACCGCCGCTCTCGAACCGCTGCGCAAAGCCGGACAAACCCCGGAGTTCCAAATCTACGAATGCGGCATGGTGGACGAAGCCATCCCCGGCGTGCCCAGGAAGGCCCGCTGGATCCAGACCGGCGGCAGGACCATGGCGAATCCGTTCTTCGGCAAGGAGATGTACGAGTGCGGCGAGGAAATCAAACGATAGAAATCACCGGACATGATCGAAAAAACCATTGAATGGAGTTTGCGGAACCGTTTCCTCGTCATCTGCGGGGCGCTTCTGCTGGTCGCCCTCGGCATCCGCGCCATCCGCCTCACGCCCGTGGACGCCATCCCGGATCTCACGGAGAACCAGGTGCTCGTCTATGCCGACTGGATGGGCCGCAGCCCGCAGGAGGTCGAGGACCAGGTGACATTCCCCTTGTCCACGGGCCTGCAGGGATTGGCCGGGGTGAAGGAGGTGCGCGCCACCTCGATGTTCGGATTCTCGCTCATCACCATCATCTTCGAGGACAAGATCGACACCTACTTCGCCCGCGCCAGGGTGCTGGAGCGCTTGAACTACCTGCAGGGCTCCATGCCGGAAAACGTGAAGCCCCAGCTCGGCCCGGACGCGTCGGGACTCGGCTGGGTCTATCAGTATTATCTCCATGTCGACCCGGGAAAGGCCGGGGACGGCGGCTACGATCTCGCGCAACTCCGTTCCCTCCAGGATTGGAAGATCCGCTACGATCTCGCCAGCGTGCAGGGTGTCGCGGAAGTCGCCAGCATCGGTGGGTTCGTGAAACAATACCAGGTCGAGCTTTCCTCGACCAAGATGCGCGCGGCCAACGTCACGCTCATGGAGGTGCTGGCCGCCGTGCAGAACGCCAACCTCAACGTCGGCGGCAAAACCGTCGAGGAAAACGGCGCGGAGTTCGTGTTGCGCGGCATCGGTCTGGTCACTGGTCCCGAGGATCTAGAACTCGTCACGGTCAAGGCCGTAGACGGCACGCCGGTCTATCTGAAGGACATCGCCACCATCCAGATCGGCGGCGATTACCGCCGTGGCGCGCTCGATCTGAACGGCCATGAAGCGGTCGGCGGCACGGTCGTCATGCGCACCGGTGAGAACGCCAAAGCCGTCATCGAACGCGTGAAACAGAAGATCGACGAAATCGCCTCCAGCCTCCCGCCCGGCGTCACGATCCGGCCGTTCTATGACCGCAGCGAGTTGATCGACCGCACCATCGACACGCTCAAGCACGCGCTCATTGAGGAGATCATCCTCGTCACCCTCGCCCACATCATTTTCCTGTGGCACTTCCGCAGCATCCTCATCGTCACCTTGCCGCTTCCCATCTCGATCCTCGTTTCCTTCCTGTTGATGAAGAAGTTCGGCATCACCAGCAACATCATGTCACTGACCGGCATCGCCATCGCTATCGGCGTGCTGGTGGACGCGGCGATCGTGGTGACGGAGAACGTCATCCGGCACTGTGAGAAGGCGGAGGAGGAAAAGAAGCGACCGCTCAACCGCCACGAAACCTGGGAAACGACGCTGGCCGCCTGCAAGCAGGTGGGCCGGCCGATTTTCTTCGCGATGGCCATCATCATCCTCGCCTTCGTGCCGGTATTCGCGCTCACCGGGCAGGAGGGGAAGCTCTTCCATCCGCTGGCCTTCACCAAGACCTTCGCGATGATCGGCTCCACGCTGCTGGCCGTCACGCTCGTTCCCGTGCTCTGTTCGTTGCTCGTGCGCGGGCCGTTTCATGCCGAGGACCGGAACGTCGTGATGAAGTTGCTGCTCCGTATCTACGAACCCACGCTCGATTGGGCGCTCCACCACCGCAAGACGGTGATCACCGAGGCTTTCATGATCCTTTCGTTCTCATTGCTGGAGGCGTTCGGCCTGCCGCGCGCCACGGTGAAAGAAATCCGAGATGCCGGCTATCCCCGCTTGGCCGCGCTGGTCACCGGATTCGGCAAGGAATTCATGCCGCCGCTCAACGAGGGCAGCCTGCTCTACATGCCCGTGATGATGCCGAAAACCGGCCTCAAGGAAATCCAGCGCGTCATGTCATGGCAGGACAAGGTCATCGCGCAAACCCCCGAGGTGGAGACGGTGGCTGGAAAGCTCGGGCGTTTCGAAACCGCCACCGATCCCGCGCCCACGGAGATGCTGGAGACCACCATCATGCTCAAACCCGAATACATCCCGGATGGAAAATTCCGCGTGAAGCGCAACCCCGCGTGGCGCGAGGGCATGACGATGGAAAAACTCAAGGCCGAGCTCACCGAGAAGATGAAGCAGGTCCCCGGCTACGTCCCCGCCTTGTTGCAGCCGATCGAGAACCGCATCCTCATGCTCTACACCGGCATCCGAGCGCAGGTCGGCGTGAAGATCTATGGCGATGATCTCGATGCCATCCAGCGCAAGGCTTTCGAGATCGAGAAGCTCATCAACGACATCGATGGCGCGGCCGGTGTCTCGCCGTCGCGCGTGCAGGGGAAACCCTATCTCAACATCGAAGTGGACCGCATCGCGATGGCCCGGTACGGCCTCAGCGCCAAGGACGTGCTGGATGCCGTGGAAATCTCGATCGGCGGCAAGAACGTCAGCACCACCATCGAAGGCCGCCAGCGCTTTCCCATCCAGATCCGCGTCGAGCGCGGCGAACGCGATGATATCGAAAAACTCAGCCGCATCCTCATCGCCGCCAAGCCCGGCATGAGCGCGCCCGCCGCTCCGCAGGGCGGCGGTGGCATGGGCGGCGGCATGGGCGGAGGAGCCATCCCCGCCGCGACTCCGGTCGGTGGAGACGATGCCGCGAGCACTCCCTACATTCCGCTGGGCATGGTCGCGAAAATCACGCGCAGCATTGGCGCGAATGAGATCGCCTCGGAAAACGGCCGCCTGAGGAGTTATGTGCAGGCCAATGTCCAGGACCGCGATCTGGGCGGCTTCGTCCAGGAAGTGGAGAGGAAACTCAGGACCGTAAACTGGGAGGGCATGACCTACAAGATGACCGGGGAATATGAAAACCAGCGGCGTTTCGTGAAAACCATGCAGGTCGTGTTTCCCATCGTGCTGCTGGTGATCTTCGTGCTGCTTTACATCGTCTATCACAGCGCGCTGGAGGCGGCCCACGTCATGCTCGCCGTTCCCTTCGCCCTGAGTGGCGGCGTCCTGCTGCAGAAACTCTCGGGCTACAATTTCAACGGCGCGGTATGGGTGGGCTACATCGCCCTCTTCGGCACCGCCGTGCAGACCGGCGTGGTGATGGTCGTCTATCTGGAGGAGACCGTGAAGGCCCGGATGGCTGAAAAAGGTGCGGCCTTCACCAGCGCGGATCTCATGCTGGCCGTGAAGGATGGCGCGCGCCTCCGCCTCCGGCCGAAGGTCATGACGGTGGCCACCATCGTCGCCAGCCTGCTGCCCATCATGTGGAGCCACCGCCAGGGCGCGGAAGTCATGAAACCGCTCGCCACCCCGGTCATTGGCGGGATGATTTCCAGCCTGCTGCACATCCTCATCGTCACCCCCGTGATTTTCCTCTGGCTGCGCGAGCGCCAACTGCGGAAAAAAGTGGCTAATTGAAAAACCACCAGCAAATGACGGCCAGCAGCAGCACATCGATGATGCCGCAACAGGTCCACAGCAGGAGCCGGAATGTCAGCGCATCGGCGTTTGGCCGCGCGTGATTCCGCGAATCCGCGGTTGCATGCGCCACACGCAAGAAGTAATTCAGGATTTTCCGAATCATTGCGGTGTTCGTTTCAGGGGGGTAATGGTCCGGCCGGGGAGAGCGCTGAAGTCCGTGTCATGAGTCTGGAGCCTCCAGCGCTCCCCCGACGCGGAGAATCAGTGGTGCTGTTGGGGCGTGCACAAAATCCGTTCGATGAAGTGATGGATGCGCTGGAGCTGGTCGGCATCGATCAGGCGGGCGGCTGTTCTGTCATCCAGCAGCTGCAAGGCCAGTTCCTCGGTTTTGGTGGTTTTGCCGGGAGGGGCGGGCTCGATGCGGGCGAGTTCCAAGAGCATTGCGGTGAGCGCGCGCTCGCAGCCGTGGCGGATTTCGGCATCGCCGGGAAAGGGAACCTGCGCCTTGCCGAGCACTCCGAGGATGTCCACGATCATCGGAAACCGGGCCAGCACGCGGTTGACTTCTTCGGCCGTCTGTTTGCGGGTTTGTAAAGTCGGTTGGCGTTGAGGTTGGGTGAACATACAAATTGAAGAATAAACGATTTTCGGCGGGTGCCGTCAAATGACCAAATCGGCATTTTTCAGGTGAGGCCGGGCTGAAAATGGTTCCGTGATTGTGAAAAAACGGAGTGCCGGCTGTGGCGGACAGTGGCTTGACGGCCCGCCTGCGGGGTGGCGAGACTGCCGCCATGGCATGGAGAATTGACGAAGCGGTGTGCCGCGGCGAGATCGACAACACGGTGGAGGGCCGCACCACGGGCCGGATCTGGCTGGCCGGGCGCGACGAGCCGCTGGTGCTCACGCTGGAGGGCGATTGCTGGCGCGATCTGGCCGGCACGCGCCTGCGTTTCGAAAATCCCGCGCCAGTTGCGGGGCGGGACTGCACGGGGCTGGCCGCCAGCCAGGCGGGCATCGTGGGAGACATGACGGCCTCCCGCAAAAACAAGGTGCCGCTGGCGGGTGATGACGAATTCCGGCAGATCTATCAGGAATGCTCCGGCATCCCATTCGAGTGGAGGAACACGCTCTACCTGGAATGGTTCAGCGAGACCAACGGGCGGGTGGTGATCGAATCGGCGGGCTACCGGCTGGAGATTTCCCCGCACGAATGGGAGATGGACGAGGACGCCGAGGCGGCCCAGAAGCTGGCCAACCTCAACGCCATGCGGGATTTCATGGCGCAGATCATCCAGCGCCGCCAACCCGATGCGGCGGAGACGGCGAAGCACCCCGAGGAACTCGATGAATACGAGTGGGAGGAGCGCCTCAAGGAGTCCGACCGGCTGACGGATGCCTATCAGGAAGTGCTCGAGAAGTACATGGAGGACGCGGACAGCGAGCGCAAGGAGGCCTTCGTGATGGGTTGGGACGGGCTTCTGGACGCGCTGGCCGAGCGCGACGAGGCGGGTGAAGCCGGATTCACGGACGAGGACGTCGCCTACGAGGCGATGGCGGAGTCATTTTTTGATACTGCGCAGGACGAAGAGGATGAGGAGGAAGAGCGGGAGGGTTTTCCCGAGCCGGCGGACGGTTTCATGGATGGCGGAAACGACCACCCGCTGCAGATCCGGGCGCAGGAGCTCGCCTTGCGGGCGATGGACGTGTTGCGCGGCGATGCCGGGCCGGGCACGCCCGCCTATCAGCTCGTGACCAATCTGCTGCAGGTGAGCGGCAAGCTGGCCGGCGCGCTCAATGACCGCGGCAGCGGATACGAGCCGGAAACGGGATACGTGCTCGCGGTGTTGAAACGCTGCCTCAACTGGCTCAACGAAGCGGTGGGCTGCTGCCAGCAGCTCATGGCGGTGGAGGAGGATTCCGACCAACTCGCCGCCCTCGCCCATCTGCGCGACTCGGCATTTGAAATCCGCGACGGCATCACCGAGCTGCGCCGCGAGCTGAAGTGAGCCGCGGGCGCGCCGTTCATTCGGAGTCCGCCCTGACCTTGATGCGGGCCGGCACGTCGCTGATGGGGATGCCGGCCTTGGTGAGCGCGTCCCAGACCTGCAGCAGGCGTTCGAGCGGGAGCTTCCGGTCGGCTTCGAGCTCGAGTTTGCGGCCGGGATTCTGTTTCTGATAGGCGGCGAGGTAGGATTCCAGCAGTCCTTCCGGCACGGCCAGGGAGTCGAGCGTGATGTTGCCCAGCGCGTCCATTGCCAGGACCGAGCGCGCGTCCGTCACCTGCTCGGAGGGGATTTCCCGGACGGTGGGGATTTCGACGCGCAGCACGTCGCGCGGTTTTTTGAAAGCGGTGGAAACGATGAAGAAGATGAGCAGCACGAAGAGGATGTCGATCATGGGAATGACCGCGATCTGGCTGCGGGAGGTTTTGAGGCGATGGAACCGCATCGGGGCGTTCAGGTGTTGGAGTTGGGTTTCTCGCAGGCGTGGGCGAGATGGGCGAGCAAGCCCTCCAGCCGCATGGTGAGCGTTTCAATGCGGCGGACGAAGTGGCTGTGCGCCACGATGCAGGGCACCGCGATGGCGAGGCCGAAAATCGTGGTGGTGAGGGCTTCGGCGATGCCGCGGGCGATGGCGAGGTGGTCGGAGTTGTTTCCCAGGCCCTGGAAAATCAGGACCAGGCCGGATGCGGTGCCGAGCAGGCCGAGCAGCGGCGCGACGGTGATCACGGTGTCGAGCACGGCGATGCCGGCGTGGAGGTGCACCGCTTCCTCGCGCGCGGCGGATTCCACGGCGTGGGTGATCTCGCCGCGGGGCTTGCCGCGATGTTTGACCGCCACGGCGGCGAGCCTGGCGAGGGCGCTTTCCCCCCGCTGGAACTCCCTGATGACAGGCTCGATTTTTCCCGCTGCGGCGAGTTCCTGGAAATCCGCCACGTTTCTGGCGAGCGCGTCCGGAATGACGCGGCGGCGGGACAGCGCGAGCCATTTGTAGAGGATGGCGGCGAGCCCGGCAATGGAGGTGATGCCCAGCGGAATCATGAAGACCCCGCCTTTGAGCAGGAAATTCCACGCGGCGCCGAGCGCGGCGGATGAGGAGAGGGCGGACAGGATGGTGGCGGTTGCGGTCATGGCGGGAGTTCAGAAATAGAAACGAAAGATCAGTTCGAGCGGTTCCTTGTCGTATTCCGCGCGCAGTTGGCGCGGCATGGCGGGAATGTCGGCGTCGCGGATGGAATTGAGGGTGAAGCCTTTCTGGACCTCGCCGGTCTCCATGTCACCCACGAACTGGACGGAGCGGACCCTGCCGCCGGTTTCGACGAAGAAGCGGACTGTTAGAAAGCCCGGCGTGATGAAATCCCGGTGGCGCACGCAGTTGCGCTGCCACTCCTGCTCCACGGCGCGGCTGATGGCGGCCTGATAGCGGCCGAGCGGCGTGTCCGCCACATCCAGCGAGCTGCGGCCGGTGCGCGAGATCGAGCCGACGACGGCGGTCTTGCGCTGGTAGCCGCTGAAGGCGGGATCCGTGGAGGACTTCGGCTTGGGCGGTGGCGGCGTGGCGGCGGCCTTGGAGGGCGGTGATTCGGCAGCGCGGTGCGGTTCCGGAGTGGGTTTGATTTCCCGGCTGGGGGCGGATTCAAGCGGGACTTGCACGTCCACGGGATGCGGGCCTTCCAGCAGCTTTTCGCGTGGCGGCGGCGGGCGGGCTGCGGCCATGCCGCCGGGGCTCTGCACGGGGTTTGCCGGCGCCGCCTCGGCGATTTCGGGTTCGGGCGGGGCGGGCGTCCCCGCCGAAAGCGCGCCATCTTTGTAGTCGCTTTGGGTGGTCTCGATGTCTGTCTCATCACGCGGCGCGATGCCCGCCTGGGATGGCAGCGGCGGCGCGCCGGCCACCGGCGTGCGGTCACTGGCGGCGCGGGTGTCGCGCTCGCCCATGAACGCCGGATTTTGCGCGGGCGGTGCGGCCTGATCGGGAGATGTCCGGGCGAAGCGCTGTCTTGCGGGCGGAGCCGTCTGCGGCGCGGCGCGGCCCTCCGCGGCTTCGACCGGTTGGATCAACGCCACCGTTTCCGTGGCGGGCGGGGCCGGCGATGCCTGGCGCGGCCTCTCGAGCTGCAACGAGTTCATGCCAACGAGCGCCAGCGTGCCGAGATTGGCAAGCAGTGAAAGCGCGAGGGCGATCATCCACAGACGAGCGTCATCGCGGCGCGGTGGGCATGCCATGGTCTGCATGTTCAACGCCGCCAAAGTTGCCGCGAAAGCCCGCCGGTGCAATCCGCTAAATCGCCCCCGACACCGGTTCCCATGTCACTGCGGCCAGTCCGCGCGGACGGAAGCGGGGGATTGGCGGAAATGTCAGGAGCAGTCCTGTAAGTGGCGCATTTTCAGTTCCGTATTTGTCCGAGCACCCGTAAAAACGGCTATCCGAAAAACACCGTTTGCTGGAAAGAAGGCGGCCGTCGCCGGATGCGCAGCTTCGCCTGCATGGACAAGGCGAGGATGGTCGCCCGGCAAATCGGCGTCAAACTCACCAACGGCTGGTCCCTCGGCGACGAGGTAACGCGACAAGAGGCCTGGAACTCGCCGCCGCCATCGAGGAATGACCGTGTGCTACTGATCTGCAACGATTTGAGCTGTTTGGGTATCATAACGGTAGCTGGCAATGGTGCCCGCTTTCAGTTTCTCAACTGCTTCCTCAATGACGGGAACGGGAATCAGAAACCACTCACGCGGTGTGACATCGAAACCGAAACGATCCTTCAATTCGAGATCGAGCCGCGCGCTGGCAAAGAACTTGTGAAGCAGCGTTTCAAGCCGTTTCCGGTTGATATTTGCCAGTTTGTAAGTCGCCACGATTTCCACATCGGCCAACAAGTAGGTTGGGTCTTTCCTTGCGTTGGCAATCCGCGCCTTCACGTCACCTCCGGTCACGCCGATCTTGTGAATGACCTCCCTGTTTGCAGCGATGAAGGGGTTGTCCGATTTGCTCCGCAAAACGTAGATCGTTCCCGCTTCGACATCATCCGCCTCCAATTCTCCGCCGAAGGTCAATTGCGCGGTTTCCTTGGAAACGACCACACGGCGGGCGGCGGGATCATCGTAGAACGCACGCTGCAGCGATCTCAGTAGCAGATTGCTTTCCGTGCCGTTGGCGAAAACGATGCGAAGGCGGCGGTCCACTTCGCTCGCGGTGATTTTGAGCGGCTCGCCCACCTCGGCCACATGGAGCATGACACCATTGAGGATGAAAAAGTCCTTTTCGCCGACGCCGCGGTTCTCGGCGGTGATGGGTTGCGTTTGCACCAGGCCCGTCCGGATCCCCCGCTCCACCCGCTCGAAGAGCGGTTTGAACTTGTCGAAGTCTTCGCATGGCGCGCGCTGGGCGATCTCCTCGGCGGCTCGCTTTTCCGCTGCCGTGCGTACGTGCTTCAATTCCGTGATGTCTCCGCCCGATGTTTCTCCGGCACCCAAGGCAGCCAGAAGTTCATCGTCGCTGGGAACCTCATCCGCCGTGGCACTCACCCGATATGTTGCCGCATCTTCCCTCACGACAGAAGACTCCGCGTCTTGCGTGGCGGACCCCAGCAAGCCCCGCGGATCGCGCCCTTCCAGCGCCGCCCGGCACTCCGGAGACTTCTTCAAACGGTCAAGCCGGACCGCGTAAATCCGTTCGAAGATATCGCGATCCTCGCCGTGCTGGGGAAGTCTGCCGTGTTCTTCGACAAAGCGCTCGATTTCCTCAAATCCCGCGATGATGCGCTGCTCCTTCGCGGAACCCGCTTCGGCTTTCGCGGGCTTCGCAAACTCATCCAGCTCCGACCGGAGTTCGTCGAGGTCGATCTCACTCATAGCGTCCTTCATCCTTGAAACGAACGAATGCCGCCGCACCTTCCGCCATGCGCTTTTCCCACGCATCCTGCGAAGTCACGGACGGCAGGCGTCCTCTCTCTTTCTTGAACCGGAATGCGCGGATGGCAAGGTCCTTCGCTTCCTCGGGCGTCAGGTTGGTGCGTTTGACCGCAATCGCCTCCGCCACCTGTTTGAGACGATCTTCGTTCATCGCCTTGGCGAGGATCGCGTAGGCTTCGCTGAACGGATTGATGTGATCGATCAAATCGATTTCCAGCTCCCGCATGTCCAAGGCGAATTTCCTCACGCCGTCGATGAGCGCGGTGTTCTGCGTCCCGGGCGCGCCGACGTCCCCGTCGGCTCCACCATCGATGCCGACGAGGGCGTCGGCGTTCCCAGCCTTTTTCGCCTGCTGCACGAGGTTCAGGGCGGCGATGGCATGCTGGCGCACAGCCTCGCGGTCCTCGTCGTCCAGATTGGGAAACTTCTCCTGGATGATCTTGCCCATCCGCACCTGGGTCAGCTCTTCGGGCACGAGTTCCTCGCCCGCGAACAAGCCCTTTTCCAAGGATGGCTTGTCCTGCACGAAGGCCGTCACCAGCTCGTTCAGATCCTCGCGGCAAATGCGTTCCACTTCCTTGCTTTTCGGCTCGGCCAGTCCCTTGATCTCCAACTGGATCGCACCCGTCGCCGGATTGTAGCCGACATTCGTCGTGGCCGGATCATAACCACCCGTGCCGTAATCGAAACCCGGCGTCGGCCCGTTGTTCGGATTCTTCGCCTTGAATTCGAATCGCGGGGCCAGCACCTGTTCCATCAGCAGGCTGGCGGCGATGGCCTTGAGCGTGTCGTTCACCGCTTCCGTCACCGCCTGCTCGCTGGCGTCAGGCTCGGCGATCAGATTGGTGAAACGGGCGCGGGTCTTGCCTTTCGCGTCGCGCGTGGCCCGGCCGATGATCTGGATGATCTCGGTGAGGCTGGAACGGTATCCCACGGTCAGCGCGTGCTCGCACCAGATCCAGTCGAAGCCTTCCTTCGCCATGCCCAGCGCGATGATGATGTCCACATGGTCGCGGTTGTTCTTCTGCGCGGGGTCCTTGAGCGCGGCGAGCACCTTGGCGTGGCGGTCGGG
>Ga0114939_10002882_pt1 | contig 12374 bp, 8 predicted proteins | sample AshMeaCrysSpring_FD_87196 | JGI IMG/M metagenome (GOLD analysis project Ga0114939, IMG submission 87196) | Groundwater microbial communities from Big Spring, Nevada to study Microbial Dark Matter (Phase II) - Ash Meadows Crystal Spring | ecosystem: Environmental > Aquatic > Deep subsurface >... | reverse complement strand
TCACCCCACACGAGGGTGTCGCCCCAGACGAGCGTGTCGCCCCACACGAGGGTGTCGCCCCACACGAGGGTGTCGCCCCACACCAGCGTCAGCGGCGCGGCGTGATACGCAATCCCGCCCGACGTGATCGCCTCGCCCGCGATCACCGTCGCCGGCAGGCTGGTCGTCGCACGCCCCTCCGCCAGCAGCACCGCCGCCGCTGCGTTCACCGCCCCCGCACCCTGCTCCACCATCGGCACGCCCGACAGCCGCCCCGCCGTCACCTGCAGCGCAAACTTCACGTGCGCCGGCTCCAACGCCGGGTTCGCCTCGAGCAACAACGCCGCCACGCCCGACACGACGGCCGCCGACATGCTCGTCCCGCTCATCTCGAAATAGCCGTTCCCACCAGCCCCGATCCGCCGCTCCGGAAACTGCCGGTAGAGCGCGCTCGCCGGCGCGAGCGGCGCAATCAGCTTGTTCCCCGGCGCCACCAGATCCGGCTTCATCAGCCCGTCCACGAACGTCGGCCCCCGCGAGCTGTAGGTCGCCATCACATCGTCGCCCCGCCCCGCGGTCTGCTTCGTGTTGACAGCCCCCACCGTGATCGCACTCGGCGCGTTGCCCGGCGAGACGATCATCCCGAAGATGCGCCGGCCGTCCACCGCCTTCCCGTGGTTGCCCGCCGCGGCCACGACGACGAGCCCGGCGGCGTTGGCGCGCTCCACCGCCGCCACCAGCGGATCGTCACGCCAGCTCTGCGTGACGGGGTGCCCGAGCGACACGTTGAGCACCTTGATGCCGTATGTCGAGGCGTTGGCAATCGCCCAGTCGATCGCCTCGATGACGTTGCTCGTGAGCCCGATGCCGTCGGCGCCCATCACCTTCAGGTTGACGATGTGCGCCCCGGGGGCCACGCCGCGGAAGGTGGGGGCGCTGCCCGCGGCGATGCCCGCCACGTGGGTGCCGTGCCCGTAGAGATCCTCGGTGGATTCGCCCGGCGCCGCCGAGAAGTCCACCGAGGCCACCACCTTGCCGCGCAACGCCCGGTGCCGCGCCGCCACGCCGGAGTCGATGATCGCAATGCCGATGCCCTGGCCCGTGAGCCCGGCCAGGCCGTCGATCCCGGCCCACACCTGGTCGGCCCCGGTCGCCGCGGCGCTCACCGCCATCGTCGGCACCACCGGCGCGTCGGCCGCCATCGTCGGCACCTCGGGGTCGGCCGCCATGGCGCGCACCTGATCGGCCGTGCCGACGAGCACCGCCCCCGAGCGCATCCGTTTGCCCACCGCCAGCCCGTGCCGCGCCGCGAGGGCCGCCACCGCGCCGGGCTCGCCCGACACGATGACCTTCACGGCGCCGGGCCGGCCGGCGTCGAGCCACGCCGCCAGATCGCCGGAGAGCCGCGCGCGATGCCCCTGCGCGAAGGCGGGGGAGGCGAGCAGCCAGGTGAGCGCCAGAAGCACCAGCGCCCCGAGCCGCACGGCGGTGACACGAGCCGGACAGGGACGGGAGCCGTCACGCCAGGGAAGGCCGATGGTGGTCATGATCCGCGATTCCTCTATGAGTCCCGGGGGGAATGCCCGGGCTGGACACGCGTCCGGCGTGTCGCGAACGCACAGGGTGTGCCAAGGTGTGAAGGGGCGGGAAGGCTGGCAGGGGCGGGCATGCGCAGCGGGCGGACTCTAGCACAACAAGTCCGGCTTGTGCCAGAAATCGCAAGGAAACCCGACCTGTCGCCGGAGGGCCCTCCAGCCGATAGAACCGCAGGGCCCGGAGGGGTGCCGGCGGCCGGTTCTGCCCGCCCGGCCAATGGATTGGCCGGATTCGGCGGTCGGTCACCGCTCGCGGCAGGCGCGACGGCCCGGCTCAGCGGGATCGCGCCTCATCCGCGCGAAACCGCCGCGGCGGCCGGCAGGGGCCAACGGATGGTCCGATGGGCAAGAAATTGACCGGTCGGGCGCTGGCGTTGGCCGGCGTCCTCGGCTCGCTCGGCGTCGCCCTCGCGTTGCTGTTGCTCACGCGCCCCCAGGTGGAGGCGCCCGTCCGCAGCGGCGCCGGCGCGAAGCCCGCCGAGCTGGTGGCCACGGTCCGCTCCGAGCCGCGCTCCTTCAACCGCCTGGCCGCGCGCGACCGCACGAGCCACCTCGTCTCCCTCCTCACCCAGGCGCGCCTCGTGCGCGTGGACCTCGACACGCAGGAGCTGACGCCGGGGCTCGCCGAGGCCTGGACGGCCGCGCCCGACGGCCTCGCCTACACGCTCGCCCTCCGCAAGGACGTCCGCTTCAGCGACGGCACGCCCTTCACGGCCGACGATGTGCTGTTCACGCTGCGGGCGGTGTACGACGAGGGGGTGGGGAGCCCGATCGCCGAGGCGCTCGAGGTGGAGGGCCGGCCGCTCACGATGGAGAAGCTCGACAGCCACACGGTGGTGGTGCGCTTCCCGGGGAGCCACGGCCCGGGGCTGCGGATGCTCGACGCGCTGCCGATCCTGCCGAGGCACCGGCTCGAGGCCGCGCTCGCGGCCGGCACCTTCCGCCAGGCGTGGGGGCTGGCCACGCCGCCGGCGGAGCTGGCGGGGCTGGGGCCGTTCGTGCTGCAGGCGTACCGGCCGGGCGACCGGCTCGTGTTCGCGCGCAACCCGTACTACTGGCGGCGCGGGCACCTCGGGCAGGAGCTGCCGCTGCTCGACCGGCTCACGCTCGTCATCGTGCCCGACCAGAACATGGAGGTGCTCCGGCTGGAGTCGGGCGAGTCGGACCTGATGTCGGCCGAGGTGCCGCCCGACGACCTCACGGCGCTGCGGCGCGCGGGAGAGGCGCGCGTGGTGGTGCGCGAGGTGGGCGTGGGGCTCGACGCGGACTTCCTCTGGTTCAACCTGCGGCCCGCCTTCGCCGCGGCGCGGCCCGACCGCGCGTGGCTGCAGCAGCGCGACCTGCGGCGCGCCATCAGCCACGCGGTGGACCGCGCGGCGTTTGCGCGGACGGTGTACCTCGGCGCGGGCGTCCCGGTGTACGGCCCGGTGACGCCCGGCAACAAGACGTGGTTCGACGAGGGGCTGCCGAAGCCCGCCCACGACGTGGCGCGCGCGCGGCAGCTGCTCGCGGGCATCGGGCTGAAGGACCGCGACGGCGACGGGCTGGTGGAGGACCCGGCGGGCAAGCCCGCGCGGTTCGCGCTGCTCACGCAGAAGGGGAACTCGGCGCGCGAGCGCGGCGCGCAGTTCCTCCAGGAGGAGCTGCGCGGCGTGGGGCTCGGCGTGGACGTGGTGACGCTCGAGCAGCCGGCGCTCGTGGAGCGGCTGACGAAGGGCGACTACGAGGCCATCTACATGGGCGCGCAGGCGAGCGACACCGACCCGGTGGGCAACCTCGACTTCTGGAAGAGCTCGGGCGCGTTCCACGTGTGGAACCCGGGGCAGGCGAGGCCGGGGACGGCGTGGGAGGCGCGCATCGACGACCTGATGGCGCGGCAGATGGCGGCGCAGGACCTGGGCGAGCGGAAGCGGCTCTTCGCCGAGGCGCAGCGCGTGTTCGCCGAGGAGCTGCCGGCGATCCACTTCGTGGCGCCGGTGGTGCACGTGGCGCACAGCGTGCGGGTGGCCAACGCGCGGCCGGCGCTGCTGCAGCCGGCGATTCTGTGGTACGCGGAGGGGATCGGAATCAAGTAGCGCCTTACGCCTTACGACTTACGCCTTACGCCTTAGGCCCGGCGCCAAAGGCACGCCGACGCCCGAAGCCCGAGGCACGCCGAAGCACGAAGCCCGAGGCACGCCGAAGCACGAAGTCCGAGGCACGCCGAAGCACGAAGCCCGAGGCCCGAAGCACTGCTGTGATCGCATTTGTCCTGCGACGCGTCCTGTTCACGTTCCTGCTCGTCGCCGTGACGGCGTCGGCGGCGCTGCTGCTCGCGCGGCTCGCGCCCGGGGATGCCACCACGGAACTGGTGGGGGAGAACGTGTCGGCGGGCGCGCGGGCGGCCGAGCGCGCGCGGCTGGGGCTCGACGAGTCGCCGGCGCGGGCGTGGGCGCGGTGGGCCGGGCGGGCGGCGCGGCTGGACTTCGGCGCGTCGTGGCGGTACGGGCGTCCGGTGGCGCCGCTCGTGGCCGAGCGCGCGCGCAACACGCTGGTGCTGGCCGGGTGCGCGCTGCTGCTCGCGACGATGGTGGGGATTCCGCTGGGGGTTGCGTCGGCGCGGGAGAACGACCGGGCGTTTCCCGCGCTCGTCCGCCTCGGGTCGACCCTGGCCCTGTCCACGCCCTCGCTCGTGCTCGCGCTGCTGCTCGCGTGGCTCGCGGCGCGCACGGGGTGGCTGCCGACGGGCGGCATGACCTCGGCCGGCGCGGCGGCGGCCGAGGGCGCCGGCGTCCTCAGCCGGATCGCCGACCTCGCGCGGCACCTCGTCGTCCCGGTGCTCGCGCTCGCGCTGCCCGTGGCGGCCACGCTCGAGCGGGCGCAGTCGCGCGCGGTGGCGCGGGCGCTCGAGGAGCCGTTCGTGCGGAACGCGCGGGCGCGCGGCATCCCGGAGGCGCGGCTGCGGTGGGTGCACGCGGCGCGCGCGGGCGCGGGGCCGGTGCTCGCGCTCTACGGCCTGCTGGCCGGCGCGCTGCTGAGCGGGTCGTTCGCGGTGGAGCTGGTGACGGCGTGGCCGGGGCTCGGACGGTTGATGTACGAAGCGTTGCTCGCGCGCGACGTCCCGCTCGTGGCCGGGTGCGCCGCGGCGGCGGCGCTCTTCGCGGGGCTCGGCACGCTGCTGGGCGACCTGCTCTGCGCGTGGGCGGACCCGCGGGTGCGGCATGCGTAGCGGCCGCGCGCTCCTCCTCGCCGTCGCCCTCGCGGCCGCCGTGTCGCCGTGGCTGGCCGTGCACCCGCCGGCGCGGCAGCACCGCGACGCGCTCTTCGCGCCGCCGATGCGGCCGCACGTGATCGCCGCCGGCGGCCTGCACGCGCCGTTCGTGCACCCGCTGCGGCTGGTCGATCCGCTCGCGCGCCGGTACGAGGCCGACCGCGCGCGCCACGTCCCGCTGCGGTTCTTCAGCGAGGGGCGGCTCGTGACCGCCGACGGGTGGTTCCCGCTCGGCACCGACGCGCTCGGCCGCGACGTCTGGTCGCGGCTCGTCACCGGCGCGCGCCTCTCGCTCGGCATCGCGCTGCTCGCCTGCCTGGGCGCGCTCGCGATCGGCGCGGTCGTCGGCGGGGTGGCGGGCGTGGCCGGCGGGCTCGTGGACGGGGCGCTGATGCGGCTGTCGGAGATGGTCCTGGTGCTGCCCGCGCTCTACATCCTGCTCATCCTGCGGGCGTCGCTGCCGCTGGTGCTGCCGGACCTCACCGTGTTCCTGTTCGTGGCGGGCGCGCTCGCGCTCGTCGGCTGGCCGTCGGTGGCGCGCGTGGTGCGCGCGGTCGTGGCGCGCGAGGCGTCGCTCGACTATGCCGCCGCCGCGGTGGCGGCCGGCGCGGGGCGTGGGCGGTTGCTGTTCAAACACCTGCTCCCCGCCGCGCGCCCGGCGATCGGGACGCAGGCGCTGCTGCTGGCCCCGGCCTTCATCCTCGCGGAAGCCACGCTCTCCTACGTGGGTCTCGGGTTCATGCCGCCGGCGGCGAGCTGGGGCACGATGCTGCAGGAGGCGGCGAGCGTGCGCGCGATCGCCGACTACCCGTGGGTGCTCGTCCCGGCGCTCGCGATCGCCGCCGTGGTGTTCGCCGTCAACCTCGCGCTCGGCGAGCGCGGCGAGGCAATCGGGAGGTGACCTGCCCGTTGGGCCGTCGATGGTGTAGCGACCGTCCGGCACGACGGGGCTCAGTCCCGGCCCGGCAAGGAGCGAACTCGTGGCCCTCGTGGTCTTCCTGAGAGGCGTCAACGTCGGTGGCCACCGGGTGTTCCGGCCCACCACGCTCGTAGAACAGTTGGGCCATCTCGGCGCGGTCAACATCGGCGCGGCGGGCACCTTCGTCGTCAGGCAGGCGGTCACCCAGGCGCGACTCCGTGCCGAGCTGGCATCCGCGCTGCCGTTCGAGGCGGAGATCGCGATCTGCCAGGGCCGCGACATCCTCCGGCTGGTGTCTCGGGATCCCTTCGCGGAGGAGGCCGCGGGGCCCGACATCGTGCGCTTCGTGAGCGTCCTGTCCCGGCGCCCCCGGACGGCGCCGGCGATGCCCACGACCTACCCGTCACGCGGCACGTGGCTGGTGCGGATCCTCGCGCGGGACGGCCGGTTCGTCCTCGGCGTGTACCGGCGCCACATGAAGGCCATCGGCCACCTCGGGACGCTCGACCGGCTCTTCGGGGTGCCGGTCACCACGCGCAACTGGAACACGATGACCGCGATTGCCAGGGTCCTCGGCCAGGGTCCGCCCGCGAGCGCGTGAGCGGCACGCGACCGGTCCGCGCGCGACGTGCCGGTCGTGCTGGGTTGGCGATCCCTGCCGATGACGACGGCCGTCACGCATCGAGCTGGGCCAACTCGTCGAAGTGCGTGTCGTCATGGGCCACGGCGAGCCCGTTGAGCCTCGCGCACGCGTGAATCAGCAGGTCGGCGAGGGGAACAGTGAGGCCGGCGGCACGCCCCCGATCCGCGAGGCGAATCGAGCGGTCCCAGGCCTCCGAAGAGATCTCGTAGCTGGGAAGAATGGCCTCATAGCGGCGGAGCGTCCTCCGCTCGGCGTCGTCGGTCGCCCCGCGCCGCAGTTCGAGTCGTACGGCCGGGCACCGTGCGGCCTCACCGCTCTCCAGTAGCGCATTCACACGGTCACGCTTCGCCGGGTCACCGCTCTTGCGAAGCTGGTGCACCCAGAGCGAGCTATCGACGAGGACGGGCATTCGGGTTCCGATCGCGCCTGGCGTCGATCGCCTCGATCTCGTCGTTGGTCGGGAACCGGTCGCTGAACGTGCCCGAGCACTTCACCAACTCGGCCATGCGCTTGCGGCGATTGAGGCGTGACAGGCCGACCGGTGCGCGCGCGACCGCTCGCTCACCCGGCGAGCCGTCCGTGCTTGCGGCAGGTCAGTTCCTCGGCAGTTCCCCGGTCCAGTTCTCGACGAAGACGAGCTTCGAGACCTGGGGAGCGGTAGCACTCTTGACGACGTAGAGGCGCTGACCGTCTGGTGACACGGCATAGGACACGCCGGCGGTGTCGTGGAAGTCGGTTTCGAAGACCAGCCGCGCCGGACCCAGTGTCACCCGCGGCTGGAGCGACGTGATGCGTGCCGCGAACCACTGTCGGCCCTTGCGGAAGTAGAGGTCGTCGCGTGTCCAGAACGGCTCGAACCCGCCATCCGTGGACACCTGACGCGCAGACGAGGCGTCGGCGAGCGCCCGGACCCAGACTTGCCCCTTGCCGAACTCGTAGGACAGATACGCGAGCGATCGCGAGTCCGGCGAGAATGCATACTGCTGGTGCGGCGGGAGCGGGACGACCGCGTGGCCGCCCGACACCTCGACAACCCCTCCGCGAGGCTCTGTCAGCAGTCGCGAGAAGGCCAGCCAGTGGCCATCCGGCGACCACGACTCCGGCCTGGCCACATCCAGCAACCGTTCCGCGGCACCACCACCCGAAGCCGGCACCCGGTAGACACCCTCGTCGTGTCTCCCAAGCAGTTTCACGGCAACGCTGCTGCCGTCCGGGGACCACGCCGGCCAGCCAGCCGACCCTTCGATCGGAACCCGGTGTCCCTCGCGACGCACCATGTCGTGAATCCAGATGGAGTCGGTCAGGTCGGCGACCTGGACCGCCAGACGCGTTCCCGTCGAGTCGAGCGCGAGCGATCCGTAGTTGCGCTCCGGCATCCCGACGTCCCGCGCACGCCCCATCCGGTCGACGCCGACGACCCTCCCGATGGCGCGATCTCCCCCGGGCGCGTAGACGAGCAGGCCGCTGTCGGCCACGGCGAACTGCGCCGACCCGACCCCTGAATCGGACTCGACGCCGGCGACCGGCATCGGGACGGCCTCGAGCGTTCGTCGGTCGAGGTCGAACGGCGCAACCATCAGCGTGCCCTTGCTGACGAAGACCAGATGGCCGCTCGATAGGACTTGGGCCTGGTAGCCCGAAACCGGAAGCGTCTCGCGTGCGAGCGTCTCCAGGGACACGACCTCGACGGGCGCGTAGTCCTGGCTCATGCTCAGGGCGCGGCCGGAGACGAGCGCGAAACGACCGTCTCGGAACACGTGGCTCACGAACTCCCCGCGAGGGAGAATCGGGACCAGGTGTCCCCCAGCTTCGCTGACACGGGAGAGGACCGACCCTTCGACGTCGCCAACGAAGATGGTGCCGGCCGGCGTCCAGTCGGCCCACTGCGGGGTGCGAGCGTCGCACAGCGGGATGGACGGCCCACCGCCGAGCGGGACCTTCCTGACCTGGTCGATCGTCAGGAAACCGAGCCATCGGCCGTCCGGTGAGAAGAACGGATGGAGGGCGCCCACGGTGTCGGGGACCGGTCTGACATCGAGGCTGCTCAGGTCACGCAGGTAGATCTGGGTAGGTCCACTTGGCGACGACCCCACGAATGCGATGCGGCGACCGTCGGGTGAGACGGCGATGAGCCGTTGGTGAGCGCCCATGTCGGGGTGGAGCCCAAGCGCGAGGGGCGAACTCGGCGGGAGCTCGATGACCCCGCGCGTCACGCCGCGATGAATGAGCGATGCCCCGCCTCCCGATGGGGAGCGCGTGGACCGGGCGGCCAGCACGCCCAGCAGGACAGCGGCGGCGCCACCAGCGCATGCCACCATCCATCGCCCGCGGCGCCACCGCGGGACGACCGGCCGGCGTGCCTCCGCGGACGGCCGGGCCTCCGCAAGCCATCTCAGTTCGTGGGCCAGGTCGGCGGCGTCCTGCCACCGCTCGTCCGGCAACTTCGCCAGGCAGCGGTGCACGAGGCGGTCGAGCGCCGGGAGCGCGACCGGCACCACGCTGCTCACCGGCGGCGGGTCGGAGGTCATGATCGCGGAGATGACGCTGGCGTCGGACTTGCCGCCGAAGGCCCGGCCGCCCGTCAGCATCTCGTAGAGCACGGCCCCGAACGCGAACACGTCGGTGCGCGCATCGGCCGGCTTGCCCTCCAACTGTTCCGGCGCCATGTAGGGCAGCGTGCCGAGCATCGACAACGGAGCGGTCGGCGGCGCCGCGTCAGCCGGCGGCATCGGTGGCCGCGGTCCGTCCGCGCTTACCGGCGGCCGGAGTTTCGCGAGGCCGAAGTCGAGCAGCTTCGGCCCGGTCTTCGTGAGCTTGATGTTGCTCGGCTTCAGATCGCGGTGGACGATCCCCTGCCTGTGCGCCGCCGCCAGTGCGTCCGCGATGTCGGCCCCCGCCAGCAACGCCTCCGCCATGGGCAGCGGGCCGTTCGCCAATCGTTCGGCCAGCGAAGGCCCCGACAGGAGCTCCATCACCAGGTACTCGACGGAGGATCCGTCGGTCGCGTGTGGCGAGGTGGAGGAGCCGATGTCGTGGAGGACGCAGATGTGCGGGTGGTTCAGCGCGGCGACGGCCCGGGATTCCGCCTCGAAGCGACGGCGCCGGTCAGGGTCCGACGCGAACTCCCCGCGCAACACCTTGACCGCCACGTCCCTGCCGAGACGCGTATCGTGGGCCTTGTAGACCTCGCCCATCCCGCCTGCCCCGAGCGGGGCGATCACCTGGTAAGGCCCCAGGCGCGCGCCAGGCGGCAACGTCACTGGTCAACCTCCCGCGTCACCGGGTCCGGGCGTTTCGAACCGTGCCGAACGAGACGAACGGTGGCCGCGGGTCACCGCCGCGCGGCCCCGCCGCCGCACACCACGCGGCCGCGTCCTCAGCGGGCGACGGCGACCGTCGAGCCGGGCACTGCCAGCGTCCGGAAGATCAGGGTGATCGCGCCGACGCGGAACGCCAGACCGTCGCGCATCTCCAACGGTTCAACCAGACGTTCGTTCCTTGCGTAGGTGCCGTTCCTGCTGCCGAGATCCTCGAGTCGCGCCGAGCCGTCGTCGACAATGAGCCGCGCATGGCGCCGGGAGACGGACGCGTCATCGAGCGCGACGTGCGCGCGCGCGTCGCGGCCGATGACGTTCTCTCCGTTGGCCAGCGGGAAGCGGTGCTCCCCGCACTCCACCCACATCGTTGCTGCCGCGACACCCTGCGGAGGCGCCGCGACCGGCACCCCGTCGATTCGCGCGTCACCGCAGAACGCGTAGCCGTAGCCCCTCACGTTGCGGACGAACGTCGGTGCGTGTCCCACTTCGCCGAGCGCGCCCCTGAGTTCCGCGACCAACGTCGTCAGCGACGCATCGGTCACGTAGGTTCCCGGCCACAGGCGATCGTGGATCTCGAGCTTCGAGACGGCGCGCGGGCGCAGTTCCACCAGCAACGTCAACAGTTCGTACGCCTTCGGCGACAGGTGCACCTGGTTCCCGTCGCGGCAGAGCAGCCGGCACCCGCTGTCGAGAACGAATGGGCCGAACGACACTCGCATAGGGCACGGGAGCGGCCTGACCTGCCAGCCAGGCGCGTGCTTCGGCGCGAAGGTTAGCACAGCTCAGACAACGCTCAGCCAACCCTCAGGTGTTGCCGGGGATGCGGTGGCTCCGGTCGTGTACCTTTCCTCGAGAGCGTCGTGGAGGCGAGGGTCCAGGCGTCTCCCATGGTCTTCCAGGAGGAGGTGCACCATGAGGTTCCGAGGGTATCTCGCGTTCGCCGTCATGTTCGTCCTGTTGGGCAGCGTGGGGATCGGCGAAAGCACGAAGAACGTCATCTACGCCGGTCGGTCCGAGTTCACTTCGACTCAGACGGTGGAGTGCCTCGGGACGATCAGCATACGGTCCATCTTCAGCGACCGCATCACCGAATGGGCCGATGGAAGTGGAGGCTACCACTACCATTGGCACTACAACGCATCTCAGTTCCACGCCGTCGATGCCGAGGGCAACGAGTACTCAGGCAGCGAGACGTACAACTACGCGCTGCACGTGGCCTCGAATGAGGTGTTTCCGCTGCAGGAGACCCTGGTTGCTAACCTGCGCGGCGTAAGCCGCGGTGCGGGACCCAACCTCATCGTGAAGTGGGGGATGCGCCTGACCATCAATGCGCCCGGTCAGGTCACGGTATCGCGTGAGCTTCTCAGCGTGGAGTGCACCCCGCAGTGATCCGTTGCCGACCCGGTTTCGGACGGGCCGCATCGTGCGGCCCGTCGACCTTGCGCGTCGTGTTCGATCCCGAGCACCGCGTGCTGATGGAGGCGGCCTTCGTCGAGGCGCGTTGGCCGGCCTCCGCTCACGGCAATCGCTGAACGCGTGACAGCACGCCGTCCTGCTTCATCACGGCCTCGATCTCCTCCGGGGTGCTCGCCAGGAAGGCGGTGAAGTTCTCGATGCCGTCCTTCGTGACCAGCACCGTGTCCTCCATCCGCACGTAGAGCTTCTCTTCGGGGATCCACATCATCGGGTCCACCGCGAACACCTGGCCCTCGCGGAACGGCTGGCCCCAGATCGTTCCGGGGTCGTGCACGGTCATCCCCACGGGGTGCTGCAGGTGGCCCCGGAAGGCGAGCATGGCCTCGGCGGCCTTCCGGTGGCTGTCGTTCGCGAAGGACGTCTTCGCGAGGACCCTCGTCATGTCGTCTCGCGCGCGCGCCAGGACCTCGTCCGGCGTCACGCCGGCCTTGATGTAGCGGAAGAACGCCGCGCGGTACTCCAGGATGAAGGTCGCCAGGGTGCGCTGGGCGGGTGTATAGGTGCCACTCACGGGCCACATGCGGGTGACGTCGCTCGTGTAGTAGCGGAGGTCGGGCGCGTAGTCCATCAACAGCATGTCCCCGGCCCTCAGCAGGTCGAGGTTGCGGGAGTAGTGCCCCAGCCAGGCGTTCGCGCCACCCGCGGCGATGGGGTTGTAGCCCTCGAACCTCGCGCCGTTGGCGAGGAAGGTGAAGCGTGCCGCCGCGGCGGCCTCGAACTCGTAAGTGCCAGGCCTCGTGCTGCGCATGGCCTCGAGCAGCCCCAGCCCTGCCAGCACCGACGCCTTCCGGATCACCGCGATCTCGCGCTCGCTCTTCGTGGCGCGCAGCCCGTCCAGGATCGGCGTCAGGTCACGGCGCTCGAGCGCCGGGTAGCGTTCCGCCAGCAGGCGCAGGAAGTGGGCTTCGCGCGACGGCCGCCCGTCCCACGGGTCCGCGGCGACGCCCGCCTGGTGACCGAGGATCTCGTCGCGGCTCTGCGCCTCGCCTTCCGCCGGGCCGAACGGGGCGTAGAGCTTGGGCCTGGGCGGCCGCAGCATGGCGTTGAAGGTCTGTCGCGACAGCATCTCCACGGCCGCCACGGCATCGACGCCCGTGAGCGCCATCACCTCCGCCGCGTCCTCCGCCGCCCACACCGGCCCGGTGGAACGCTCGAGTGCCTCGTTTCGCGGCGCGAGGAACAGCGTGGTCTTTCG
>Ga0114939_10002881_pt1 | contig 12378 bp, 8 predicted proteins | sample AshMeaCrysSpring_FD_87196 | JGI IMG/M metagenome (GOLD analysis project Ga0114939, IMG submission 87196) | Groundwater microbial communities from Big Spring, Nevada to study Microbial Dark Matter (Phase II) - Ash Meadows Crystal Spring | ecosystem: Environmental > Aquatic > Deep subsurface >... | reverse complement strand
GATGAACGTCGCGTCCGGGCTGCCGGCGCCGCCGGTGATCGTCGCGCACTCGCTGGGATGTGTGGTCTCCGGTCGAGTCATCGCCCGCTACCGCGTGCCTGCCTCGGTGCTGATCGTGCCGGTGGGGGTGACCCATGGCTTCGGGACGCTGCTGCACAACGTCCCGCGTATCCCCGGCCAGCTGGCGCGCATGGTGGCCGGGCAGCCACTGCGGCTGAGCACCGGCGACATCCTCAACGTCCTTGCCGAGCAGGACCGGGCCCGGGCGCAGGCCTACATCGACCGGCTCGACAGCGAGCCACCCCTGCCGCAGCACCAGCTGGCGTTCCACACACCGCCCGGTCGGCCGGTGGGCAACCCCGCGGTGCTGGTCTACGGGGCCGAGCACGACACCCTCGTCCCGCACGGCGACGCCGAGCGGACCGCGGCCTACTACGGCACGGTCGTGCGTGACGTGCCCGGCACCGGGCACTACGTCATGCTCGATGCGGCCCGCGATGCCGTGCTGGACACCGTGCTGGACGACCTGACCCAGGTGCTGGGCCTGCCGGGACCTGACGACGGCCCGACATCGAGCAGTCCGCCGCAGTAGCGTCTCGACGAGTGGGGGACGACACGACGGCGCGGCGCAGGCTGCTGGTCGGCGACCTGCACAACCACTCGATGCTCTCCGACGGTGAGGGTGACCCCCTGACCGCCTTCGCCCAGCTACGTGCCGCCGGTCTGGACTTCGCTGCGCTGACCGACCACGCCTCGATCCCACGGCATCTCGTCGGCGGGCTGCGGGTCGAGGACTACCCCTCCGCGTCCGGGTTCCCGCTGGTGCGGACCGCGCCCCGCAGCCTGGATGCGGCGGAGTGGCTGGCCGCCGGACGGTTCGCCGACCTGCACGACGACCCGGGCGAGTTCACCGCGATCCGCGGCTTCGAGTGGACCGAACCCTGGCTGGGCCACATCAACGTGTGGGGCAGCACCGAGTTCCTCCCGGTCACCACCCCCGGGACGGTGACCGGCCTGCACGACTGGCTGGTGGCCGAGCAGCCCGACGCGCTGTTCGGCTACAACCATCCCGGACGTGAGGAGGGCCGCTTCGAGGGCTTCCGGCACGACGCGCGGCTGGTCGAGCGGATGGTGTCGCTGGAGATGTTCAACCGCTACGACGACTACATCGCCGTCGGCGTCCGGCACGGCGAGCCGTCCCCGTTGCTGGCCTGCCTGCGGGCCGGCTGGCGACCCGGTCTCATCGGGGTCAGCGACGAGCATGGCCGTGACTACGGGCTGCGCGGCAAGGGACGCACCGGGGTCTGGGCCGAGCGCAACGACCGCGCCGCGGTCGCCGCGGCGCTGCTGCGCCGGGAGGTCTTCGCCACCCGCGAACCCGGGCTACGGCTCTCCGCGACACTGGACGGCGCGCCGCTCGGCGCCCAGGTGACCCCAGCGGCGCAGCGGCTGCTGGTCGACCTGGACGCCACCGAGCGCTGGACGGACCACGACCTGGTTGCGCAGGTGCTCGTCGACGACGGCGGTCTGCTGCCCGCCATGCTGACCGAGCAGCCGCTGGAACCGCGCGGGCTGACGTCGGTGGATCTCGACCCGCCCGGCAGATGTCGCTGGCTGGTGCTGCGGGTCGCGGTCGAGGGCACCCACGACCGGTCTATCGGGCTGGACGAGCGGCATCCGCTCACGTCGCGGGCGTTGGCCTACGGCAGTCCCTGGTGGCTCGGGTCGGACGAGGCCGACGCCGACTGACCGGCCTGCTCGGGGTGCGCGGCCTGGGCGGCCTGCGCGGCGCGCGCCCGCTCGTCTCTCATGCCGGCCCGCACGAACGCCCCCCAGAACACCACCGCGGCGACGGCGAACAGCCACCACTGCCAGGCGTAGGACAGATGTCGCCATGCCGAGATGCCGACCGGACGGGGCGCAGCCTCGGCCACCGGCACCGGTTCGGGCGCAACCGCGGGTGCTGGCTGCTCGTCGGTGAGCACCACCAGGGCCTGGCGAACCGTCGCCGGGGGGTAGGGCACAGACTGGAACAGCACCACCGACGTCAGCGCCGCCGCCTGACCGTCCGGAAGGGGCTGGGTGGGGTCGACAGCAGCGGACGCGTCGGTCTCCAGCGGCTGTAGCAGCCCCCGCACCGACATCTCGTCGGTCGGCGCGGCCACAGCCGGGTCGTCCGCGCTGGGCACCCAGCCGCGCAGCACCGGGGTGGCGGACCCGTCCTCGGCTACCAGCGGGGTGACGACATACCATCCGGCGACCCCGTCCCGCTCCCGTCCGGCAAGCAACAGGGTCTGGTCGCCGTCGTAGCTGCCCCTCAGGGTGACAGGCCGGCCGACGGCGTCCCTGACCAGCGGCTCTCCGGTCGCCAGCGCCTGCTCGATCGCCACGCTCGGAGCGTCGGCCTGCTGGTTGCGGGCCGCAGCCTGCTCGCGGCGCTCCTGCTCGGCGTAGGACCGCATCTGCCACGAGCCGAGCACGATCGTGCCCGCCACTGCGGCGACGACGGCCACGTGCAGGGCCAGCCAGCGCGGCGCGAGCAGAAACCGGAGCACGCAACCACGGTACGGCGGCCAAAGGTCCCTGGCGCAGCCAGACCGCGTCGATCAGACTGACCGTCACCAACCGCGCAGGGTCGCGCGCGTCGACGCGTAAGGGAGTCGTCATGGCCGAGCAGTCCGCCACCCCGCCCACCAGCCCGCCGACCACGGGCACCTTCGACTCGCTCAACCCGGCGACGAACGAAGTCATCGGCACCTACCCGGTGCACGGCCCGGAGGAGATCCACGCCGTTGTCGACCGGGCCAGGATCGCGCAGCAGTGGTGGTGGGACCTCGGCTGGCGGGAGCGGCGCAAGCGGCTGCTGGCCTGGCGGTCCCAGCTGCGCCAGAGCATGGACGAGCTGGCCGACCTGGTGCACCGCGAGACCGGCAAGCCCATGTGGGACGCCGAATCCGTCGACGTGATGGGGACGGTCATCCATCTGGACTGGGCGGCCAAGAACGCCGAGCGGGTGCTGAGCCCCCGATCGGTCCCGCCGGGCATCCTGGTGCACCTGCGGGCCGAGGTGTCCTACGAGCCGCACGGTGTGGTCGGGGTGATCGGGCCGTGGAACTACCCGTTGTTCACCCCGATGGGATCGATCAGCTACGCGCTGGCCGCCGGCAACGCCGTGGTCTTCAAGCCGAGTGAGTTCACCCCCGCGACCGGGGTGTGGCTGGCTGAGTCGTTCGCGAAGGTGGTGCCCGAGCAGCCGGTGCTACAGACCGTCACCGGGTACGGCCCCACGGGCCAGGCGCTGGTCGAGTCCGGCGTGGACAAGATCTCGTTCACCGGGTCGGCGAAGGTGGCGCGCATCATCGGTTCGATCTGCGGGGAGCGGCTGATCCCCTACAGCCCGGAGGCCGGCGGCAAGGACGCCGTGATCGTGGACTACGACGCCGACCTCGAGCGGGCGGTGCGCGGCTCGCTGTGGGGGGCGTTGATGAACAGCGGGCAGAGTTGCGCGGGGGTCGAGCGGGTCTTCGTCCACAAGGACGTCTACGCCGAGTTCGTCGAGCGCATCGTCGAGGCGGCCCAGGGCCTGCGGGCCGGCTTCGGCGAAGGGGCGGCCTACGGGCCGATCACCCGTCCGGTGCAGTTCGACCTCATCAAGCAGCACTTCGACGAGGCGGTGGCGAACGGTGCCACGATCCGGGTGGGTGGCGAGGAGTCGTTCCGCCGCCCGTTCATCGACCCGGTGGTGCTCACCAACGCGCCAGAGGACTCCATGATCATGGAGGAGGAGACGTTCGGCCCGCTGATGGTGATCGAGCGGGTCCGGGACCGGGACGAGGCCATCGACGAGTCCAACGCCCACGACTACGGACTCGGCGCCGCCGTGTACTCCCGGCGGCACGGGATGGACATCGCCCGGCGGTTGCGCGCCGGCATGGTGTCGGTCAACGCCGTTCTCGTCCAGGGCGTGGTGCCGAGCCTGCCGTGGGGCGGGATGGGCCACTCCGGCTACGGGCGCATCCACGGCGAGGAGGGGATGCGGTCCTTCGCCCGCTCCAAGTCGATCGTGAACCCGTTGTTCGGGCTGCCGGCGGCCTTCGACGTGTACTCGTTCCACGCCGGCGACACGGTCAAGAGCGCGTTCCGCTGGGTCACCAAGCGCCTCTACGGCTGAGCCCGCCCCACCGCCGCCCCTCCGACCCGGGGGCCGGGGGCCCCAGTGATCACGTTTACGTGGTCTGCGTGGGGTTCGCATGGCGTCGGCGCAGTGCAAACCCCACGCAGACCGTGCAAAGGACCCCGCCGGGCCCCCAGCCCCGTCAGCCCAGGCGCCGCCGGCGACCCCCGTGATCACGTACGCGGGGCTTCGCGGCCGGCGGTGCCGTGAGTTCGGGGGCGTCGCTGTCCGGGTGGAGGCGGGTGGAGGTCGGGGTTGTGCGAGCCCGCGGTGTGCTGCGGCGGTGCTGCTGCTGTGTGACGGCTCGCGTTGGGGTGGGGCCGGGCCGGTCGGGTGTCCACACCTGTGGGATCGGGGTTGACGGCTGGCTGCCTGGATGCCATGATTCGTACATGTGTTCGGGTCTGGGTGGGGTGGTGACCGTCACCGGGCTGCTGCAGGCTGCCGCCGGGCTGCGGCCGACCGAGCTGGCCGAGCTGCTCGACGGTGTGGTGGGCCACCTGCTCGGGGCCGACCTGAGCGGGCTGTCGGCCCCCGAGCACGCGACCCTGGTCACCCGGCTGGTGCGCAGCCAGCACCGCCAGCACGCCGCGGTGACCGACGCGGTGGCCGCCTTCGACACCGCCGACGTGGCCTCGCTGTCCCCGCACCGGACCACCAAGCGGTGGCTGGAGCAGCGCACCCGGCTGTCCCCCGGGGCCGCCGCGCACCTGACCCGGACCGCCCGGACGCTGCGCGACCACCTGCACGCCACCCGGGAGGAGCTGGCCCGCGGGGCGGTCTCACCGGCGCACGTGAGCGAGATCGTCACCGTGGTGCGCAAGATCGGCGCGCACCACGCCGCCCGGGGCGAGCCGGTGCTGCTCGACCTGGCCCGCGAGTACGAGCCGTCGGTGCTGCGCCACGCCACCGCGGAGATCTTCGCGCGGGTCGACCCGGCCGGCGCCGAACGAGCCCTGCACGAGGCGTACGAGCGGCGCGGGGTGACCCTGACCGTGGTCGGCGAGCACGGCTACCTCGACGGCGTGTTCGACCTGGAGTCCACCGAGCTGCTCAAGGCCGCGCTGCAGCCGCTCATGGAGCGCCGCGACCCCACCGACACCCGCGACACCCGGGTGCGGCGCGCCGACGCGCTGCTGGACATCATGCAGCACAGCGTGGACACCGCCGCGCAGCCCCAGCTGGGCGGGCACCGACCCCACCTGTCGGTGGTCGTCGACGCCGACGCGCTGCAGCGCGGCGCCGGGGGGGTCGGCCTGCCGTGGAGCCGGCGGGTGGTGCCCGTCTGCGTCGCCCGCCGCTGGGCGTGCGACGCCGAGATCTCCCCGGTCCTGGCCCGCCTGCTGCCCCCCGCACGGCCCACCCTCCCGGTCCGGGTCAGCATCCAGACCCACCAGTCGGCCACTCCGCACGCCGCGGAGGTGGCGCTGCAGGTCGGCGGCGGATGGCTGCCCCTGCAGGTGGGTCGCACCTCGCGCACCGCCACCCCCGCGCAGCTGAAGGCCCTGCGGGTCCGCGACGGCGGCTGCGTGCACCCCGGCTGCTCCCGCACCACGGCCTACTGCCACGCCCACCACATCACCCACTGGGCCGACGGCGGACCCACCGACCTACCGAATCTTGCCCTGATCTGCCGACACCACCACCGGACGCTGCACGCCGGCCTGTGGAGCCTGTCACCCGACCCCGGCACCCCCGGGCGATTCCGGGCGACCACCCCCGACGGCGGGTTCCCCGCCCAAACCGCAGCCGACCGGGCCCCACCCATCCGACCCGTCACCCCACTCCCGGTACCAGCAGCCCAGAACACCGGCCCCACCACAGCAACCCACCCACCCCACCCCAGCTGACCAACCCGGCGCGACCCCACCGCCAGGGACTACACCCTCAGGGGAGAAGCGCCGGCTCGGCCTGGAGGTGCGGTGTCCGCGGCGGCCACGGCACCGCGGCCACTGTCAGGGCCTGGCCAGGACGAGAACTTGACGCTAGTGTCAGATATGTGCCGCGCCTGACGTCCCGGGTTGACCCCTCCAGCGACGAGTTCCACGACGCTCGGGACGGCAACCTGGCGCTGTTGGCGCAGGTCGAGTCGGCGATCGCGCAGGTGCGTGCCGGCGGCAGCAACCGCGCGGTGAGCAGGCACCGCGAGCGCGGCAAGCTCATGGTGCGCGAGCGCATCGACCTTCTGCTGGACCGCGGGTCCCCGTTCCTGGAGATCGCCCCGCTGGCCGGATGGGGCACCGACGACCCGGTCGGGGGCGGCGTGGTCACCGGCATCGGCCAGGTCGCCGGCACCTGGTGCGTGGTCTCCGGCAACGACCCCACCGTCAAAGGCGGCGCCCAGTCGCCGACCAGCGTCCGCAAGGTGCTGCGCGCCATAGAGGTCGCGCGGGAGAACCGGCTGCCGCTGCTCAACCTCACCGAGACCGCCGGCGCCGACCTGCCCAAGCAGGCCGACGTCTTCGTCCCCGGCGGTGCGGTGTTCCGCGAGTTGACACAGATGTCAGCCCAGGGAATCCCGACGATCACGATGGTGTTCGGCAGCAGCACCGCCGGCGGTGCGTACCTGCCTGGGCTGTCCGACCACACGATCCTGCAGCGCGGCAGCGCGAGGGTGTTCCTCGGCGGTCCACCCCTGGTGAAGATGGCGATCAACGAGGACGCGGACGAGGAGGAGCTCGGCGGGGCCGAGATGCACGCCCGACGCTCCGGCCTGGCCGACCACTTGGCCATCGACGAGCGCGACGCCCTGCGACACGGACGGCGCATCGTCCGTCAGCTGGGGTCCCGACCCGCAGGCTCGGAACCCGCCGGGCACCCCGCCGCAACGCCGGCGTTCGACCCGGACGAGCTGCTCGGCATCGCCCCGCCTGACCTGTCGGTGCCCTACGAGGTGCGCGAGGTGATCGCGAGAGTCGTCGACGGCAGCGAGTTCGACGAGGTCAAGCCGCTCTACGGTGACCGGCTGGTGTGCGGCTGGGCGCATATCGCCGGCTACCCGGTGGGGATCCTGGCCAACAACGGCATCCTGTTCTCCGAGGAGTCCCAGAAGGGCGCCCACTTCATCCAGCTGGCCAACCGCGCCGACACGCCGCTGCTGTTCCTGCAGAACATCACCGGCTTCATGGTCGGCACCCGCTACGAGCAGGCGGGCATCATCAAGCACGGCGCGATGCTGGTGAACGCCGTCGCCAACTCGACGGTTCCCCACCTGACGATCATGCTCGGGGCGTCTTACGGCGCCGGGAACTACGGCATGTCCGGACGGGCCTACCGGCCGCGGCTGCTGTTCACCTGGCCGCAGCACCGCATCGCCGTCATGGGGGCCAAGCAGCTCGCCGGGGTCGTGTCGATGGTGGCTCGCGGCAAGGCGGTCTCGGCCGGTCAGCCCTACGACGAGGACGCCGACGCAGCGATGCGCAGCGCGGTCGAGGGGCAGATCGACAGCGAGTCCACGGCGCTCTACGCCACCGGACGACTCTGGGACGACGGGATCATCGATCCGCGCGACACCCGCACCGTCCTGGCTCTGTCGCTGGCCGCGGTGCACAGCGCCCCGATCCACGGAGCCGACGTGTTCGGCCTGTTCCGGATGTGATCAGCACGATGACCGACCAGCCGCAGCGCCCGCGTCGCCTGACCCGCCTGCTCATCGCCAACCGCGGGGAGATCGCCCGTCGCATCACCCGCGCCGCCCGCGGCCTGGGCATCGAGACCGTCGCGGTGTTCAGCGACGCCGACGCCACCGCCGTCTACGTCACCGAGTGCGACCTGGCCGTCCGGCTTCCCGGCACGGCGGCGGCCACCACCTACCTCGACGTGGCGGCCATCATCGACGCGGCCCGCCGCAGCGGTGCCGACGCCGTCCACCCCGGCTACGGGTTCCTGGCCGAGAACGCCGACGCGGCCCAGGCCATCATCAACGCCGGCCTGACCTGGGTCGGCCCGCCCCCGGCCGCCATGCGCGCCTTGGCCAGCAAGCTCACGGCCAAGGATCTCGTCGCGGATGCCGGCGTGCCGGTGCTGCCCAGTGTCCGGCTTGACGGTGACGACGAACAGGAGTGGACGACGGCGGTCGAGGGAATCGGCTACCCGGTGCTCCTCAAGGCTTCTGCCGGTGGCGGTGGCCGGGGGATGCGGGTCGTCGACAGCCCCGCCGGCCTCGGTGAGGCGGTCCGAGCCGCCCGCCGTGAGGCCCAGGCTGCCTTCGGCGACCCGACCGTGTTCTGCGAGCGGCTGGTCCGCCGCGGCCGGCACGTCGAGGTCCAGGTCATCGGCGACCTCGCGGGCACGATCCTGCACGTCTACGAACGCGAGTGCTCGCTGCAGCGACGCCATCAGAAGATCCTCGAGGAGTCCCCGTCGCCCGGCACCCACGCGGACGTGCTCGCGCGGATGACCCAGGCGGCGGTCGCGGTGGCCAAGGCCGTCGACTACTCCAGCCTCGGTACGGTGGAGTTCCTGCTCGAGGAGGCCGACACCGGCGGACGGCCCGGCGCGCAACCCGATGCCGAGCTCGATGCCCGGTCCGGCCCCGACCCGGATGCCCGCTTCTACTTCCTGGAGATGAACACCCGGCTGCAGGTCGAGCATCCGGTCACCGAGATGCTCATCGGCATCGACCTCGTCGAGTACCAGCTGCGCCTGGCCGGCGGGGAACCGCTCGACCTCGAGCAGTCCCATCTGGTGCCGTTCGGGCACGCGGTGGAGGTGAGGCTGGTCGCCGAGGACGCGGCCGCCGGCTGGGTCCCGTCCTCGGGCAACCTCACCCGGTTCGAGCCGCCCGAGATCCGCGGGGTGCGCTGGGAGAGCGCGGTGCGCACCGGGTCGGTCGTCCCCCCGCACTACGACTCGCTGCTGGCGAAGGTCATCGCCCACGGCGAGAGCCGGGACGAGGCGTTCGACCTGCTACGCGCCGCGCTGCGCGGGCTGCGCGTCCACGGGGTCGCCACCAACCGGGAGGTGCTGCTCGCGCTGCTGGACGATCCGGACGTCCGCGCCGGACGCACGACCATCGACCTGCTCGAGTCCCGCGCCGACAGCCTGCTCACCCCGCTGCCTCCCGAGGTCGGCACCCGGCACGCCCTGGTGGCCGCGCTCGCCGCCCACTGCGCGCGCGCCGCCGACGCGCCCCACCGGCACCTGGCTCCGGGCGGCTGGCGCAGCATGGCCGACGCAGTGGACACGACCGTGCTCGTTGCAGCCCAGGGACCGGCGAGCGCCCCGTCCACCGTCGTCCTGCGGACCACCCGCCACGACCAGCTCACCGCCGTCGTCGACGGATCCGCACCGATGGATGTGCGCGTGCACAACTGGGACGGGGAGTGGCTCGACCACGAGGTCGACGGTGTGCGGGCCCGCGCGGCGGTGCTGCTCGGCCCGGAGACCGACGACGAGGACCGCACGATCGACGTCTTCGGCGCCGGGTATGCCAGCCGCTGGGTCGAGCCGGCCCGGCTTCCGGCCGGGGATCGCGCCGAGACCGCCCGCGGTCCGTCCTCACCGGTTCCCGGGACGGTCGTGGCGGTGCACGTGTCGCCGGGCGACGTGGTTGCTGCCGGCGATGCCCTCGTCGTCCTGGAGGCGATGAAGATGGAGCATCGGATAACCGCGAACAGCGACGCCGCCGTCGTCGAGGTCGCGGTTGCGGTCGGCGACGCCGTCGACGCGCACGAGGTGCTCGTCGTGCTCGAGCCGAAGGAGCGCACCGATGCCTGACCCGATCGACCCGCGCCAGGCCCGTCCGGTACGCATCGCGAACTGCTCGGGCTTCTTCGGCGACCGCGTTGCCGCCGCACGCGAGCAGGTCGAGGGCGGACCGATCGACGTGCTCACCGGGGACTGGCTGGCCGAGCTGACCATGCTCATCCTGGTCCGGCAGCGCCTCAAGCGCGGCCCCGGCTCGGGCTACGCGCGCACCTTCCTCACCCAGATGGAGCAGGTCATGGGCACCTGCCTGGACCGCGGCATCCGGGTGGTCTCCAACGCCGGCGGACTGGACCCGCACGGCTGCGCCGACGCCGTCCGAGAGACGGCCGAGCACCTCGGGCTGTTCCCACGGGTCGCCGTCCTGACCGGGGACGACCTGACGGCCCGACCCGACCTGCTCGGTGATGCGGTGAATCTCTCTACCGGCGAGAAGCTGACCGAGTTGGGCTTGGCTCCGATCACCGCCAACGCCTACCTCGGGGCGTTCGGCATCGCCGCCGCGCTGGAGGCCGGCGCCGACGTGGTCGTCACCGGGCGGGTCACCGATGCGGCGCTGGCCGTCGGACCCGCCGCATGGTGGCATCGCTGGACCCCGCACGACCTCGACCCGCTGGCCGGAGCCGTCGCGGCCGCGCACGTCATCGAGTGCGGCGCGCAGGCCACCGGCGGCAACTACGCGTTCTTCCCCGAGATCCCCGACCTGGTGCACCCCGGCTTCCCGATCGCCGAGATCGACGCCGACGGGACTTCGGTCATCACCAAGCATCCCGACACGGGCGGAGCCGTCAGCATCGGCACCGTCACCGCGCAGCTGCTCTACGAGGTCGACACCCCGGCCTACCTCGGGCCGGACGTCGTCGCCCGGTTCGACACGATCACCCTCGAGCCGGACGGGCCGGACCGGGTGCGCATCCGCGGGGTTCGCGGCGACCCTCCCCCGGACACCCTCAAGGTGGCCCTGACCACCCTCGGCGGGTTCCGCAACACCGTCGGCGTGATGCTTACCGGGCTCGACATCGACGCCAAGGCCGCCCTTCTCGAGCAGCAGCTCGCGCCGGTTCTCGCATCGGTCGCGCACAGCGCGATCACCCGGGTGCGGTACAGCCCGGAGCGCACCGAGCTGCGGATCAGCGTCATCGACCCCGACCAGGCGAAGGTGGGCCGCGCGTTCAGCAATGCCGTCGTCGAGCTGACCCTGGCCTCCTTCGCCGGGTTCTACCCCACCGCCCCGCCGTCGGACGCCAGCCCGTACAGCATCTACTGGCCGACCACCGTGCCGGCCGCGCAGGTCGAGCAGGTCGTCACGCTGGACGGCACCGAGGTTGCTCGGGTGCCGGCCGCCTCGCCGCTGGCCGGGTCGCCACCACGGGTGAGCCAGCCGCCGTCGGCCCCGGAGGCCACCTCGCGGGCGTCCCAGGTGTCGCGAGATGACGCCGCCGGACCCACCGTCGACCTGCCCCTGGGACGCCTCGTCGGCGCCCGTTCGGGCGACAAGGGCGGCGACGCGAACATCGGGCTGTGGGTACGCACCGACGAGGCCTGGCCCTGGTTGCTCGACCTGGTCACCCCTGACCGGGTACGGACGTGGATCCCGGACGCCGCCGAGGCGCGCATCGACGTCTACCCGCTGCCGTCGCTGCGGGCGGTCAACGTCGTGGTGCGCGGCCACCTCGGGCGGGGCGTCGCCGACAACAGGGGTCTCGACCCGCAGGCCAAGGGCCTGGGCGAGTGGGTGCGTGCCCAGGTCGTCCCCGTCCCCGCGACGCTCGTGGACGACGGGTCGGGCACGCCGTGACCGACACCGCCACCCCGCTGACCGAGCGCGGTCGGCGGACCCGTGACGGCCTCGTCGCGGCGGCGCGCCGGGTGTTCGAGGAGCGCGGCTACGCCGCGACCCGCATGCAGGACGTGGCCGCCGAGGCCGGGGTCAGCCACGGCACCGTCTACACCTGGTTCCCCGGCAAGGACGAGCTGCTGCACGAGGTCACCCACGCCATCGTCGGCGAGGTCGTCGACGCCGCGCGGGAGCGGCCGAGGGAGGCCACCGGCACCGACCCCTACCCGCGGCTGGCCGGGGCGACCCGCCGCTTCCTGCTGGGCTACCGGCGCAACGCGCGCATGCTGGCCGTCGTCGAGGAGGCCGCTTCCGCCGACCCCGAGTGGGCAGCCCTGCTCGACGAGCTCCGCGAGATCTACGTGACCCGGACGCGGCGCACCCTGCGCCGGCTGCAGGAGGAGGGCCACGTGCCCTCCGACATCGACCCCAACGTCGCCGCCCCTGCCTTGACCGGGATGGTGGAGACGTTCGCCCGCCGATCGGCCACCGACCCCGCCACCACCGAGTCCGACGTCGAGCAGCTCACCCGGCTGTGGGCCCGCGCCGTCGGCCTGACCGTCCCCTATGACCACTGAGGAGCCCGGCATGCAGTTCACCCGCGAGCACGACGACTTCCGCGCCGTCGTCCACGAGGTCGTCGAGAAGGAGATCAACCCCT
>Ga0114939_10002880_pt1 | contig 12380 bp, 13 predicted proteins | sample AshMeaCrysSpring_FD_87196 | JGI IMG/M metagenome (GOLD analysis project Ga0114939, IMG submission 87196) | Groundwater microbial communities from Big Spring, Nevada to study Microbial Dark Matter (Phase II) - Ash Meadows Crystal Spring | ecosystem: Environmental > Aquatic > Deep subsurface >... | reverse complement strand
CGAGAACCTGCATGTCCTGTGCCGCCGGCACCACCGGCTCAAACACGAGACCGCCTGGTCGGTCACCGCCCGCCCCGGCAACCGGCTCGACTGGACCAGCCCCCTCGGCGCGGTCTACACCACCCACACGCCCACCCCGGGCGGCGAGGCCTGCACCCAGCGTCCGCCCGCCCTCCCGCCGGACGAGGGCGTGCCCGAAGTGGGGGAGCCCGAACCGGGCTGGCTGTGGGAGGACTTCGACGACGACCTGCACCGCAGGCTCGACGACCCATCGGTGCTGTGCCGGGGTCAGTGGGCCCACCTGGGAGACTGAGCACGTGGATGCGCTCCTGTACGTCGTCATCGCCTTGGTGGTCCTCGCCCTCGCCGTGGGGGCGGGCCTGCTGCTGCGCTCGCGCGGCAAGGCGGTCGAACCCCCGCAACCCGGTGTCGACTACGCGCCGGGGGTCGGCGATGACGCCGAGGTGCCTCGCGACACACCCCGCCGCACGGTGGAGGACACCGTCCTGCCCGAACCAGGTGGTGCGCCGACGGCTCTGCTCGAGCGGCCGGAGCCTTCCGCGGGCCGCCTCACCCGGTTGCGCGCCAGGCTCGCCCGGTCGCAGACGGCGTTGGGGCGCGGACTGCTCGCGCTGCTGTCGCGCGACACGCTGGACGCGGCCGCCTGGGACGAGGTCGAGGAGGTCCTACTGGGGGCCGACCTCGGGGTGGCGCCGAGCCAGGAGCTGCTCGACCGCCTGCGCACGCGTACGGCGGCGGCGGCCGAACGGGATCCGGCGACGATGCGCAGCCTGCTCCGCGAGGAGCTCATCACGTTGGTCGACCCCACCCTCGACCGCACCCTGCGGACCGCGCGGCACCAGGACGGGTCGCCGGCCATCGTGCTCGTCGTCGGCGTGAACGGCACCGGCAAGACCACGACGACGGGCAAGCTCGCCCGGGTCGTGGTGGGCGACGGCGGCACCGTCCTGCTGGGGGCCGCCGACACGTTCCGCGCCGCGGCCTCGGCGCAGCTGCAGACCTGGGGCGACCGGGTGGGGGCCGTGGTCGTGCAAGGCCCCGAGGGCGGCGATCCGGCCAGCGTGGCGTTCGAGGCCGTGCGCGCGGGCCGCGAGCAGGGCGTGGACACCGTCGTCATCGACACCGCAGGCCGCCTCCACACCAAGACCGGGTTGATGGACGAGCTGGGCAAGGTGAAGCGGGTCATTGAGAAGCAGGCACCCGTTGACGAGGTGCTGCTCGTGCTCGACGCCACCACGGGGCAGAACGGCCTGACCCAGGCGCGTGTCTTCGCCGAGGTCGTCGACGTGACCGGGATCGTGCTGACCAAGCTGGACGGCACCGCCAAGGGCGGCATCGTCGTGGCCGTGCAGCGCGAGCTTGGCGTGCCGGTCAAACTCGTGGGGCTTGGCGAGGGCCCAGACGACCTGGCCCCGTTCGAGCCCGAGGCGTTCGTCGACGCGTTGCTGGCCGACTGACCGAGCCCGCCCGAAACACCGCCGTAACCGTACGGCGTGAACTGTCACCGAGCCGAAACACCCGCAGGCGCCCCGCGAAACCCCCGCGGCTGAGAGTCCCACTCAGCCCAGGGCCGCAATGGCGCGGACCTGGACCCCACGATGGACTCCCAGGAAGGGACGGCAGACATGCCGGAGATCAGCGGCGCAGACACCGCGTGGGTCCTCACGAGCGCCGCGCTCGTGCTGCTTATGACCCCCGCACTGGCGTTCTTCTACGGCGGCATGGTCCGCGCGAAGAGCGTCCTGAACATGATGATGATGAGCTTCGGGGCGCTGGGGCTCATCACCCTGCTCTGGGTGCTCTACGGCTACTCGATGGCATTCGGCGACGACCTCGGCGGCGGGCTCGTGGGCGACCCCACCGAGTTCGCCGGGCTGGAGGGCCTGATGTCCCCGGAGTCGGTGGTCGGGACCATTCCGACGATGGCCTTCGTGGCCTTTCAGGCGGTCTTCGCGATCATCACGGTCGCGCTCATCTCCGGGGCCATCGCCGACCGGGCCCGGTTCGGGGCCTGGCTGGTGTTCGCGGGCGTGTGGGCGACCATCGTGTACTTCCCGGTCGCCCACTGGGTCTTCGCCTTCGACGGCGTGACCGGCGAGACCGGCGGCTGGATCGCCAACCAGCTCAAGGCGATCGACTTCGCCGGCGGCACGGCCGTGCACATCAACGCGGGCGCGGCGGGCCTCGCCCTCGCGCTGGTCCTCGGCAAGCGGATCGGCTTCGGCAAGGAGCTCATGCGACCGCACAACCTGCCGTTCGTGATGCTGGGCGCGGGGTTGCTGTGGTTCGGCTGGTTCGGCTTCAACGCCGGTTCGGCGCTGGCGGCCAACAACACCGCTGCGGTGGCCTGGATGAACACGCTCATCGCGACCGCTGCGGCGTGCCTCGCCTGGGTCCTCACGGAGAAGTTCCGCGACGTCCACGCCACGTCCCTCGGCGCCGCCTCCGGCGTGGTGGCCGGCCTCGTGGCGAACACCCCGGCCTGCTCGTCGGTGAGCCCGCTCGGGGCGATCGCGGTGGGGGCCATCGCCGGGGTGCTGTGCGCCCTTGCAATCGGGCTGAAGTACAAGTTCGGCTACGACGACTCCCTCGACGTGGTCGGCGTGCACCTGGTGGGCGGGCTAGTGGGCACCCTGCTCATCGGATTCCTTGCGAGCGACGCGGCGCCCGCGGGCGTCAACGGGCTGTTCTACGGCGGCGGGCTCGACCAGCTGGGCCGTCAGGCGGTTGCGGCGTTCGCGGTGCTGGCGTACTCCTTCGTCCTGACCTACCTCATCGGCTTGGCCATCGCCAAGACGATCGGCTTCCGGGTGGACAAGGACGTCGAGGTCCAGGGTGTGGACCTCAACGAGCACGCGGAGACGGCCTACGAGTTGGGCCCGGTCCCGGGCAGCGGCTTCCGGCCGCTGGCGGGTGCGGGCGTCGGATCTGCTGGCGGCGCGGGTTCCGCGGCGAGCGAGAGGGTGGAGGCATGAGGCTCATCACGGCGGTCGTCAAGCCATTCAAGCTCGATGACGTGAAGACGGCGCTGGAGGCGTTCGGGGTGCACGGGATGACCGTGTCCGAGGCCAGCGGGTACGGCCGGCAGCGCGGGCACACCGAGGTCTACCGCGGCGCGGAGTACACCGTGGACCTGGTCCCGAAGGTGCGCATCGAGGTGCTCGTGGAGGACGCCGACGCCGACGACGTGATGGACGTCGTGGCCAAGGCGGCCCGGACGGGACGCATCGGTGACGGCAAGGTCTGGTCGATCCCGGTGGACACCGTCGTCCGGGTTCGCACCGGCGAGCGCGGCGCAGACGCGCTGTAGCCGATCGCGCCGATCAGCCGTGTCCTCACTCGCCCCGACGTACGCCGAGGCGCGCGCGGACCTGCTGGCCCGGCCCGGGATTCCCGGGCCGGGCCGGCGGCAGGCCCTCGCCGAGGCGGCCGACGCCTGGCTGGTGGAGGTGTTCGAGGCGGCGGGCGGCCCCGGGGCTGGCGCCTCCCTGGTAGCGGTCGGCGGCTACGGCCGCAGCGAGCTGTCGCCGGGCTCGGACCTCGACCTGTTGCTGATCGTGCGCTCCTCCGCGTCCGCCGAGGCCGGGCTCGCGGAGCGGATCTGGTACCCGCTGTGGGACTCCGGCGTTCGGGTGGACCATGCCGTCCGCACGGCGGGGGAGGCGCGGCTCGTGGCGGCCGAGGACCTGCGCGCCTTGCTCGGGCTGCTCGACGCCCGCTGCGTGGCCGGCGACCCCGAGCCGGTGCAGCGGGTGGTCTCGTCGGTGCTGGCCGACTGGCGGGCCGCGGCCCGCCGGCGGCTACCCGATCTGCTGGCCGACTGCCGGCAGCGCCATGAGCGCGCCGGCCATCTGGCGTACGCCCTCGAGCCCGACCTCAAGGAGGGCCGCGGGGGGCTGCGCGATCTAGCGGTCCTGCGGGCGATCGGCGCCTCGTGGGTGGCCGACGCGCCGCACGCGGGTCTGTCCGAGTCCCGCCGGCTGCTCCTTGACGTGCGAGACGCCCTGCACATGTCGGGGGGCCGCGGCTCCGATCGGCTCGTCCAACAGGAGCACGCCCACGTGGCCGAGGCGATGGGACTCGCCGACGGCGATGCGCTGCTGGCCGCGATCGGTGAGGCGGCGCGGACCATCACGTACGCGTTCGACACCGTCGCGGCGCGGGTCGAGCGCGCGGTCTCCGGCGGCTCCCGGCGGACCTTCCTGGCCGGGCCGCTGCGGCGGGGGCCCAAGCGGCTGCCGGTGCGGGCCCCCCTCGCCGACGGGGTCGTCGAGCAGGACGGCGAGGTGGTGCTGGCCCGCGACGCCCGGCCGGCCCTCGATGCCTCGCTGGGGTTGCGGGCGGCCGCGGCGGCCGCGCAAGCCGGGCTTCGGCTCGCCCCCCACACGGTGGAGCGGCTCGCAGCCGAGGGGGCCGACCTACCGATCCCGTGGCCCCGGGACGCTCGGGAGGCGCTGGTGTCGCTGCTTGGGGCCGGGGCCGCGACCGTGCCGGTGTGGGAGGCGCTGGACCTCTCCGGGCTCGTCAGCCGCTGGATTCCCGAGTGGTCGGCGGTCCGCTACCGCCAGCAGCACAACCCGATCCACCGCTTCACGGTGGACCGCCACCTGGTCGAGGCCGCCGCCCACGCCTCGACGCTGACGCGCCGGGTCGCACGCCCCGACCTGCTCCTCGTGGGGGCGCTGCTCCACGACATCGGCAAGGGCTTCCCGGGCGACCACACCCAGGCCGGGATGGTGGTGGTGGCCGACCTGGCCCCCCGGATCGGCTTCGACGCCGCGGACACCGCCACGCTTGTGGCGATGATCCGCCTGCACCTGCTGCTGCCGGAGACCGCGACCCGGCGCGACCTCGATGACCCGGCGACCCTGTCGGCGGTGGCCGCCGAGGTGGGCACCCGCGAGCTGCTGGATCTGCTGCACGCGCTCGCCCAGGCCGACGCGCTCGCCACCGGGCCCGCGGCGTGGACCGAGTGGCGGGCCGCGCTGATCGACGACCTCGCCGAGCGCACCCGGCAGACCCTCGCCGGGGACCCGGCGCCCCCGCCGCCGGCCCTCGACGGGGCGGACCTCCCCGGGCCCGGGCCGGATGGGCTCGCGGTCGCCTGGACCGCGACCTCGTACGGCCATCGACTGCTCGTCTCTGCGCCGGACCGGGTCGGCCTGCTGGCCGACGTCGCCGGCGTGCTCAGCCTGCAGCGGCTCGCCGTACGCTCGGCGCGGGTGGCGAGCGTCGGCGGGCGCGCGGTGCAGGAGTGGGTCGTGACGCCCGAGTTCGGCGACCCCCCTGCGGTGGACCGGGTCCGGGTCGACCTGCGGCGCACCCTCGACGGGACCCTCGACCTCGGGGGGCGGCTGGCCGCCCGCGCGGCCGACTACGCGCCAGGGCGGGGCGTCGTCATCGCGCCGCCCAGGGTCGAGCTCGTCCCGGGGGCCTCGTCGGCGGCGACGGTGATGGAGGTGCGCGCCCACGACCGGCCGGGACTGCTGCGCACGGTGGCCGCCGCCCTCGCCGCCGAGGCGGTGGACGTCTCGGCGGCCGTCGTCGCGACGCTCGGCTCGGACGCGGTCGACGTGTTCTACCTCGCCCAGGACGGCGGCCCCCTCGATGCCGCCACCGCGGAGCGGGCCCGGGTCGCGGTCTTGGGCTCGCTGGCCTGACTGCACCGATGGCCAGGCGGGGCCCCGGCGAGCGGCGGTTACCCTTGCCGACGTGTTCGCCACGCTGTCTGACCGCCTTGCCGCCACCTTCAAGTCCCTGCGGGGCAAGGGGAGGCTGACCGAGGCCGACGTCGACGCCACCTGCCGTGAGATCCGGGTGGCCCTGCTCGAGGCCGACGTGGCGCTGCCGGTGGTCCGCGACTTCGTCGGGCGGGTGCGCGAGCGGTCGCTCGGCGCAGAGGTATCCCAGGCGCTGAACCCGGCGCAGCAGATCATCAAGGTCGTCAACGAGGAGCTCGTCGAGATCCTCGGCGGCGAGACCCGCCGGGTCCGGCTCGCGAAGAACCCGCCGACCGTCGTGATGCTGCTCGGCCTGCAGGGTGCCGGCAAGACGACCCTTGCGGGCAAGCTCGCCCGCTGGTTCGCCACCCAGGGCCACCAGCCGCTTCTCGTCGCCGCCGACCTCCAGCGGCCCAACGCGGTCGACCAGCTGGCCGTGGTCGCCGAGCGGGCGGGGGTGGCGGTCTTCGCCCCCGAGCCCGGCAACGGCGTCGGCGACCCCGTCCGGGTGTCCCGAGACGCGATCACCCACGCCCGTGTGCAGCAGTACGACGTGGTCATCGTCGACACCGCCGGCCGGCTCGCCATCGACGACGAGCTGGTCCGGCAGGCCGCCGACATCAAGGCCGCGGTCAACCCCGACGAGACGCTGTTCGTCGTCGACGCGATGATCGGCCAGGACGCCGTCACCACGGCCCAGCAGTTCGCCGCCGGCGTCGGCTTCGACGGTGTCGTCCTCACCAAACTCGACGGCGACGCGCGCGGCGGGGCCGCCCTGTCGATCCGGTCGGTGACCGGCCGGCCGGTGATGTTCGCCTCCAATGGCGAGAAGCTCGACGACTTCGACGTCTTCCACCCCGAGCGGATGGCCTCGCGCATCCTCGGCATGGGCGACGTCCTCACCCTCATCGAGCAGGCCGAGAAGGCGTTCGACGCCGACCAGGCCAAGCAGATGGCCGACAAGTTCCAGTCCGGCCAGGGAGGCGACCTCACCCTGGAGGACTTCCTGACCCAGATGCAGGCCGTCCGCAAGATGGGGTCGATCGGCAAGCTGCTCGGGATGCTGCCCGGGATGGGCGACATGCGGGCGCAGATCGAGTCCATCGACGAGCGCGAGCTCGACCGCGCCGCCGCGATCATCCAGTCGATGACCCCGGCCGAGCGCCGCGACCCCAAGCTGCTCAACGGCTCGCGCCGGGCCCGGATCGCGCGCGGGTCCGGCACCCAGGTGAGCGATGTCAACGGCCTCGTCGACCGGTTCCTCGAGGCCCGCAAGATGATGGCCCAGATGTCGCGCGGCGGCGGGATGCCGGGCATGCCAGGAATGCCTGGAATGCCCGGCATGGGGGGGATGGGAAAGAAGGCCAAGGGCCGCCAGGGCAAGGCCCCGGCGAAGACGAAGAGCCGCAGCGGCAACCCGGCGAAGCGGGCCCAGGAGGAGGCGGCCGCCGCGCGCGCCGCGGACGCGGCCGGCGCCGACGCGCAGGCCGACGCGCTGGCCTCGTTCGACCTGCCGGACGAGTTCAGGGGGCTCCTCGGCCCCAGCGGCCCCGCCGCCCGCTGACGCCGGGCGCAGCGCCGCCCCATGGCCGTTTGGTGCCGCGAGGGGGCCGTCTGGCACAATCGGTTGCGAACCGACTGGTTGGGGTGCCCTCTACTCGCGCTGGCCTGGCGGTCCATCTGAGGCCCCACGCGTGCGCCCCACGTCGCGGCGGGAGCCCTCACCCCCACCCACGTTCAGGAGAGCCCACACCCGTGGCCGTCAAGATCAAGCTCATGCGCCTCGGCAAGAAGCGCCACCCGCAGTACCGGATCGTCATCGCCGACTCGCGCACCGCGCGCGACGGCCGCTCGATCGAGGAGATCGGCAAGTACCACCCCAAGGAGGACCCGAGCCTGATCGAGGTCGACTCTGAGCGGGCGCAGTACTGGCTGTCCGTCGGCGCGCAGCCGACCGAGCCGGTCCTGGCGATCCTCAAGGTCACCGGCGACTGGCAGACCTTCAAGGGCCTGCCCGGCGGCGAGGGCACCCTGCGCGTCGCGGAGGCCAAGGCCGACAAGCGCACCGTGTTCGAGGCAGCAGCCAAGGCCGGCGACGAGCTGCCAGCCGCGACCACGCCCAAGAAGAAGGCCGCCAAGGACGCCGTCGAGGCCGAGGCGCCCGTCGAGGCCGAGGTTGAGGCCCCCGCCGAGACCGCTGAGCCCGGGGCCGCCGCCGAGACCGCTCCGGCCGCTGAGCCCGAGGCAGCCGCCGAGACCGAGGCCTGACGTGCTCGACGAAGCGCTCGACCACCTCGTCAAGGGCATCGTCGACCACCCCGAGGACGTGCAGGTCACCGACCGCGAGCTGCGGCGGGGACGAGTCCTCGAGGTGCGGGTCCACCCCGACGACCTCGGCCGGGTGATCGGCCGCGGTGGGCGCACCGCCCAGGCGCTGCGCACCGTGCTCGGGGCCGTGTCGGGGCAGGGCGTCCGGGTCGACTTCCTCGACGTCGACGAGCGCCGTTGACCGATCCGCTGCGCGTGGTGGTCGGCCGAGTCGGTCGCGCGCACGGCGTACGCGGCGACCTGGTCGTCGAAGTCCGCACCGACGAGCCCGAGCGCCGGATGGCGGCCGGGGCCGTGCTCTTCACCGAACCCGACCGGGGGCCGCTGACCGTGGCCGCCGGTCGCGTTCATTCCGGCCGCCTGCTGCTGCACTTCGAGGGCGTGGACGACCGGTCGTCGGCCGAGGCCCTGCGTGGGGTCGTGCTGCTCGCGGAGGTCGACGCCGCGGAGCGGCCCGACGACGAGGACGAGTGGTACGACCGGCAGCTCGTCGGCCTGCGGGTCGCCGTCGTGGACCCTGCCGGAGCGGAAACGGATCTGGGCGCCGTCCGCGAGGTGGTGCACGCTCCCTACCAGGATCTGCTCGTGGTCGCCCTCGACGCCGGTGGCGAGGCGTTCGTGCCGTTCGTCGCCGAGATCGCCGTCGCGGTCGACCTCGAGGCCGGCCGGATCCTGATCGATCCGCCGCCCGGTCTGCTCGGCGAAGGGGCGGAGGACTGACGGTGCGCCTCGACGTGGTGACGATCTTCCCCGAGTACCTCGCGCCGCTGCGGCTCTCGCTGGTCGGCCGGGCCGCCGAGTCGGGCCGGCTCGACATCCGGGTGCACGACCTGAGGGCGTGGGCCGAGGACCGGCACCGGACCGTCGACGACACCCCGTACGGCGGCGGCCCCGGGATGGTCATGAAGCCCGACGTCTGGGGCGATGCGCTCGATGCGATCGCGCCGCCCACCGATCCTGATCAGCCGCTCCTGGTGATCCCGACCCCCGCGGGGCGCCCGCTCACCCAGCCGCTCGCCGCCGAGTTGGCGGCAGAGCCCTGGCTGCTGTTCGCCTGCGGCCGCTATGAGGGCATCGACGCGCGCGTGGCCGAGGACGCCTCGACCCGTATGCGCGTGCTGGAGGTCTCGATCGGCGACTACGTCCTCGCTGGCGGCGAGGCTGCCGTGCTGGTCGTCGTCGAGGCGGTGGCCCGCCTGCTGCCGGGGGTGCTCGGCAACGCCGAGAGCGCCGTCGACGACTCGTTCGCCCCCGGGCAGGGGGGCTTGCTGGAGGGGCCGGTCTACACCAAGCCGCCCGTCTGGCGAGGCCGCGCGGTCCCCGACGTGCTGCTCTCCGGGCACCACGCGGCGATCGACGCGTGGCGGCGGGAGCAGGCTGTGGAGCGCACCCGGCGGATGCGCCCCGAGCTGCTGGGCTGAGCGCCCACCGCCGGGGCCGCCGGTTTCTCGCGCGACGCCGCCCTGTGTCACACTTGTTCCGTTCCACCAGCCGGTCCGCGATCGCCCTGCCACAGGGGGACGTCCCGCGACGGCCGGCTCATCCCCGATCTGAACCCGCACCGCGGGTGGCCTGTGGCACCTGTGAGGAGAACCACCATGCAGAAGCTCGACGCCGTCGACAGCGCCTCCCTCAAAGAGGTCCCCGACTTCCGCCCCGGCGACACGCTGAAGGTCCACGTGCGCGTGATCGAGGGCGCCAAGAGCCGCATCCAGCTCTTTCAGGGCGTCGTCATCCGCCGGCAGGGCCAGGGGGTCCGCGAGACGTTCACCGTCCGCAAGGTGTCGTACGGCGTCGGTGTGGAGCGCACGTTCCCGGTGCACACCCCGGTCATCGAGAAGATCGAGGTCGTCACCCGCGGCGACGTGCGCCGCGCGAAGCTGTACTACCTGCGCGACCTGCGCGGCAAGGCCGCCAAGATCAAGGAGCGTCGCGAGAACGCTCCGCAGGCCTGAGCGCAGCACGCCCCTTCGCGTCCGGTTGCAGGTAGCGTCCCCCCATGCCGGAGCACGCAGCGCACGCGACGGCCGGGCCGTTGCCGGCCGGCGAGAGCCACCGGGGTGACGCGTCCGAGCTCGGACCGCGACGCGCGCGCCGCGAGGCCCAGCGCACCGCCAAGGCGGCCGAGAGGCGCTCGGCTGCGCGCGAGATCCCGATCCTGGCAGTCGTCGCGATCGTGCTCGCCCTGCTCGTCAAGACCTTCCTGCTGCAGGCCTTCTCGATTCCCTCGGGGTCGATGGAGAACACCCTCTTGGTGGGCGACCGGATCCTGGTCGAGAAGGTCGGCTACCGGTTTGGGGACATCTCCCGCGGCGATGTCGTCGTCTTCGACGGCGCCGACTCGTTCACTCCGGAGGTCACCGTCGCCGAGCCGCAGGGCCCGATCGGCTCGGCCCTGCGCTGGATCGGCCAGGCCCTGGGACTGCAGGCCGATGAGCGGGATTTCGTGAAGCGGGTGATCGGCGTCGGCGGCGACCGGGTGCAGTGCTGCGACGCCTCGGGCCGGGTGACCGTCAACGGCGTGCCGCTCGACGAGCCGTACCTGTTCCCGGGCGACGTCCCGAGCCGCGACTCCTTCGATGTCGTCATCCCCGAAGGCAAGCTCTGGGTCATGGGCGACCACCGCTCGATCAGCCAGGACTCACGGGCCCACCTCGGTGACCCGGGCGGGGGCTTCGTGCCCGAGGACCGGGTGATCGGCCGCGCCTTCGCGGTCGTCTGGCCGTTCGGCCGCTTCGAGGGGCTGGGGCCGCCCCCGACCTTTGAGGATCCCGCGCTCGACGCCAACCAGGGCCAGCAGGCCACCCCGTGACCGTCGCCGAGCCGGCGGGGGCCGCCCAGTCCCCGCGGCGCCAGCGACGCGGAGGGGCGTTGCGCGAGACCGCGATCCTGGTCATCGGCGCCCTCGTCGTCGCCGTCTTGGTGCGGACCTTCCTGATCCAGGCGTTCTACATCCCATCGTCGTCGATGGAAGACACCCTGCGCATCGACGACCGGGTGCTCGCGAGCAAGCTCACCACCAACCTCGGCGAGGTGAGCCGCGGAGAGGTCGTCGTCTTCCGCGATCCCGGCGACTGGCTATCGGGGACCCCGGTCCAGGCGGACTCATGGCGGCAGTGGATCCGCGAAGGGCTGACCTTCGTCGGCCTGCTCCCGTCGGACACCGGCGACGACCTGGTCAAGCGGGTGATCGGGGTCGGCGGCGACCGTGTGCAGTGCTGCGACGCCGAGGGGCGCGTGACCGTCAACGGCCAGCCGCTCGACGAGGAGTCGTACCTCTACCCCGGTGACGTCCCCTCCACCGAGCCGTTCGACGTGCTCGTGCCCAAGGGCAGCCTGTGGCTCATGGGCGACCACCGCTCGGTGAGCCAGGACTCGCGCTTCCATGAGCGGGAGCGGGCCGGCAACGGCATGGTCCCCGAAGGCCAGGTGATCGGGCGCGCATTCGTCATCGTGTGGCCCTTCGCGCATTGGGCGGTCCTGCCGATCCCCGAGACGTTCGGCCCGCGACTCGACCGGGCAGCGCCCGCGCCATGAGCGCGGGGGACCCCGCCGGCCTCGCGTACGACGTCGAGCGCACGTCGGTCCGCGTGGTGCTGCGCAATGGCTCGGGACGGCTGCTGCTCTTCTCGACGGTCGACCCGGAGATGCCGGAGACGGGCGCCTGGTGGGAGCTGCCGGGCGGGGGCATGGAGCCGGGGGAGTCGTGGGCGGACACCGCGTGCCGCGAGATCGCCGAGGAGACCGGGCTGCGGCTGTCGGTGGAGCAGATCGGCGAGCCGTGCTGGACCCGCACGGCGACGTACCTGCGCCGGCATCGACGCGTGCTCCAGCACGAGCTGGTGGTGGTCGCGGACCTCGACGTCGACGAGCCCCGCATCGCGCGCGACGGGCGCACGCCGGAGGAGCTCGAGGAGTACGTCGCCAGCCGATGGTGGGCGCCGGAGGAGGTCGCGGCCAGCGCGGAGCGGTTCTTCCCCGGGTCGCTGCCGGCCCTGCTCCCGCGGCTGCTGGCCGGCGAGCGCATCGACGAGCCGTTCGAGTTCTGGAACTGAGCCGCGCCTACCCTGGCCGGGTGACCGCACGCGACGAGCAGCCGATCCCGCGCCGTGGCGCCCGGGTGATCGTGATCGACCGCGAGGCTCGGGTGCTGCTCCTGCTGGGCGCCGACCCGGCCCGGCCGGCGGACCCGCCGTGGTGGTTCACACCCGGCGGAGGGGTGGACCCAGGCGAGACCGACGCAGAGGCGGCCCGCCGCGAGCTGTACGAGGAGACCGGGCACCGGGCCGGCGACCTGGGCGAGCCGGTCTG
>Ga0114939_10002879_pt1 | contig 12380 bp, 11 predicted proteins | sample AshMeaCrysSpring_FD_87196 | JGI IMG/M metagenome (GOLD analysis project Ga0114939, IMG submission 87196) | Groundwater microbial communities from Big Spring, Nevada to study Microbial Dark Matter (Phase II) - Ash Meadows Crystal Spring | ecosystem: Environmental > Aquatic > Deep subsurface >... | reverse complement strand
GCGGTGTCGCGCAGGACCCAGGCGCCGAACACCGACAGGCCCGCGGCCAGCAGCAGCGTCCAGCCCCAGCCGATCTGACCGGCCAGCCAGCTCGCTGCGAACAGCTCGATGAACGGAAAAGCGACGGCACTCAGCCAGAGGAACCGGCGCAGGGCCAGCCGGTAGCGCAACCACCGCTCAGGGTCGGCCATCCGCGATCACCTCCCGACCCGGCGGCGGAGCCGGTCGTAGCGTTCGGCGGCGCCCCAGGCGGTGACCCGCCAGAGCGCCTCCCCCACGATGGCCCGGCTCATCTTGCTGTCGCCCCGCTCGCGCTCGACGAAGGTGATCGGCACCTCGACGATGCCGAGCCCCGCGGCCAGCAGCCGCTGGGTGAGGTCGACCTGGAAGCAGTAGCCCTGGGAGTCGACATCGTCCAGGCCCATCACCTCCAGGGCCGCCCGCCGGTACGCGCGGAACCCGCCGGTGGCGTCGTTGACCGGCAGCCCGAGCCAGAGCCGCACGTAGGCGTTGCCCCCGCGCGAGAGGACCTCGCGGGACCGCGGCCAGTTCACCACGCGGCCGCCCGACACCCAGCGGGAGCCCAGGGCCAGGCCGGCGCCGGGGTCGCGGTCCAGGGCGGCGAGCAGGTCGGGCAGCTGCTCGGGCTGGTGCGAGCCGTCGGCGTCCATCTCGACGAAGACCGTGTAGTCGCGGTCGAGGCCCCAGTCGAAGCCGGCGACATAGGCGCGGCCGAGGCCCTGCTTGGCGGAGCGGTGGAGCACGTGCACGTGCGGGTCGGCGGCCGACCTCTCGTCGGCCTGCTCGCCGGTGCCATCCGGGCTTGCGTCGTCGACGACCAGCACGTCGGCGTGCGGGGTGGCGGCCCGGATGCGGTCGAGGAGGGGGAGCAGGTTGAGCGACTCGTTGTACGTGGGCACGACGACCAGCACCCCGGTGCCGTCCACCGCCGTCATGGCCTGATTCCCTTCGCGTCGCGGCGCCGGAGTAGGGCCGCGGCCACCGCGGCGACACCGATCAGCACCAGAAGTCGGTCCGGCCACTCTCCCAGACGCGTCGCCGGGGTGAGGTCCTCCGACAGGGCGATGCTCTCGACCAGGTGGCCCGGCTGGTACTCCGCCAGCTCGGCGGGCACCGACCCATCGGGGAGCGCGAAGCCGGTGATGCCGGTGGTGGCGGCGACCGTGACGCTGCGGCCGTGCTCGATGGCGCGCAGCCGCGCGATGGCCCACTGCTGCTGGAGCTGTCCGGTGAAGGTGTACGTGGCGTTGTTGGTCTGCACCACGATGGCCTTCCCTCCGAGGGCCACCCCCTGGCGGACGATCGCGTCCTCGGCGACCTCGAAGCAGATCGCGATCCCGATCGGGATGTCGGCGATGGTCAGGATCGCGGGATCGGTGCCGGGCTCGAAGTCGCGCGGCTGCAGGGCGATCCGGTCGGTGTAGCGGGACAGCGCCGAGCGGAACGGGATGAACTCGCCGAACGGCACCAGCCGCTGCTTGACATAGGTGTCCCCCGCGCCGGTCACGGGGTCCCAGACGACCGCGGTGTTGCGCACCCGCAGCTCGTCCTCGGTGCGCTCCACCGAGCCCACCAGCGTCGGGACCCCGACGGCGGCCACGGCACGGTCGACGAGCGACTCGGCGGCCGGGTTGCGGGTCAGGTCGACGTCGCTGGCGTTCTCCGGAAGCACCACGAAGTCGGGTTGCGGCGCGCGGCCCGCCTCCACCTCAGCGGTGAGCTCGCCGAGCTCGCGCAGGTGGTTGCGGAGCACCTGCTCGCGCTCGCCGAGGAAGCCGATGCCGATCCGCGGGACGCTGCCCTGCACCACGCCCACGGTGGCGGTGTCGGGGCCCCCCTCGGCGCGCGGGACCACCAGTCCCAGGCTGAGCACCGCGACGGCGGCGGCGGCCGAGGCAACGGCCCGGCGAGGCGCCTCGCGGACCCGCAGGGCAGCCTCGGCGAGCAGCGCCCCCGCGAGCGCCCAGGCGAAGGAGACGAGCGGCGCCCCGCCCCAGGCGGCCAGCCCGCCGGGCGGCGCGTCGGGCGAGGCGAAGGCCAGCCGGGCCCAGGCCAGGCCGCCCCAGGGGATCCGGGCGCGCACCCACTCCTGGAGCAGCCAGAGCCCCGCGAAGGCCAGCCAGCGCCAGCCCAGCGCCCGGGTGAGGGAGACCAGCGCCGCGCAGCCCGCCATGTACGCCGCCTGCAGCGCCGCCAAGAGGATCCAGGCGTCCGCGCCGATGGCGCGCATCCACACCAGGACGACGAGGAAGAACGCGAACCCCGACAGCCCGCCGAGCCAGAGGGCGCGGCGCGGGGGGACGCTCCACCACAGGGCCGCCATCCCCGCGAGGCACGGCACGGCGAGGGGCCACCAGCCGTACGGAGGGAACGCCAGCCCGAGCGCGGCCCCGAGCCCCAGCGCGGCGGCGGCGCGCGCAAGGGTCGGGGCGGATGGCATGCGACGGGACGCTACCCGGCCGCAGGCACCACGACCGTTCCGTGCGCGACCACCGCGACGACCGGCGGGTCGAGGACGGCCGCCGCGGACTCCGAGCGCTCGGGCTCGGCGCGGCAGACCACCCGCGCCTCGAAGGCGATCCCCCGGCTGCGCGTCCCGGCCCGGTCGACCTCCGCGGTCACCTCGACGACGTCGCCCGCACGCACGGGGGCGCGGAACTCCACGAGGTCGTACGCGGCGAACAGCCCCTCGTCGCCGTCGGTCTGGATGCACAGCTCGGTGGCGGCGTCGCCGAAGAGCCCGAGCACATACGCCCCGTCGACCAGCGCCCCGCCGTAGTGCGCGTGGCTGTGCGAGACGTAGCAGCGGTGGACGACGCGGGTGCCGACGGGGCTGCTCATGGGGTGGCTCCTCCGGAGGATCGGGCGGGGTGCCTGCTGGTGACCAGGGCGTGGGTGAGGTACGAGGCCACCACCCCTGGGGTGGCCCCCTTGGTGAAGACGCGGTCCACCCCGAGATCGGCCGCCGCCCCCTCGTCGAAGCGCGGTCCGCCGGCGATGAGCAGCGGCCGCCGGGAGGCCGGGAACGCCTCGCGGAACGCCGCCGACATCTCTCGGGTGTTGGCCAGGTGCGAGTCGCGCATGGTGACGACCTGCGAGACCAGCACCGCGTCGGCGTGCTCGGCCCGCGCCTGGGCGACGAGGTCGGCGATCGACACCTGCGCCCCGAGGTTGACCACCTTGATCTCGCGGTAGTACTCCAGGCCCTTCTCCCCCGCCCAGCCCTTGACGTTGAGGATCGCGTCGATTCCCACGGTGTGGGCATCGGAGCCGATGCAGGCGCCCACGACCACGAGTCGGCGGCGCAGGCCGGACTTGATCGCCTGGTTGACCTCCTTGGGCGTCAGCAGGGGGTACTCGCGCTCCACGACCTCGACGAGCGTCGGGTCGACGAGGTGCGAGCACCGGCCGTACACGACGAAGAACGTGTAGTCGGCGCCGATCGGCTTGGCGTGGGCGACGAGCGCCGGGTCGAGGCCCATCTTGCGGGCCAACTGCAGCGCGGCGCCCTCGGCGCGCTTGTCGTGCCGGAGCGGCAGGGTGAACGACACCTGGACCGCCCCGTCGCCGGTCGTGTCGCCGTACGGGCGGAACAGCCGCTTCTCGGGAGGTCGCCGCGATCCGGTCAAGTGCCCTCCTCCAGCAGCTCAGACGCGGGGTTGTAGTACTCCGGGCCGTGCTTGACCACGCCGTCGAGGCCGCGGCCCCCGCCGGGCGGGCGCTTCATCAGCCCGAAGGTGCCGTCGGCGATCGCCTCCAGCAGCGAGTGGTCGTCGACGATCGCCTGGAGCAGCGCGACCGCCTCATCCAGCACCTGGTGGGCGCGCCGCACGATGAGCCCGTCGGGGGCGGGCCTGAAGTCCTCGCGCAGCCCTCCGGCCGCGTTGAGCACGTAGCGGACGTTCTGCAGGGCCAGATCGCGGTCGGACAGCCACGGGGTGTGCACGGCCTCGGTCATCATCCCGACCAGCAGGATCCCCTGGCCGGTCAGCGCCCCGGCCAGGTTGAAGAACCCGTCCAGCAGGTAGCCGCCGAAGATGTCCCCGGTCATGTGCCGGGTGGGCGGCATCCACTTGAGCGGGGCGTCGGGGAACAGCTCGCGGGCCAGCAGCGCATGCGCCAGCTCGAGCCGGAACGAGTCGGGCCGGGCCGGGTCGATCTCGAAGGCGTGCCCCAGCCCGATCAGGTCGTCGGTGAGCCCCGCCTCCTTGGCGAAGTACTCGTTGAGCAGCTGGGACACCGTGACCGTGTGCGCGGCGTCGACCGCATCGTCGGTGGTGAGGTAGTTGTCCTCGCCGGTGTTGATGATGATCCCGGCGCGGGCGTGGATCTGCCGGCTGAAGCGCTGGTCGACGAAGGTGCGGATCGGGTTGATGTCGCGGAAGAGGATCCCGTACATCGAGTCGTTGAGCATCATGTCGAGCCGCTCGAGGCCGGCCAACGTGGCGATCTCCGGCATGCACAGTCCGGAGGCGTAGTTGGTCAGCCGGATGTAGCGGCCGAGCTCGCGGCTGACGTCGTCGAGGGCCGCGCGCATCAGCCGGAAGTTCTCCTGCGTCGCGTACGTGCCGGCGTAGCCCTCGTGGGTCTCGCCCTCGGGGACGTAGTCGAGCAGCGACTGCCCGGTGGAGCGGATCACCGCGATCACGTCGGCGCCCTCGCGGGCGGCGGCCTGCGCCTGCGGGATGTCTTCGCGGATGTCGCCGGTGGCGACGATCAGGTAGATCCACGGCTTGGGCGGATCTCCGTAGCGGCGCACCAGGCGCTCCCGCTGGCGGCGGTTGCGGTCGATCTGCGCGATCCCCCGTGCCGCCGCCGCCCGGGCAAGCCGCCGGGCCCGCGTCGCGTCGCGCCCCTCGGGGACGGCGAAGGCCAGGGCTCCGGTCGCCGCCTGCTGCGCGACGGCCAGCACGTCGGCCTGGCCGGAGCGCGCCAGCGCGTCCCACACCGGCAGGGCGACGCCGTGCTCCAGGCCGACCTGCTCGCGCACCACATCGACGAGCCGGTTGGCCCACGGGATGCCCTCGAGGTCGGCGCCCTGTAGCCCGGCGAGGCGGAGCACGGCTCGCTCGACCGAGACGGTCGTGTGGGTCCGGGAAAGCCGGACGACCGGGGCCCCTGCCTTGCGCGCCAGCGCCCGGGCGTGGCGGACGGCGCGGGGGTCCAGGTCGAGCAGGCCGTGCGGCCTTCGGGCGCTCATGCGGCCTCCACCTCGTCGGCGTCGTACACGGTGGCACCGCGCACGACCGTGCGCAGGCAGCGCGGCAGGGCCAGCCCCGGCGCGACGTCGGGCAGGCCCGGCACCCGGCTGCGCGGGTCGGTCGACCAGGCGCGGACGCGCTCGTCCGGGGCGCGGACCACGAGGTCGCCCGCCTCCCACAGCGCGTACGTCGCCGGGGCGCCCGGCACCAGGAGCCCGGCGTCATCGCGCCCGGCGGCCCGCCAGCCCCCGCGGGTGTGCGCGGCGAAGGCGGCGCGCACCGACAGCCGCGACTCCGGGGTCTGGTGGTAGGCGGCCGCGCGCACGGCCGCCCAGGGGCCGAGCGGGGTGACGGGTGAGTCGCTGCCGAGGGCGATCGGGACGCCGGCGGAGAGGAAGGCCGCGAACGGGTTCATCCCGCGGGCCCGCTCGGCCCCCAGCCGCCGCACGTACATGCCGTCCTCGCCGCCCCAGAGCGCGTCGAAGACGGGCTGGACGCTGGCGAAGACGCCCAGGCGGGCGAGCACCGCGATGCCATCGCCGTCGATCATCTCGACGTGCTCCAGGCGATGCCGCGCCGCCCGAAGCGCGTCGACCCCCACCCGCTCGGCGGCCTCCTGCAACCCGGCGAGCACGGCGTCCATCGCCCCGTCGCCGATGACGTGGAAGCCGCCCTGCAGCCCGGCCTGGGTGCACGCGATGACGTGGTCGCGGACCTCGGCCGCGGTGAGGTAGCCGACCCCGGTGTGCGAGTCGTCGGCGTAGACGGTGCGCAGGCACGCGGTGTGCGAGCCCAGCGCCCCGTCGGCGAACAGGTCTCCGGCCGCGCCCAGCGCGCCGAGCTCGCGGGCCTTGTCGACACCGCCCAGCTCGCCCCAGTAGCCGATGACGTCCGGGCCGCCGCCCTCGGTGGCCAGGGCCAGCATGGAGCGGAAGTCGTCCTCAGAGGAGATCTCCGGCCCGCCGATCTCGTGCAGCGCCCCGATGCCCAGCTCGGCCGCCCGCCGCAGCGTGGCGTGCTGGGCGTCGCGCCGCTGCCCCGCGGTGATCGCCTCCAGCGCGACCGCGCGGGCGGCATGGTGCGCCTGCCGGCTGAGCACCCCGTCGGGGTCGTACCCGACAAGTCCCCGCAGGTCGGGCGCCGCCGCCAGCAGGGCCGACGAGGCGACCGCGGAGTGCACGTCGATGCGGGTGAGGTAGACGACCCCGCCGTACGAGGCGCGGTCGACCTCCTGGCGCGTCGGCGGGCGGCCCTCCGGCCACCCCGTCTCATCCCAGCCGTGGCCGAGGATCACCCCGCCGCGCAGGCGGCGGGCATGCTGTTCGAGCCGGTCGAGCGCCTGGGCGAGTGAGGGGCAGCCGGTGAGGTCAAGCCCCTCCAGCGCGATGCCGGTGCTGGTCGCGTGAACGTGGGCGTCGACGAAGGCGGGTGTCACCAGGGCGCCGGCCAGGTCGACGACCTGCAGGTCGGCTCCACCCGCGTCGGCGATGTCCTCCGCGGCGCTGTCGGAGCCGGTCCAGGCCACCGCGTCGCCGTCGGTCAGCAGGGCGGTCGCCCCTGGGTCGGCCGGGGTGTGGACCTGCCCCCCGCGCAGCAGCACGCGGGTCACGGGCTCGTCTCCTCGCGCGCCAGCCGCGCCTCGAACAGCCCGCGGGCGCCGGGGCTGCCGCGCAGCACGTCCAGGGCGTACGCCGCGTGGCCGGGCACGTAGCCGTTGCCGACAAGCATCGTGACGTCGGCGGCGAGCCCCTCCGCCCCGAGCGCCGCCGCGGTGAAGGAGGTGGCCATCGAGAAGAAGATGACGACGCCGCCCTCGGCGGTGGCCAGGATCGCACCGTGCTCGCAGCCGGGGACGTCGACGCACACGACCGTGATGTCGGCCGGCCCGCCCACTGACGCCACCGCGTCGGCGAGGGCGACGGGATCGCGCGCGTCGGCCAGCGTGACCGCGTCGGCCAGGTCGGCGCCTCGCAGGCTCACGGCCTCCGCCTCGATGGGCACGACGCCGATCGTGCGGGTCGCCCCCGTCGCGCGGGCGGCCGCCAGGGCCAGCGAGCCGCTCTTGCCCGCGCCGCCGATCACCGCGACCACGGTGGGCAGGCCGCGTCCGATCCGGTCGGCCACCACGCGGGCGACAAGGGCGGGAGCCCCGCACACGTCGAAGACGCTCATCGCCAGCTCGGCCGGCAGGTCGTCGGGAAGCACGGCCGCGATGGAGCGGCCGAAGAGGATGGCAGTGCCGTCGCACGGGACCCGCTCGCTGCGTCCGTCCCACCGGGCCAGGCCGTCGTCGATCCGCAGGGGGGTGAGGGACAGGGAGACGAGCGAGGCGATCCGGTCCCCCGGGTGGAGCCCGAGGGGGGACTCCGGGCCGACCTCGTCGACCACCCCGACGAGCATGCCGCCGGATCCGGTCACCGGGTTCTGCATCTTGCCGCGCTCGGCGACGATGTCCAGGACCGCGGCCCGGACGGCCGCCCCGTCGCCTCTGTGCGACTGCTCAAGTTGGCGGTAGGACGCGGCGTCGAGGTTGAGGGCCTCGACGCGGACCCGCACCTCGTCGGCGCCCACCGTCGGGTCCGGGTCGAGCACCCGCGCCGCCTGCGGCAGCACTCCGGGCGGGTCGATGACGCGGTGCAGGCCGATGGGAGACGTGGGGGGCACGGGGCCATCCTTCCAAGATCCCGTCGGAGATGCCACCATTGCGGCCGAAGCCCTTGAGGTGAAATCCGCTACGTACCGAAGATCCTCCGGTCAATACATGAAAAGGCCGCAAGTCCTGCCGTATCCTCCGGTGATGCACCTGTCCCATGCCGAGGAGGCCGCCGTGCCCGTCGCCCACGTCCCGTCCAGCCCGCACCTGCGGTCCGCCCGGGCCGCTGGCCAGCCGTACGACTACATCGCGCGCCCGCTCGCCGAGCCGGACTGGCGGCGGCTGCCCGGCTGGGCAGACGTCACCGCCGAGGAGTGGCGCTCGGCGCAATGGCAGCGGGCCCACTGCATCAAGTCCAGCAAGCAGCTGCGCGACCTGATGGGCGGCCTGCTGGACGACGCCTTCTACGACGACCTCGAGCGCGATCAGCGCGAGCGGGCCACGATGAGCATGCTCGTGCCGCCGCAGATGCTCAACACGATGGCCCCCGCCTCACACGACGGCGGGGAGCCCTCGACGGCCGAGTTCACCGCGGCCTTCCGCGCCGACCCGGTCCGCTGCTACATGCTGCCGATCTACTCCGACCGGGACGCCGGCTGGCCCAGCCACCCGCACTCCAGCCGCGATTCGCTGCACGAGCACGACATGTGGGTCGCCGAGGGTCTCACCCACCGCTATCCCACCAAGGTGCTGGCCGAGCTGCTCTCCACCTGCCCGCAGTACTGCGGCCACTGCACCCGCATGGACCTCGTCGGCAACTCGACCCCCCAGGTCGACAAGCTCAAACTGGTTCTCAAGCCGCAGGACCGCTTCGAGGCGATGGTCGACTACCTGCGCCGCTCCCCCGGGGTCCGCGATGTGGTGGTGTCGGGCGGCGATGTGGCCAACCTCCCGTGGGCCCGGCTCGAGTCCTTCATCACCTCGCTGCTCGAGTTGGAGCATGTCCGCGATATCCGGCTGGCGACGAAGGCCCTGATGGGCCTGCCCCAGCACTGGCTGCAGGACGAGGTCGTCGAGGGGATGACCAGGGTCGCCGCCACCGCCCGCGCGCGCGGCGTCGGACTGGCCGTCCACACCCACGTCAACGCCGCGCAGTCCGTCACGCCCCTGGTGGCTGAGGCCTCGCGCGCCCTGCTCGCCGCCGGGGTGCGCGATGTGCGCAACCAGGGCGTCTTGATGCGCGGGGTCAACGCCGAGGTCGAGGCGCTCCTCGACCTGTCGTTCGCCCTGATGGACGGCGCCTCCATCACGCCGTACTACCTCTACATGTGCGACATGATCCCGGCGAGCGAGCACTGGCGGGTGTCGCTGCGCGAGGCCCAGCGCCTGCAGCACGGGATCATGGGCTGGCTGCCCGGCTTCGCCACCCCGCGGATCGTTTGCGACGTCCCGTTCGTCGGCAAGCGCTGGGTGCACCAGGTCTCCGAGTACGACGAGCTGCTCGGCATCTCGTACTGGACGAAGAACTACCGGACCGGGATCGAGGCCGACGACCCCAAGGCGCTCACCCGCCGCTACGAGTACTACGACCCGATCCACAGCCTGCCGGCCGAGGGCCAGGCGTGGTGGCGCGAGCACGTGGTGACGTCGGCGTAGCCGCAGGGGTCACAGCGGGGCGGGGCGGTCCTCGTACGGCGTCGACAGCACCACCGTGGTGCGGGTGGAGACGTTGGCCGTCGCCCGGATCTCCGAGAGCAGCGTCTCCAGCTCGGCCGGAGACGCGACCCGGACCTTGAGGATGTACGACTCGTCGCCCGCGACCGAGTGGCACGCCTCGATCGCGGTGAGCGGGGCCAGCCGCTCCGGGGCGTCATCGGGCGCGGACGCGTCGATCGGCTTGATCGACACGAAGGCCGTGAGCGGCAAACCGAGGCTCTCGGCGTCGGTCTGCGCGGCGTAGCCGGTGATTACCCCGCGCTCCTCCAGCCGGCGCACCCGCTGGTGCACGGCCGAGGTGGACAACCCGGTGGCCTTGCCGAGGTCGGTGTACGACATCCGCCCGTCGCGCATCAGCAGGGCGACGATGCGCCGATCGAGCTCCTCCACGGGCCCAGGCTATCTGCGGCTACTGCAGGCGGGTGACCGTGCCATCCGCCGAGCGCTCCCAGGTCGCCGGTGGGATGAGCCCCACGCCGGGCGCGGGGTGCTCGACGACCGGGTAGCCCGGTCCCTGGTCGGTCCAGTCGGAGTCGCCAGCGGCGGCCGAGGTGGCGAGGCCGAGGACGCCGGCGCCCACAAGGGCTGCCAGCGCGGCCCCGACGATGCGTCGATTCATGATGGTGGTGCTCCCGTCCGCGGCGTGCGCCGGGCGGGGACCATCCCCGACCCGAGTCAGACGGGTCGGTCTCGCCACTCACTCCCCGGATGGCTCGGCGACCGTGTGCCCGCAGCCTCCCCCTCCAAGGCGGTGCGGGCGCGCCATCCGGATCAACGCTTCCCGGGGACACCGTGCCCCTCCCCCGGCCCGCTGCCTAGTCCTCCGCCCCGATTTCACCCAGACGGCCCACCGCCTCGAGTTGGGGGGATCGGGACTCGCCCCTTGGCCTATCCGCCACGCGCTTGTCGCCTTGCGCGGACCCGTGACCGTTCGTCCAGCGCGCGGCTCCTCACGGCCTACGGGACGACCCCCGATCCCCCCGCCCGCCCGTGGAGGATCAGAGCGAGCGGCCGATGACGACGCGCTGGATCTGGTTGGTGCCCTCGACGATCTGCAGCACCTTGGCCTCGCGCATGTACCGCTCGGCGGCGAAGTCCTGCACGTAGCCGTAGCCGCCCAGCACCTGGACCGCGTCGGTGGTGACCCGCATCGCGGTGTCGGTGGCGAACAGCTTCGCCATGGCGGCCTTCGGCCCGAAGGCGCCGCCCCGGTCGCGGAGCCGGGCCGCGTCCAGGTAGAGGGCGCGGGCGGCGGCCACCGCGGTGGCCATGTCGGCCAGCAGGAACGACAGGCCCTGGAACTCGCCGATCGGTCGGCCGAACTGCCGGCGCTCCTTGGCGTACGAGGCCGCGAGGTCGAGCGCGGCCTGGGCGAGCCCCACCGCGCAGGCGGCGATGCCAAGCCGGCCGCCGTCGAGCGCGCCGAGCGCGATCTTGAAGCCCTCGCCTTCGGCGCCCATCCGCCGGTCGGCCGGGACCCGCGCGCCGTTGAGGATGATCTGCGCCGTGGGCGAGGAGTTGGCGCCCATCTTGCGCTCGGGGGCGGCCGCCGACAGCCCGGGCGTGCCGGCCTCGGCAAGCAGGCAGGTGATCCCCCGCGGGCCGTCGTCGGAGGTTCGGACCATCAGGTTGTAGAAGTCGGCCACGCCCCCGTGGGTGATCCACGCCTTGACCCCGTCGACGACGTAGGAGTCGCCGTCCGGCACGGCGCGGGTCACCAAGGCGGCGGCGTCGGAGCCGCTGCCGGGCTCGGACAGGCAGTACGCGCCGAGCAGCGTGCCGCCGAGCATCTCGGGCAGCCAGCGCTCCTTCTGCTCGGCGGTGCCGTACTGCGCCAGCGGAAAGCACGCCAGCGTGTGGACGCTGACGCCGATGCCGACCGACAGCCAGGCGCGGGCCAGCTCCTCCAAGGCCTGCAGATAGACGGCGTACGGCTGGCCGCCCCCGCCGTGCTCCTCCGGGTAGGCGAGCCCCAGCAGCCCGGCGTCGCCCAAGGTCCGGTAGACGTCGCGGGGGAACTCGGCGGCGGCCTCAGCGGCGTCGACCCGGGGGGCGAGCTCCGCGGCGGCGATCTCGCGGACCAGGTCGAGCAGCGCGCGCGCCTCGTCGGTGGGGAGCTCGCGGTCGATGACGGGCAGCAGCATGGTCACGCCTCCAGGATCACGAGTTCGCGCGGACGCTGGTTGAGCCGCTCGCCGCCGGACTCCGTGCACACCACGATGTCCTCGATGCGGGCGCCGTGCCGACCGGGCAGGTAGATGCCGGGCTCGATCGAGAAGGCCATCCCCGGCTCGAGCGGCGTTCGGTTGCCGGCCACGATGTACGGCTCCTCGTGCGTCTCCAGGCCGATGCCGTGGCCGGTGCGGTGGATGAACCGCTCGCCGTACCCAGCCGCCGTGATGACCGAGCGGGCCGCGGCGTCGACCGCCTCGGCGGTGACGCCGGGGCGGACCGCGTCGCACGCGGCCCGCTGGGCGGCGAGCAGCACCGCGTAGTAGTCGAGGAACTCCTGGGGAGGCGTGCCGACGGCGTACATGCGGGTCTCGTCGGAGCAGTAGCCCGCCGGGGTCGTGCCGCCGATGTCGATCACCACCGGGTCGCCGGGCTGGATCACCCGGTCCCCCACCTCGTGGTGCGGGCTGGCGCCGTTGGGCCCGCTGCCGACGATGACGAAGTCGACGGTCGTGTGCCCCTCGGCCAGGATCGCGTCGGCGATATCGCGCCCCACCTCTCGCTCGGTGCGGCCCGCCCGCAGCCACTCCCCCATGCGCGCGTGCACCCGGTCGATGGCGGCGGCCGCCTCGCGCAGCGCCTCGACCTCCTGGGGCGTCTTGCGCAACCGCAGCTCG
>Ga0114939_10002878_pt1 | contig 12383 bp, 9 predicted proteins | sample AshMeaCrysSpring_FD_87196 | JGI IMG/M metagenome (GOLD analysis project Ga0114939, IMG submission 87196) | Groundwater microbial communities from Big Spring, Nevada to study Microbial Dark Matter (Phase II) - Ash Meadows Crystal Spring | ecosystem: Environmental > Aquatic > Deep subsurface >... | reverse complement strand
GCCAGCACCAATAGACGTTGCTGCTATTCAAGGTACCCTACCCAATGGCGATACCGTTGAGCGGAGCGCTGACGATACTCAACCCCTATCTGCCCTGGCATTTAAGATTATGGCTGACCCCTACGGTCGTCTAACCTTTGTGCGCGTTTACTCTGGTGTGCTGAAGAAGGGCAGTTATGTCCTGAACGCTACCAAGGGCAAAAAAGAACGGATTTCCCGTCTGGTAGTTCTAAAGGCAGACGAACGTATCGACGTAGAAGAACTGCGGGCTGGTGACTTGGGAGCCGCTTTGGGCTTGAAAGATACCCTCACAGGTGATACCCTTTGCGATGAAGGCGCACCAGTAATTCTAGAATCCCTGTTCATTCCTGAGCCGGTAATCTCGGTAGCGGTAGAACCCAAAACCAAGAACGACATGGACAAGCTGTCCAAGGCTTTGCAATCACTCTCGGAAGAAGACCCGACTTTCCGTGTCAGCGTCGATCCCGAAACCAACCAAACCGTGATTGCGGGAATGGGTGAATTACACCTGGAAATTCTTGTAGACCGGATGTTGCGGGAATTTAAGGTAGAAGCTAACGTAGGTGCCCCGCAGGTAGCTTACCGCGAAACAATTAAGAAGGCTGTCACTAGAGTTGAAGGCAAATTTATCCGTCAAAGTGGTGGTAAGGGTCAATACGGGCACGTAGTGATTGACGTAGAACCAGGTGAACCCGGAAGTGGATTTGAATTTGTCTCCAAGATTGTCGGTGGTGTCGTACCCAAAGAGTACATCGGACCAGCTGAAGCAGGTATGAAAGACACCTGTGAATCTGGTATTTTAGCTGGGTATCCCCTAATTGACATCAAAGCAACACTAGTCGATGGTTCTTACCACGACGTAGACTCTTCAGAAATGGCATTCAAAATTGCTGGTTCAATGGCCATCAAAGAAGCAGCAATGAAGGCTAATCCTGTGCTTCTAGAGCCTATGATGAAGGTTGAGGTAGAAGCTCCAGAAAACTTCCTTGGGGATGTAATGGGCGACCTCAATTCCCGTCGCGGACAAATTGAAGGCATGGGATCGGAGCAAGGTGTTGCCAAAGTAACTGCTAAAGTACCATTGGCAGAGATGTTTGGCTATGCTACCGATATCCGCTCAAAGACCCAAGGTCGGGGCATCTTCTCGATGGAGTTTAGCCACTACGAAGAAGTACCTCGCAATGTAGCTGAGGCAATCATTGCTAAAAGCAAAGGGAACGCTTAACTAGAAAAGGAAACGAAGCACTCATGGCACGCGCAAAGTTTGAAAGGACTAAACCCCACGTCAACATTGGTACTATTGGACACGTTGACCACGGAAAAACCACATTGACCGCAGCTATCACCATGACCTTGGCTGCATTAGGTCAGGCTCAGGCAAAAGCCTACGACCAAATCGATAACGCTCCTGAAGAAAAGGCACGCGGTATCACCATCAACACCGCTCACGTAGAGTATGAAACCAATGATCGTCACTATGCTCACGTGGACTGCCCTGGACACGCTGACTATGTGAAGAACATGATCACTGGTGCGGCGCAGATGGATGGAGCTATCCTGGTGGTTTCCGCCGCTGATGGTCCTATGCCCCAAACCCGTGAGCATATCCTGCTAGCTAAGCAAGTAGGTGTTCCCAACCTGGTAGTCTTCTTGAACAAAGAAGACATGGTGGATGACGAAGAACTGCTGGAACTGGTAGAACTCGAAGTCCGCGAACTTCTCTCTAGCTACGATTTCCCAGGCGACGACATCCCCATAGTCAAGGGTTCGGGTCTGCAAGCTCTGGAAAAAATGACTGCCAGTCCAAAAACCGCACGTGGTGAAGATAACTGGGTAGATAAAATCTACGAACTGATGGATGCGGTAGACTCCTACATTCCCACACCCGAACGAGCTGTGGATCAGCCCTTCTTGATGGCAGTGGAAGACGTGTTCACCATCACAGGTCGTGGTACTGTGGCTACCGGACGGATTGAGCGCGGTAAAGTCAAAATTAACGATACCGTTGAGCTAGTGGGTATTAGAGATACTCGCAGCACCACTGTTACCGGGATCGAGATGTTCAAGAAGAGCCTGGATGAAGGTATGGCTGGTGATAACGCCGGTCTGTTGCTGCGCGGTCTCAAGAAAGATGATATTGAGCGTGGTATGGTTCTGGCTAAACCCGGTTCCATCACCCCCCATACCCAATTTGAAGGTGAAGTGTACGTATTAACCGAAAAAGAAGGCGGTCGGAAGACTCCGTTCTTCCCTGGTTACCGTCCTCAGTTCTATGTACGTACCACCGATGTAACCGGAACTATCAAGAGCTTCACCGCTGACGATGGTAGCACCGCAGAAATGGTAATGCCTGGAGACCGGATCAAAATGACTGTGGAACTGATCAACCCGATCGCGATTGAGCAAGGTATGCGCTTTGCTATCCGCGAAGGTGGTCGCACCATCGGTGCTGGTGTTGTATCCAAAATCCTCAAGTAGTACCCTCGTACTTTAATTTAGTACACAGGAGCAGAGCAGGCACAGCTTGCCTCTCTGCTCTTTTCAACGTCCATCCCACAATTAGGGATTTGGGATTTTAGACCCAATCCCTCATCTCCAATCTCAAATCTAAAATACCCAACAGAACCTGGAAAACTTAAAATGGCAACTCTACAGCAGCAAAAGATTCGCATTCGCTTACAAGCTTTTGACCGGCGCTTACTTGATACCTCTTGTGAGAAGATTGTTGATACCGCCAACCGGACAAATGCTACCGCTATTGGTCCGATTCCTTTACCTACAAAACGCCGCATTTACTGTGTGCTGCGATCGCCTCACGTAGATAAGGATTCTCGCGAACATTTTGAAACTCGCACTCATCGCCGAATTATTGATATCTATCAACCATCTTCCAAAACTATTGATGCTCTGATGAAGCTAGATTTGCCATCAGGTGTAGACATCGAAGTCAAACTGTAATTTAGTCCCTAGTCATTAGTCATTAGTCATTAGTTAATAGTTATTAGCATGCTGAAAGCTTGACTAGTGACTAAAGATACATGAATTCTGATGTCATCGACAAACAAAAAGTACATTTCCCTAAATATTAATCGGATTTGCCCTAGAGAATTGGCTCTGAGGGCACTTTTATTAATCAGAAAATGATAAGATATACACTAAGTACGGGAAAGGCTGAGAATAATACCTTTTAGGATTGGAAATTTTATTAACCTAACAATGACATTTTCTTCTAAAATCGCCGTTCGCGAACTACCCCTGTTCCCGTTACCGGAAGTAGTTCTCTTTCCCACTAGACCTTTACCGTTGCACATTTTTGAGTATCGCTACCGAATCATGATGAACACGATTCTGGAAAGCGATCGCCGGTTCGGGGTAGTAATGTACGACCCTGTACAGGGTACAATTGCTAACGTCGGCTGTTGTGCAGAAGTTGTACATTACCAGCGGTTACCGGATGACAGGATAAAAATGCTGAGTTTAGGACAACAAAGGTTTCGCGTCCTAGAGTATGTCCGGGAAAAGCCTTACCGCGTTGGTTTGGTCGAGTGGATAGAAGACAACCCCTCTAGTAAGGATTTACGCCCTTTGGCAACAGATGTAGAACAATTACTACGGGATGTTGTGCGACTATCAGCCAAATTAACCGAACAAACTATCGAACTACCAGAAGACCTCCCCGATTTGCCTACAGAATTATCCTACTGGGTAGCAAATAACCTCTATGGTGTGGCAGGAGAACAGCAAGCTTTGCTGGAAATGCAAGATACTGCTCAGAGATTAGAACGGGAAGTAGAAATTTTAACTTCTACTCGCAATCACTTAGCAGCACGTACAGTTCTCAAGGATACATTCAAAGACCCACTTAAGTGAAATTACAGACGCGAGTCATATCGCGTCTGCACCTCTCAAACTTCTTAACTCTCAGGATTAATGGGTAGTACATTGTAACTGCCAAATATTTTGAGGACTTCCGTGTGAGTAGTTAATTCTGCTAAAGCCGAAGGCATAGGTGAGATTGTAGCATCTGCTTCTAAATCAATAAAAAATAAGTAATCACCAAGCGATCGTTTGCTGGGACGAGACTCAATCCGGCTGAGATTAATTCCCAAGTTAGCAAATACTTGTAAAGGCTTCACTAATGCCCCAGGTACATTAGCGGGTACGCTAAAAGCTAGGGAAGTATGACTAGCACAGGAATCAGATGGGGAATGGATCGCAGGTGAATCTTTTTGACTTACTACCCAAAAGCGAGTACAGTTTTCTGGATGGTCGTTAATTGCCTTAGCAAGTATAGGTAAATTGTACAGTTGAGCGGCGCGTTGTGATGAAATAGCAGCAGCGGTAATTTCCTGTTGTAAATGCTGTAGCGCCTCCGTAGTAGAATTACTAACAATTAACTGCACTTGCGGTAAAAACCGCTCTAACCATCCTTGACACTGTGCTAAACCTTGAGGGTGAGAATAGACAGTTTTAATATCCTGGAAACTGGTAGCGCAAGAAATTAAGGCATGGGTGATAGGCATTACCAATCCTAACTGAATTTGTAAATTATCCAGTTGCCAGATGGTATCCATTGTCATTGTTACACTACCTTCCAGAGAATTTTCTGCAGGAACGACACACAAATTTGTTTCTCCTTTGGCAGTAGCTCGCAGGGTTTGGGCAATACTGGGATAGGGACATAACATAGTTTGTTGTCCCTGATTTTTAGCAAGCAGAAGCGCGTATATTATTGCTGCTTGTTCTGTGTAAGTACCAGCCGGACCTAAATGTGCAATCGATATGGTCATGGGGTATAACCTTTCAATGCTTGATTTTTTTTATAACACCTGCTAATTTTTCTGAACACAATGATACAGTTGGTACCTGTATTCCCCAGCAGAAGCACGTTTTGTTTGGGTCGATAGACAATTTTGCGACTCTAAATCAACTGTAGTCCGAAAATCCACTAACCATAAATCCAAAGGTCGCGGTATTTGCTTCAACGTTTCTACAAAGACTTTTGCTGATTCAGTATAACTTTTAGTTTGAGAATCACGGTGTAATAAGAAAAACTGCCAATCCTGATTAACCACCGAAGTACTAGACTGGTTTTTCTTGAATTCCCATGCTAAACCCATCATCCTTCCCGTTTGTCCGTGGTGTTTATGGGTAGTAGCAATTAACACTGGAGCCTGAGATGCTTTTTGGATTATCGGTGCGAGAATATCAGGACGGTGATTTTGTAAGTACCCCAGATTCCCCACCATCGTCAGCCCCCCACAAAATACCATCAGTAAAATAATTGCTACAGCTGCTTGAGCATTTTTCAGCCGTGTAAATCGTGGGAGTTTGTCTGCTTGCTGCTTTTGGGATTGCCAACACCCTGCTAACGATGCTGCTAACAATAGAATTATCGCTGGGGCACAGACGTATTGAAACCGCGCTGCTAGGGTTAAATCCATTCCCAGACCGTAGGTAAAAACTAAAAAGGTGGCGATCGCACCCACAACATATCCCAAAAACCCTTGGGGAACCAGATGACTATCCGGATTTTGCTGTTGTTGCTTCAGCCCATAAACTAAATAGGGTAAAGCCACCAATAAAAACAAAACCGTGACGGTGCTACTAACTATCACCAACCAAAGAGGGAGGTTTGTCGCCGCTGTGGGTAACAATACCAATATGCTAATTAACCACAGCAGCAGTCTAGCTAGAGGTGCTAATAAATCAACTCGTGGGTTCCCGTCACTCACCCAGGTAGTTGGTTCACTACCAGAAATCATTTGTAAGGCTGGTATCCAGACTAAGCATCCCACCAGAGTACCCGCAGCTACGACCCAGATCCGCCACCAATAACCTTGCACTAGAGCAAATTTATCTTGCTGCATGTGCCTTAAAGCTTGTCCTAATAACACCAACCCTTGCGCTACTAAACCTAGGACAAAAAAATAATGGGTTGCTATCCCCAAACTATTAACGACTACCCAAGTCAAACATATCCATACAGGTAGAGATTGACGACGGTTAATATGCCTGATTGCTGTAATAAAACAACACAAAGAGGCAATTAGCAGTAAAATTACTAGGGTATAGTGGCGTGCTTCTCTGCCGAGAAACACCGCATAGGGTGACATTGCCATGATAGCCGCTGCTATTTGTCCTACCAAGCGGGAACGAAAAGCTAAACAGCCAAGGGCAAACATGGCAGGAATAGATATAATCCCCAGTAAAGCACTGAGCGATCGCGCACCCCAAATTGACGCTAGTCCCCCCACAGTGGAGAAAAGTTTCATCCACAGATGAGCCAGGACAAAATATACAGGGGGATGGGTACTCTCGCTAAACAAACGCTCAACAACATCACTCATTCCCGCACTAGAGTTAGGTTGCAGCGGTTGTAATAGCACATCCCCAGTAATGACTTGATTTAGGGGTACGGAGTGAAAACTGTTACCCAGGCTAAAAGTTATCGTGGCACATTCGTCAGTCCACGGGGGTAAAGATGCCAGATTTGCGAAGCGTAGCCAAGCACCAATTATCATCCATAGCAGTAACAACAGTTTAGTCATTAGTTATTAGTTATTAGTTATTAGTCCCTATACTTTAGAGGTTCTTAATATCAAACCTAACTACTTTCTTCCGCCTATGATTATTTATAAGTCAATCAAAGAGCTTAATATGCGGTGAAATAAGTGCAGCAAAAAGCTGTATAACTGCCGCCTTTTAAAAGTAATTTTACAAATTATTAATAAACTGGAGTTGAATGTTAATTAAGTCGAAAAATTGTTAATTATCTAACAATTTTACAGCAGCACTCAAATGCCATATCAATTATCAAAAGACTGTCATATCCCGGCGAAAAAGATAACAAAAATTAACTTATGGCTATTTTCAGCACATGCTCCTTAAGGCATACACAAAATTGACTAAAAAATCATTACAATTATTAAAGAGGTTTTACAAGCAGGTCATGCCTACTCGGTTTACTGCGTCCCAATCAGTGGAAATTGCTGTACCAGAACAGCCTATTCCCATTCAACACTACTTACGGCAACCGCAAAGGTTAGTTAATGCTCTAGTTGACCCCACCAGGATTCAGGTGTTGTCGGAGGAAGTATTTCGCTTGAAAATGCGTCCTCTTACTTTTCTGTCTGTGAGCATTCAACCTAGGGTAGACATGCGAGTCTGGGCAGAATCGAATGGCAAGATTAATTTAAGGTCGGTAGGTTCAGAAATCCTAGGGTTTGAATATATAAATCAGCGCTTTGCTTTGAATTTACAAGGTCATTTATCTCCCTACCAGTTGACTAGTGGTACTTACCTAGGGGGAAAAGCAGATTTAGAAGTGCAGGTGGATCTTCCACCACCGTTTGTATTTACACCCACCCCGATTTTAGAGACTGCGGGTAATGGTTTACTAAAGAGTGTTTTATTGACGATAAAGCAACGATTGTTACATCAACTTTTGGTAGATTACCGGCGTTGGGTAACAGCACAAACTACAGTAACAGGTATTGGTGATAACAGTGAAGATTTACCAATAAACTGGGGACGCTTGGACTAGGGATGAGGGGGAATTGGAGGATAAATTACCCATTACCCATTCCCTGAATTTGACATGGACGAAAGGATTGCCGATGTAAGCGAGAAGGTCCATATTGGAGTAGTGCTTGTAGATGCTTTTGGCTGCCATAACCCTTATTATGCTGTAAGTCGTACATCGGGTACTTAGCAGCGAGACGCATTATTAAATCATCACGCCAAACTTTGGCAATAATGCTTGCGGAAGCAATGGCTAAAGAACGGGAATCACCCTTGACGAGTGTTTCTTGGGGGACTAATAAATCTGGAACGCGCTGATTGCCATCAATCCAGCAAATATCAGGTTGTACTTGGAGTTTTAGTACAGCCCGTTTCATTGCTAACAGGGTTGCTTGTAATATATTTAACCTGTCAATTTCGGCGACGGAAGCATAGCCTATTTGCCAATCTACTGCTAGGTTAACAATCTCCTGTGCCAGCTTTTTTCTGCGTGCAGCAGACAACTTTTTACTGTCGTTAATTTGGAAGCTGACCAGTTGTGGTAAAGCTTCCTGGGGTAAAATGACTGCTGCTGAGACGACCGGACCAAACAAAGCACCCCGTCCCACTTCATCTACTCCGGCAATTAGTCCAGAAATAGTTAAAGATGGGGACAATTCCAACCAAGTTGATTCAGTCAATATATAAATATAGGCTCTGGATTGGTAAGAAGATTTGAAATTTTGGATAAGAAATCCAAAATCTCAAATCACAAATCTAAAATTCCGTGCTGCTAGCAGAGGAACGACGACGACGACGACGGACACCAGAGGAACTGGTGGTAGTTTCGCTATCGGATGACTCAACTTCTGAGGGCTGGGGTATTGGGGATAATGTTTCTACTTCGTCGGGTGGTTCTTCGACTGTAGCGACGCTTGTCTGTGGTATGACTATCGTTGCTGCTGGCATAGATACAAATTCATCTGTAGCAGCTTCTCCTGGGAGGGTGACGTTAATAATTACCGACTTGGGATTTTTTACCTCACGACCTAAGCGTACCAGGGGTGAAACACCCATCAGAGCGTAAATATCTTGTTCGTCGCTCGTCATTTCTACAGAGACAATTTCTGGCGGTTCGACAACAGGTTTAATCGGCTCTGGTTTTGTGGGTTTGCTGCGATCGCGGTCTGATCTTTCGATCCAGCTAGCTTTAGGAGAGGGAATCTCCGGGACAATTGGCAAGTCAGTTTCCGGCTCAAAGTCTGCATCAGGCTCGTTGGGGGAATGAGAACCCAGTCGTGACGATTCTACCCCACCATTTATCCGAGTTTGGCGGCGACGAACACGGCGTTTGTTATGGTCTTCCCCCAGTTCCTGATAGCTGGGATGGTTCAGTAGATTCAGTGCCGTCAAATCAGGGTCATATTCAAATGCTTCCGCCGTACCTTTAAAAGTTTCTCGTGGTTCCGTCATCCGGGAGACGACGGTTGTCCGGGGTTCCTTTTGTGGTGATAGAGGTAAAACACGCTCTGGGACTTCGCTGATGTTAGGGACACGGCTTTCAGTTTCTCCCGGTAGGTGGACTACGTGACCTAACCCGCTACAGGTGGGACAGGTGTGTCCAAATAGTTCGTAAACATTTTGACCTTGACGTTTACGGGTTAGTTCCACCAGACCCAGTTCCGTGAGTTGGGCAATTTGCGGACGTGCTTTGTCTGCTTTCAGGGCTTTGTTGAAGTGTTCCAACACTTGCAGTTGGTCACGTCGTGATTCCATATCAATAAAATCTACAACAATCACACCCGCAATATTACGTAGGCGCAATTGCCGCGCGATTTCTGTAGCAGCTTCACAATTTGTCCACAGAACTGTTTCTCTAGCGGTAGCTGAGCGGGTGAAGGAACCGGAGTTGACATCAATTACGGTTAAGGCTTCCGTGGGTTCAATAATAATATAACCACCGGAGGGTAAGTCTACTCTGGGTTTGACGGCTTCACGAATTGCGGCATTGACGCGGAAGTATTCTAGAATTGGCGAGCGATCGCGGTGGTGGTCAATTAACAATCCTTGAGGAGTTTGACCACCGCTCCAGTTTGCCAAGTACTGTTTCACCCGCTTCAATCCGGTACTGGAGTCTACGACAATGCGGTTGACATCGGCACCGTACATATCACGTAGTACCCGCTGGATAAAATCATCATCCCGGTTGAGCAAGGCTGGTGGACGGGAGGAATGAGCTTCTTGCTGGATGGCTTCCCATTGCTTTTGCAAAGCTTCTAAATCTTCGATAATCGCTTCTTCTGGCTTACCTTCGGCTTCGGTTCGCACTAGTAAACCCATACCTGCGGGTTTGATTAAAATTGCTAACGCTCTTAAACGGTTGCGTTCGTTTTCATTCTTGATTCGACGGGACAAATTCACTCCTCGTCCGTAGGGCATTAAGACTACGTAACGACCAGGTAAAGTAATATTACCTGTGAGCCTGGGTCCTTTTGTCCCTGTTGGCTCCTTCATTACTTGCACCAAAACTTTCTGTTGGGGTGTGAGTAATTCTGTAATTGCTGCCGATGTTTTTCTCAGCTTCAATGGACCGAGGTCGCTGACGTGAATAAAGCCATTCCGTTCTGGATCACCAATATTAACAAAGGCTGCATCAATTCCCGGTAGTACATTTTCCACCACCCCTAAATAAATATCGCCGATTTGGTGATGTCCCGTGGCAACGACTAGTTCTTGAATTTGGTCTTCAGAAAATACTGCAGCAATCTGATGCTGTTCGGCAATGATAATTTGTTTTGGCATTCAATTTCCTCAATATTTGGCAGTTAACGAAGGGTCTGGAGGTGATTTTTTCCTCTCACTTTTACAAACCACAATCGGTACTGCTATTAATAAAAATTGCTAAATTACTCTACAAGAGTAAAAAGCTATTTCAGCTTTCCTCACATTTGAAACCGTGGATTCTGACTGCATAGCTGCATCCTGTTGTCAGCAACTACAGCAACCGTTTTTGTTCTTTATATTTGTGACAACACTGTTCCCAAAAACCCGGACAAAATTGCCCAAAAAGATTAGTTTTTTTTAGCTAACACTTGCTAGCTTGTTTATCTTTGTGGTAATCAGAGGCTCTGAGGACATAGCTTCTATCCTCTGGTAATAATCTTGAGGATTACTTGCTAAATGGTTATTCATAACCCAGGTTGTACAGACTGACAGACCACTGGTTCAGAACAGCTGCACTTTTTTATCTTGACTAATTTTGGGTTGGTTTGCATAGGTATTTAGCGAACTATTTCCCCGTTGTTTCAGTGGGAATCCTGAGTTTTAACCAGACATATGCGCTCTTGTTGTGAGCTACTCCAGTTATTGTTGCATTTATGCAGCCAACTAGGAAAGCTCAAAAGTCGCCACAAGTTCTGATTAGAAGGCACTGATTACCTAGCTCTTAGTTGTGAGCGTTGAGTTTTTAAGTCAGTACAGGCACTTGTATAAGCAGGCTAACGGCAGAAAGCACTTAACAAAGCGAGGTTCCCCGTAGGCTTTTTCCAGCACCCTCACTGGCTCCTCAGCACTCTTTAACTGCGGAACCTGGGCATTTTTTTATTGTCTGTTTTCCAGACAATAAGAGAAGCTGACTATGCCTGCTGTTGGTCGCTGATTCACTTTCAGGGGTGAAGAAAGAGTGTTTTCAATGTTATTGCGTCAGCTTCTGTGGGAAAATAACCCGCTTAATTCCACTCAAATACCTTCAGTCTACCGCCCTGAAAATCAGGGTAGTGAAGCCGTTGACTCAATGCAGCGCAAAGCAAAAATTTCTCTTCATCCAATTTTAACGCAAGCCTGGGAAAAATCAATTACTACTCATTCTTTTATCCACTGATTAAATTTTGTCAAGCAATCTGACTGCCCAGAATCCATGACACCGGCTGTAATTAACTGCTCAAACTTCAGCTTGGAGTATCAACTGCTGGCGATGGATGTGCAGCAGTTGAAATTCTACACCAGCTACATGTTCCAGCATAATCATCAGATGATCTGGTCGCAGTATATGACCATCATGGTTCAAACTACCGACATAGCGTAAAATCACTTTTGGGTATTGTGTACTCCTTGGCAAGTCTATGATTTCCAACTCAAACAACCGCTGACGCAAATTGACCACATGGGTTTTCCCGGACTTGGTGGTTTGGGAGCTACAAATCTCCACAGCATTGTAAATCGCATTCACCCAGTCTTGCCAATTTTGGGTACTTGCTTCCACTAGTGCAGCAACAGTAATTAAGTACTCTGCTTTCTCCAAGGCTTGGTTAGCGGAGGGAGTTTTCAGGGGAAGTTCTTCCCAATGGTAGATGGGAATATCTTCGGGTAATGCGATTCTCAACTTAGCTGTAAAAGTCTCTCCATCTAGCGGTTGCGTCAACTCAAAATCGACGATTTCACCGCTGCTGGTAGCGCCTAAAGTCAAAGCACTGGCTACAGAAATGCGGGGTGTAGGATGATACCCTCCTGTAAAAGCCACTGGCAATGCAGCCCGGCGTATTGCTCTGTCGAAAAGCCTGATTAAATCTAGATGACTGACTAGTGCCATATCCCCCTGTTTACCAAACCAGACCCGCAGCCGTTGGACTTTAGTAGTATTGGGTACAAATTGCCCTGTAAATTCTGGGATAGGTAAGGGAGGAATTACCACATTGTGACCAAAATCAGTACCACACACACCGCAGTGAGAACAACCGTCAAAGGAACAATCTGGAACGGTTGCTGCTTCTTTGGCGCGTTGTAAGTCTTGTTTGAGCCACTTTTTAGCAATCCCTGTATCTATGTGGTCCCAAGGTAAAGGTGCATCCAGGGAGGCTTCG
>Ga0114939_10002877_pt1 | contig 12384 bp, 9 predicted proteins | sample AshMeaCrysSpring_FD_87196 | JGI IMG/M metagenome (GOLD analysis project Ga0114939, IMG submission 87196) | Groundwater microbial communities from Big Spring, Nevada to study Microbial Dark Matter (Phase II) - Ash Meadows Crystal Spring | ecosystem: Environmental > Aquatic > Deep subsurface >... | reverse complement strand
TAAAAAACCCCACCCCTTAATCCCCTCCCCGAAGCGCTTCGGAGGGGAAATAAGAATCCAGTTCCCTCCCCGAAGTCGGGGAGGGTTAGGGTGGGGTAAAATTCTATGCAGTTTCACAAAGAATCGGTATTAGCACTTAACTATGATGCAAATAAAATAGAACTTACGCAAAGGATAAATAGTCATTTTCAGTAAAAACTAGGTAAATCAAGCATATCGCTCATATTCTTCTCTTCAGTTCCTTCGCTTTTGACGCGCTTTATGCGCTATGACGGCGCACGCTCTTGACGCACTCTTGACGCGCTTTTCAAGCGAACGTGAACGCGCTTAAGAGCGTTCAACTTGTTGAGGTTAACACTCTCTCCCTGTGCGACTAATGACAGAAATTCGTTGTTTTGCGGCTATTCCTATAAAAAAAAGGAAAAATTGAACAATTAGAATATTTAACTTAGAGTCTATATATGCTAGCTTTTTTGAAAATGTTTGTTTTGAAAATGTTTCCCCTGACACCATCCGTAAACGCACTTCTAAAAAAGAGCTTTTTGAGTTTATTTTTTTTAGAAAAACCCTAGATAACCTCAAGAATTAACTATTATTTGATTAACCATTAGCCATTCTTCTATTAACCATTAACCATTAACCATTCTTTTATTAACCATTAGCAATTAGCAATTAGCAATTAACCATTAGCCATTAGCCATTAGCTATTCTTCTATTAACCCAATTGTTATTTAATAACCTTGTCAAATTTTTATATTTAGTTAAAAATCAATTGTTGGGTTGCCAGCGTATATAATTTAACAAAATTAGACTATATAGGGTACTATGCCATTTAGGATATTAAGTTTAGATGGGGGAGGAATACGAGGAATAGTAGCGGCAAAGATGCTGGCTACTATTGAAGAAAAAATTGGTCAGCCTTTACATGAGTATTTTGATTTAATCGCAGGTACTTCCACTGGCTCTATTTTAGCAGCAGCCATTGCCACTGGGCAGAGAAGTGAAGATATTGTCGAAATGTATAGACAAAAAAGTTCTATTATATTTCCTTATAAAAGTCGCTTTTCTCTAAAACGAATTCCTCTAATCTTACAGTATGGTCCTTCAGCCCCGAAGTATTCTGATGCTGGTTTTACGAAAGTTTTAAAAGAAGCTTTTGGCGAAAGAAAATTATTTGATATTAATACACCAAGGCTATTAGTTTTATCTTTTGATACTATTGATAGGGAAGCAATTGTTTTTAAAAGTTGGCATAAAGATAAGTACCAAGATAGAGATAGAGGTAAAGGTTATCTTGATGTTCCTTTATGGGAAGTTTGCCTTTCTTCGGCTTCTGCACCTACTTATTTTCCTGCCCATAAATTGGAAAAAAGAGAATTTGGTATCGCCAGGGATGGATATGCTGAAATTATTACTTTAGATGAATTTTCATCCTCAGCCAATGATGTATATAACAATATGGAAATTCGTATTGTTGATGGCAAAGGAGTTGGACAAACTCGTATTATTAAAAGTTATGTTGGCTCCACTCGTCAAGGGAAGGTCTCTCCTCCTTGGGATGTCATACCGGATAAAACTTCAAAGTATTCTATTAAATGTATATACTCAGCTATTGATGGTGGTGTTGCAGCCAATGACCCATCAACTTGTGCTATGGCAGAGGCTTTAAGGTTAAAATATAAGCCAGAGGATATATTTGTACTTTCTATCGGCACTGGGGAAAGGACTAGGGTTATTCCCTATGACAAAGCTAGGAATTGGGGATTAATACAGTGGGCCCAACCGATTATTGGTATTTTGTTTGATGGTTCTTCTCAAGTTTATGAGTATATTACCGATCAGGTTATTGGAGAGAGATTATTAAGACTACAGTTTAAGTTAGATAGGGATTTAACTGGGAAAAAGTTAAGTGATGATTTGGATGATGTTAGCGAGGAGAATATTAAAAATCTACTCGATGCTGCATCTGCTTATATGAAGCTGCCTAAAGTGCAAGTTGGGTTAGATAAATTTTTGAAAATGAGTCGTTGAGATTTCTTTATTAACTCAATAAAGATTGTCTGACAGAGTAAACAAGTAAACAAACAAATAGAGACTACCTTTTGGATAGTCTCTAGTGTAGTTTTGAAAAATAGTAGATAATTTTGGCAACCACAAACTTAAACAAACTGAATTTATTCAAATACCACAAAAGTTCCTTTTCCCTCATTCTTTGCACGATACATAGCGACATCGGCATTTTTTAGTAATTTATCTGGGTCATCATAAGCCCCATCACTGAAGGTAATACCGATACTAGCACCAACGGATAGATTATATCCATCGATACAAATTGGGACTGATGCTATTTCGTTTATTCTTGTTGCTATTGCTGTTGCATCACTAATGTCTTTGATGCCTTCTAATAAAATAGCAAATTCATCTCCACCAAATCTGGCTACGGTGTCTACACTGCGTAAACATGATTCTAATTGACGGGCGATCGCGATTAATAAACTATCACCCATTGCATGACCATAGCGGTCATTAACCTGTTTAAAGCCATCCAGGTCTAAAAATAAAACAGCAAACTTATAATCTATATGCCGTTTACTTCTTTCAATAATCTGTCTGAGCCTATCTTGAAATAAAAGTCGATTGGGCAATGCTGTTAACCCGTCATAAAATGCATTTCGCATCAATTGTGATTGTAAGCGCTTATGTTCGCTAATATCTTGAAACACGGTAACAGTTCCCGTTATCTTCCCATTGGCATTGCGAATCGGTGTTATGTTGTTGCCGATATGAATTTTTGTCCCATCTTTGGCGATTAGTATGGAGTTTCTTTGGGGATTGAAAGCGTCATCAGGTTGGATTATCTCCTTGCCTAAAGGGTTTATCAATTCTCCTGTTTCCTCATCTACTATTTTAAAGACCTCTTCAATACCTTCTCCCACAGCTTCGTCTCGCTTCCAACCAGTCATTCTTTCCGCTAATGGATTCATCATCTCAACTCTTCCCAATACATCTGTGACTATTAATGCACAACCCATACTGCTAACAATTGAGCTTAAACGCAACTGCTCGTTTTGTTGCTCATTTTTTTGTCTATTTTCTATTTCATGTTTATACAAAGCCATTTCCGCTGCAATGTGTAAATCTTTTTCTACAAAAGGTTGAAAGATATGGTTAAAAGGTTCAATTAATAGTTTTTTTTTCAAGTTTATATCCTCTGTACTATCTGTTAAATACAACACAGGAATCTGATAATTACTACGGATAATATTCGCCATCTTAAAAACACTTACATCATCCGAAAGACATACATTAATTAATACTAAGTAAGGTTGTATTTCGGCAACTTTTTGAATAGCTGTTTCTCCTGAGTCACGAATTTGCTGAACCAAATAGCCGAGCTTTTGTAAACCGTTTTCAATACCCTTATCAAGGATTTGCTTATCCTCCACTATAAGGATTGTGGGAACATCCATAGTTGAATCACCTATTTAATTAGGTCTAGAAGTTGATATCAATTACAAACCTTCTAAACATAGTTAATTCTAACATAGGGATTTTGTTAAATGTGGGGATAAAAACAATCTAATTCCTTTATTATAAATACATCAAAATAGGCTTTTATTTTGTTACTAACAGCCTGTAATCCTTTATGTGTCAATCTTATATGACGGAATATATATTTCTTATTTAAGCCTTAAATAACACATCCATTTAGGTGCATAAATATATTTTACTCGAAAACATAAATGTTAAATTTCTCTACAATAACAACAATATGTGGATTCTACGGATATGAGATCAGAACACATTAGTTATTTGAAATACATTCATTTTCTCAGGATAAGTAAATGAAACAAGTATTAATATTGTTTTCTGGAGAAAATCAAAAATAATTTTTCCTGAGTGTTATTCTTTTTATACATCTTATTTCACAGGGATATAATTTTGAGAGAATAATAAGTTACATAATGGGATAGTAAGAAAGTCATGGTTTAGAAAAAAAACTAATACTTCTATAAAAATGGGGGTAATAAACGAAGTCGCTTTTACCCCCTTATCCACTAGAAGGATTTTTTATTCATTTGCAGCCAGAGGTTGATATAACTGATTATTTACTGCGGGTAATATCAATGGTAATTTTTCCACCAAAATCAGGAATGGGGGCTGCAGGTTTTGTTAAAGCAACATTTACTTGCTTGACTATTGGGCTAAATTCTAGGATAGAGTTAGCAATAACAGTGGCAAGACTTTCTACCAGAGCTAATTTAGATGTTTTTATCAACTCTTTGACTAAATTAATAACACTGCGATAATCAACGGTATCTTCTATTTGATCCGATTTGCCTGGAGTCGCTAAGTCTAGCCAAAGACTAATGTCTACTTCAAACCACTGTCCTAAGACTTGTTCCTCTGGTAAATAACCAGTGTAGCCGTAGGCGCGAATTTCTGTAATGCGAATTAAATCCATGAGATATACAAAAAACTCTAAAACCAAGATTATCCTCAATCAAACAAATTATTCTAATAGTCTATCGCAGTAATTTTTATGGTTTTTTTGGAACCGTGGAACAGGCATCCTGCCTGTTTAATTAGGAAAATAAACAGCCATCCTGCCTGTTTAATTAGGACAGGGATAGCCGCAACTGACACTGCGGCTCATGTTCGCGCGTTGGGCTGTCTTCCCTCCAAAAATATGGGCGCTCTTCGCACAACTACAAACAAAAACAATGTGACAATATCCTAAGTACTGTAGGAAAACAAACAGGCAAGATGGTTGTTTAATTAGGAAAACGAACAGGCAAGATGCCTATCAAACTTGCTGTGACAGACTACTAGATAATTAAATTTCTTCTTCCCTTTGCGTCTTTGGTATGCGCCTATGGCAATTCTTGCCAAGCAAAGAACGCGCCTGGACGGCGAACGCTATCGCGTGATAAAAATTCATGGTTAAAATCTCAAATCCTCATCATGTCATTGAACTTTGAAAATACAAATGAAATATGGGCTTATGTTTTGACAGAGACATTAAAACGTCTGGGGTTAAATTGCGTGGTGATATGTCCTGGTTCTCGCTCAACTCCTTTAACGGTTGCTTTTGCAAAGCCATCTTTAGATATTGAAGCCATACCAATTTTAGATGAAAGGTCGGCTGCTTTTTTTGCCTTGGGAAGGGCAAAGGCGACGGGAAAACCTGTGGCTTTAGTTTGCACTTCGGGAACTGCGGGGGCGAATTTTTATCCTGCAGTTATTGAAGCAAAGGAAAGTCGAGTTCCTTTATTAATATTTACCGCTGATAGACCGAATGAATTGCGAGATTGTCACTCAGGACAAACCATTGACCAGTTGAAATTATATGGAAGTTATCCGAATTGGCAAGGTGAGTTAGCAACACCTGGAGCCGAGATGGAAATGCTTGGTTATTTAAGACAAGTTTTAGTTTATGCTTTCGAGCGATCGCTGTATCCGGTAAAAGGACCAGTACATTTAAATGTACCTTTACGCGACCCCTTGGCTCCCATAGATGATGGCGTTGATTTGAGTCATTTACAACAATTAAACCCGGAAGATTTTTTTGCTCATATAAATGACGCGACCTCCCCTAATTCTCTATCTTCATCAACCATTCCCTATTCCCAACTCCCTTTTTCCCAATTCCAAAGAGGTATTATCATTGCTGGTGTTTCTCAACCAAAAAACCCATATATATATAGTGAAGCCATTGGCAAATTAGCCTCATATTTAGGTTTCCCAGTCCTCGCCGAAGGATTATCCCCCGTCAGAAACTATGCCGATTTAAATCCCTATATAGTTTCTAGCTACGATTTGATATTACGCAATCAACAGTTTGCAGAGGAATTAGTCCCAGAAATTGTTATTCAAATAGGGGAAATGCCCACTAGTAAAGTATTAAGAACTTGGTTACAAAAAACACAGCCTATATTTTTCATCATCGACCCCAGCGACCAAAATCTTGACCCTTTACATGGGAAAACTACTCATTTAAGATTCTCCATTGAATCTTTATTTACATCTTCCTCTAATATTTCGTCTTCCATTTCTCCTTCAACTTCTGTTTCAACTTCTCCTTTAACTCCTTACTTACAACGGTGGCTAAAACTTGAAATAGGAGTCAGAAATCAAGTTGATAAAAAAATGGAGGACATGGATTTACACTTTGAAGGCAAAGCGGCTTGGTTGTTATCCCAAATACTTCCAGAGTCAACTCCTTTTTTTATTGCTAATAGTATGCCTGTACGAGATGTGGAGTTTTTTTGGAAGCCAAATACATTAAGAGTGCGATCGCACTTTAATAGAGGTGCCAATGGTATTGATGGAACATTATCTACAGCCCTAGGAATAGCCCATCGCAATCAAAGTAGTGTGATGTTAACAGGGGATTTAGCACTTTTACATGACACCAACGGATTTTTGATCGGGAAAAAATTTATAGGACATCTAACTATAGTGCTAATAAATAATAATGGAGGCGGAATTTTTGGAATGTTACCCATCGCCAAATTTGAACCACCCTTTGAAGAATTTTTTGCCACTCCTCAAGATATAGATTTTTGCCAACTATGTGCAACTTATAGCGTAGAACATGAGTTAATAAAAAATTGGCAACAATTAGAGCAACGATTAAACCAATTACCAAAAACGGGAATCAGAGTTTTAGAGTTGCAAACGAACCGTCAAGCAGACGCCAGATGGCGACAAGAAAATTTGGGCAAATTCACAATTACTCCCTGACTTTGTGTCAGATTACCCAATAATTATCTCTTTTCACTAACCCGCTTATGGTCAAGCAATACCAAGCTGGGCTATGGTGATTGAATTTTTCCCCCAAACTTTAGTCTATGTAAACCTAAAAAGTAAACCTAAAAAGTTATGCGCTGTCTCGTGAGAGTGAGAAGGAATGAATCAAAATGGAAATAAATTGGCAAGTAGCAAAAGACTATGAGGATATCCTCTATCACAAAGCTGATGGTATAGCAAAAATTACCATAAACCGTCCTCATAAACGAAATGCATTTCGTCCAAAGACAGTCTTTGAGCTTTATGATGCTTTTTGGAATGCCCGTGAAGATACTAGTATAGGAGTTGTACTGTTTACTGGCTATGGACCACATACTGATGGAAAATACGCTTTTTGTTCTGGAGGAGACCAGAGCGTTCGGGGACATGCAGGTTATGTAGATGACCAGGGAACACCTAGATTAAATGTACTAGACTTGCAACGGCTCATACGTTCTATGCCAAAAGTCGTAATCGCCCTAGTGGCAGGTTATGCCATTGGTGGCGGACATGTATTGCATTTAATCTGTGATTTAACAATCGCTGCAGATAATGCAATTTTTGGTCAAACAGGTCCTAAAGTTGGTAGTTTTGACGGAGGATTTGGAGCCAGCTACTTAGCAAGAATTGTAGGACAAAAGAAAGCAAGAGAAATCTGGTTTCTCTGTCGTCAGTATAGTGCCAAGGAAGCCTTAGAGATGGGTTTGGTCAATACCGTTGTACCAATAGAACAATTAGAAACAGAGGGTATTAAATGGGCGCAGGAAATTTTAGAAAAAAGTCCCATTGCTATCCGCTGTTTAAAATCAGCATTTAACGCTGATTGTGATGGACAAGCCGGTTTACAAGAACTTGCTGGAAATGCCACCCTACTCTATTACATGACAGAAGAAGGGGCAGAAGGTAAGCAAGCATTTTTGGATAAACGGGAACCTAACTTTAATTCCTTCCCTTGGCTTCCCTAGAGACTTTAGCTTTAAATTGGAACATTTACAGGGACACAACACTTTGTGTCCCAGGGACACAAAACAACTGAAGGGTCTTTATTTTTGAAAATTATTACGCTTGTAAATAGCTGTAGCGAAAAATTCAACTTAAGTTATGCATTGGTTTGAATGGTAGTTTTTATTGGCATTTTTTCATGGGAGATGGAATTTTTTTCTTTTGGAGAAACAAAAGAAGCTGAAGTCGTTAAAATTTTTGTTTCAGAAGATAAACTCCAGCTTTCTTCTAAACTTTCCCAAGAAGGAGCAAAAGGAGGAAGTGCCAACGGACAGGCTTTCCAATTAGCTTCTACCGGTGTACCTAATTGCTGGCAGACACCACCTCGGCGTCCCTCTGGCTGATAATAACGACAATATTTACAGGCAGAAGTTAAACAATTAATAGCTTTCATTTTTTATGCCGTTTAGGGCTGATTTCTATCTAATATTCTGCTCTTACATATAAATACGGTCTAAAGCCGTAAAGTCATTAGTAGATAAATGTTTTAGCTGTCTTAGAGGAAAAGTAAACTTTATGATATTTTTATATTTCCGTCATATTTATCAACTATTTTCTTAATAAAACTCAATATCACTCATTTTTTCTAACTATCTACCATTGACTAAAAAGATATAGGGATCAAGGGCAAAACTAAGCCAATGGATATTGGAAAAATACTTTTATGAAGATAGTTTTGGTTTTGTTGAAAAACTTTACATAACTATATGTATTTTTTATGACAATCCATAAATATTATTTCAAATATAGAGGATATTTTTCTGGATATTTGTATTTTGGTTATCAATAAAGAGGAATAATGTAGTAGAAGAATTAAAAAATTACTTAAAATCTGGTTTTGAGGAAAACCTAGTTTTAAGTAATTTTTCGGTTTATTTCATTGTTTTTGCGGCACAAAGATAACAAACACCCCAATGCTGCAATTCCTTAGGAGGAGTGGGGCATTGGCAATGGGGACACAGGGGTAAACAGAGCGATCGCTGTTTAATCTGACCGGACCAATTGGCAAATGCCTTTTGAGTTGAGTTCCTAGAATCAGGAGAATTATTTAGGTCATTATTTAAGTCTTTTTCTTCTTCTGATACTTCAATGGGCAATTCCTCTTCCCTGGAATAACAAGGATGCTGTTCCAGAGAAGGGAAATCATTCTTCACAACCTCTGGCGGACGATACCAATGGGCAGTGGAGAAACGAATATCATCTATGGGATAGGGCAATACAGCATTGATTTTTGTAAGCAAATGCTGACGTTCAAAACTCAGATTTTGCGCCCAAGCAGCACTCTTTGTCGCAACCCATAAGGTTTGACGCTGAAGGTCAACGGGTTTAGCGTGTTTGGCGATATCAGCACCAATCAGTTTTTCCCAAGATTTAATTAAAACGACTAATGGTGGCTCTTGCCACTTAGCCTTAGCTTGTAAAATACCTAGAATAGTATTGACAGATTCAAAGGGCATGTTTAAATAATCAGGCAAAATGGTTGCTTGGTTATTAACATAATCTAAGATTATTTTCGTGCTGAATTAGCAGAAAATATATTTATACTAATCAGGACTTACGCAAAAATTGTCAGAAACCTTGATTTGTGTAACCGCTCCTGAGCCAAGAACGCTCTTGTTTTGGTAGAGCTTGCGTAAGTCCTACTAATCTCTCTTAACATCCTGTTATAACTTTGATGCAGCCTTTGTCATCCCATTGGGTGTAGAAGCGCTATTACAGGTTGAAGAAGGAAGAAGTAAGAAGGGTTTTGAGTTGGGGTCTGAATCCCCAACTCAAAACTATCGACGCTGATTGCCTCGGGGTTTTAAACTCCCTATAGGAATAAGTTTAAAGACAAAAACTTCTTCCCTCAAACTTCTTAGCAGCGTTGATAAAGTAAACAGCATCCGGTAGTCTACATTGTAGGTAGAGCGTAAATGAGTCAAAACCCCCTAGTAGCATCGGGTAATCAAGCAGCAAAAACCTCAGGCTTAAAACCTGTATTAGCTGCAGCCCTTTCTAGTTTGGAAGTACAGCTAGAACAAGAATTAGCCCGTTATCGTCGCACGCGGTTAACTTTAAAGCCAAATTCAAGTCTCTTGGGCAACTCCCTGGCCGGTCAAGTTCAAGCCTTCACCGATTTAAATATCCTAGGGGGTAAAAATCAAGGAGTTAAAGAAACTCCTTCTACTTCCATCCCAGAGATTAAAACATCTCCATCGCCTCCACCCATACCCACACCACCTCCACCACCTCCCATTAGAGCCAAAGCTTTAGAAACACCCCTTCCTCCACCGCCGCCACCTCCAACCTTAAAGGTCAATCAAGAGGTTGTAAAAGCTAATAAAACCAACAATGTAGAGGAAATAAAACAAGATACGAAACTAGGAATTCCACCAGAAATTCAACCCTACATAAAAAAACAGACTTCCGTGACTTCGGGTAGTATTGTGCCAGCAAACTCAATGGCTACAGCACCAGTACAACCTAACCAAGAAAGCAAAACTCAGGAACCGGAAGATTACCTAGAATCCAGCGAAGCTTTACTGCGTAGTTTAGCAGAGGAGGAGCCGTTACCCCAAAAACGCCCAATAAATGCTCGTGGTTTATTATCACCCTTAGGTATTGGTTCCATGCTGCTACTGTTGGTTAGCAGTTTAACTTTGGGATTTTTCGCCTTTAAAGGTGGGTTTAATACTGGAGGAAGCAACGCGACCAAAGAGAATAACCCAGTAGCTTTAGAAAATGCCCAATCCGAACAAAGTAAGGCAAAAACTGTAGCAGCAAATCCAGAACCTACCCCCATACCCAAATCTCCAAACTTAGCAACAGGAGAGGATTTTAAACAAGTAAATACCGCAGGGGATGTGGCTGCCTTAAAACCTAAAACCTCACCCAAGCCAATTGTTAATCCTATATCTACTCCTATTGCCCAAGCACCAGCCCAACCAGCACAACCAGTACAATCAATAGCAGCAGCGCAACCAGTACAACCAGTACAATCTTCCACACAGCCAGCAGTTGTAACAGCAGGGCAACCTACACCGATTGCCACCACTGCTGCAACACCTCAACCGACCCCGAATCCAGCAAACTTAAAGCCAAGCGCCGATGGTTTTTTCCATTTAGTTATTGATAACAATAATGAAACAGCTTATACAAGTACTAAAAAAGTAGTCCGCGATGCTTATTTATCCTTAGACAAAAAGTTAATTTTTGTTGGTGCAGCAAGAAATCCAAAAGAAGCTAACCAAATTTTGGAAGAACTCAAGCAACAGGGAATTTCAGCTAGGCTTAATCAGCCGTAGAGGGAAAGGGTTAGAGGTGGTAGGGGCGGTTATGAATTGGAATCTCATACACAGCTAACGGGATTAAAATTCTTTTCCCTCTCCCCTCCCTCACCACTTCCCCTCTCTCCAGTTCCCCCACCCCTCCACCACCCCTACCCCTCTACCTCTTTTAATTATATGGAGACAGACTAATGGGATTTATTGACCGTATTTTGCGGGTGATTAGGGCTAATTTTAATAGCATCGTGACAAAGGCAGAAGACCCAGAAAAAATTCTGGAACAAACTGTAATGGAAATGCAAGAAAAGTTGGTAGAAATGCGCCAAGCAGTTGCCGCTTCTATTGCAAATCAAAAACGTACTGAGCGCCAATTAGCCCAAGCCCAATCTAACGCGGATGAATGGTATCGGCGAACGCAGTTAGCTATCCAACAAGGAAATGATGCTTTAGCCAGGGAAGCATTAACAAAACGACGCACTTACCAAGAAGCTGTTTCAACTTTTTCTTCACAAATAGAGCAGCAAAGTACTTTGGTAGTTAGACTAAAGAAAGATTTACAGGGTTTAGAGGTGAAAATCTCCGAAGCCAGAACAAAAAAAGATATGTATATTGCCCGCGCTCGTTCGGCGGAAGCATCTTTAAAATTACAAGATATGTTGGGGGGAGTAAATGGCACAGGCACTCAAAGTGCATTTAACAGAATGGAAGAAAAAGTCATGCAGCTAGAAGCACAAACTGAGGTTATGACTGAGTTAAGTGGTGACAATTTGCAAAAACAATTTGATGCCCTAGACTCAGCCAATGATTTAGACGTGGAATTAGCTGCAATGAAAGCACAAATATTTAGTGGTACGGAAAATACCACCCCAAGCCTACAGCAATTACCCAAGAGTCAAGACTCCTGATAATTGGGCAATATAAAATATTTAACATATCTTAAAAATAAGGCTTGTAAAAGGAAACTAATCCTAGCGGAAAGACTACATTTAAATAGGTAGCTATTAAATTAGTAAAAAATCTCACTACCCCTCGCGCTTGTACAAAGGAAACATAAATTTATGGGATTATTCGATCGCATTGGTCGTGTTGTTAAATCTAATCTAAACGACCTGGTTAACAAAGCTGAAGACCCGGAGAAAATGCTAGAGCAAGCCATCCTAGAAATGCAGGAAGACTTGGTTAAGCTGCGTCAGGGAGTTGCCCAGGCTATCGCTGCCCAAAAACGTACTGAAACCCAGTACAACCAAGCAATGAGTGAAGTTAACAAGTGGCAGCGCAACGCTCAACTGGCGCTACAAAAAGGTGATGAGAACCTAGCGAG
>Ga0114939_10002876_pt1 | contig 12385 bp, 11 predicted proteins | sample AshMeaCrysSpring_FD_87196 | JGI IMG/M metagenome (GOLD analysis project Ga0114939, IMG submission 87196) | Groundwater microbial communities from Big Spring, Nevada to study Microbial Dark Matter (Phase II) - Ash Meadows Crystal Spring | ecosystem: Environmental > Aquatic > Deep subsurface >... | reverse complement strand
TGATCGGCGACCCCGAGGCCGTGCGCGCCGGCAAGGAGCGCCCGGGCGTTCCGGTCGACCAGGCGGCCGTGGTCGCGTTCCTCGCGCGGACGGCGGACGACGGCGCTGGGGTGAAGGCGATCGAGACCCACTGGTCGTGGGTGTTCGTGTCGGCCGCGCGGGTGCTCAAGATCAAGAAGGCGATCCGCACGGGCGAGGCCGACCTGCGCCGCGTCACCGCCCGCCGGCGCAACTGCGTCGAGGAGGTTCGCCTCAACCGCAGGCTCGCGCGCGACGTCTACCTCGGCACGCAGCCGCTCCTCGCCGACGCGGCCGGCAATGTCGCGTTCGACCCCGGCGTGGAGGTCGTCGACTGGGCGGTCGTGATGCGCCGCCTCGCGCCCGAGCGGATGCTCGACCGGCAGATCGAGGGCGGCACGGTGCGACCGCAGGACGTCGCCGCGCTGGTCACCCGCCTGGTCGCGTTCTACCGCGAGACGCGCTGCGCCGAGCAGGACGTCGACGCGTATCGCGAACGGCTCGCCGCGGGCGTCCACGCGAGCCGCGACGAACTGCTGCTGCCCGCCCACGGACTGGCCGCGGATCGCGTCGAGCGCATTTGCGCGCGGCAGCTCGACGTCCTGGCGGACCACCGATGGCTCGACGCGCGCCGCGGGGCGATCGTCGAGGGCCACGGCGACCTGCGGCCCGAGCACGTCTGCCTCGACGGCGAGCCGCAGGTGATCGACTGCCTCGACTTCTCGCGCGCGCTGCGGATGCAGGACGCCGCCGACGACCTGGGCTTCCTCGCGCTGGAGTGCGCGCGGCTCGGTGCCCCGGCGATCGGCGCGGGGATCCTCGACGGCTACAGGCAGGCGAGCGGCGACGCCGTCGCCGCCGCCGTGGTCCGCACCTACCAGAGCCTGCGCGCGTGCGTGCGGGCGCGGCTCGCGATCCGGCACCTGCGGGAACCCGCGCACGCGGGCAATCCCGAGTGGCGGCGCCGCGCCGAGGCTTACCTCGCGCTCGCGGAGCGGCTGCTCAGCGAGGACGTCGCGTCGTGAGCGCGCGCTGCGATGGCTCAGGCGAGGAGCTCCGAGAGCGGGAGGTCCGCGTGCAGGCGACGGATCGCCTCGGCGACCAGCGGCGCGACGGAGAGTCGCACGAGCTTCGCGGCAAAGGCGCCTTGCGGCAGCGGCGCCGCGGCGATCGTATCGGTGACGACGACGCGGTCGACGTCGGGACCGCCCAGCACTTCGGGTGCACTCGCGGCGAACACGCCGTGGGTGGCGACCGCGACGACCCGTCGCGCGCCGCGTTCGCGGCACGCGCGCGCGGCGCGGGCGACCGTCGTTCCGCCGGCGATCAGGTCGTCGACGACGACCGCGACGCGACCGTCGACCGGGCCCACGAACCCCTCGCCGCTCACGACGCCGCCCGAGCGGTGCTTCTCGGCGAACGCCGCGCCGACCGGGCGGCCGAGCGCGGCCTCGAGGCGCTGCCGGAACGCCTCGGCGCGCTTGATACCACCGGCGTCCGGCGACACCACGGCAACCTCGTGCCCGACGAGGTCCGGGGCGAGCGCCTGCACGAATCGCGGCGCCGCCTCGAGGTGCTCGGCACGGCAGCGGAACGCGTTGTCGAACGCCGCGCGGTTGTGCACGTCGATCGTCACGACGCAGTCGGTGCCCACCGCCTCGAACAGCTGCGCGACGTAGCGGGTGGTCACCGGGTCTCGCGGCTTGGTGCGCCGGTCCTTGCGGGCGTAGCCCATGTAGGGAACGATCGCGGTCACGCGCGCGGCGCCGGCGTCGCGCAGCGTCGCGACGAAGAACAGGAGCCGCACCAGGCGGTCGTCGACGCTGCACTCGCCGTCGCTGTAGAGCGATTGGAGCACGTGCACGTCGCGCCCGCGGACGCTCGTGAGCGGGCGCGTCTTGTGCTCGCCGTCCTCGAACACGCGCGCCTCGAGCGGCGCGAGCGCGACGCCGAGCGCGCCCGCCACCTCGGTCGCGAACGTGCCGGAGGCCTCCGGCGAGAACAGCATGGGTTGCCGATCGCTCATGTCTCCGGACCGCGGTGGGCGCACGCCGCCGGCAATGCCCGCGAAACCGCCGCCGCCGGGGTCGCGGTTCGCGGCACGGCCGGCGAGCGGCGCACGATGCGATGACCTGGCACGACGTCTTCAACGGCGATGCCGACGGGCTGTGCGCGTTGCATCAGCTGCGTCTTGCCGAGCCTCGCGACGGCCGGCTGGTGACCGGCCCGAAGCGCGACGTCCGCCTTCTCGCGCGCGTCGACGCGCAAGCAGGCGACAGCGTCACGGTGCTCGACATCTCGCTCGACGTCAACCGGACGGCGCTCGGGCGCCTGCTCGACCTCGGGGTGGGCGTGGCGTGGTTCGATCACCACTACGCCGGGACGATTCCCGATCACGCGCGGCTTTCGGCAACGATCGACACCGCGCCCGACGTCTGCACCGCGATGCTCGTCGACCGCCATCTGGGCGGGCGTTTCCGCGCGTGGGCGGTGGCAGCGGCGTTCGGCGACAATCTCCGGGCGAGCGCGACGCGGCTGGCCGCGACGCTGTCGCTGGAAGCGGCGCGGACCGACGCGTTGCGCGATCTCGGCGAGGCACTCGCCTACGCCGGCTGCGGCGAGACCGAGTCCGACCTCTTGATCGCGCCCGCCGACCTGTACCGCACGCTGCACCGATACGAGGAGCCGCTGCGCTTCGCGACGGCCGAGCCCGTGGTGGCGATGCTCGCCGACGGGGCCCGCCGCGACCTCGCCGCGGCGCGCTCCGTGGCCCGGATGGGCTCGCGCGGGCGGGCCGACCTCTACGCGCTCCCCGACGCCGCCTGGAGCCGGCGCGTCGCGAGCCACTTCGCGAACGACCTCGCCAATCGACACCCCGCGCGCGCCCACGTGGTGCTCACGCCGGACACCCGCGGCGCGTGGTGGGTCAGCGTGCGCGCACCCCTTTCGGCCCCGCACGGCGCCGACCGCCTGTGCCGCCAGTTCCCGGATGGCGGGGGCCGTGCGGCGGCGGGGGGCATCAGCGGCCTGCCTGACGCACGCCTCACCGAGTTCCTCGACGCGCTCGAAGCCGCCTATCCCGTCGCCGCACAGTGACCCGGCGGCGGGCATCCCGGGGCGGGGACCCGGTCGCGCGGTCGCCGTGCGCGCCCCGCGCTACCCGGCGGTGCCGGACTCCTCGTACCACGCGCGGCACGCGTCCTCGCGGCCGCGCACCACGCGCCGCCCCGCGAGCCCGCCCCGCGTCTCCGTGACCACGGTGCACTGCCGCTCGACGTGGTCGTCGTCGTGGAAGTAGAGCACCACCCAGTCCCTCGTGCGGCCGAGCTCGTGCGCGCGGGCGGTGTTCGAGTACAGCGCGGTGAAGTGCCAGGGCGCGCGCTCGGTGTGCAGCACCGGCAGCCACGCCTCGCCCGCCGGATTGAAGCGGCGCGGCGCGATCGTGGGCAACCCGCCGCGCCCTGCCCTGTCGCGGTACTCGTAATCGACGTCGAGCAGCACCGACACCGGCGGCTCGCGCGCGCCGGGGCCCGCCGGGCCCGGCGCGATCCGCCGCGCGAGTCCGCCGCGGCCGAGGATGTCGGCGAGCGCCGCGCGAATCGCCGCCGCCCGCCGCGGACCGACACCGGGCACCGCCTCGAGGCGGCCGTCGTGGCTCGCGACCTCGAGCGCCTCGAGCGTCTCCACGCCGAGCGCGTCGTGGATCCGCTGCGCGAGCCCGGGGCCGATACCGGGAACGGTCCGGAAGAGCGCAGCCGGCTCGACGCTTCCGCGCAGCCTGTCGAGCTGCGTCCAGCGTCCGCTCTCGAGGATCTCGGCAATCGCGGCGGCGATTCCGGGCCCGATGCCGGGAAGCGCGTCGAGCCCCTCCCGGCCGCGCTGCGCGAGCACGTCTCGCGCGTCGACGTCGAGGCCCTCGAGCGTGTCCGCGGCGCGACGGTAGGCTCCGACGCGAAACGGGTTCGCCTGCTGCGCGTGCAGCAGGTCGGCCATCTCGCGCAGGCGCTCGGCGATGCGCCGGTTGACGGTTTCCGGCGGCGGGCTTGCCATCGCGAGGCTCCTCGTTGGACGACGAACCCACAAGTACCGCGAATCGCGGGCACCGCCGCTGACGCGGGTCAACACGGGCGACGATCGACGGTGCCAACATGGTGCGTCGACGCGGCCCTTCGGCCGGCGGCCCGCGGCAATGGGGTCGCGCGCCGCCCAGTCGACGGGAGGATGTCATCATGACGAGACACGCCGAGCCTCCGCCGTTTCCAGCCGCTCCCGACGCATCGATGCCGTGGTGGAACGCCGGGTCGTACGGGGCGTTCGCCGACGCCTACGGCAGGTGGATTCGCAACGCGGCCCGCCTCCAGGAGGAGTCGATGCGTTTCACCCGGACGCGCATGCAACGCAACGTCGAGGCCGCCACCGGCTTCGCCGCCTGCCGCACGCCACAGGAGATGATCGCGATGCAGTCGCAATACGCGAGCGAGGCGATGCGCGACTACATGGACGAGGGCCGCAGGGTCGTCGAGCTCCTGAAGGCCTAGGACGCGCCCGCCGTCGGCCGCGGCCAGGCGGCCGGCGGCGCGGAGGGTAGACGAGTGAGCGCGCCCGGCGTCCTGCTGGCCGACCTCTACGAGCTCACGATGCTCGCGGCCTACCGCGCAGCCGGAATGAACGGCCGCGCGAGCTTCGAGTTCTTCGTGCGCGCGCTGCCGGGGAGTCGCGGATACCTGGTGGCGGCCGGATTGGCGCAGCTGGTCGACTACCTGACCGCCCTGCGCTTCGCCGAGGACGAGCTCGCGTGGCTCGCGGCGAGCGGCCGCTTCGACGTCGGGTTCGTCGGGTCGCTGCGCGACCTCCGCTTCACCGGCGACGTCGACGCGATGCCGGAGGGCACCGTGTTCTTCGCCGACGAGCCGGTCGTGCGGATCACCGCGCCGCTGCGCGAGGCGCAGTTCGTCGAGAGCCGCGCGATCAACCTGCTGCACTTCCAGACGCTGGTGGCGAGCAAGACCGCGCGCTGCGCGCTTGCGGCGCCCGGCCGCACGCTGGTCGACTTCGGCTTGCGCCGTGCGCACGGCGCCGAGGCCGGGCTGCTCTCGGCGCGGGCGGCCTACCTCGGCGGCTTCACCGGAACGGCGACCGTGGAGGCGGGCCGTGCGTTCGGCATCCCGTTCTTCGGCACGATGGCGCACTCGTACGTGCAGGCCCACGCCAGCGAGGAGGCGGCGTTCGAGGCGTTCGTGCGCGCACGACCGGGCCAGGCGACGCTCTTGATCGACACCTACGACACCGAGCGCGCCGCGCGTACCGTCGTCGGGCTAGCGCGCCGCCTCGCCCCCGAAGGACTCGCGATCCAGGGCGTGCGCATCGACAGCGGCGACCTCGGGGCGCTCGCGGCGCGCGTGCGCGGCATCCTCGACGAGGGCGGCTTGCCCGGCATCACGATCTTCGCGAGCGGCAACCTCGACGAGTACCGGCTGCGCGACCTCGTTCGCGCAGCCGCGCCGATCGACGGCTTCGGCGTCGGCACGCGCGTCAACACCTCGGCCGATGCGCCGTACCTCGACTGCGGCTACAAGTTGCAGGAGTACGATGGCGTCCCCCGACGCAAGCGCTCGGCGGCCAAGGCCACCTGGCCCGGCTGCAAGCAGGTGTACCGCCGCCGGGCCGCCGACGGGCAGTGGCAGGGCGATGTCGTGACGCTCGCCGACGAAGCGGGCGAGGGCTCGCCGCTCCTGCAGCCGGTCATGCGAGCCGGCCGGCTCATTGCACCGCTGCCCTCGCTCGACGCCTCGCGCGCGCTGCTGCGGCGTGAGCTCGCCAGCCTGCCCGGCGCCCTGCTCGCGCTCGACCCGGTGGTCGCGCCGAGACCCGCGATCGCGCCCTCGATCGTCCGCCTCGCCGAGGCGATCGACGCCCGCAACTGACCCAAGCGACGCAGCGATGGATCCGCGCGACGACCTCACCCCGCGCTCCGGAGACGCCCTCGTCGTCACCGACGTCCAGAACGACTTCGTGACCGGCTCGCTCGCCGTGCCCGGCGCCGCCGCGATCGTCCTGCCGCTCAACCGCGCCATCGACGCATTCCACGCACGCGCCCTGCCGGTGATCGCGATACGCGACTGGCATCCTCCGGGGCACTGCTCCTTTTCCGCCACGGGCGGTCCGTGGCCCGAGCACTGCGTCCAGGGAAGCGAGGGCGCACAGTTCGTCGCCGGCCTACGCTTCGGTCCCGTCGCGCTGCTCGTGAGCAAGGGCACCGATCCGGATGCCGAGGCCTATTCGGGCTTCAAGGGCACTGCGCTCGCCGGGGAGCTCCGCGCGCGCGGCGTGCGGCGCCTGTTCATCGGCGGACTGGCGACCGACTACTGCGTGCTGAACACGGTGCAGGACGCGATCGGCGAGGGCTTCGACGTGGTCGTGATGGTCGACGGTATCGCGGCCGTCGACGTCCATCCCGGCGACGGCGCGAAGGCGCTGGACACGATGCGCTGCGTCGGCGCGCGCCTCGCGCGCACGGACGATGTCGTCGTCGCACCGGCGGCGCCGCGCTCCTGACGGCGGCCCGGCGCACCTCGAGCGATGCCCTGGACGCTCGTCGACTACCCGGCGTCGATGCGCAACTTGCCGCCGCCCGTGCTGGCGAAGGCGATCGAGATCGCCAACGCGCTGCTCGACGAGGGTTACGCGGAGGGCCAGGCGATCCGCATGGCGATCGCCGCCGCGCGCAAGTGGGCGGTACGCCACCCGGAGGCGTGGCGTTGACGGCGCGGGCTTCGCCGCACCGCGATCAGCGTCGCGCTGCCCGCGATCCGGCGCTCGGCTGCGCGGGATAGAGCGCGATCACGTTGCCGACCGCCGCCAGCGCGACGCCGAGCGCCCCGACCCAGGTCCAGCGGTACCCTTCGAACGCGGTGCTGAACAGCATCGCGACCACGGGGGTCGCGACGCCGACGAAGCTCGACGGCCCCGGTCCCGCGCGCTCGAGCAACGTGAGGTACGTGCCGAAGGCGACGATGCTGCCGAACACCGCGAGGTAGAGGAGCGAGAGCACGTACGGCAGGCGCGCGTCGAACGTCCACGCCGCGCCGCTCGCCGCGGCCGCCGCCGCGACCGCGATCGCCCCATACCCCATGCCCCACGCGGTGCTCGTGAGCACCGGCAGTCCGTCGCGCTGCATTCGCATCGAGACGAGATTGCCGACCGCGGCGACCAGCGGCGAGGCAACCGCGAACGCGAGGCCGATCGCGCTGGTCCCGCCCTCCCCCGCTGCGGAGAGCTCCGGCAGGAACAGGAGCGCGACGCCGGCGACGCCGAGCGCGGCACCGCCGAGCGTGCGCGCGGCGACCGGCACGCCGAACGCGGCGCGCGCGCCAAAGGGCGTCATGAACACGATGGTCGAGAAAACCACGGCGACGAGCCCGGACGCGAGCCGGGCCTCGGCCTCGTACACCGCGACGTAGTTGAGGCCGAACATCGTCACGCCCTGCAGCGCCATCCACGCGTGCGCGCGGCGCGGCAGCGCGAGCGAGCGCCCCGTCGCCGCGCACCAGGCGGCGAGGATGAGCGCCGCGAGCGCAAAGCGGTAGGCGACCGACGCCTGCGGGGCGACGACGCCCAGCTGGAACTTGATCGCGAACCAGGTCGAGCCCCAGATCAGCGTCGGGATCGCGAAGAGCGGCCACAGGCCCATCACGCGGCCCGCAGCGCGTCGACGATCGACAGCCGCGCTGCGCGCACCGCCGGCAGGAAGCCGCCGGCGAAGCCCATCGCCAGCGCGAAGGCCAGCGACGCCGCCGCGATCTGTGGCGTCAGCGTGAACGAGAACGCGAGCTCGGCGAACGTCTGGAAGTTGGTGGTCGAGATCGTGAACGCCTGCATGAACGAGGCGGCGGCGAGTCCGAGCGCGCCGCCCGCGAGCCCGAGCGCCAGCGCCTCGATGAGGAACGCGACGAGGATCGCGCGGCGCGGGAAGCCGAGCGCGCGCAGCGTGCCGATCTCGGCCGTGCGGGAGGCGACGCTCGCGTACATCGTGATCATCGCACCGATGATCGCGCCGATCGAGAAGATCGCCGAGATCGACGTGCCGAGGATGCCGATGAACCTCGCGAGCGTCTCCGACTGGTCGGCGTAGAAACGGGTCTCGCGCTTCGCCTCGAGCGTGAGCCGCGGGTCGGCCTCGATCTCGCGCTTCACCGCCTCGAAGCGCGCCGGGTCGGCGAGGCGGAAGATCATCGACGAGTACGCTCCCCGGCGAAACGCCTGCAGCATCTGCTCGGCGTCGCCCCAGATCTCCGAGTCGAAGCCCGTGCGCCCGGCGTCGACGATGCCAACGACCGTCCAGTCGCGCGAGGCGAAGCGCAGCGTCTCGCCGACGCCGGCGCCGCGGAACCCCTCGGCCGCCGCCCGGCCGGCCACCACCTCGGCGGTGCCGGGTCGGAACATGCGCCCTTCGGCGAGGCGGACCTGCGGGCGGAGCTCGATGCCCGCCGGCGTGACGCCGCGGATGGTGACGTTCGACGGCTTGCCCGTCCCGCGCTTCGGCAGGTTGATCAGCACAACCGGTTCCTTCGACACGAGCCGCGAGCCGTCGGGCCCGACGGCGATGTCGCGCAGGCTCTCGACGACGCCGGCCTGGCCCCGCTCGACGCCGCTCTGCACCTCGGTCTGCGACGAGCGGCGGATGACGACGACGTTGTCCGGATGGCCGGTGGCGACGAGCGTCGCCTCGAGGCCCGCGGCGAGCATCAGCACCGTCGCGAAGACGTAGACGACGAGCGCCATGCCGCCGGCGGTGAGCAGCGTCGTCACGCGGCGCGCCGCGAGGTTCCTGACGACGTAGGAGAGCGGAATGGCCACGGGTCAGGCGACGGCGCGAAGGCCGTCGACGATGCGCACGCGCGAGGCGCGCCACGCCGGCGCGACCGCCGCGACCGCGCCGACCGCGAGCGCCGCGCCGAGCTGGAGCAGCATCGTGGCGCCGGAGACGACGAAGACCGGGAACAGCGTGCCCACGGCGCCGGCGAACGCGGCGGCCGCGGGAATCGTCAGCGCGATGCCGAGCAATCCGCCGCCGAGCGCGATCGCGAGGGACTCGGCGACGATCAGCCCCGCGACGAACGCGCCGGGGAAGCCCAGCGCCTTCAGCGTCGCGTACTCGGCGTTGCGCTCGCGCGCGGTCATCGCCATCGTGTTGGCCATCACCGCCATGATGATCACGATCACGACGAACGACACCGCCTGGATCACGAGCAGGATCGCCTCGGTCATCGCGATGAAGCCGAGCTGGAAGGCCTTCTCGGTCTCGGTGAGCGTCTCGGCGAGCGAGTTCGCGAACGTGGCGTCGATCGCCGCCGAGATCTCCGCGGCTCGCGAGGGATCGTGGATCTCCGCGACGAAGACGCCGATCTGGTCGGCGCGGCGCGGGAAGCGCTGGCGCACCGTCTCGTTGAGGTAGCTCCAGTGGAAGAACATCGCCGACTCGTCGGTCGACGCTTCCGCGCCGTCGAAGATGCCGCGCAGCGTGAACGACCACGTCCCCGGGAAGATCGTGCCGCGCAGCGGGATCGTGTCTCCGACCTTCCAGCCGTACTCGTCCGCGAGCTTGCGGCCGACGATCGCCCCGGCGCGGTCGGCGAGGAAGGCGCGGCGCTCGTCGTCCGCCAGCAGGAATTCAGGGTACATCGGCAGGTAGGTCGCCGGATCGATCGCGAACTGCGCGAAGAAGTTGCGCTCGGTGACGTAGACGCCGCCGAACCAGTTCGCCCACGACACGCCCTTGACGCCGTCGACCTGGCGGATCTTCTGCGCGTAGGTCGTCGGCATCGGGAACACCAGCGACACCGCGTTGCGGGTGACGAGTCGCGTCGACGAACTGGCGTTCGCGCCCGCGTACCAGGCGTCGACGACTGTGCGCAACAAGCCGAAGGCCACGATCGCGACGACGATGCCCGCGACGGTGAGCAGCGTGCGCAACTTGTGCCGGAACGCGTTGCGGGCGACGAGCTGGGGAAAGAACACGGCGTCTGTCCACGCGGCCGGCGCGAAGCGTCGAAAGGCGTGCGAGCCGCAGTTTACCCGACGCGCGGCGCCGCTCGTCGCCGGGGCACGCTTCTTGCGCCGGTCCGGCCCGGAACCGTCACCAGCGCTTCGACGAACGCGCGAGCCACGCCAAGTGAAACACGTTGCACACTCCGCCTCCCGCCCCCGCGCGATCCTGCGCCGCGCGCTTCCCGCCGCGACGTTCGTCCTGCTACCTCTCGCCGCCGCGCTGGCGGCGGACGAGCGCCGCTCGCCGCTGCCCGATGCCTCCGCGCCGTTCGGCCCGGCCGGCTGGCTGCTCCTCGTCGCGCTCGGGCTGATCGCGGTCGCGGCCGGCGCCTTCACCTTCCGACGGCCGAATCGCGCGCGCCTGCACGAGCCGGCGGCCAACGACTCGCGGCTGGGCCCGGCGACCGCGGGCCTGCCGGCGGATGCTCCCCGTTCCGTGGCGCCTGCGCCCGCGGACGGCGACGCGTCCGCGCCGCGCCCCGGCTCGGCCGTCGGGCACGAGACGCTGGTCGAGCGCGCTTTCGCGGCCCCGGACGGGCGTGCGGCGGCGCTCCAGCCGGCGTTCGCGGCGCAGACCCGACCCGCAGCGACCCCAGTCGCGACGCCAGTCGCGGCGATGCCTGGCGCCGAAACGCCGGGCGGCACCGACAGTGCCAACGGATTCCTCGCCCTCCATCACATCGACCTGTCGATCGACGTGCTGCACCGTCACGTCGAGCGCGAGCCGCGGCCGATGCCCGCGGTGTGGGTCATGCTCCTCGACCTCTGCCGCACGCACGGGCGCGAGCAGAAGTTCCGCGAGCTCGCGCTCGAGTTCCACCAGCGCTTCAACGTCCGCACGCCGAGCTGGGAGCGCTACCCACCCGGCCGCGAAGAGGCGGGTCTCGAGGCGTATCCCCGGGTGGTGCGGAGCATCACGGCCGCCTGGGGCACGCACGAGTGCAACCGCCTGCTCGAGCGGCTCCTGTGCGACAACCGCGGCGGGTCGCGCCGCGGCTTCACGCTCAACGCGTACAACGACCTCATCGCGCTGCGCCGCGCTGCGCTGAGCGTGATCGAGACCATCGACGCCGACCTCGCCCTCGAGGCGGCGCGGCCGGCGCCGACCGCGCCGGTGGCGGCGCCCGGAACGGCTTCGGCCAACGATGCCTGCGCGAGTCCCTCGCCGCTGTTGCGCGAGCTCACCGACCAGCTCGACGCGGACCTCGCCCCCGATGCGACCCCGGCGTCTGCGCCGGAACGCGGGCATCCCGCGTCCGCCGAGTTCTTGGTGCGCGAGTGGGGCAGCGCGGCGCTTGCGGGCCGGCTGTGCGAGATGCTCGCGCGCGGCAGCGACGCGGCGCCGCCGCTCACGCCCGAAGCGGCCGAGGAACTCGCGCTGCTGAAGCGCCTGGCCGAGCGGCTCGACCCCCGGCCGGGCCTCTCGGCCGCTGCTGGCGACTGAGCGAGGCGCGCGAGGCGATCGCCGAGCGCAGGACGGCCGCGCGCGGCGGCCGAAGGCAAGGGCCGCATGGCCACGTCGCCGCGCGCGGACGAGGCGGCCGACGTGGAGACGTGCCGAGCAATCGACGCCGTGCCGGAGGCCGCCGAAGCGCCCGTCGCCGAGCGAGGGTGGCCGGCCGACGCGTTTCGGCGTCGGCCTTGCGAGGCCCGGTGCAAAGAGGCCGGCGACTGAGGCACGGCGCCCACCCGCTACTCGACCAGCACGCCCTTCTCGAGGTGGACGAGACGGTGCGCCTTCTCGGCGGCCTTCGGGTCGTGCGTGACCATGACGATCGTCTTGCCGAGGTCGTCGTTGAGCCGCTCGAGGAGGCCGAGGATCTCGAGTCCGGTGGCGCGGTCGAGGTCGCCGGTGGGCTCGTCGGCGACGATCAGCGTCGGGTCGCTCACCAGCGCCCGCGCGATGGCGACGCGCTGCTGCTGGCCGCCGGAGAGCTCGTTCGGCTTGTGGTCGGCGCGGTCCGACAGGCCGGTGAGGACGAGCGCCGTGTCGACGCGCTCGCGGCGCTCCCGGCGCGACAGCGTCGTCAGCAGCAGGGGCAGCTCGACGTTCTCGAATGCGGTGAGCACGGGCATCAGGTTGTAGAACTGGAAGATGAAGCCCACGTGCTCGGCGCGCCAGGCGGCGAGATCGGCTTCCGAGAGGCCCGCGATGTCGACGCCCGCGACGCGGATCTCGCCGGCGGACGGCTTGTCGATGCCGGCGATGAGGTTCAGCAGCGTCGACTTGCCCGACCCCGACGGCCCCATCAGCGCCAGGAACTCCCCCTTTCCGACCTCGACGTCGAGCCCCTGCAGCACCTCGATCCGCTCGCTGCCG
>Ga0114939_10002875_pt1 | contig 12385 bp, 10 predicted proteins | sample AshMeaCrysSpring_FD_87196 | JGI IMG/M metagenome (GOLD analysis project Ga0114939, IMG submission 87196) | Groundwater microbial communities from Big Spring, Nevada to study Microbial Dark Matter (Phase II) - Ash Meadows Crystal Spring | ecosystem: Environmental > Aquatic > Deep subsurface >... | reverse complement strand
TCGCCGATGGCGACGACGGCGGCTTCGTTGATGCGGTTACGCGCATCGGCAGCGACGACGTCCTGCGCGACGCGATGCGCAGCGCCTGTCGCGATGCGGTCGGCGCGCTGCGGCCCGCCCAGGTGTCGGAAGACTTCGACCGCATCCTGCAATCGCTCGCGCACAACGGAGGCCAGCATGTCGCGTCCGCTGCCACGTAACCGCTTGCTGGAGGCGGAAAGCGGCTGGTGCCTCCGCGCCAACCGGGTCTGTGCACGCAACGGCGCGCTGCGTTACTTCGCCGCAGTCAGCCGGCTCGGCGATGGCGCGTTCTGGTACGCGCTGATGGGCACGCTGGTGGTGATGGACGGCATCGCCGGCCTGCGCGCATCGCTGCACCTGGCGGCCACCGGGCTGGTCGCGCTGACGCTGTACAAGCTGCTCAAGCGCTGGACGCGGCGGCCGCGCCCGTTCGCCAGCGACGTGCGCATCCACGCTTGGGTGGCACCGCTGGACGAGTTCAGCTTCCCCTCCGGCCACACCCTGCACGCAGTCGCCTTCAGCCTGGTGGCGATGGCGCACTACCCTGCGCTGGCATGGCTGCTGGTGCCGTTCACCGCCAGCGTGGCCGCCTCACGGGTGGTGCTGGGCCTGCACTACCCCAGCGACGTGCTGGCCGCGACCGGCATCGGCAGCGTGCTTGCAGGGCTGGCGTTGTGGCTGGTGCCGGGGGTTTCGCTGTTCGCCTGATGTGGTCTCGCGCTGCGCCGGCACCGCCCGGCCGGGGTAGCGTCCGCCGCTTAGGCTCCGCATCCGGCTCCGATGCGCGGGCGCAGGCCATCCATGGCCTGCTCGGCCGCCACCCCGGCCGGGCGATACCGGCGCATGGACGTCATGGCACGATCATAAAAAGGGCCGGCAATGCCGGCCCTTCTTGCTTCGCATGCTGGCGCCGATCAGTCCTCGACCATCATCTTGCGCGGCAGCTTCGCCGGGCGCTGCGCCGTGTTGTACACGAACGAGGCCACGATCGCCGACGCCTGCTTCAGGTCGTCCGCCACCGCGTGGTCCTGCACGTCCAGGTGCGTGTGGTGGACATGGCTGAAGTAGTCCAGCTGGTCCTGCACGAACTGGAAGCCGGGGATGCCGACGCGATCGAAGCTGACGTGGTCGGTGCTGCCGGTGTTGCGCTGGGTGACGATGGTGGCGCCCACGTCGTTCCACGGCTTCAGCCATTCCTGGAAGATCGGTGCGATCGCCAGGTTCTCCTGCGCATAGATGCCGCGGATCTTGCCGCTGCCGTTGTCGAGGTTGAAGTAGGCCGAGATCTTCTCGTAGTCGCCGGTCTTGATCAGCTTGCCGCGATTGGTGCGGAACGCCGCCGGCAGCGCCTTCTGCTCCGGGTCGGTGGGCTCGGGGTAACGCGCGAAGTGCTTCTCGACATAGGCCTGCGAACCGATCAGGCCCTGTTCCTCGCCGGTCCACAGGGCGACGCGGATGGTGCGGTTCGGGCGCGCGCCGATCGCCTTGAGGATGCGTACCGCCTCCATCATCACCGCCACGCCGGCGCCGTTGTCGTTGGCGCCCGAGCCGGTGTGCCAGGAATCCATGTGCGCGCCCAGCATCACCACTTCGTTCCTCGAAGGGCCGGTACCGGGGATCTCCGCGATGGTGTTGTAGCCGGGCTGGTTGTCGTCGTTGAGGAAGCGCGCATCCACGTTCAGGCGCAGGCGCACGGTTTCCTTGCGATCCAGCGCGCGCATCACCGTGTTGTAGTGCTCGGCCATCATCACCATCGCCGGCACCCCGACCGATTCGCCGGCCTTGCGCGAACCGCCACCCATGACGCGGACGATGCCGTCGTTCCAGCTGCTGATCGACATGGTGGCGACCACGCCTTCCTCGATCAGGAACTTGTTGAGCAGCGGGCCGAACTCGGTGCGCTCGCGGAACTGCGCCAGCATCGCGGCGTCGCGGGTGCGCTCGGTCGGCAGCGGATAGGACAGCAACTCTTCCAGGCTCTCATGGTCGTGGCGGTTGAAGTCGGACTTCTCGTTCGGCTTGTAGGCGCGCAGGTCGTCGGTGAACACCACCTTGCCCTTCAGCTTGCCCTTCCACTTCTCCAGGTCGCCCTTGTTCTGCAGCTTGGCGGCGATCGCCTCGCCCTCCACCGGGCCGGCGGTGCCGGGCGTCCACGCCTTGGGCAGCGCATGCAGCGGCATGACGCGCGGGCTGAGCATTTCCACCCCGGCGTCGTTGAACGACCAGCCGCGGCCGATGTCGTCCACCGCCTCGTCGTGCACGTTGGACAGGCCCCATTCGGTGAACTTCGAGCGCGTCCAGCGGTTGGCTTCCGCCATCGACGGCGAATTGGTCAGGCGCGGGCCGATCACGTCGGTCAGGTGGTTCAGGGTGGCCATCACCTGCGAGCGCTGGAACGCCTCCTGGCGGATGCGCGAGGTCATGTCCAGGTCGGTCTTTTCCTGGGCGAACGCGCCCTGCGTTCCCGCGATGCCGGCAACGACCAGCGCGGCGCTCAACAACATTCGCTTCATTGCATTCCCCGGGGCAGGCACGAACCCCCGAGTCTAGGGGGGCGGCGACCCCGGACGCCTAGCCCATCGGTCATGCCCGGGCTGCGAGTGTCCCCGGGGCGTGATCGCCGGCACGTTCCAGCCGTGCACGCAGCACCGTGGGGAAGTACTGCGCGGCCCAGTCGCGGTCGTTGGCGACCTGGGCACGTGCGCGGCTCGCCTCCAGAGCCGCGACATCCAGCTCGGCGATCGCCCAGGCCTCGCGGCCGCGGGTCTGCACCAGCATGCCGTCGGACGGCAGGCCCACGTCCATCGGCGCGATCAAGGCGGCCTCGCCGGTGTTGGTATCCAGCGCCGGGCTCCACGCCGCCTCGCCGGCGGTGACCGCCTGCGCCACGAACATGCGGTTCTCCAGCGCGCGGGCCAGGCAACCCACCCGCACCCGGGTCGCGCCGGCATCGGTGTCGGTGCAGCTGGGCACCAGCAGCAGCCGAGCCCCCGCCTCGTGCTGGGCGCGCACCGGCAGCGGGAATTCGCTGTCGTAGCAGACCGCGATGCCTGCGCGCACGCCATCCACCTCGAAGACTTTCAGAGCATCGCCGGATTCGATCACACCCGTCGCCTTCTCGAAGGCGGTCAGGCGCAGCTTGTCCTGCCACAGATGGCCGCCATCGGGCGCGAACAGGTCGCTGCGGTTGCGATAGCGGCCGTGCCCGGTGTCGAGCAGGAAGCTGCCGGCGTTGATCCACAGCCCCAGCTCGCGCGCCAGCCGTGCATACAGCGCCATCCATGCGAATCGCAGCGGCTGGATCGCCGCCAGCGAGGCATGCAGGTCGCCGCGCGTGCCTGCATCGAACATCGCCGCCAGTTCCAGCGACAGGTATTCCGGCAATACCGCCAGTTGAGCGCCGCGCGCCGTCGCCTCGCGCAGCACGGCCTCCTGCTTCGCTGCGAACGCCTCGAAGTCGAGCAGTTCGCCGATCGGGTACTTCGCGGCCGCGACTTTCATGTCGTCTCCAGTGGTCGCAACCAGAAGGTGAGCGGATGGACGACATCGCCGATGCCGACTTCGTTCCAGTGCAGGTGCATGGTCATGCCGGGCTGGCGCGCGTAGCCACGCTTGCCCCAGAACGCCTCGTTGCCGCGATGGCCGGGCGGCCGGCGCGGGTCCGCATCGTCGCGATCCACCGCGGCGAACGCGCTCCACCCGAACCCGCCGAGCGTGCGCGCATGCGCCTCGCGCGCATCGAAGAAGGCATGGCCGATGCCGCGCCCGCGGAACGCCGGCAACAGCACCGATTCGCCGCAATAGAACACCCGCGCCGGATCGAGGCCGCGCTCGAGGAACGGCGCCTGGAACCCGGCGCTGTCCTCGGCCAGCGGGATCCCGGTGCTCGCGCCGACCACCGCATCGCCATCGCGGGCCAGCACCACCACGCTGCGCGGCGAGCGTGCGTATGCGTCCAGGTATTCGCGTTCATAACCGACATCGCCTTCGTAGAGATAGGGCCAGTCGCGGAACACCGCGATGCGCAGGGCGGCGACCGCGCCCAGGTGCGGCCGCAACGCCGCGCCTGCCAGCGCTTCGAGGGTGATTGCGCGGTTCATCGCCGGATTCTAGGGCGTGCGCGCCGGCGCGGTGCCGACCCGTGCCGCCACCTTGTACCAGTCGACCTTGCGGGTGGCGACCATGATCGCGGCCAGCACCACGAACAGCAGGCCCGCGCCCAGCACCAGAGCGTTGTCCTCCGACATCAGCAGGCCGTACAGCGCGGCGTACAGCAGCCCGAGCATCGCCGCGAAGCCGAGCCCGCGCGTTCGACTGCGCAGCACGTGGCCGACGTAATGGCCGATCAGGCCAATGCAGGCGAGCGCGGCGATGAGATAGGCCCAGCCGAAGGCAAGGTGTTCGGACAGGCTGAGCAGCAGCAGGAAGAAGATCGCCAGCGCCAGCCCGACCAGCACGTACTGGATCGGGTGGATCGGCAACTGCCGGATGGTCTCGAACATGAAGAAGCCGACGAAGGTCAGCACCACGAACAGCAGGCCGTACTTGCTGGCGCGGTCGACCTTGGAATAGAGATTGACCGGCTCCACCAGCGACAGCCCGACCCGGTCGATGCCGGCAGCGGGCGCCACCGCGGCAGCAGCCGCCTCCACGTCGCGCGCTGCGATGGCCCTGGGCTTGCCCATCGCCGCATCGCCACCCGCGCGGTACTGCGCCTGCGCATTGCTGGCCAGCGAGGACACGTCCCACTCGGCATGGAAGCCCCGCGCGTCCACCCGATGCGCGCGCGGCAGGAAATCGCCGTTGAACTGCGGATGCGGCCCCGGCGAATCCAGCACCATGCGCATGCCATCGGCAAGCGGCACGATCGCCAGCGCCTCGGTGCCACGCAGGGCGAAGCCGAACGTCACCGGAAACGCGATGCGATCGCCGGCCACCAGCGCGGCCGGCAGCGCGGCATGCACGCCGCCGCCGGCACGGCCCTTCTGTCCCTGCAGGATCGGCGTGTTCGTACCGCGCACGCGCAGCGTGGGCGCGCCGACCAGGCCGCGCACGTCGGCGATGCCCATGTTCAGCCACGGCACGCCGATCGTGCGCGGACGCGCGGGATCCGCCTCCGGCAGGCGCGCGTCGAACGTGGCCTCGATGTCGCCCTGCCACTCGTAGACGCGCACCTGGTGCAGGCCACGCTTGCGGATCGAGGGCTGCACGCGCCCGCTCGCGCGCAGGGTCTTCGGGAAGAACTGCCACTCGCGATCCTCCTCGCGCAGCTGCTTGCGCAGCACGCCCTGGGCGTCGCGTTCCTCCACCTCCACCTGCTGCCGATACGGCACCACCAGCACCGGCCCGGCGATGCCCTGCCCGCCCGCGTAGCTGCGGGTGACCTCATCCACCGCCTGCTGGCGGTACCGCGAGCGTTCGGAAATGGTGCCGCGGATCATCGCCAGCGGAATCAGGATCGCCAGCACCAGCAACACCACCATCGCGATCTTCAAGCCCAAACGCATGACGCCATCTCCCGTTGTTGATGGCGGGATGTTGGGTCAGCCGGGTGAACCGTTGCGGTTGTGGCGATGAAGTGGCGGTGAAGTCGGCTGCTCGCCTGCAGCGTCGGTCGGCTGGGTAGCGCCCGAGCGCGCCATGGATGGCCTGCGCCCGCGAGATCAGTCCTGGACGACTGGACCGAGCGGCGGGCGCTACCCAGCCGACCGACGCTGCCCCGGAGTTTTTTCCGTGAGGCGGGGGTCAGAGCGGAAGCAATAGCACCGCTATCGTGCCACCACCGTCGCGCCCACGAAGTTCCGCGCTGCCACCATGCAGCTCCGCCACCTGCGCCACGAACGGCAGGCCAAGACCGCTGCTGCGGCTGCCGCCATCCGGGCGCGGCAGCGAATAGAAGCGCTCAAACACGCGTTCGCGCGCATAGTCCGGCACGCCGGGGCCGCGGTCGGCGACCTCGAACCGGATCGCATCAGCATCCCGCCGCGCGCGCACCTCCACCGTCGAACCCGGCGGCGCGAAATCCAGCGCGTTGTCCAGCAGGTTCACCAGCGCCTGCCGCAGCAGGAACGGATCGCCCGTCACCGCCAGGCTGTCGGCAAAGTCAACCTGCAGGCCGATGCCGACACCCTCCGCATGCGCGCGCACCGCTTCCACCGCTTCGTGCAGCAGCGTGGCGGCGTGCAGCGACTGCGGCTGTTCGATGCGCTGGCGATGCTCGACCGCGGCCAGCGCCAGCAGCTTGTCCACCATCTGCGCCATCCGCTCGCCCTGCGCGGCGATGCTGGCCACGAAACGCTGGCGGTCGGCCACGGGCAACGCGCCTTCAAGCAGTTCGGTCGCGCCGCGGATCGCCGCCAGCGGACTCTTCAGTTCGTGGGTCAGCGCATGCACGTACTGCTCGACGTACTGCTTGCCCTCGAGCTTCTCGCGCATGTCGTGCAGCGCGCGACCGAGGTCGCCGAACTCGCCCGCCGCATCCGGTTGCGGCGCGCGTTCGCCGGCCGCCACTGCATCGGCGTAGCGCCGCAACGCGCCGAGCTGGCGGGACAGCCACCACGCGGCCAGCACGCCCACCAGCAACGCGGCGCCCATCAGCACGAAGCCCCAGCGCGCCACGATCGTCTGGCTGCGCGCGATGAACGGCGCCATCGCCCGGTTCGGCTTGGCCACGGTCAGCACGCCGATGATGCGTCCCTGCGCATCGCGGATCGGGGCGGCCACGTGCATCACCGAACTGTCCGGATCATCCGGGTCGCTGGCGGTCGAACGCGCGCCGTACTGTCCGCGCAGGGTGCGATAGACATCGTTCCAGCGCGAGTTGTCGCGCCCCAGGTCCTTGCCCTCCGAATCGAACACCACGATCCCGCGCGCATCGGTCACGGTGATGCGAAAGCCGCTGCGGTCCTTGGAAAAACCCCACACATCCGCGCCGACCTTGCGCGCCGGCACCGCGCGCATCCGCCGCGCGAACTGGCCATCGGCGATGCGTCCGGCCAGCATGTCGTCGGTCGCCAGTTCCGCCAGCGTATTGGCGGTGTCGATCAGGGTGCCTTCCATGGCCTGGCGCACGCCCGGCTTGACCTGTTCGACGAACACCTTGCCGACCAGCAGCGCGGCCAGCGCCACGATCAGGAAATAGCCCAGCAGGACGCGCAGGCCGATGTTCACCGGTCAGCCTTCGACGTGAACGGCATAACCGAGCCCGCGCACGGTGCGGATCGGGTCGGCGTCGGGCGCGATCGCGCGCAACTTCGCGCGAATGGTCTTCACGTGGGTATCGACGGTGCGCTCGCCCGATTCCAGTGCATCGCCCCACACCCGGTCCATCAGCCGCGAGCGCTCCAGCACCGCGCCCGGCCGCGCCAGCAGCGCCTCCAGCAGGCCGTACTCGTAACGGGTCAGGTCCAGCAGCGCGCCATCGAAGCGGATGCGGTGACCGGCCGCGTCCAGCTCGAAGCGTCCCGACCGCCTCCAACCCTCGTCGGCCTTCGCGTGCCGCCGCAGACGCGCACGCACCCGCGCCACCAGTTCGCGCGGCGAAAACGGCTTGGCCATGTAATCGTCGCCGCCCAGTTCCAGCCCCAGCACCCGGTCCAGTTCCGCGTCGCGCGCGGTCAGGAACAGCACCGGCACTTCGCTTTCGGCGCGCAACGCGCGGCAGACATCGAAGCCGCTGGTGTCCGGCAAGCCGACATCCAGGATCACCAGGTCGATGCCGCCGCGCCGCAGCCGCGGCAGCACCGCGCCGCCCAGCAGCACGTGCTCGGCCGCGTAGCCTTCCGCCCGCAGCGCGTACAGCACGGTCTCCGCGATCGCGCTCTCGTCTTCGGCCAGCAGGATGGTGGCGGTGGGCATGCGACGCATCCTAGCCGAGGACGCCGTGGCGCTTGCGTGGCGGGTGTGAAGTGGCGGTCGATGCCACAATGCCTGGATGAACTATCGCCACGCCTTCCATGCCGGCAACCACGCCGACGTCCTCAAGCATGTCGTGCTGCTGGCCCTGTGCGACGCGCTCAGCGCCAAGCCGGCGGCCTGCTTCGCCCTCGACACCCATGCCGGGCGCGGCCTGTACAAGCTGGACGGCGAGGCCGCGCAGAAAACCGGCGAGGCCCAGGACGGCATCGCCCGCCTGCTGGCCGAGGCACCGAAAGCCCCGCCGATCCAGTGCTACCTGGCCGCGATCAAGGCCTGCCGCCAGCAGCATGGTGCGCACGCCTATCCAGGCTCGCCCTGGCTGCTCGCCCGTGCGCTGCGCGAGCACGACCGCATTGCCGCCTGCGAGTTGCATCCGGAGGAAGCGCACGTACTGGCGGATGCCTTCGCCGGCGACCCGCGGGTGGCTGTGCACGCGCGCGACGGCTACGCGGCGATCAAGGCGCTGCTGCCGCCGAAGCACGGCGCAACCAGGTTCGCACGCGGGCTGGTCCTGATCGACCCACCCTATGAGGCGCAACTGGACGAATTCGACACTGCGCTGGCGGCGATCCGCGAGGCGCTGGCGCGCTGGCCGCAGGGCATGGTCGCGCTGTGGTACCCGATCAAGCAGCGCCGCGTGCTGCGCCAGTTCTATCGCAAGGCAGCCGGCCTCGACGCCCGGTCCATCCTGCTGATCGAACTGCTGGTCCGGCCGGACGACTCCCCGTTGCGCATGAACGGCAGCGGCCTGCTCCTGCTCCACGCGCCATGGCGGTTCGACACCGCGATGCGGCCAACGCTGCAGGCCCTGCAGCAGGCACTCGGCGGACCCGGCGCGGAAAGCCGCATCGAGTGGCTGCGCACGCCGGCCTGAGCCCCAGTTAGGAAAAGGGGACGGAGGGAATTAAGCTCGCTCACTTCCGTCCGTCCCCTTTTCAGCCATGCCCTCCAGCTTCTTCGCCCTGTTCGACGACATCGCGACCCTGCTCGACGACGTGTCGGTGATGACCAAGGTCGCCACCAAGAAGACCGCCGGCGTGCTGGGCGACGACCTCGCCCTCAACGCGCAGCAGGTCAGCGGCATCCATGCCGACCGCGAGCTGCCGGTGGTGTGGGCGGTCGCCAAGGGCTCGCTGGTCAACAAGGCGATCCTGGTGCCGGCCGCGCTCGCCATTGCCGCGCTGGAGGCGTGGCTGCACGCCAGGGGCATCAACGTGCCCCTGATCTCCCCGTTGCTGATGATCGGCGGCGCCTTCCTCTGCTACGAAGGCGTGGAGAAACTGGCGCACAAGTTCCTGCACAGCCGGATCGACGAGGCCAGCCACCACGCCGAACTGGTACACGCGGCCAGCGACGCATCGGTGGACATGCTTGCGTTCGAGAAAGACAAGATCAAGGGCGCGATCCGCACCGACTTCATCCTGTCGGCGGAGATCATCGTGATCTCGCTGGGTACGGTGGCCAGCCAGCCGTTCATGAAGCAACTGGCGGTGCTGGCCGCCATCGCGCTGATCATGACCATGGGCGTGTATGGCCTGGTCGGCGGCATCGTCAAGCTGGACGACCTCGGCCTGCGCCTGGCCCGCGAGGGCGCGGGCAAGGCCAGTGCCGCGCTCGGCCGCGGAATCCTCGCCTTCGCGCCGAGGCTGATGAAGTTACTGTCGATCGCCGGCACCGCCGCCATGTTCCTGGTCGGCGGCAGCATCCTGGTCCACGGCGTGCCGACGCTGCACCACCTGGCGGACGCCGTGCAGGCGATCCCGCCCGGCTGGCTTTGGGAAAACCTGTTCAACGCAGTGGTGGGCATCGCCGCCGGCGCCGTGATCGTCGGCGCGGAGACGCTGCTGCGGCGCCTGCGCGGCAAGCCGACGGTGGCGGACCACTGAGTGCAGCCCCGGCGGCCGGGGACACCGTAGCCATGTTGTATTCATCTTTTTAACTTCGATACGCGGATGATCCCCGCATGACCGCCCGTAACCGAATGCCCCCGTGGCACGAGAACGTCCGCCTCAGCAATGGACGCGACATCCTCATCCGCCCGATCCGCCCCGAGGACGCGGTGCCCCTGCGCGCCGGTTTCGCCCTGCTGCAGCCGGATGAGGTGCGGCAGCGCTTCCTGCATCCGATGAAGGAGCTCAGCGCCGACCAGGCCGAGCGCCTGACCCGGCCCAACGCCCGCCGCGAGTTCGCCCTGGTCGCCGCCGAGCCGCTGCCGCCGGGCGAGGCGCTGGTCGGCGCAGTGGCGCGGATCGCGGTGGACGACGATGGCCGCGCCGGCGAGTTCGCGATCCTGGTCAGCCACTACATCAACGGCATGGGCCTGGGCCGCCACCTGATGCGCCGGCTGGTGCGCTGGGCCAAGGGCCGCAAGCTGGAACGGGTGTACGGCGACGTGCTGGAAAGCAACCTGCCGATGCAGGCGCTGGCCGCCTCGCTGGACTTCCGCCGCGAACCCGGCCAGTCCCCCGGCCTGGTGCGGATGGTGCTGGACCTGCCGAAGCCCAAGCCGCGCCCCGTGCCCGCGCCGCCGCCGCTGATCGCCGCCTGACCCGCGTAAAATCCGCGCGTCGCTCCATCCAACCTGACCCTGCAAGCGCTGGCGCCCCGCGTCCGGCGCGGATGTCGTTTGCATGCCGCCCAGCCCGTTCTTGTTGTCCACCCCCATGCCGCTGCCGCGCAGCGGCCAATCGCGCGCCTGGTGGCGAGCCCCGGCCTCCGGCAGCGCCCTGGCCGTGGCCATCGCCAGCGCCGCCGCCCAGCACGCAGCGCCGCTGCTGGTGGTGGCCCGCGACAACCACGCCGCGCACCAGCTGGAAGCGGACCTGCACACCCTGCTTGGCGCCGACCAGGCCCTGCCGGTGCTGAATTTTCCCGACTGGGAAACCCTGCCCTACGACCGCTTCAGCCCGCACCCGGACATTGTCAGCCAGCGCCTGGCCACCCTCGCCCGCCTGCCCGCACTGACCCGCGGCATCGTGGTGGTGCCGGTCGCCACCCTGATGCAACGGGTGGCCCCGCGCGGCCACGTGATCGGCAACCGCTTCGATTTCAAGCTCGGCCAGCGCCTGGACCTGGAGGACGAGAAGCGCCGCCTGGATTCGGCCGGCTACCGGCATGCGCCGCAGGTGTTCGATCCCGGCGACTTCGCCGTGCGCGGCGGCCTGCTCGACGTGTTCCCGATGGGCGCGGCCGCGCCGTTCCGGATCGAACTGCTCGACGATGAAATCGAATCGATCCGCGCCTTCGATCCGGAATCGCAGCGATCGTTGGAGAAGATCGACCGCATCGAACTGCTGCCCGGCCGCGAGGTCCCGCTCGACGAGGCTCCGGTCAGGCGCGCGCTGGACGCACTGCGCGAGCGCTTCGACATCGACACCCGCCGCAGCGGCCTGGTGCAGGACCTGAAGGCGGGCCTGGCCCCGGCCGGCATCGAGTACTACCTGCCGCTGTTCCACGCCGAGACCGCGACCCTGTTCGACTACCTCGGCAACGGCATGCTGCCGGTGCTCGGCGAAGGCGTGTTCGAGGCCGCCGCGCATGCCTGGTCGCAGATCGGCGAACGCTACGACCAGCTCCGCCATGACGTCGAACGCCCGCTGCTGCCGCCCGGCGAGCTGTGGCTGTCGCCGGATGCATTGCGCGAAATCCTCAACCGCGGCGAACGCATCGAGGTCTGCGAGGCCAGCCATCCGCGCCACGCCGAGGCCCGCCCGCTGCCGCTGCAACCCGCGCCAGCGCTGCCGCTCGCGGCAAAGGACCACGCCCCGGCGCAGGCCCTGCGCGATTTCCTGGCGAACTACCCCGGCCGCGTATTGGTCGCCACCGATTCGCCCGGTCGCCGCGAAGCCATGCTGGAAATGCTGCAGGCGGCGGGCTTGCAGCCCGATGTGCTGGCGGACTGGCCGGCGTTCGCCGGCGGCCTCGCCGCGGGGCGCGGGGGGCAGGCCGACCAAGCGAGTATCGGGGAGCGACCCGGCCTGCCTCCCGCGCCCCGCGGCGAGACCAGCATGTTCGCCATCGCGGTGGCCCCGTTCGACGACGGCTTCGCGCTGGACGCGCCCGCGCTGTGCGTGCTCACCGAACGCCAGCTGTTCCCGGAACGCGCCTCGCAGCCACGCCGCCGCAAGCGCGCCGGGCGCGAGCCCGAAGCGATCATCCGCGACCTCGGCGAACTCTCGCTGGGCGCGCCGATCGTGCACGAAGACCACGGCGTCGGCCGCTACCGCGGCCTGCTGTCGATGGATATCGGCGGCATGCCCGGCGAATTCCTCGACATCGAATACGCCAAGGGCGACCGCCTGTACGTGCCGGTCGCGCAGCTCGACCGCATCAGCCGCTATTCGGGTGCCAATCCCGACACCGCCCCGCTGCACAACCTCGGCGGCGAGCAGTGGAGCAAGGCAAGGAAGAAGGCCGCGGAGAAGGTCCGCGACGTCGCCGCCGAACT
>Ga0114939_10002873_pt1 | contig 12389 bp, 9 predicted proteins | sample AshMeaCrysSpring_FD_87196 | JGI IMG/M metagenome (GOLD analysis project Ga0114939, IMG submission 87196) | Groundwater microbial communities from Big Spring, Nevada to study Microbial Dark Matter (Phase II) - Ash Meadows Crystal Spring | ecosystem: Environmental > Aquatic > Deep subsurface >... | reverse complement strand
CGACGAATGTAACCGGCACGCAATAAAAGTTTATGGCTCTTAATTTCTGCCTCTGCTGGATCTTCCCGGAGGGTGAAAAATAACATTTGTGACAGTCGCATCGTTTATGTCCTCTCGTTGATTGGGTTATTATGTCTACTGGCAGATATAAATATAACTGCTGATTTATAGCCAGAGATAAATATAACTGTTGACTGTGATTGTTTTTTATTTAGGACTTATGCAACTGTAACAAAGTACTGGCAGGGGCTTAGGCTAGATGTGCGGTAATTTAAATTACGCCAAAGATATATAAATAGTCGTTTTAATTGCTCTTTTAAATTAGCAGAAAAGTAAGTTGGGGTTATACAGTAGGAGCCTCTTTTCGGGAATAGGTGACAAATATCGAATTTTCGTTGTGTAATAAATAACTTTATTTCAGCAACATTGATTATAATCGTAGTCGTTTATACGTTGCGTAATTTAGGATAAATTTGCAACACATGACTGAAAAAAGGTATCTCAATTTTATGACTACGATAATTGGGACTAATGGTGCTGAAAATCTCCTGGGGACTAGTTTTGCTGACAACATTAGAGGTCGCTGTGGCGATGATTTTATCACCAGCGGTCGTGGTAATAACAGCATCAATGGTAGCGCTGGTGATGATGTTTTATTCAGTGACAAAGGTAGCGACACACTCATTGGCGAACCTGACATGGACACGCTAGTTGCTTATGAGGGTAATCAAGGAAAATATCAACAGCGATTATCACCAGAACTATTACACCAAGTTACATATATTTAAACCACACGCTTATCGATGTATTTCTTTGTTCCTTTGCGCCTAACGCCCTTTTAGGGCTTCGCTGATGCGTATGCAGGGTGAGATATAAAAATATAGTTCATTTACCGGAAAATGGCTGTAACTGAAAACACAAAACAAAGGTTTTTCTCCCTTGACCTTCTCAAGGCAATAAGTATCGCTGCTGTAGTTTCATTCCACTCAATTTTAGTACCAGAAGCAAGCTATGCATCTAGTCAAGTCACTATCGAGATATTATTCTCTCCTTTGCGGTTCTGCGTACCCATATTCTTGACAATTTCTTTTTTACTCTTTCACAGAAGTTTGGAAAAACATCAAGGGTCGCAATGGGATGCAATTAAAAAGCGGTTGACACGTATTTTAATTCCCACAATATTTTGGCTCGGTATCACCGCTTTGCTCAAGCTTAATAATGGCAACTCTTGGTTCGATGTTGGCATCAGTATTCTGAAGGGGAAAATATTTACAGGTAGTTATTATTTACTAGTTTTAATCCAATTTATTCCGGCTTTTGTTATTTTCAGGCATTGGTTGATTAAACCGCTCAATGTTCTGACCACAATTGCTGTTCAGGTAATTATTTTCTTCTGGATATATACGCTGCCTTCTAGTCCGAATTCAGAGCAGATACTTGTTGTGTTGAGGAACATAGACAGACCTTTATTTATTTATTGGTTTGTATATATCGCTCTAGGAGCATACTTCTGGCAAAACTGGTCATCAATTGTCAAATGGTCTGACCGGATAAATTGGAAATACAAGATAACGGCGCTGATAATATATAGCATCATTCAGATGCTGGAATTTACTCGGTTATTTACTCTATTTTCCGGTAATATATTTCCCTTTGAATATCTGACTTTTTCTTGTATATCCAGTGTATTTGTGATGTTTTTATGCTTGGCATCAATTCAGGAAGAACAATTACATTCTTCGGCGGTATACTTAGTAAAAATGCTATCTAAATATAGCTTAGGTATTTTTTGTATTCAGGGGATTATTTGTCAAATTTTTAACTCCATTTTGCTGCGGTTACTCCCAGAAGTTAGTTTTAATTTGGGAGAAATTATCATGATAAAATTAACAACTTGGTTCTTACTGCTGAGTATTTCTCTGGGTTTATCAATATTGCTAGACCGGATTGGACTAAAAAGTGTTGTGCGGTAACGCGGACTCATTGAACTACCCCGCCCTAAAATGAACAGGGATTGTCAGGGACAGGTCTGACAACTTGATTCAACGCTAAACCGGATTAATTGTAATGGATAATGGGTAATGGATAATGGGTAATGGAAAAGTATTTACTAATTCCTAATTCCCAGACCCCAGTCCCTAGAGAAAATACTTTGCCTAACTTGATAGACCAAGCTCAACCACCCCTAGAATTTATCCCTCCGGCACTTAATCCCCTGGTATTGCAAGTTGCTCGGTTACTCTTGCCATTTGGGATACGTACTAAGGCGGGAATTACCCGCATTGAAGCAGACAATTTGGAGGTGTTAGCGAATCTTTACCACCAGTTTCAAGAAGGTAAGACGCGGTTTATGCTGGCGTTTCGTCATCCCAAGGTGGAAGATCCGCTGTGTCTGTGCTACTTACTGTGGTATTTACTGCCCAAGCTAGCACGAGAACAGAATATACCTCTCCAAAGTCCGATTCATGCCCATTTTATCTATGACCGAGGGATTCCGTTATGGGCTGGGGAGTATGTGGGATGGATGGCTTCCCGGTTGGGGGGTACACCGATTAACCGAGGTAAAGCGGACTGGACGGGTTTACGCACTGCGCGGGACTTGTTTGTAAATGGAAAATTCCCTATGGCAGCTGCCCCAGAAGGAGCCACCAACGGTCATAATCAAATGATTAGTCCCCTAGAACCGGGTATTGCTCAATTCGGCTTTTGGTGTGCGGAAGATTTACAAAAGGCTGGAAGACAAGAGCAAGTTGTAATTTTACCTGTGGGGATTCAATACCGCTACGTCACACCACCTTGGCAAGCTATAGAGAAGTTGTTAAGTGAATTGGAAGCAAAGAGTGGTTTGTCTGTGGGGGGACAACTTAGGGAGGCTGGGGAAACCTCACTACAGGAGTTTCTTTACCGGCGGTTGTATCGTTTGGGTGAGCGTTTTTTGTCGGTGATGGAAGATTTTTACAGCCGTTTCTATCATCGCACTGTCTCTAAGACCACTCAGGAACAAGGGGAAGCAAACAACGAGAATGGGATTTTAAAAGCTCGTCTGCAAGAGTTATTGGATGTGGCGTTACAGGTGACAGAAGAGTATTTTAACTTGCTCCCGAAAGGAACTTTAACAGACCGTTGTCGCCGGGTAGAACAGGCTGGGTGGAATTATATCTTTCGGGAAGAGTTGAAGGACGCACAAGCCTTGTCTCCCTTGGAAAGAGGGTTAGCCGATCGCATTGCTGAAGAGGCTAACATGCGAATGTGGCATATGCGGTTAGTGGAAACTTTTGTCGCGGTGAGTGGGGAGTACGTCCGGGAAAACCCGACAGCAGAAAGGTTTGGGGAGACAAGTTTATTGTTATGGGATATGGTAACTCGAATTGATGGCGGAAATCCTTTTAATCGTCCCCGCTTGGGTAAGCAACAGGTAAAGATAACTATTGGCGAACCGATATCTGTGAGTGAACGTTATCCAGTTTACAAAGGGAGTCGTTTGGCTGCTAGACAAGCGGTAGCAGATTTGACTAAGGATTTGCAGCAGTCCTTGGAAGGGATGATTGTGGTGGGTGACTGATAAATTGCAAGCTTGCTAATAGACTTCTCTTGATTTGTCCCTTCCCCATTTCCCTACTCTATTCCCATCCCAATAACTGGGGAAATTATAAATAGCAATAACATGTCCTACGGATAGTAATTATTCTACCATACGGAATAAATAGACAAAATATCAATCGCTGAAACGACCTATTTTCGTAAAATAATTGATAAATTTTCTGATTATTATTGATAATCAATCTGTTTATTGAGAAAATTTGCTAAATTATCAGGATTTCATGATATTTACAATAATTAACATTTAAATAAATTATTAATTAACAGACCATAACTACCTGATAGTTGTCGATTGGTAAGTTGCACTATAGTTATACAGTTATCTATCGATGAGCATGAGGAAAACAATTTTGTATTTTGGATGCGCGGATTTTGGATTGACGGCTACTTCATTCTTTGTCAAATCATCACAACTCCCATTCCCCATTACATCTGAGAGCTTTCCGATGGTTCTTCCCAAGGGGTAGTCGGAGCATCTAAATTGTCCATAGCGAAAGTGCTAGTAGGAGCATCGTCGTCGATAGGCAAGGGGTTTGTATATTCAGGGTTAAGCATCTTCTGGAGGGCACTGAGAACCTCGGATGCTGATTGATAGCGTTCAGTATAATCATAAAGCACCATTTTGCTGATAATCTCAGCCAAAGAATTGGAGATGCGTGCATATTCGACCCATTTGACTTCCCCATTTGCGTCTAGGTCTAATTCATGGGGAGCTTTGCCTGTTAAAGCTTTAATGGCTATCATCCCGACAGCGTAAATGTCGCTGCTGTATTGAGGTCGTCCAGCGCACTGCTCATTTGGTGCATAGCCCTGAGTACCAATTCCAATCGTATACCCGGTTTGTCCTTCGCTGTCTAGTAGTTGGGTGGTGACTTCTTTAACTGCACCAAAGTCAATTAACACCAGTGAGCCATCGGAGTGTCGGCGAATGATATTACTAGGTTTAATATCCCGGTGAATCACATGCTGTCTGTGAATAAATGCCAAGGTGTGTAAAATATCTTGCATCATCTGGATAACTGTAGTTTCCGGTTGGGTTTTACCGGATAACAACTCCAGAGAAAGAGGATGACCGACAATTAATTCTTGAACTAGATAAAATTCTTCGTCTTCTTCAAAATAAGCTAATAACTGGGGAATTTGGCTATAAAATCCCAATTTTTGGAGTGTTTGAGCCTCTCTTTGAAATAATCGTCTGGCTACTTCCAATTGCTTAGGTTTAGATGACACCGGTCTTAGTTGCTTGACCACACATTGTGGGTTGCCGGGGAGTCTGGTATCTTCAGCAATATAGGTTTCGCTAAACCCACCGGAACCAAGAACTTTGACGATTTTATAGCGTCCGTCCAGTATTTTTCCGGATATAGCTTGTTCCCGTCTTTGGATTAAATCTTGAAAATCACCGTGTTGGCTGAGGTCTCGGACAACTTCAGAAGAAGGATGTTTCTTAAAAATTTCTATGATCTGACCTAAGAGTAATGTTTGTCTGAGTTCTCCCGTGACTAGATAGGAAAATCCACCGAAGACAATTGCTACGATTGGCACTGCAGTGGGGAACATTAACTGCCCGGAAACAAATATGATATAACTGATACTTAACCAAGTAGCAGCAATAGCGATCGCGACTATAAATCTATTCAAGCCCCGTTTAATCTGAGTCATGACGACTACAGTCCCACCTACCAGTAGCAGCACAAACAACCCGCGCAATGGAGCATGGAAAATTGCCTGACGGATGGCTTTACCTTGGATTAAGGTCGCGATCCCATTGGCATGAATTTCCACTCCTGACATTGGTTCTGGATACAGCGTGCTTTTAGAGAAAGGTGCCCCGTGAAAATCTTGCAGTGATTGTGCTGTCCCGCCAATAATCACTATCTTGTCTTTAAAATACTTACCATTTTGTAAATAGCTGCTCCAGTTTTCTTTATCCAGAACATGCCAAAAGGGAATCGTCTCAAAAGTATTCGCCGGACCGTAAAAGTAAATATGGTCGCCAACAGATGCTGGCGGATTTATATTAGCAGCTTGTAAAGTAGCCTGAGTCAGGGAGGGCATATCTAATTTGAGATTAGACCTTTGCGTGCTGTTCCCTTGAAATCTACTCGCTAATATTTTTTGGTACTCCTGGGGGAAGCGATGAATTTTGTTATCTAACTCTAGGGGAAAATTAATGGTTCCCACTGACATCGGTTCAGTCCACAGCGACCGTTCCGGCTGCATCAGTTGGGTCTGTACTCCTTCGCGGGTTATTGTATCTGAATATTTTGCCGCTAGGACAATGCGACCAGGATACTTCTGTAAGGCTTTTTGCAGTTCGCGATCATCTTCCTCGCCGTAGCTACTGGGGATATCAAATAATATATCAATCGCTACTGCCCGCGCTTTGGCGTTCATTAATTTATCAATTACCTTAGCATAAGCAACACGTCTCCATGGCCATGCTTGTAGTGGTTCCAAGTCAGCATACTGCTTGGGACTTATTTGATAATACTGTGAGGGCTGCGATAAAGACAGCTCATCAATTGCCAAAATTACTATATCCTTTGGCGGTTCTACCTTCCCTCGCAGTTCAAAAAACAGCGTTCTGGTCTGAGTTTCCCACAAATTAGTCAAAGGCACATTGACACCAACTGCCATAGCTGCCACTAGTCCACAAGCTCCTGTAAGCAGATGTCCTAGACGATCCCATCGCATGGTTCGACGTTTTGTAATCGTCGTTGAGGTTCTGTATGCTTGACTGACCGGGTGCTTGGCAGCAGAGACATATTGCTCATTTAATGGAGATGTAGGTTCGTCTGCCATATTATGCTTTCAAAGATGGAGTTACATGTCATGGCTGAAGTTTCTGGGCTTGCCAGCTTGCCAATTTAAGTCAAAATACTCTATTATATACACCCTGGTGCAAAACTAAGCCCTAAATGAAGCTAGGAGAAATCCCTACATCCACAGCAGGGCAAAAGCCAAATCTCATTCCCCGGCGTCCAGGAAAATAGAGAAGTGTTTGAGCAAAAAGTTTTTCGGTAATTTCATATCGTCTATACTTGTTATTGAAACTTGGTTTTTTTTATTTTTTGTCATTTATAAGCAGATATAATTATTCCACAGTAAAAATTTATCTATTGTACCACTATGGTTGCGTATCAGATTAAAAAGCATAGGATTTGAACTAAAAGACGTTGTTAATCATCGGGGTTGATTTCGCTAAAACTGCCCCAAATAGGGATGCTCTGTCTTGGCTGTGCTAGTTGACTATCGGTAATCACTATGGGAGATGCGGATAACAGCCGCTTACAAAAATCAACATTGTTCATCCTTACTAGGTTAACCTAACTGCTTTGAGCTTGATTTGTTTGTTTTCCTTCCTGCAACCTGTGGTAGTTGACCCGGTAGAAAGCTCGCTTTACGGACTTGCCTCAGCCTACTCGCAATCCATTGATTCAGGTATACCTCTAGGGGAGGAAAATGAAAAATTGTACACAAATCTATTTAGCTACTCAGTCAATTTTATTGGTAGATTTTAATCACGGGGGCTGGCTTTCATTTTTGACTGTTACCAGGTCAAGATTGAAATTAAAATTCCCTTATCAGTCAATATTATCAGCTGAGGGAGGTTAAATACAACTACGCCACGTAAATATACCTTAAGTATTGTAGCATATTTGTGAGTTCATAATTGCTATAATCGATTATTCAATCTAATTTCTACAAATTTTAGGTGTAAGTTTCTATGCCATGTTACCAAATGAATCGTCTGTCTATTTTTGTAGACGGAAACAATATGTTCTACGCTCAACAAAAAAATGGCTGGTTTTTTGACCCAAGAAGAGTTTTGGAATACCTCAAAAATGAACAACCGGATACAACTCTCATCAATGCCTTCTGGTATACAGGATTAAAAGATCCACAAGACCAACGAGGATTTCGAGATGCATTAATTAGTTTAGGATATACAGTTAGGACAAAAATTTTAAAAGAATACTATGATGATTCCTCCGGACGTTACTCACAAAAAGCTAACTTAGATATTGAAATTGTTGTAGATATGTTTAATACAGTAGATCAGTATGACAGGGTAGTTTTATTCAGTGGAGACGGGGATTTTGAAAGAGCAATCGAACTGTTAAGGTCAAAAAATACTCATATAACAGTGGTGTCAACAGAAGGAATGATTGCTAGAGAATTACGTAACGCTACGGATAGATATATAGATTTAAATGATATTCGTGAGCAAATTGAAAAAGTTGATTATTAAGGGCAGCGAATATTACTTATAAAATCTCAATAAAAACAACCTGTACTCAGAGAAAGTAAAATCCATAGCTAGCCACTAAACAACTAAATGTCATGAACAAAAATCAAGACAGAATCATCATTTTTGATACCACATTGCGGGATGGGGAGCAGTGCCCGGGAGCAACGCTGAATATAGATGAAAAGCTAGTAATTGCTAGACAACTGGCTCGTCTGGGTGTAGATGTGATTGAAGCTGGCTTTGCTTTCGCTAGCCCAGGAGATTTTGAAGCCGTAAAAAAAATTGCCGCCACTGTCGGTACCCAAGATGGTCCAGTAATCTGTAGTTTAGCCAGAGCGCGTCACGAAGATATTAAAGCTGCCGCTGAAGCTATCAAACCAGCCGCAAAAGGCAGAATTCATACTTTTATCGCCACTTCTGATATTCACCTCAAATATAAACTGAAAAAAACCAAATCGGAAGTCTTGGCAATAGCTGAAGAAATGGTAGCCTATGCCAAAAGCTTTACGAATGATGTGGAATTTTCTCCGGAAGACGCGGGAAGGTCTGACCCTGAATTTCTTTATGAAGTATTAGAGCGCGTAATCGCTGCCGGTGCAACAACAGTTAACATCCCTGACACCGTAGGTTACACAACTCCCAGTGAATTTGGGGCGATAATCAAGGGCATTAAAGACAACGTTCCCAACATCGACCAAGCAATTATTTCCGTTCACGGTCACAATGATTTGGGATTAGCAGTTGCTAACTTTTTGGAAGCAGTGAAAAATGGTGCCCGCCAGTTAGAATGTACGATTAATGGTATTGGTGAACGAGCTGGTAACGCCGCACTGGAAGAATTGGTAATGGCATTGCATGTGCGGCGTCAGTATTATAATCCCTTCCTGGGAAGACCAGTAGATTCGGAAGCATCATTGACAAATATCGACACAAAGCAAATTTACAAAACCTCCCGCTTAGTGTCCAACTTGACAGGAATGCTGGTACAACCCAATAAGGCAATTGTAGGCGCAAATGCCTTTGCTCATGAATCGGGAATCCACCAAGATGGTGTGTTGAAAAATAAGCTCACCTATGAAATAATGGATGCCCAATTAATTGGGTTGACAGACAATCAAATTGTTTTGGGTAAACATTCCGGTAGAAATGCTTTCCGAACTCGCTTGAAAGAATTGGGTTTTGAACTGTCAGAAACGGAATTAAATAAAGCCTTTGTCCGGTTTAAAGAAGTAGCAGATAAAAAGAAAGAAATTACTGATTGGGACTTGGAAGCGATTGTGAATGATGAAATTCAACAAGCTCCCGATTTGTTCCGTGTAGAATTAGTGCAGGTATCCTGTGGCGATCGCGCTCGTCCGACGGCAACTGTCACCCTCCGCACACCAGAAGGGGAAGAATTAACCGATGCAGCGATTGGTACTGGACCTGTAGATGCAGTTTACAAGGCAATCAACCGCGTTGTAAATGTACCCAATCAATTGATTGAATTTTCTGTGCAATCGGTAACTGCTGGTATTGATGCGATTGGGGAAGTAACTATCAGACTACGCCATGAAGATAGGGTTTTTTCAGGTCATTCAGCCAATACCGATATTATCGTAGCCTCGGCACAGGCTTACGTAAATGCACTGAATAGGTTGTATGCTGCAATGCAAATTAAGCAGGAGCAAGAGCAAGTAGCGACCCAATAGGTTTAAGGAAATGGGTAATGGGTAATGGGTAATGTGCACTAATAGACATATCCGAAAAAGAATCGAATGACTATTTTCGGAGATGTCTAATGTTCTGTAGCTTCGCTTCAACGGTGAAAGATGATGGTGTACAAGTTGAAGCTTGGGTGTTCGCAGAAAAATGAGAATTAAATGTTGACGGTTGTAGGGTTCCGAATAAGAAAGGGGACGCTTGGACTGGGGATAAATTTTTTCTAATCCCTAATCCCCAATATCCCTAGGAGTCACGAGGAGCTTTCTAGCCAGTCAAAAATTTTCTCTAGCTGTTCCAGGGATACTAAGCCATACTGCCAGAGAATCATCGACAGGGGACCTGGATCTTGCTGCCAGTGGCGTAAAGCTATTGTGACTGAGGGTACGGGGATGGCAAGTTCATCTGTAAGAAAATTGATGAGATGAGTGTTGCTATTATTCATTTTTCCGACTTCAGCAGTGAATCTATCCAACAAGTCGAGTATTCCCAGCAGCAGAGTATTTTCCTCGTGGGTTTTGCTAAGTGTTTGTAAATTTCTTTTGCTGGTTATTTTTAGTTTGACTGGTAACTATAACAGAAAAATGTCAAGGGTGGGTAATGGGTAATAGTGAATAGTAGCGGTAATGGGTAACGAGTAATGGAGCAATTAATTTCTCACCCAAGTCTCCCTATTCCCCATTCGCGATTCCCTACTTCAGCGGCAATTCTATCTGAAAGGTATAACCTTGTCCCAGAGAGCTTTTGACGCTAATTTCTCCTCGGTGTGCTTGGACGATTTACTGAGCGATCGCACCAGTTCCACCAAGTCAATACTCTTAAGATTCGCCGGATCTAGCGGTCCATCGTGCTGCGAGAGAAACAGCAACTTACGAATCAAACTTGATTGCTATACCTCACGAATCGGGAAATCGCTATCATGAATCATCAATTTTAACTGTTCATAGTCCTGCGGTGTATCAATATCAATCGCTCCTTCCGGAAAAGGCACAGCTAAGACATCATCTCGATATTTATTGATGATAGATTTTGCCCCCACACCAGCTTGTAAACTCATCAATTCTGAAAAAATGGCGCGACTAAATAAAGCCGGTACTCCCAATGTATCCGCATATTGACAAGCAACGATAGATTTATGTGTTGCCAAATAAACATCAAAAATTTTATTGATAATTGTAGAAGAAAGAAAAGGCTGGTCACACAGTGTAATCACTACTGCTGTGATGTTTTTCTGCACAGCAATTAACGCTTCCATACCCACACGAATAGAAGCACTCATCCCTGCAGACCACTGTTGATTTTCGACAATTTGTACGGGAAAATTGCTAATTTCTCCTTTAATTTTGGCTGCATTGGCTCCGACAATCACTAAAATCGGTCTACACTGGGAGTTAACAGCAGCGTCTATTGTATGTTGGAGAAAGGTGCGTCCTTGGTAAACTAATAATTGCTTAGGTTTACCCATGCGCGTGGAAGCACCGGCAGCAAGGATAATTATTCCCAGATGATGTTGTTTGGAGTTGGACATATTGCCTATGGATATAATTTTTGCAAGCATCATCGGTAAAAATTTGCAACCACAGATAAACACAGATAAGTCATCTGCGTTCATCTGTGGTTAAATTTACTGTTGATAGGGTTTAATCTTAGTTTCTTTTCTGTTAAGTGGTTGATGAATTGCTCCTTGGTGATGTTTTAACATCCCACCGTTGCGTTTTGTTAATACTGCTTGAATCTCTGCGATAATAGCGATCGCAATTGCTTCTGGTGTCTCGGCACCAATATCAATTCCGATGGGAAAATGAAATCTTTCTTTTTGGTTATTTGTATAATTAAAGCCTTCACTTTGTAAATTATTCAGTAATTTTTCTGTGCGTTGCTTGGATCCCAAACAACCAATATAGTTTGCGGTCGAGGGTAATAACATTTTCACTATTTCTAAATCATCTAAATAGTTGTGAGTCATAACTACAGCCACTGTTTGCTCATCCACAGTTACCTGTTTAGGGATGATCTCCCGTCGTGTGAGAATCACCTCATCAGCCATTGGAAAGCGGGAAAATGTGGCTTGATTAGCGCGACAATCAACAATGATGACATGCCATCCTAAAGCTTTGGCAAATTGAGCTACGGGTATAGCGTCGGCACCTGCACCAAAAATTATCAGTGGTGTAGGGGGTTGGATGACTTCGATAAAGACTTCTACAGTACCGGATGATAATTTGTATTTGTTGATGCTGGATTTTTTATTTGTGAGGGTTAATTGGGTGTCTGCGATGATAGCTTGAGTTAAATTTGAGTCTGTAATATTAGTGCTAATACTGCCATCGGTATTGAGGATTAAGCGGGTGCCGATATTGGCATTGATATTACCCTCGACAGCAAAAATAGTGGCAATAACACCCTGCTGTTTCTTGTCAAGGCATTGGGAAAGCAAGTTTAGGGGGTTACAGGGGTCATTTTCATCTAGCCGTTCGATGAGGACTTGGACGAGTCCGTTACATCCCAGTCCAAAACCCCAGAGAATATCTTCCTCGGCGGTGGTGTCGTAGGTGACAAGGATTGGTTTCCCGTCAGGCATTCGTTGACGGGTATGCTCGTATAGATCATTTTCTAAGCAACCGCCGCTTACCATGCCGATTATTTCTCCCGTGCTGGTGATTAACATTTTGGCACCAGGACGGCGATAGGTTGAGCCTTTGGTGTTGACCACTGTGGCTAGATAAGTTATTTTGCTGGGGTGTTGGGTATAGGTTGCGATGATTGCTTGTGTTTCGTTCATAACCGTCAAGAAGCCAAGGATGCCAACACAGGAAGGTTAAAGAGAATCTAT
>Ga0114939_10002872_pt1 | contig 12392 bp, 10 predicted proteins | sample AshMeaCrysSpring_FD_87196 | JGI IMG/M metagenome (GOLD analysis project Ga0114939, IMG submission 87196) | Groundwater microbial communities from Big Spring, Nevada to study Microbial Dark Matter (Phase II) - Ash Meadows Crystal Spring | ecosystem: Environmental > Aquatic > Deep subsurface >... | reverse complement strand
TTCACTACAACGAGTTTTCGAAGAGCCCCCCTGTATTTATGCGGCTCGGCGGGACACGGAGGCCAGAAAATCGCGAAAAATCGCCTCCAGTTGAGAAAGTCGGGCTACACCCGGGCAAAAAATGCGGCCGCCAGAGTCCAGGCCGCCGCGGTTCTTGAATCCGCCAGCCGGGACCACTTCAACGCCACACGCGCCAGCTTTGACAACGGCCTTGCCACGCTTCAGGACCTCCTGGCCGCACACGCCGCGCTGGCCCAGGCGAACGCGGCCCGCGCCGAATCCGAGGCCGCCTTCCAATCCGCCACCACCGAACTCGCCTTCCAGCGCGGCGGGCTTTGAGACGCTCCACCTTTCCAACCTGAAGTTCCAACTTCGATCAAAGTTGTGGCTTGGACGTTGGGTGTTCGATGTTGCTACTTCCGCAGGTCATGGGTCCACGCGCCTTTGTGGGAGGGGCGCACGGGGGGGCCGCCGATGCGGGCGGAGGAAGTGGGGATTTCGACGAAAAGTTCGGCGTCGCTGGCGAGGGAAAAGGCGGCGCGGATTTTGTGGGATTTTTTTTCGAGGATACAAACCTCCAGGGGGACCTGCGGAGCGATGCCGGGGTGGAGGGATGGATAGAGGTTTGTGCGACGGTATTTGAGCCCGGCGATCGCGCCGCGTCCGGCCACCGCGCGGAGGGGGAGGTGGCGTCCGGCGACGTAGATTTCATGGGAGTCGGAGAATCCTTCGGTGGCGGAAAATTCCAGCCTTTGCATGGAGGTATCGACAAACCGGCTTGTTGTGCCGCCTTCGACCGGGGTCTCGCAGAGCAGCGGCCAACCCTCATGGGCCCGCCGCACGCGCAGCCCCTTCCATTCCATGAGCAACGGAAACCGCCACTCCCAGATGGCCTCGTAAGGCGCGGCGGGGAGTTTCAAACCGACCGAGGCGAGATCGGACAGCACACTCTCCAGATCCCAGATCAGCGGGCCGGGCAGGAAAAAGCGGTCGTGCAGCAAGGGGCCGAAGTCGGTGAGGGGCCGCGACTTTTTCTCCCGCAGGCAGGCGGCCGCGATGCAGTAAAACAAAAGGGCCACGGCCGAGGAATCGGCGGGCCGGGGCAGGGTTTCCACGGCGCGGAATTCGATGAGTCCGAGCGCGCCGCCGTTCCACTGCGGGTTCCAGAATTTGTCGAAGCTCACCTCGGAGCGGTGGGCGTTGCCGGTGACGTCGGTGTGCAGGTGGCGGAGGGTCTCGTTGATCAACTGCCGGTGGTCGCCCGGCGGGAGGTCTTCGAGAAACCGGTAGGCGGTCTCGAGGTCGTCGAGGTCCCGCGCCGATTCGTCCGGGCGCGGAGCCTGCGACGACGGGCCGACATAACACCCGGTGAACAAATACGACAATGACGGGTGGGCCTGGAAAAACCGCAGGATCCGCGCCAGCCACGCCGGTCTGGTGAAGAACGGATTTTCTTCCACCGACGGCCCGCCCCAAAGGATGTGATTGCCGCCGCCGGTGCCCTCGGGCGGCAGTCCGTGGATTTTTTTCCACGGCCGCATTCCGGCTTCGCGGCAGGCATCGTCCACCGCGCGCATCCAGAAATCATAACTTTCCCAATCGGCGCAGGCGGGCAGGTTGATCTCGAGCACGCCCGGGTCGGCGGCGATGCCGACGACGGTCCATTTTCGCGCGTCGTCGGATGGCACGTAGCCCTCGTAGGCGACTCCGGCCAGTCCCGCCCCGGCCGCGCTGGATTCGACGGCGGCGAGCAATTCCAAAAACGCGGGCTGCAGCAACGGCGGGAAAAAGACCGCGCGGTGGTCGCCGCGCCATTCGATGGTGATGGCCCGGCGGGGCAGGTGGGCGGGAAATTTTGCAAGCGGCAGCCTCAGCCCGGCGGGGCCCTCGGCGTGGAGGAGGGCACGGTCCTTCGCGGCGAGCGGCCAGCGCGCGGACGTCCATTTTTCGCCGTCGTGGTCGAGCGGCATCGCGAGCACCTCGTTTCCACCGGAGGCGGGATCCGCGAGGCGGACCCAGTGGGCGGCGACCCCGATGCGCTCGCAAATCGCCGCGCCGAACGACTCGGCGCACGCGTTTCTCGCACGCTTCACCGTGGCGGGTTCTCGGATCAACGGACCGTCGCGCCCGGAGATCACGCGGATCGCCCAGCGCGGGTTCGGCTCGCCGGGATAAAATTTGCCCGGGCAATAAAATGCCACGCCCCCCTTGCACGGGCCGGCCAGCAACGCGCCGGCGACGGCTTTTGCGTAGCCGAGTTTGGTGGGGCCGACGGCGGCGAAATTCCATTCCGCGCCGCGCGGGTCTTTCGGGAGGTAGGTCGGCTCTCCGCCGATCGTGAGGGTGATGCCCTGCGCGGCGAGGCGGCATCTGGCGGTTTCGGCGATACGGGAGGGGTTCATAGGGGACGGATATCGAGGCGGGTTTCGAGCGAACTGGAAATCTGGCGGCCGGCGAAATACGTGCCCTCGACGGGCGCGATGTCCTCGTGGCGGATTCCGACGGCGGCGGCGATGCGGTGGTGGTCGGCGAGGACGCCGTTGGCGGGGTCGAATCCGGTCCATCCGGCTCCCGGCAGATACGCCTCGACCCAGGCGTGGAGAGCGTTTTCGGCCACGCGTTGTTCGGTGGCGGGTTCCCAGAGATACCCGCTCACAAGGCGCGCGGCGACCCCCCATGCGCGCAGGGCGGCCGCGAAAAGCACCGCCATGTCGCGGCACGAACCGCACCGCGCGGCCAGGGTCTCGCCCGGACTCATGGGCGCTCCGGTTTCCCTCCGTTCGTAGGCGATCGCGGAGTGGATCCAGGCGTTCATTTCGACAAGCTTTTCCACGGTCGGGACTTTGTCCGCCGAGGGAGCCAGGGCGGGCGGCCATGCAAAAACACCCGCGGCCCTCTCCATATAGGCCGTCAATGCCCGGGCCTGGTGGGGCGGGTATTGGAATGGCATCTCGACCGCGTGGGGAGCCAGCAGAAAATGGAACGGGTTCCGCTCGGCGATCTCCAATTCCAGCCGCAGACCGACCTCCAGCACATTCGTCGGATCCGGAAAAAATAAAACCGCCACCGGGTTGTCGAACAGGTCGCTGCGCAACTGCACATCCGCGCCGCCTGCCGAGAATTCGCGGTTCACGACCGGAACGAAATGGTCGCGGCGCGGAAAAAGGCGCACCACATGCGGGGAAAACCCGACGGGTTCCTCATACCGGTAGGCCGCGTGGTAATCGATGGCGAGATTCACGGGGTCAGCCCTCCGTTGTGGCGGTGATGCGTTTCATGCGCACTTTCACCGACATCCTTTGCTGGCCCGAGCCTTTGAACGTGCCGCGCACGGGTGCGGCGTCGGCGTAGTCGCGCCCGAACGAGACGGCGACATGGCGTTCCCCGCTGGGTTGGTCGTTGGTCGGGTCGAAGCCGACCCACTCCATACCCGGCACAAGAACCTCGACCCATGCGTGCGTGGCGAGCGAACCCACCAACTCGCCGGATCCCTCGGGGTTGCCCGACTCGATATACCCGCACACGTAGCGCGCCGGCAGCCCCGCCGTGCGGAGGACCGCCAGCATCACATGCGCGAAGTCCTGGCACACCCCCGCGCGCTGTTTCCACACTTTCTCGAGCGGCGTGGAATTCTCGGTCGTGCCCGGCATGTAACGGAACCTGCGGTGGATTTCGCGGTTGAGCGCTTCCAGCGCCTCGCCGAACGGACGCGATCCGCGGAAATACTTGTGCGCCCATGCCTTCGCGCTGCCGCCGGTCGGCACGGCGGGCGTCGGCTGCAAATAATCAAAAATCTCGGGCAGCCGCGAGGTGAGGATCTGCCTTGCCTCGGCCACCGGAATCTCGAGGGCGCCGGCCGGACGCACGTGCGGGGCGGTGCGCACCCTCAGAAAATTTGTCACGCCCATGCGCGGATGGCTCCGCGCCAGCGAGACAAACGTCACTACGTTTCCAAAATAATCGGTGTAGCCCGAAAGCCCGCCCGGCGGCTGGAACTCGACCCGGTGCGAGACCACCTTCTGAAACGGGAGGTCGGGCGGCGTGAGGCGCGCCTCCAGGCAGGCCTCGCTCGCGGGCTGGCCGTAGCGGTATTCGGTCCGATGCACAATATCAAAGAGCATGACCCGTGCCGAATAGCGTCGGCTGCGCTTCGTTTCGAATGTGAATTTGATGGTTCAAAAATCCGTCGGCCACCGCGTGGTGGAGTCCGAGCAATTTCTCCAAAAAATACCCGCACCGGTCGGCCGCCCCCCCGGCCCCCGCCAGGCGGAACCAGTCGGTCGCGCGCAACTCCTCGGCCACGCCGTCGATGACCCCGATCGCGCGCTGGGTCGCGGGCGAGACCGCGTCCCGCGCCTCCCGCAACAACCCCGCGCATTCGCGCAGACACCGGAAGGCCGAGCGCGGCACCGACGGGTTTTTCATCAACAAATCGAGCATCGGTCCGGTCTCGATGCGCATTTGGTAAACCCGCCGGTAGAGGTCGCGGCTGCCCAGCAGCCGCAGAAACGCCGCCAACCGGATCTCGGTATCCTCGCCGGATTCCTTCACCAGCGCGCGCGCGCCGGGTCCCCGCAGGATCGAGTGGAGCGCGTTCACCGTGATGATCGCGCGTTCGAGGTGCCGGCCGGTCGAGCAAAACGCGAGCGTCCCGTCGGCCACCATCGTCGCCTCGGCCGTGCCGAAAAATTGCGGCACCCGCGCACAGGCTTCCTCGCAAACCATCCGCGTGAGCGCCCCCGCCTCCGACCGCCTTTTCCGGGTCACACGGAAAATCCCGCGCAGCGCGTCGAGCACGCCCCATGCCTCGAGCGAGAGACACTCGGAGACCGACTCGGCATTCCACACGGCCCGCGAAACCGCGCTCGCGACCGAGTCGGGCTCGCCGAGGTCGAGCGCGAGACGCTGCCGGCCGGCCGGGCTCGAGATTGTGCGCCGGGTGACGTCGCCGGGCGATTCCAGCGGCGGCAGGATTTTGTTCCAGACCGGGCGGTAGAGCGCGCGCTCGGTGAGGTTGAGTTCCTCGAGTTCGAGCGCCTCGATGACGCGGATCATGCCGGCGAGCGAGGCCGCCCGCTCGAGGTAGCGGCCCATCCAGTAGAAGGCCTCGGCCACGCGGCTGCCCACATGCGCGGGGGGGAGTATGAACTCGGGGACGGGCGGCCGCTCGGGCATGCGCGCATGGCGCGGGATCTCGACCCATGTGTCCTTGCTTCCGCCGCCGAGCTCGTTGGATGTGTGGGGCGAATCGGCCGTGGTGGTGCGTGTGAGCGCGCCCGGGAAAACCACGATCTTCCCGGCCTCCAGCGAGGCGAAGACAATGTGATCCTGCCGGCGCTCGCGCTTTTTTCCGTCGTGGTAAGTCGGCGCCACCGCGTCGCAGGCCTGCGGCTGGGCCACATAGGCCGAGGCATTCGCGAGGATCTCGCGCCGCGCGGCATCGAGCTCGCGTTCGCCCGGCCGCTCGCCGTCGCCGCCGAGCAGGATCCTCTCGCCGTAGAGCGGGCGCACGGTGAATTCCTCCAGACGGTCGAGCACCATTTCCCGCTGGTCGATCTCGCCCAGCCAGTAGGTCGGCAACTGCGGCAGGATCGGGTTCTCCCCGGTGTAGTAGCGGATGATCCGCGCCGCGAAAGGGAGGTGCGCCCGGTCATCCGCCAGTTGCGAGCCGATCGCGTTGGCCACCGCCACGGTTCCCCGCCGGATGCAATTCACAAGCCCCGGCACGCCGATCAAGGAATCCCGCCGGAACGCGATCGGATCGAGCCAGTCGTCGGCCAGACGGCTGTAAATGACATCCACCTTCTCCAGCCCGGTCACGGTTTTCAGATAAACCGAGTCGTCCAGCACGAGCAAATCCCCGCCCACCACCAGCGGGATCCCCATGCGTCGCGCAAGGAACGCGTGCTCGGAATACACGGCACTCCCCGACCCCGCCGAAAGCAGGACCACCAGCGGATCCCCATCCCCCGCCAACCCGCGGAGTCCCTCCAGCACGGCCGTCGGCACCTCGGCGATCGAGGCGATCGGAAGGTCGCCGAAATTCCCCGGGATCACCCGCGCCAGCGCCCGCCGGTTCTGGATCATATACGAGATCCCCGACGCATTGCTGAAATAATGGTGCTTCACCGCCAGCCCGCCGCCCGGCATCCGGCAGACCGCCAACCCGCTCAAATGCAGGAAATGCCCGCCCGGCAATGGCAGCCCGGCAGCCGCCCGCTGGAAATGCGGACTCCCCATCACCGGTTGGACCGGCAGCGTCCCCGATCGCAGGATTTCGCGGCCGCCGTAAATATCACGCAGGAACGCCTCGTAAGCCCGCACCCGCTGCCGGACTCCCCGCTCGATGAGGTCCCATTCGTCGGCAAGGAAAACATGCGGCAGAAGGTCGCAGAACCACGGCCGCCGGCCCCACGGACGGTCCCGCACGACGTCGAACGTGACTCCCATTTCCCGCATCGTGGCCTCGAGCCGCTCGTCGAGCGCGCGGAGCCTCGCCGGCGGCAGCGCGTCGAGGCTGCCCACAAGCGATTTGTAGGGGTCGCGCAATTGCCCGTCCGATCCCACCGTCTCGTTCCAGTGAGAAAAACCAATCCCGGATTTGCCGCCCCCGCTTCGCACCCCGCGAAACTTCCCGCCCCCGCCCCCGCCGTCAAGCCCCGAAGACGACATTGCAGACGGCGATGGCGGCGATCATGCCGGTGGCGTCGGCGATGAGTCCGGCGGGCACGGCGTGCCGGGTGCGGCGGACGGCCACCGACCCGAAATAAACGGCGATGACGTAGAACGTGGTCTCGGTGCTGCCCATGATCGACGCGCCCATTTTTGCAATGAGGCTGTCCGGGCCGTGGGTGGAAACCAGCTCGGCGAAAAGGCCGGTCGCGCCGCCGCCGCTGAGGGGACGCATGAACATGAGGGGCAGCAACTCGGGAGGGCAGTGCAGCGGAGCAAGCACCGGAGTGAGCGCGCGAGCGAGCAGGTCGATCCCGCCCGCCGCGCGGAACATGCTGATCGCGGCAAGGATGGCCACCAGATACGGGATAATGCGCGCCGCCACTTGGAATCCCTCCCGGGCTCCCTCCACGAATTCCTCATACACGGGCACCCGCCGCGCCGCCGCGTAAAGCGGGAACATGACCACAATAAACGGGATCGCCAGCAGCGACACCGCCTCGACCGCCCGCAGGGCCGGATGCCGCAGCGCCCATCCGTCGGGCAGGACAAACGCGTCCCCGATCCCGAGGGTCAGTCGCACCTTGTTCGCGAATGCCTCGAAGGCCACGGGCCACACCGCCATCCCGGCGAAGAGGGCTAAAAAGAAAAACCCCGCAAGGCCGAGCACCACCCACCAACGCCCGCTCGGACGCGGCGGTTCCGGTGCCTCCGCCTCCGCGTCCCGCACGTCCGCGACCGGAACGGCGGGATCGGCGGACGGCAGCCGGTAAGCCGGCAGGCGTTCGAGCAACTTGACGGCGATGATGGCCGCGGTGGTCGAGCACACCGTCGCAAAGAAGGCGGTGCCAATAATCGAAGTCGGCTGGGCGGCGCCCTTCGCGGCGAGGATGGCAACGACCGTCGCCGGGATGAGTTGGATCGAGCTCGTATTGATCGCGAGGAAGGTGCACATCGCGTTGGTGGCGACACCCGGCCGCGGGTTCAACTTTTCCAGATCCTGCATCGCGCGAAGCCCGAGCGGGGTGGCCGCGTTGGAAAGCCCGAGCATATTCGCCGCCATATTCATGACCATCGAGCCCATCGCCGGGTGAGAGGCGGGCACGTCGGGGAAAAGCCGCACAAGCACGGGGCGCAGAACCCTGGCGAGCGCCGCCACGGCCCCCGCCTTCTCGGCCAGCCGCATGAGTCCGAGCCAGAGCGCCATGATTCCCGCCAGTGGCAGCGCGATGTTCATCACGGCCGTCTTGCAGGCTTCGAAGCCTTCCTTTGTCACCTCCGGTAGTCGGCCGGTGAGCCCGCCGAGTCCGACCGCCCCGACCAGCAACCCAAGCCAGATCCAGTTCAACATGCGCGGGAGTTTGCCCATGCCCGCCGCCCGATCACAAACCCGAATTTTTGCCATTTGGGCCGGGGCGCAAATGGAACTCCGATGCGGGATTTCGCGCTTTGCAAGACGCCGCCGCTTCGGATAGGAAAATAAGCCAGCCCGCAGCCATGAACGTCTATTTTTTAAGGCACGCCGAAGCCGAGGAGGAAGCCCAAGACGACTTCGACCGCAAGCTGACCGCCAAGGGCGTCGAGCAGGCCGAGCGCGCCGCAAAATTTCTCACCAAAGCCTCCCTCGCGCCCGCTTTGATCCTCACCAGCCCGGTGGTCCGCGCGAAGCAGACCGCGGAAATCGTCCGCAAAAAATTCCCCAAAGCCGGTTTTGCGGTGGCCGACTGGCTGGCCTGCGGGATGGCCCTCGAGAGCTGTCTTGCGAACCTGGAAGCCTGCGGGGAGAGCGAGATCCTTCTGGTCGGCCATGAGCCGGATTTCAGCGAGTGCATTTCGGCGTGGGCCGGATGTTCGACGGGGTCCGGACTGCATATCCGCAAATGCTCGCTCACCGGACTCGACGTGCGCTCGTTTTCCCGCGGCGGCGCACGCATCGAATTTCTGGTGCCCGCCCGCATCATGTGAGCTAGATTTCTCAACAAACCTCAACCCTAATCCCAAGACCCATGCACCCGGAAATCATCAAAACCGACCATCTCGTCCGTGAAGCCATCGCCGCCATCGAACGCGCGGCCGACACCGCCATCTTCGAGCGTGGGGAATTCCACATCGGCCTCAGCGGCGGACGCACCCCGCGGCCGGTTTACGAGGCGCTCGCCAAGCGGCAGGACGCGTGGGAAGGCTGGGTCTTTTCCTTCGGCGACGAGCGCTGCGTGCCGCCCGACCACGAGCAAAGCAACTACCGCATGGCCCGCGAGGCCCTCTTCGACCGGGCTCCCATCCCGGCGGGCAATATCCTTCGCATTCGCGGCGAGGACGACCCGGCACAGGCGGCGGCCGCCTACGAAGCGGCCCTGCGCGCGCGGTCGGGCAATGCCCCGCACTACCGTCACGACATCCTGCTTCTCGGCATGGGCGACGACGGCCACACGGCCTCGCTTTTTCCCGGCACTGCCGCGCTCGGAGAGACCGGGGCATGGGTCGCCGCCAACGAGGTGCCGCAACTCGCGACCACCCGCATCACACTCACTTACCCGGTGATCAACGCCGCCCGCCACGTCATCTTTCTGGTCGATAGCAAGGGCAAGGAGGAGATGCTCGAAAAGGTTTTCTCGGGCACACACGACTTCCCCTGTAACCGCGTGCGTCCCGCCCAGGGCAACCTCACCTGGATCGTGGGGGTCTAGGGCCGGGGCCATGTGGAAAGGGCGATTCCGGGAGGATCCCAGCGACCTCCTCAAAGATTACGGCGAATCGGTCAGCACCGATTGGAGGCTTCACGCGCACGACATCCGCGGAAGCATCGCGCACGCAAGGGCGCTCCTCCGCGCGGGCATCCTAACCCCGGAGGAATTTGACGCCATCCGCGGCGGACTCGAGCAGATAGGGAGGGAAATCCAGGACGGCACATTCGAATTTTCGCGCGAGTTGGAGGATGTCCACATGAATATCGAGGCGGCCCTCACCGCCCGCATCGGACCGCCGGGAGCAAAACTCCACACCGCCCGCAGCCGGAACGACCAGGTCGCGCTGGACCTGCGGCTGTGGATGCGCGATGCGATCGCGGACACCATCCGCGCGATCCGCGGACTGCAACTCGCGCTGGTGAGGCTGGCCGGACGCCACCCGCAAGCTGTGATGCCAGGCTACACGCACCTTCAGCGCGCCCAACCGGTGTTGTTCGCGCATCACCTCCTCGCGTATGTGGAGATGCTGGCACGGGACGCGGGACGGCTGGGCGATTGCGCCGTCCGGATGGGTGTGCTCCCGCTCGGCTCCGGGGCGATCGCAGGATCGACCATCCCGGTGGACCGCGCCGCCGTGGCCGACGAACTCGGATTTTCCACCGTCTCGCAAAACAGCATGGACGCGGTCTCCGACAGAGACTTCGCGATGGAGGCGCTCTCGGACCTCGCGATCCTCGGCATCCATCTCTCCCGGCTCAGCGAGGATGTCATTCTCTGGGCTTCGGCGGAATTCGGTTTCCTCAAACTCAGCGACCGGCACACCACGGGCTCCAGCCTCATGCCGCAAAAAAAGAACCCGGATATCGCCGAGCTCACACGCGGAAAATCCGGCCGCCTCGTCGGCAATCTCGTGGCGCTCCTCACCGTCATGAAAGGCCTGCCGCTCACCTACAACCGGGACATGCAGGAGGATAAACGCCCCGTCTTCGACTCGTTCGACACCACCCTTTCCGCGCTCGCCATCTTTGCGGAAATGATGGATGGCGCGTCGCTCGACGAAGCACGCGCGGCCGCCGCCGCCACCGACCCCGCGCTCCTTGCCACCGACCTTGCCGACCGCCTCGTTCACGGCGGCGTGCCGTTCCGCGAGGCCCATGAAATCGTGGGCCGGCTCGTCGGACTCGCCGCCGCCAAGTCGCTGCCGCTGAATGCCCTGCCGCCGGAGGATTTCCTTGCCGCCTCGCCGGTGCTCGACCCCGCGACGGTCGCGGGCGCGTTCAACCTGCGCGCCGGCCTGGCCGCCCGCACGGCCCCCGGCGCGCCGTCGCCGGAAAATGTCGCGGCCCGCCTCGCGCACTGGCTCGGCCTCCTCGACGAATGACGCCCCCCGCAGATCCCGCCGGTCCGTGGAAAATTCTCGGATCGGAACCCCTCGCCTCGACCCCCCACCTCGCGCTCCACGAGGAACGCGTGGCCACCCCCACCCGGCCGGACGGGGTCAATTGGTTCATCGTGCGGCGTCCGCCGGCCGCGGTCGTCGCCCCCCGCCTCCCCGACGGCCGGTTCGTCCTCATCCGCCAGGAACGCCCGGCCGTCCGCCTCGCCACATGGGAATTCCCGGCCGGGCAGGTCGAGGGCGACCCGACGCCCGGCGCCTTCCGCGAGACCGCCATCCGCGAACTTCGCGAGGAGGCCGGGCTCGTCTGCGCCGGTCCGCTTGTCGCTCTGGGCGCGTATTATTCGTCGGTCGGCTTCACCGACGAGCGCGCCGAGATTTTCCTCGCCTCGCCGTGCCACGCGAGCCCGGACGGACACGCCCACGACGAACACGAAGCCATCACGGCCACCCGCGAGGTGTCTCCCGCCGAACTGGCGCGAATGATCGCCGACGGGGAAATCTTTGACGCCAACACGCTGTGCGCGTTCGCACGAATGAAGGCGCTGGGGCTGCTCCCATGAATTTCGGCCGCTTTTTCGAGTTTCGCGAACAACCCGACGAGCCCAAGCCCTTCCTCGACCACATCGAGGACCTGCGCCGGATGCTCATCAAGGTCGCCCTGGCGCTGGGAGCCGGGATGACGCTCTGCTTCGCCTTCCGCACCCAGCTCGCGGCGCTGGTGCAGGCTCCGCTCGCGCAGGTCGCGCCCGAGCGCGCGGCCAACCTGCAATCGCTCGGAGTGGCGGATTCGTTCACCATCTCGCTCGAACTCGCCTTTTACGGCGGCTTCGTCGTCGCGTTTCCGTTCATCCTGTATTTTCTCGCCGAGTTCGTGCTGCCGGCGCTGACACCCGACGAAAAGAAGGTGCTTTTTCCGGCCGCGCTGGTCGGGTTCGGGCTTTTTCTGGCGGGTGTCGCGTTTTGTTATTTCATCGTGCTGCCGTCGGCGCTGGCATTTTTTTTCAACGACGCGCGGGCGATGAACTGGCAGCCAACGTGGACGGTGCGGGAATATTATTCGTTCACGACCCAGATGGTGATCGCCTTCGGACTGGCGTTCGAGTTGCCGTTGGTCGTGCTCGTGCTGGTTAAGATCGGCATCCTCGACCGGGCGACCCTCCGACGCACGCGGGCGTTCGCGCTGGTGGTGATTTTCATCGCGGCGGCCGTCATCACGCCGACCTCCGATATTCTCACGCTGCTCCTCATGGGCGGACCCATGTATGTGCTCTACGAATTGTGCATCCTCATCGCATGGTTCATCGAAAAACGAGAGCAGTGAGATTTCCCGGTCTGATCCTCGTCCCCGCATTTCTCTTCCCGGCCTCCGCACTCGTCGCCGAAAACGCCCCCTCCCCCCGCCCGCCGACCGACCCGGCGGGCTGGTCGCTCGCCGTGCCGGGCTGGAATTATGAATTCCCCCGCGACCATGCGAACCACCCGGGCTTCAAAACCGAGTGGTGGTATTTCACCGGAAACCTCGAATCCACCGACAACCGCCGCTTCGGCTACCAACTCACGTTTTTTCGTCAGGGCATCCGCCCGCCCGGCCCGCCCGGCCCGCCCGGCCCGCCCGGCCCGCCCGGCCCGCCCGG
>Ga0114939_10002869_pt1 | contig 12401 bp, 11 predicted proteins | sample AshMeaCrysSpring_FD_87196 | JGI IMG/M metagenome (GOLD analysis project Ga0114939, IMG submission 87196) | Groundwater microbial communities from Big Spring, Nevada to study Microbial Dark Matter (Phase II) - Ash Meadows Crystal Spring | ecosystem: Environmental > Aquatic > Deep subsurface >... | reverse complement strand
TCGGCTCGATGCGCAGCGAATAGCTCAGGATCGGCGTGCGGCAGTGCGGTGCCGGACGCAGCCGCACCACCTGCGGCGACAGGCCGACCAGCCGGTCGTAGCGGTAGTGCGTGACATGGTTCAGCGCGACGTGGATGGACACGGAAAGCTCCTCAGGTGGCGTCGGGGGCGTGAATGCAAGGGGCGGGCCATGCGCCGCATTCAGCGCCCGCCGCCGTCGCCGGTGTTCACCCGATGATGCCAGTAACGCGCTGCCGCCTGCCTCTCGCAGCGCGTCGCGCCCCGGGCGTCGAGCAGCCACGCGCCGCAGGCGTCGCTGCGCAGCAGCTCGATGCCCAGCTCTTGGTAGCGCCCTGCCACCTCGGGCGCCGGATGTCCGAAGCGGTTGCGGTAGCCGGCCTGCACCACGGCCGTGCCCGGTGCCACCGCACCGATGAAGGCCTCGGTGGAGGACGTCCGGCTGCCGTGATGCGGCACCAGCAGCAGCCGGCTGCGCAGCGCCGGGCCCCATTGCGCGACCAGCGCCGCTTCCTGCGCCGCCTCGATGTCGCCGGTGTGAAGCAGGCTGTTGCCGGACCCGGCCTGCACGCGCAGCACGCAGCTCAGGGTGTTGGGGGCCGTGGAAGGGCGGAAGTCGCCAGGCTGCGGGTGCAGCACCTCGAAGGTCACGCCGTCCCACTGCCAGCGCTGCCCGGCGAGACAGCGGCGGTGCGGCGGCCCGTGGGAGAGCAGCGCGTGCCCGGCTTCTAGCGACGAGGCCAGCGCATGCACCGGCAGCTGCTGCAGCAAGGTGGCGGCGCCGCCGACGTGGTCGATGTCGCGATGGCTCAGCACCAGCAGGTCGACCTGCCGCTCGCCGCGGGCGCGCAGCAACGGCAGCAGCGCGCGCTGTGCCGCATCGGTGTCGGGGCCGTAGCGCGGGCCGGCGTCGTAGACCATCAGGTGCCCGCGCGTGCGCACCAGCACCGCCGTGCCCTGGCCGATGTCCGCCACCACCACTTCGAATTCCCCTGGCGGCGGGCGCAGCGTGGGCGGGGCCAGCAGCGGCAGCAGCAGGGGCAGACCGAGCAGCCGCAGCCGCCAGGGCAAGGGCATGACCAGCAGCGCCCCGCCGAGCAGGCCGGCGGCCATGCCCCAGACGGGTGCCGCGGCAGCCGTCCACAGGCCGTGGGGCCAGCCCGCCAGCCAGCCCAGCGCCGATCCCAGCGCCTGCACCAGCAGGCCGGCCGCCTGCCACAGCGGCGGCCACGCGACGCCCAGCAGCGACAAAGGCACGATGGCCAGCGTGATCAGCGGAATGGCCAGCAGGTTGGCCACGAAGCCGACGATCGAGACCTGCTGGAAGAACAGCATGCTCAGCGGCGCCAGGCCGACGCTGGCCACCCACTGGCTACGCAGCCCCTGTCGCAGGGCGCGCACCGCCTGCGAGCGCCGGGCGCTTCCGGCAGCGCCCTGGCGCGCGCCGCGCACCGGCTCCGACACCATCAGCAGGGCCACCGCCGCGAAGGACAGCCAGAACCCAGGCTGCAGCAAGGCCCAGGGGTCGAACAGCGTGACCACCACGGCCGCCACCAGCAGCACCAGCGGCACGGGCCAGCGCAGGCCGGCACTGCGCAGCAGCGCCAGCGCGGCCAGCATCCAGAAGGTGCGCTGCGCCGGCACACCCCAGCCGGCCAGCAGCGCATAGGCTCCCGCCGCGAGCACGCCGCCCCAGCGCGCGGCCGGCGGTACCGGGCAGGCCAGCATCAGCCGCGGTGAAAGCCGCCACAGCGCCGCGATGCAAAGCCCCGCCAGCCACGCGAACATCGTCACGTGCAGGCCGCTGATGCTCATCAGATGCGCGACGCCGGTGCGGCGGAACAGCTCCCAGTCGTCGCGCTCGATGGCGGCCTGGTCGCCCACGGCCAGCGCCGCCAGGACGCCCGCCGCCCGGGCGTCGTCGACGCGCAGCAGGATGGCGTCGCGCAGCGCCTGGCGCGCCCGCTCCAGCGGATGGCCGGCCCGTTCCTGCAGCAGGCGGTTGACCGCGCCGGGGCCGGACCGCACGCTGCCGCTGGCACGGATGCCCTGTTCGAACAGCCACAGTTCGAGGTCGAAGCCGTGCGGGTTGAGCGTGCCGTGCGGCGCCCTCAGCCGCGCCGTCAGCAGCCAGCGTTGCCCGGCACGCAGCGCCTGCGGCGGCGCGGCCAGCAGCACGTCGCCGTCGAAGCCGCGATACCAGCCCAGCGCCACGCGGGCGGGCACGCGCACCGCCTGCCCGTCGAGCCAGGCCGCATCGACATCGAAGACGAAACGGGTGCCCTGGGGTCCGGGCTGCGGCATCTGCGCGACGACCCCGTCGAGCTGCAGGTCGCGGCCCTCCAGCGCGGCGGGCAAGGCATCGGCCAGGCGCTGCGACGCGCGCCAGCCGGCACATGCGAAGCCAGCCAGCGCCAGCCCCAGGCACAGCAGCGCCAGGCCGGCGGCAGCGGCGCGAAGCGCGCGCCAACGGGACGCCAGCACCAGGGCCGCGCCCGCGCCCAGCCCGGCCAGGGTCCACCGGTCCGCCCAAAGCTGCGCCTGCTGCATCTGCAAGGCCGTGCCCAGCAGCCACGACAGCGCCGCCGCGGCGATGCGAACACCGGTGGGCGGCGGTGCGATCATCGAGGCCAGTGTAGGATGCCCGACCCCCAAAGACCCAGCCCCGCCATGTCCGTCCAAGCCCGTCTCGATGCCCTGGGCATCACGCTGCCGCCGCTGGCGGTGCCCGCGGCCGCCTACGTGCCTTTCGTGCGCACCGGCAAGCTGGTGTTCGTCTCCGGCCACATCGCCCGCAAGGACGGCAAACCCTGGGTCGGGCAGCTGGGCCTGACGATGACCACCGACGAAGGCAAGGCGGCGGCCCGCGCCATCGCCGTCGACCTGCTGGGCACGCTGAACGCCGGCGCCGGCGGGCTGGACAACGTGGCGCGCATCGTCAAGGTGCTGAGCCTGGTGAACAGCACGCCCACCTTCACCGAGCACCACCTGGTGACCAACGGCTGCTCCGAGCTGATCGGCGAGGTCTTCGGCCCGGAGATCGGCGCGCATGCGCGCAGCGCCTTCGGCGTGGCGCAGCTGCCGCTGGGCGCCTGCGTCGAGATCGAGCTCGTCGCCGAGCTGAAGTGAACCCGGCCGGGCGGCGCGCGCCGCTGCTGCTGGCGATCGCCGGGCTCGGCCTGGGCTCGGTGGGCGTCGCGCTGTGGACCCAGCATGGGCTGGGCATGGAGCCCTGCCCCTGGTGCGTCCTGCAGCGCCTTATCTTCGTGGCGATCGGCGCGGTGGCGCTGCTCGGCCTGGCGTGGCGCGGCGCATTCGGCACGGGCCTGGCGAAGCTGCTGATCCTGCTGCTGGCCGCCTGCGGCGTGGCCGCCGCGCTGTGGCAGCATTTCGTCGCCGCGGCCAGCGATTCCTGCAACCTGACGCTGGCCGAGAAGATCGTCAGCGGCCTGGGGCTGGACGGCAGCCTGCCGGAGATCTTCCAGCCCCGCGCCAGCTGTGCCGATGCGGCGGTGCGGCTGCTCGGCCTGCCCTACGAGTTCTGGAGCCTGGGCCTGTTCGTGCTGCTGGCGCTGCTGGCGCTGGCGTTGCGGGCTGCGCGCCGCTGAACGGCCGGACACCGCGCATGGCCACGCCCGCCGCCCTGCCCCAGGTGCTGATCAGCGAGGTCGGCCCGCGCGATGGCCTGCAGAGCGTGAAGGCCACGATGGCCACCGCGCACAAGTGCGCCTGGATCGACGCGCTGCATGCCGCCGGGCTGCGCGAGATCGAGGTCGGCTCCTTCGTGCCGGCGGCGCTGCTGCCGCAACTGGCCGACACTGCCGAAGTGGTGCGCCATGCACGCGCCCTGCCCGGCCTGACGGTGCTGGCGCTGGTGCCCAACCGGCGCGGCGCCCAGGCGGCGCTGGCGGCCGGAGTGCACAAGCTGACCGTGCCGGTCTCGGCCAGCGAGGCGCATTCGCTGGCCAACGTGCGCCGCAGCCGCGCGCAGATGGTCGAGGAGCTGCGCGCCATCGACGCCTTGCGCCGCGAGATCGCGCCGCAGGTCGGGCTGGAGGTGGGCGTGTCCACCGCCTTCGGCTGCACGCTGCAAGCGACCGTGCCCGAGGACGAAGTGATCGCGCTGGCCGAGCAGTTGGCAGCGGCCGGCGCCGACGAGATCGGCCTGTCCGACACCACCGGCATGGCCAACCCGGCGCAGGTGAAGCGCCTGTTCACGCGGTTGCGGGGCGCCATTGGCGACAAGGCCGGTGCCGCGCACCTGCACAACACCCGCGGCCTGGGGCTGGCCAACTGCCTGGCCGCCTACGAAGTGGGCGTGCGCGCCTTCGATGCCTCGATGGGCGGGCTGGGCGGCTGCCCCTATGCGCCCGGTGCGTCCGGCAACGTGGTCACCGAAGACCTGGTGTTCATGTTCGAGGCCATGGGCGTGGCCACCGGCGTGGACCTGCCGCGGCTGTTCGCCGCCCGCGAGGCGCTGCGTGCCGGCCTGCCCGGCGAGCCGATCCACGGCATGACCCCCGAGGCCGGGTTGCCGCCGGGCTTCCGGGCCGCGTCATGAGCGGCACGCAGCCTTTGGCCGGCCAGAACGCCGAGGCAGGCCTGCCTTTGGCCGGCCTGCGGGTGATCGAGTTCACCCACATGGTCATGGGCCCGAGCTGCGGCATGATCCTCGCCGACCTGGGCGCCGAGGTCATCAAGGTCGAGCCGCTGCAAGGCGACAACACGCGCCGTCTGCTCGGCTCCGGTGCCGGCTTCTTCGGCATGTTCAACCGCAACAAGAAGAGCCTGGCGGTGGACACGAAGGACCCGCGCGGGCTGGAGATCGTGCTCAAGCTGGTGGCCGGCGCCGACGTGTTCAGCGAGAACTTCAAGGCCGGCACGATGGAACGGCTGGGCCTGGGCTGCGCGGCGCTGTCGAAGCTGAACCCGCGGCTGATCTACGTGTCGCACAAGGGCTTTCTGCCCGGGCCCTACGAGCACCGCACCGCGCTCGACGAGGTGGTGCAGATGATGGGCGGGCTGGCCTACATGACCGGCCCCGAAGGCCGGCCGCTGCGCGCCGGCAGCAGCGTCAACGACATCATGGGCGGCATGTTCGGCGCCATCGGCGTGCTGGCGGCGCTGCAGGCGCGGCACCAGACCGGCCGCGGTCAGGAGGTGCAGAGCGCGCTGTTCGAGAACAACGTGTTGCTGGTGGCGCAGCACATGATGCAGTTCGCCGTCACCGGCCAGGCCGCCGCGCCCATGCCCAGCCGCATCTCGGCCTGGGGCCTGTACGACGTGTTCACGGTGAAGGATGGCGAGCAGATCTTCCTGGCGATCGTTTCCGACACGCAGTGGGCCGCCTTCTGCCAGGCCTTCGGCCTGCCCGAGCTGCAGGCCGACGCGCGCCTGGCCACCAACAACGACCGCGTGCGCGCCCGCGACTGGCTGCTGCCGCACTTGCGCGAACGGCTGGCCGCGCTGCCGGCCGCAACGATCGCCGAACGCTTCGAGGCACAGGGCCTGCCCTTCGCGCCGATCACGCAGCCGCAGCAGCTGTTCGACGACCCGCACCTGCTGGCCACCGGCGGCCTGGCGCCGGTGACGCTTCCGGCCGATGCCAGCGGCGCCGGCCATGCCGTGGACACGCGCACGCCGCTGCTGCCGCTGGCGCTGGACGGCCAGCGCCTGCCGCTGCGTGCGCCGCCGCCGGGCATCGGCGAGCATGGCCGAGCACTGCTGCGCGAGCTGGGCTACGACGACGCGGCCATCGGCGCGCTGCGCGATGCCGGCGTGCTGCGGTTGCCGGGCTGAGCTGCGCTACGCCGGCGCAAGAGCTACTTCTTCGGCACCTGCTGCAGCGCTTGCTCGCGCTCCTGCTGCGCCTGCAGCGTCAGCTTGTACGAGGTGTAGTACTTGAAGATGTTGCGCACGTAGGTCGTGGTCTCCATGCCGATCTTCTCGGCGGTGACGATCTCCACGTTGTTGCACCACTTGTCCCGGTTCAGGCCGCGCTTCTCGGCCTCCTTGCGCATCTTGGCGATGTTGCCCGGGCCGGCGTTGTAGGACGCGAAGGCGAACAGCGTGCGGTTGGTCGGGTCGAACTGCGCATCCTTGAAGTAGCGCGTCATCAGCTGGTCCATGTACTTGGCGCCGCCATGGATGTTCGGCTCGGTCAGGCGGATGTCGCCCACCTTCAGTTCCGCTCCGGTGGCCGGCATGATCTGCATGACGCCGATCGCGCCGACATGGCTCTTGGCCTGCTGGTTCAGCTGAGATTCCTGGTAGCCCTGCGCCGCCAGCATCAGCGGGTCGAAGCCGTATTGCGGGCCGTACTTGTTGAACAGCACCAGCATCTCGCCGAAGCGCTTGGCATCGTTGCTGCCGCTGTTGTCCTGCAGCGCGCGGATGCGCTTGCTGTGCTGCTGCCGCAGGTAGTTGCCCACGCCCAGCTTCACCAGGTGCTTGGCATTGAAGTCCTCCAGCTCGGCCGCCAGCTGCGGGCTGCCCTTGCGCACCGCCCAGCCCACCGGGCCGCTCTCGCGCACCACCGCGCCTTCGTTCAGCTTGAGCTTCGGCAGGGCCTGCGACCAGATGCGCGCCTTCCATTCGTCGACCACGATGTACTGCAGCAGGCCGACGTTGAGCATCTCCATCATGTCTTCGTCTTCCAGCTCGTCGGGCACCGCCACCAGCGTGGCCGGAGGCTTGCCGGCGGCCTTGAGCTTCTGGTTCAGCGCCACCAGGCTCTCGTGGTAGCTGGAGCTGGGCCGCACGTGCACCGTCTGGCCGGACAGCGCGTCGGCCGTGGCCAGCGCCGCCGACTTCGGGCCGCTGAGCACGATCTCGCGGTTGGGCTTGGAATCCGCCGGCACGACGAAGTCCACCCGCTTGCGGCGCTCGTCGGTGACCGTCAGGTTGCCGGCGGCGATGTCGCCCCGGCCGTCGGCCACGTCCTGCAGCAGCTCGTCGCGGGTGGTCGGCACCAGGTACAGCGTCAGCGGTCGCTTGCCCAGCTGGGCCGCGTACTTCTTGTTCAGGAACTGCTCCAGCGCCCGCGCGCCTTCGGCGGTGATGCCGCGCTCGCGGCCCTTGTCGTTGTAGAACAGCGTGCGGCTGTAGGGCACCAGCACGCGGATGTGGCGGCGTTCGAGCATGCCGTCGAAATCGCCCTTCCAGACCCGCGCCTCGGTGGGCAGCGCGCGCAGCGGGGCGCTGGCCGGCGGCGCCGGCTGGGCGCGTGCGAACGCCGCGATGAACAGCCCCAACAGGGCCCAGGACAAGCGAGCAGTCGTGATCCGCATGGTTCTTCGCCTGCAGTGGCGGTGGCCGATCATGCGTCGCGCCGGGGCTGCCGTGAAGACCGGACAATCCCCTCCTCATGAGCGACACGACCGAGTTCGACTACATCGTCGTCGGCGCCGGCACCGCCGGCTGCCTGCTGGCCAACCGGCTGAGCGCCGACCCGACGAAGCGCGTGTTGCTGGTCGAGGCCGGCGGCAGCGACCGCTACCCGTGGATCCACATCCCGGTGGGCTACCTGTACTGCATCGGCAATCCGCGCACCGACTGGTGTTACCAGACCGAGCCCGACCCCGGCCTGAACGGCCGCAGGCTGCGCTATCCGCGCGGCAAGACGCTGGGCGGCTGCAGCAGCATCAACGGCATGATCTACATGCGCGGCCAGCAACGCGACTACGATGCCTGGGCGCAGATCACCGGCGACGAAGGCTGGCGCTGGGATGCCGTGCTGCCCTACTTCAAGCGCCACGAGGACCACTACAAGGGCACCAGCGAATGGCATGGCGCCGGCGGCGAATGGCGCATCGAGAAGCAGCGCCTGCGCTGGGACCTGCTCGACGCCTGGTCGCTGGCGGCCCAGCAGGCCGGGCTGCCAGCCAGCGCGGACTTCAACCGCGGCGACAACGAAGGCGTGGGCTACTTCGAGGTCAACCAGAAGAGCGGCTGGCGCTGGAACACCGCCAAGGCCTTCCTGCGGCCGGTGTGCATGCAGCGTCCCAACTTCACGCTGTGGACCCAGGCGCTGGCCACGCGCCTCGCGCTGCAGCGCGACGGCGACGGCACGCTGCGCTGCCACGGCATCGAGCTGCTCAAGGATGGCCAGCGCGTGCGCGCCACGGCCCGCCGCGAGCTGATCCTGAGCGCCGGTGCGATCGGCTCGGTGCAGATCCTGCAGCTGTCGGGCATCGGCCCGGGCGCACGGCTGGCCGCGGCCGGCGTGACGCCGCAGCACGAGCTGCCGGGCGTCGGCGAGAACCTCCAGGACCATCTGCAGATCCGCGCCGTCTACAAGGTGCGCGACACGCGCACGCTGAACCGCATCGCGTCCAGCCCGTGGGGCCGGATCGGCATCGGGCTGCAGTACCTGCTGTCGCGCAGCGGGCCGATGAGCATGTCGCCGTCGCAGCTCGGCGCCTTCACGCGCAGCAGCCCCGAGCGGGCCCACGCCAACATCCAGTACCACGTTCAGCCGCTGAGCCTGGACGCCTTCGGCGAGCCGCTGCACCGCTTCGACGCCTTCACCGCCAGCGTCTGCAACCTCAACCCCACCAGCCGCGGCTCGGTGCACATCCGCAGTCCGCGGCCCGAGGACGCGCCGCGCATCGCGCCCAACTACCTGAGCACGGCCGAAGACCGCCAGGTGGCCGCGGAGTCGCTGCGCGTGACGCGACGCATCTGCGCGCAGCCGGCGCTGGCGCGCTTCCGGCCCGAGGAGTGGAAACCCGGCCCGCAGTACCAGAGCGACGAGCAACTGGCGCGGCTGGCCGGCGACATCGCCAGCACCATCTTCCATCCGGTGAGCACCACGCGCATCGGCCGCGACGCCGACCCGATGGCCGTGCTCGACACCCGCTGCCGCGTGCGCGGCCTGCGCGGCCTGCGCGTGGTGGACGCCGGCGCGATGCCGCAGATCACCAGCGGCAACACCAATTCGCCGACGCTGATGCTGGCCGAGCGCGCGGCCGAGTGGATTGCCGCCGACGCCCGCGCCGCGGCCTGAGGGTGGCGCTCGGGGGCTCAGGCCACTTCGTCTTCCTCGTCGCGTGCGACGCGGCCCATGGCGGAAAGCGCGGCTTCGAGCAGGGCCATGCCCGGCGCGATGGCCATCTGCGCCTCTTCGCACAACAGCGCGATGTCCTGCGACGACACCTTCTTCGGGTGCTGCGGCGAACTCTTGACGACGATTTCCCTGCCCAGCCGTGGCAGCAGCGCGACGGTGCGACCGTCGCGGGTCTGCTGCAGTTCGATGCGTGGCCGGCCGAGCTGGTTGAAAGCCTCGATGGCGGCGACGAGGTTCATGCACCCTCCTTGGTCAGACCCCGCATTGTCCCGCAACGCCAGGCGGGCGGACGCCCGCAGGGCGGGTGGCATACTCGTCCGCCATGACCGCGTGCTCCCCGAAGCCGATGGATGCCGCCGTGCCGAGCCCGCCGCTGCGGCCGCGCCCGAGCCTGCGCAAGGCCACCGGGGCGCCGCCGTGAAACCGCCCGCGCTGCCGGCGGCCGTCGACGGCGAGCGCTTCGAATTCGACAGCCAGGCCGGCCGGCTCAGCGCCTATGTCGCCGGCCGGGGCGCCCCGATGCTGCTGGTGCACAGCGTCAACGCCGCAGGCTCGGTGGCCGAGGTGCGGCCGTTGTTCGAACGCTATGCGGCCACGCGCACGGTGTTCGCGCTCGACCTGCCGGGCTTCGGCTTCTCCGAGCGCAGCGACCGCGACTACACGCCGCGGCTGATGACCGACGCGGTGCTGGCCATGACCGAGCCGATGCGCCGGCGCTGCGGCGAGCGGCCGGTCGACCTGCTGGGCCTGTCGCTGGGCAGCGAGTTCGTGGCAAGGGCTGCGGTCGAGACGCCGTCGGTCTGGCGCAGCCTGGCGCTGGTCAGCCCCACCGGCTTCAACGGCCGGCGCGCGCGCCGCGACCCGCCCGGCAGCACCGCCGCCATGCCTTGGCTGCACCGCGCGCTGTGCGGCCCCGGCTGGGGCGCGGCGCTGTTCCGCGGGCTGACGCGGCCGGGCGTCGTCCGCTACTTCCTCGAACGCACCTGGGGCAGCAAGGCCATCGACGAGGCGCTGTGGCGCTACGACATCCTCACCACCCGTCAGCCGGGCGCCGAGCATGCGCCGCTGCACTTCCTGTCGGGCAGCCTGTTCAGCACCGACATCCACACCATCTACGAGCGGCTGACGCAGCCGGTGTGGATGAGCCACGGCGTGCGCGGCGATTTCGTCGATTACCGCGTCAAGGCGCTGGTCGAAGGCCGGCCGAACTGGCGCTTCGACGTGTTCGACACCGGCGCGCTGCCGCACTTCGAGCTGCTGCAGGCCTTCGAAGCGGCCTACGACGACTTCCTGGCCGCAGCCTGAGCGGGGACGCTCAAACGGCCGCGGCCTGCTTCTCCAGCTCGGTCTTCAGGCCCGGCGGCAGCTGCAGCCGGCGCGCCAGCTCGTCGAGGTAGGCGCGTTCCATGAAGCTGGTGTCGTCGGCCACCAGCAGGCTGGCGAGGTACATCTCGGCCGCCATCTCCTGCGAGGTGGCGGCGGCGGCCACGTCGGCCGGGTCCAGTGGCCGGCGCAGCTCGTCTTCCAGCCAGTGCCGCCACGACGCGTCGCCGCCCAGGCGGCCGATCTCGGCCTCGACCAGCTGGCGCTCGCGCTCGTCCAGGTGGCCGTCGGCGCGGGCTGCGGCCACCATCGCCTTCAGCATGCCGCGGCTGTGCAGCTCGACCTCGGGCGCGGGCAGCAGGTCCACGGTGCGCGGCGCGGGCACCGGTACCGGCGCACCCGGGCCGGCGGCCTGGCCCTGCGCCTGCTGCTGCGCCTGCCAGGCGCCATAGGCCTTGTAGGCCAGCACGCCCAGCGCGGCCACGCTGCCGATCTTCAGCGCCTTGCCGCCGAAGCGGCGGCCGCGCTTGCTGCCCAGCAGCAGGCCCAGCGCGCCCCCGGCGGCGGCGCCGGCGCCGAACTTGCCCCAGCCGGCGTCGCCGCCGCCCTGCGGGCGCGGCGCGCCTGGCGTCGGCGCCTTGCCCTCGATCATCGACAGCCCCTGCTTCAGCAGTTGCTCCAGCATGCCTTGCGCATTCATCGTTCCAATCCCCTTGTCGCGTTCGTCCCGCCCCCGAGATGGACCCACGGCAATGCGCCGGGTTCCGTGCAGGCTACAGTCCGCCGCTCGCGCACGACCGACCCATGTCCGCCTTCCCGCAACGCATCGTCTGCCTGACCGAGGAGCCCACCGAGGTGCTGTACGCGTTGGGCGAGGAGGCGCGCATCGTCGGCATCTCCGGCTTCACCGTGCGGCCGCCGCGCGCCCGGCAGGAGAAGCCGCGCGTCTCGGCCTTCACCAGCGCCAAGCTGGAGCGCATCCTGGCGCTGCAGCCCGACCTGGCGGTCGGCTTCTCCGACATGCAGGCCGACATCGCGCAGGCGCTGATCAAGGCCGGCGTCGAGGTGTGGATCAGCAACCACCGCTCGGTGGAGGGCATCCTCGGCTACGTGCAGCGGCTGGGCGCGCTGGTCGGCGCCGCGGCACGCGCCGAGGCCTATGCGGCGCAGCTGCGGGCCCGCGTCGAGGCGGTGCGCGCCCAGGCCGCCGCGCTGCCGCGCCGCCCGCGGGTGTACTTCGAGGAATGGGACGAGCCGCAGATCAGCGCCATCCGCTGGGTCAGCGAGCTGCTGGCCATTGCCGGCGGCGACGACGTCTTCCCCGAGCGCGCCGCCGCCAGCCTGGGCCGCGACCGCATCGTCGCCGACCCGCTGGAGGTGGTGAGCGCCGCGCCGGAACTGATCATCGGCTCCTGGTGCGGCAAGAAGTTCCGCCCCGGGCAGGTGGCGTCGCGGCCCGGCTGGGCCGAGGTGCCCGCGGTGCGCGACGGCGAGCTGCACGAGATCAAGTCGCCGCTGATCCTGCAGCCCGGCCCGGCGGCGCTGACCGACGGCCTCGATGCGCTGCAGGCCATCGTGCAGGGCTGGGCGCTCAGATCAGCAGCGCGGCGACGAACAGCCCCAGCATGATGAAGGCGATCACCACCTTCGACACCATGCCCACCAGGATGCCCAGCCAGGTGGCCACGCCCACCTTCAGCGCCTGGCCATGGTCGCGGCGCGACAGCCATTCGCCCACCGCCGCCCCCACCAGCGGCATGAACAGCACGCCCACCAGGCCCATGAACAGGCCCGCCACCGTGCCCACCGCGGCGCCGACGATGGCCAGCCGGCTGGCCCCGGCCTTGCGGGCGCCGAGCAGCCCGGCCACGTAGTCCAGCACCCAGGCGAGCACGGCCAGCACCGCGCTGGCCGCGACCACGCCCGGGCCGACGCGGCTGAAGTCGTCGATCCAGGCGCCGAGCACGATGCCGCCCAGCACGAAGGCCGTGCC
>Ga0114939_10002868_pt1 | contig 12402 bp, 10 predicted proteins | sample AshMeaCrysSpring_FD_87196 | JGI IMG/M metagenome (GOLD analysis project Ga0114939, IMG submission 87196) | Groundwater microbial communities from Big Spring, Nevada to study Microbial Dark Matter (Phase II) - Ash Meadows Crystal Spring | ecosystem: Environmental > Aquatic > Deep subsurface >... | reverse complement strand
GTGTACATCGAACACCAGGCCCGTATCTGACACAGCGCCACGGTAGCGGCTCTGGCAGAGTCGTTCGGACGCGGCGCGATGACCAACCACTGGATCGATCTCAAGAACAGCGACGTCATTCTCATCATGGGCAGCAACGCTGCCGAGAACCACCCGATTTCCTTCAAATACGTCACCGAGGCCCAGAACCGGGGCGGCAAGCTCATTAATGTCGATCCGCGCTTCACGCGCACCTCGGCCAAGGCGGACATCTACACGGCCCTGCGCTCCGGGACCGACATCGCCTTCCTGGGGGGCATGATCAAGTACATCATCGACAACAAGCTCTACGACGAGGAGTACGTCGTCGGCTACACGGACGCCAGCATGCTGGTGGGCGAAGGCTTCGATTTCAAGGACGGGCTCTTCTCCGGCTACGATGCCCAGAAGCGGTCCTACGACAAAAGCAAGTGGGCCCTGCAGATGGACGCCAACGGCGTGCCCAAGCGCGACCTGACCCTGCAGGACAAGCGCTGCGTCTTCCAGCTCCTGAAGGCCCATTACGAGCGCTACAACCTGGGACTGGTTTCCAAGATCACCGGCACCCCCGAGAAGGACCTGGTGGAGGTCTACAAGGTTTATGCATCCACGGGCGTCAAGGGCAAGGCCGGCACCATCATGTACGCCATGGGCTGGACCCAGCACACCGTGGGCGTTCAGAACATCCGCACCATGTCCATCATCCAGAGCCTGCTCGGCAACATGGGCGTGGCGGGCGGCGGGGTCAACGCCCTGCGCGGGGAGTCCAACGTGCAGGGTTCGACCGACCAGGCGCTGCTGTTCCACATCATTCCCGGCTATCTGGCTACTCCTGCCACCAACTGGCCGAAGCTGGAGGACTACCTCAAGCGCCGGCCCAAGAGCAGCGATCCCCTGAGCGCCAACTGGTGGCAGAACGAGCCCAAGTACATGGTCAGCCTGCTCAAGGCCTATTTCGGCGACGCCGCCACCAAGGAAAATGAGTTCGGCTACCAGTGGCTGCCCAAGCTCGACGCCGGCAAAGCTTACAGCTGGCTCGATCTCTTCGACGCCATGTACAACGGCGGCATCAAAGGCTTCTTCGCCTGGGGCATGAACCCGGCCTGCAGCGGGTCGAATGCCGGCAAGAACCGCGAAGCCATGGCTAAGCTCGACTGGATGGTCAACGTCAACCTCTTCGACAACGAGACCGGCTCCTTCTGGCACGGCCCCGGCATGGACCCGGCCAAGGTCAAGACCGAGGTGTTCATGCTGCCGGCCTGCGTATCGGTGGAGAAGGAGGGCAGCGTCACCAACAGCGGCCGCTGGATGCAGTGGCGCTACGCCGGGCCGAAGCCCATGGGTCAGAGCCGTCCGGACGGGGACATCATCCTGCACCTCGGCAATAAGATCCGCGAGCTTTACAAGAAGGAAGGCGGGGCCTTCCCCGACCCGGTGCTGAATCTGAAGTGGGATTACGCAAATTCCCACGGCGAGTTCGACCCCCACGCGGTGGCCAAAACGATCAACGGCTATTTCCTCGATGACGTGAAGGTGGGGGAGACCGTCTTCAAGAAAGGCACCCTGGTGCCGAGCTTCGCGATGCTGCAGGCGGACGGCACCACCTCGTCCGGCTGCTGGATCTACTGCGGCAGCTACACCGACAAGGGCAACATGGCCGCCCGCCGCAGCCAGCAGGACGCGCCCAACAACATCGGGCTCTACCCCGAGTTCGCCTGGGCCTGGCCGGTCAACCGGCGGATCATCTACAACCGCGCCTCGGTGGATCCGCAGGGCCAGCCCCGCGACCGCAAGGACTGGGTCATCCAATGGGACGGCGGCAAGTGGGTGGGCGACGTGCCCGACGGCCCGTGGCCGCCGCTGGGTGATCTGAAGAACCCGGACGCCAAAGCGCGCTGGCCGTTCATCATGACGCGCCATGGCTTTGCCCAAATGTTTGGCCCGGGCTTGAACGACGGCCCCTTCCCGGAGCACTACGAGCCTCTGGAATGCCCGGTGGACAAGAACTACATGAACGCGCAGCGCATGAACCCGGTGGCTCCGGTCTACGGCACCAAGGCCGATGCGTTTGCCACCTGCGACCCGCGCTTTCCTTATGTCGGCACCAGCTACCGGGTGAGCGAACACTGGCAGACCGGCCTCATGACCCGGCCCCAGGCCTGGCTGCTTGAAACGCAGCCGCAGATGTTCGTCGAGCTCAGCGAGGAGCTCGCAGCCCTAAAGCAGATCAAGAACGGCCAGCGGGTCAAGGCGGTTTCGGCGCGGGGTGCGGTGGAGTGCACGGCCATCGTCACCAAGCGCTTCAAGCCCTTCAAGCTGGGCGACCTGGTCGTGCACGAGGTGGGGTTCGCCTGGCACTACGGCTGGCGCTGGCCGGCGACCGGTAAGGAGGAGAGCATCAACCTGCTCACGCCTTCGACCGGAGACCCCAACACCCGCATCCCCGAAACCAAGGCCTTCATGGTCAACATCGTGAAGATATGAACGGAAGGAGGTGATCCTTATGACCAAGGCATTTTTCATCGACACGACCACCTGCACCGGCTGCCGCGGCTGCCAGATCGCCTGCAAACAGTGGAAGAAGATGCCGGCGGAAAAGACCGTAAACCGGGGCTCGTTCCAGAACCCGGAGGATCTCTCCTTCACGACGTACAAGCTCGTGCGGATGAGCGAAGCCGAAGTCGACAAAAAGCTGCAGTGGCTCTTTTTCCCGGACCAGTGCCGGCACTGCGTGGAGCCGCCCTGCCTGGAAGCGGCCGGCGAGCCGCAGGCGATTTACATGGACAAGGCCACCGGAGCGGTGATCTACACGAAGGTGACGAAGGACCTGGAGGCGGACAAGATCATCGAGTCCTGTCCGTACAACATCCCCCGCAAGGGGCCCGACGGGAGCCTGGCCAAATGCGACATGTGCATCGACCGGGTGTCCAACGGCCTGAAGCCCGCCTGCGTGCACACCTGCCCCACCGGCGCCATGAACTTCGGGGATTACAAGGAGATGCGCGAGCTCGCCCGCTGGCGGCTGGCGGAGGTCAAGCACCGGTATCCCCAGGCGACCTTGCTCAACCCGGATAAGACCCGGGTGATCTACCTGACCGCCTTCAAACCGAATCTGTACTGGGAGTACGCGGTGGCCTGCGAACGCGAAATCGACATCACGCGGGCGGTGGCCATGCAGCGGATGCTGAGCCCGCTCAGGAGTTTCTTCTCGCAGCTGGGTTAGGCCCGCCGACCGAAGGCGCACCCAGGGGGGAGGGGATGGATCTCCTCCCCCCTGCTGTTTTCATCGGAACTCGAAAGCGACCATGAATCCGACTGCCGACTTCACCCCCGATGCGGTGCGGCAGGCCGCCGAAGGCATCATTGCGGCAAGGCCCGCCTATCGCGAACTGATCACGTTCTACGGGCGCATCTTTGCCGCCCAGGAGGAAGCGCGGCCGCGCATCCGCCTGGAAACCGTCCACCTGGCGGAAGCGCTGATCCGTATCAAACGCCGCGAGCGGCTGCCTTTAGTCATGGCCGCGGAGATGGTTTTCGATCCTCGCGTTTCCGCCGACCTCCTGCAGGCGCTTTGCCGGATTGCGGTCGAATGCGGATCGGAGCTGGCCGGGGCGGCCCGGACGCTGTCCAGCCGCCCGGACCGGGCGGGCGCCCTCTTCGAGCCCTTTATTAAAGCCCGCGATTTCGAGGTCGCCGCCGCTGCGGAAGAGATGGGGATGGAGCCGAAGGCGCTGGCGTTTTTCCTGTACCATGCCCTGCGCCCATCTCTGCGCGGCTGCGCCGTTCAGCTGGCCGGCTATCTCGAACCGGAGCCTTCCGGAGAACAGGGCTACTGCCCGGTATGCGGCAGCCCGCCGGCCGTCGGGTGGCTGCAGGGAGAGGGGCAGCGCTTTCTGTTCTGCAGTTTCTGCTGGCACCAATGGCCCCTCAACCGGGCGCTCTGCCCCTTCTGCGGCAGCCGGGACCCGCAGGGGCTGGTGTATCTCTACAGCGAGGAGGAGAAGGAATACCGCGTGGACGCCTGCGACTCATGTCGAACGTACATCAAAACGGTGGACACCCGGGTGATCGACCGCCTCACCTACCCCGCGCTGGAGCAGATCGCCAGCCTGCATCTCGACCTGAAGGCCGCCGAAGCGGGATACCACGCGGCCCTTACAGCCGCTCCGCCGGCCTGATCCGGTTCTGCTCATGGCGCGGCGGCCAGCCGGGCATGGGCTTCTTGATTGTAACGCTGGCGCAAGTACTGCTGAACCGCCTGCGGCTGCAGGCTGACCTTTTGAGCGACCATCTCCCGCACCAAGGCGTCCCTGTTCCGGGACAGAAACACGGTCCTCAGGGCCGCTTTCTCGCCGTATGCCCGCAGGTTTTTGGAGCGAGATCCTGTAAGGACCACCTTGCAGCTGCCACTTTCGATCTCGGTGTTGATGCAATTGAGATAGAAGCTCTGCTGCTGCTCCGCAGAGGGCTCCTCGCCGCGGGCCGGGATGGCCCCCAGCGCCGACGCCAGACAACCGATGATCATGACGGTGATGAGTCCGTGTTTCATGGCTTGCCTCCCTTCCTTTTTCATGGGGCCGTGGGTGCGGCGGCTTGCCGGTCTCAGGGATGGCCGAAAAGCGCTGCCGCTGGGTTGGCTGCAATTAAAGCACACGGGCGAAGGGATACAATCCAATAAAATTACCAAGAAAGTACTAGACGTCGGGATGAAACCACTAGCGAAAGGGGCCCTGGAGAAGATGAGGCGCGATGGGCCGCAGGGATCGCGCCGGTCCGGCGCTGACGTCAGTAGGCGAGACGGGGCTCAACGCAGCGAGAGCAGATGGGCCCGCAGACCGGCCTTCTGGTTGGTCAAGCCGAATTTGCGGCGCAGGTTGTTGCGGTGGACCTCGATGGCTTTGGGGGTCACGTTCAGGACGTCGGCGATTTCCTTGGTGCGCTTGCCCTGCACGATGAAGTTGGCGACATCGATTTCGGTGGAGGTGAGACGCGGGAATTCCGACGCCAGGCTGTGGGCATAAGGGGCAAAAATGGAGCTCAGGCAGTCTTCGAGCAGGAGCAGCTGGTCGACGGCGGCCCTGTCCTTGATTTTCTCCTTGGCCCGCTGCAGGTAAGGCATGGCAATCTTGTTGAGGTTGTCTCTCAGGGCTTCTTCATGGGCGGCGCGATGCTCCTCCACCTTCTTCATGAGAACATTCAGCGCGGTGTTGGCCTCCTCCAGGCTCTTGTTCTTCAGGTTCAGCTCGTTTTCCTTGGCCTCGAGCTCGGCCTGATACTGCTTGCGTTCGGTGATGTCGCGGGCGATCCCCATGAAGCCCGAAGGCTTGCCGTAGATGTCGCGCTTGAGCGTCACCGATACCTCGACGAAGCGCCGGGTGCCGTCCTTGCGGATGCACTCCCAGTCGAAGGCATGCGCCGGCACTCCGGTGAGAAAGACCTGGTTGAAGACCTTGAACACCTTGCGGTTGTTGACCTCGTCGACGATCCGGCGGTTGTTCATGCCGAGCATCTCCTCGCGGGAATAGCCGGTGATGCGCAGCAGGCCCTCGTTGAAAAAGGTGTAGTTGCCGTCGAGGTCGACCTCGTAATACCCGTCCTGGATGTTTTCAATGATGGTGCGGTAGCGCTCTTCGCTCGCCCTGATGGCCCGCTCGGCGAGCTTGCGTTCGGTGATGTCGCGGGCGATGCCCATGAAACCTTCCGGCCGGCCCTTCGCGTCGCGCTTCAGCGAGACCGATACCTCAACGAAGCGCCGGGTGCCGTCCTTGCGGATGCATTCCCAGTCGAAGGCATGCGCCGGCACTCCGGTGAGAAAGACCTGGTGGAACATCTGGAAGACTTTGCGGTTGTTGAATTCATCGACGATCCGGCGGTTGTTCATGCCGAGCATCTCATCGGGGGAGTAGCCGGTGATGCGCAGCAGGCCCTCGTTGAAAAAGGTGTAGTTGCCGTCGAGGTCGACCTCGTAATAGCCCTCCTGGATGTTATCCAGGATCATGGAGCATCTTTCCTCGCTGTACTTCAACGCCAATTCGGTCCCGGGGGTGGGCGGATGCGCCGAAGCCTTCTTCGATGGCTGGCGGGAGGTGGGCGCTGCCTTGGGCATGGGGTTCCTCACTGGAATGGGTTTCAAGTTTCCTTGCAAACCGGTGCATCTTGACAAGGAATGGGTTCTCAATAGCCTGCGTGAGAACGAACGTGAAGAACTAGAAAACCAGGAGCCAGCGGAACATGATCGGAAGTCAAATGTCATCTGCTGATTACCATGAAAAAGGTCCAAAATTCAAGAGGTCGTATGGAAGTGGGTCTCATCCGCGGGCGGCCGTCCCCCGGTCGCATGCAGCGGATAAAACAGATCAGAACGGTCGGATTTTAATCCAAAGCTTTCCTTGACAAGCTGTGTGCGCTAACATATCGTCAGCGCTCGGATTTGGCCTTGCATTTCAAATCGATGAATGGAGAGTGAGCGGGATGAAATCGTCTTCTGCCAACGCCAAGCTCAACCAGTGGATCCATGAATGCGCCAAAATGTGCCGGCCCGATAGCGTTTACTGGTGCGACGGCTCCACCGCCGAGTACGACCGGCTCATGCAGCAGATGGTCGCCGGCGGCGCGGCCATCCCCATCAAACCGCGGCCCAACAGCTTTCTCTTCCGCTCGGACCCCAGCGATGTCGCCCGGGTGGAGGACCGCACCTACATCAGCACCCCAAGTCAGGCCGAAGCCGGCCCCACCAACAACTGGATCGATCCGATCGAGCTGAAAAACAAGATGGCCGGCCTGTACGAGGGCTGCATGCGCGGCCGCACCCTGTATGTGATCCCCTTCTCCATGGGACCGGTCGGCTCGCCGCTCGCCAAGATCGGCATCGAGATCACCGACAGCCCTTACGTGGTCTGCAACATGCATATCATGACCCGGGTGGGGTCCAGGGTCCTGGAGGTCCTGGGCGCCGACGGCGAGTTCATCCCCTGCCTGCACTCGATCGGCGCCCCCCTCGAAAAGGGCCAGAAAGACGTCCCCTGGCCCTGCGCCCCGATCGAGCAGAAATACATCAGCCATTTCCCGGAGGAAAACCTGATCTGGTCCTACGGCTCGGGTTACGGCGGCAACGCGCTGCTCGGGAAGAAATGCCTCGCCCTGCGGATCGCCTCGGCCGCGGCGCGGCGCGAAGGCTGGATGGCCGAGCACATGCTGATCCTGCGGCTGACCAACCCCGAAGGCCGGCGCTTCCACATCGCGGCCGCATTCCCCTCGGCCTGCGGCAAGACCAACCTCGCCATGATCCATCCCACTCTCCCCGGCTGGACGGCCGAGTGCATCGGGGACGACATCTCCTGGATGAAGATCGGGCCCGACGGCCGGCTCTACGCCATCAACCCGGAAAGCGGCTTCTTCGGCGTGGCGCCCGGCACCTCGTACGACTCGAACCCCGCGGCCATGGATACCTTGAAGGAAAACGTCATCTTCACCAACTGCGCGCTCGCCGACAACGGCGACATCTGGTGGGAGGGCTTCGACGGCCCGCCGCCGGCGCACGCCGTCGACTGGAAGGGCAAGGACTGGACCCCGGCGAGCAAGGCGGACGCGGCCCACCCCAACGCCCGGTTCACGGCGCCGGCCCGGCAGTGCCCGGTGATCAGCCCGGACTGGGAGAAGCTGGAGGGCGTGCCGATCGACATCTTCGTTTTCGGCGGACGGCGCGCCAGCGTGGTGCCCCTGGTGCACGAGGCCTACGGATGGGACCACGGGGTTTTCCTGGGGTCCACGGCCGCATCGGAAACCACGGCCGCCAATATCGGCGCGGTGGGCAACCTGCGGCGCGACCCCTTCGCCATGAAGCCCTTCTGCGGGTACAACATGGGCGACTACTTCCAGCACTGGTTCGGCATGGGCGACAAGCTGGGCGCCAAGGCCCCGCGCATCTTCTACGTGAACTGGTTCCGCAAGAGCCCCGGGGGCAAATGGCTGTGGCCGGGCTACAGCGAGAACGGCCGCGCGCTGAAGTGGATGTGCGACCGGGTGAGCGGCAAGGCCGAAGGCCGCAAGACGCCGATCGGCATCCTGCCGAAGGACGGCGAGCTCGATCTCACCGGGCTCTCGATCCCCGCTCAGGACCTGGCCGAACTGATGAAGGTGGACGCGGCCGCCTGGAAGGCCGAGGTTCCGGACATCGAGAAGCACTTCAAGCAGTTCGGCGACCGGCTGCCGGCCCGCCTGGCCGCTCAGTTCCAGGCACTGAGAGAGCGCCTGGGATAGGACGCAGATCCACCAGCGATCATGACCGGGGGCGTGCGGCACCGCCAATCGCCCCCTGTCATTTTTAAAGTCCTTCCCGGAATGGGGCCCGATGGCAGTCAAGCATCCGAGCGATCGAGGAAGTTTTGTCTTGGGGGAGGGTTTTCGGCCTCGATGATCGCGGTTGGGAAGCCGCTCCCACAGGGGCAACCCAAATCCGCGAATTTCAACCTCGGCCCCCGGGCGCTTGCGGCTGAATGCAGGACTCGCCCTCGCAGGGGATGACTTCGACCGTCATATGTTCGATTTCGGGGTATCCGTTCAGGAGCTGCTTGTAGTGATCCGGCGGACGGGGGCGGTGGGTCGCGACGGAGATGATGACCGACAGGCTGCGGGGGCCGACTCTCCAGACGTGGATGTCCGCGACGCGGTTGTCGGCGTCGGCCTCGATGCGGGTTACCATGTCGGCGACCGTGCGGGGGTCGACGTCCCGGTCGAGCAGGATGCGGCCGGTGTCGATCAGCAGTCGATACGCCCACCGAGTGATGATGACCGCGCCGACGATCCCCATGCAGGGATCCATCCACACCCAGCCGAACGCCTTGCCCGTCGACAGCGCCAGGATGGCCAGAAGCGAGGTAAGGGCGTCGGCCAGCACATGCAGGTAGGCCGCTCTCAGGTTGTGGTCCTGGTGCCGACCCTCGCCGTGCTCGCCGTCGTGCTCATGCGAGTGACGGCCCTGGAGCATGAAGGCGCTCACCACGTTGACGACCAGCCCCACCACGGCCACCCCGATGGCCTCGTCGAAGCGGATGGGGCTGGGGGCCATCAGCCGTTGCGCCGATTCGACCGCCATCACGGCGGCCACCACGGCGAGTACGACGGCGCTGGCGAATCCTCCCAACTCCCCGACCTTGCCGGTGCCGAATGTGAAGCGGGGGTTGTCGGCATGCCGCCGCGCGAAGTAATATGCCAGGGCCGTGATGCCCAAGGCGATGGCGTGCGTGCCCATGTGCCAGCCGTCCGCCAGCAGGGCCATCGAGCCGAATACGGTGCCGGCGGCGACCTCAATCACCATCATGGCCAGGGTGAGCACGATCACCCAGCGGGTGGACCGTTCGCCCTGGGCGCGATCGACTTCAAAACGGTGGCTGTGCCGCCGGCGTTGCGGGTCATTGCGATGCATGGCAATGAAACACGGAAAGAAATCCCCCTTCGCCCCCTTTGCCAAAGGGGAATCGGGGGGATTTTGAAATCGATTTCATTTTCAGCGTATCCTAACCGGGGAAACGTCCCAAGTAAAGCCATAAGGAGCCGCAAGTATGGATGCCATTGAAATCGCTGCCAAGCTGATGGAGCTTTCCGCGGTGACGGCCCCCAAAAGCAAGGGCGTGAGCTTTGTGCAGACCTGCCTCCTGACCGGAGACGCGATTCAAAAACTGGCGGATGCAATGGTGCGATTCGGCGAGCGGACCGGCAAGAAAGACTTCGACCGCGACGCCAAGGGAGTGGCGCGCTCCGGCGCGGTGTTGCTCATCGGCCTGAAAGACTCCAAGCCGGTCGGGCTTGACTGCGGGGCCTGCGGATATTCGGACTGCAAGAGCTTCGAGCGGCAGCCGAAGCTGAATCGAGAATTTCAAGGCCCCGTCTGCGCCTTCCGCCTGCTCGACCTGGGCATCGCCCTGGGCTCGGCCGTCAAGACCGCCAGTATGCTGAACGTGGACAACCGCATCATGTACCGCATCGGCACGGTGGCCCGGGAAACGAAGGTGGCAGACTGGGATTTCGTGATGGGGATCCCGCTGGCGGCGACGGGCAAGAATATCTTTTTCGATCGATAGAAACGGGGCGCCGCATCTATCTTGCAAAAGATGCTGCCGCCAGCGCCGTATGCACATGCCGGATCATGGTGACGGCGTCGAAGACCGGCAGCCCCAGAGCCGTTCGGACGGCTCTCGCGTAGGGCGGCAGGTTGGCGCATTCGAAGACGATGGCGGCGATGCGCGGGTCCGCCGCAAGCATGCGTTCGGCCCGTTCCACCACCTCCGCTTCGACGCCCGGCACATCGATCCGTCCGCTTCCCTCCAATATCGCTTCCCGGAACCGGGGCCAGTTCTCGAGCCCGGCCACCGTAATCCGGCCCATGTCTCCGCCGGCTTTGCGCAGGTGCCCCGGTGTCAGGTTCGAGGCGTCGGCCGTAATGATCCCGATCCGGTCCTGAGGGCGAAGGGTCGCCTGGATGAAGGGCAGCTGCAGCAGGCTTGACGTGAGCACGGGCACCGGAAACTCCCGCGCGAGCTCTTCCTGAAAAAGGATCATGAACCCGCAGCTCGTCGTCAGTGCCCGCACCCCCTGGCGCACCAGCTCCCACCCGGCCTCGATGAATGGAGACAGCAGCGACGGATCGCGGTCGGCGATCAGGCGCTTGAGGGTGGCGCCGGTCACCGTGCGGCAGATCACCGGGAAAGGAAACGTTCCCGGGTTGCCGATGTCTCCCGGAATGCGTTCGATGAGGGCGTCCATCACCAGGATGCCGATCGGGGCGGAACCTGACATAATGTTCATGCCGCCTGTTTATCATCAGCCCTGTCAACAAACAATGCGGTTTTCCAGGGGGGCGGACTCGCAGGAAACAATTGATAAAATCCCCCTGACCCCCTTTGTCAAAGGGGGAAGGATAATGAGTGGCAGAGCGATTCCCCTGGCGAGAGAAGGTCACGGCGCGCATACTCTGACTTTTGCGAAGCACAGCAGGAATCGCTTGACAGCTTTTGTTTGACGCTGGTACATGCTCTCCGTTTGATCTGAAAATCGGCCGATAGGTCGATTTTAAACCACTTCGGGAGGTGTCGCATGAAAAGAAGCTTCGGGGTTTTCGCAGCGGGTTGCTTTTTGATGGCCGTGGCCGCCCTGCCGCTGCAGGCGCAGCAGGTCACCCTCACATGGACCGCCGGCGGGGCCGGCGGGGGCTGGTACAGCATCGCCGGCGGCATCGCCACCATCATCAAGGAAGCCGACGCGGACATCGTGATCAAGGTCATTCCCGGCGGCGGGCTCCAGAACCCGGCGGTGGTCGCCAGCAAGGGGGCCGAGATCGGCTGGGGGCTGCCTTTCCTGAATGCGGCGGCCTACAAAGGCATGGCGCCGTTTGAAAAGCCTTTGGAGGAGCTCCGGGCGCTGGCCGGCGGCATGAGCATGAACTACTTCCATTTTTATGTGGACGCGGAATCCCCGCTCAACAGCATGGACGAGATCTTCGGCCAGAAGAAGAAGGTGCGCCTGGCCATCTCCCAGGCCGGCAGCTCGGACACCTGGGTGCTGGAGCGTGTGCTCGATTCCTACAAGACCAGCATCCCCGACCTCGAGAAGGCGGGCTTTGCCTTCCTGCGCGGCAACTACGCCTTCCAGGCGAACCAGTTCAAGGACCAGAATGCCGACGGGGTCTTCACCTTCCTCGCCATCCCCGGCGCCGCGGTGACCGAGGCGTCCGTGGGCCGCAAGCTGAAACTGATCGACTTCTCGGAGAGCTCCCTCAAGCACCTGGAGCAGTTCGGGATCACCAAGGGCAAGATCCCGGCTGGAACCTATGAGAAGGCGGCCAACACGAAAGACGTCGTCACCGCGGTGGCGGGAAGCGTCATCACCGTCCACAAGGAAATGAGCGACGAGCTGGCCTATCGTCTGACCAAGGCCTTCAACGACAACTATGAGAAGGCCCGCAAGGTCCATTCCAGCATGGAAACTTACGAAATCAAGGACGGCCCGACCGGCTGCGGCCTGCCGCTGCACCCGGGAGCCATCAAGTACTACAAGGAAAAAGGCGTATTGAAATAGAAGGCCTCCGATGTTTCGTGCCGCATGATCCCGTGGCGATAAACGACTGGAGCTGATCGAGACGATGCGGGAACTGACGCTTCCCTGGAAGGCGCCGATTCTGGCGGTCGCGGTGATCGCCGGCGTTTTCCACTATTACTGCGCGGGGTTCGGCTCGCCCGAGCCCCGCACCTTTCGCGGCTTGCACCTGTCCATGCTCCTGCCGTTTGTCTACCTGCTTTACCCGGCGGGGAAGAAGTCCCCCCGCCACCGGCCGAGCGTGATCGACCTGTTGGCGGCGGCCTTATGCCTGACGGCATCGCTCTACACCGT
>Ga0114939_10002867_pt1 | contig 12403 bp, 13 predicted proteins | sample AshMeaCrysSpring_FD_87196 | JGI IMG/M metagenome (GOLD analysis project Ga0114939, IMG submission 87196) | Groundwater microbial communities from Big Spring, Nevada to study Microbial Dark Matter (Phase II) - Ash Meadows Crystal Spring | ecosystem: Environmental > Aquatic > Deep subsurface >... | reverse complement strand
CTTTACCAGGGCGCGACCAGCTTTCCGCTGATCGCGATCCCGCTGTTCATCCTCGCCGCCGCGATCATGAACACCTCGGGGATCTCGCACCGGCTGATCGACTTCTGCCAGGCGCTGGTCGGCTGGGTCAGGGGTGCGCTGGCGCAGGTGAACGTGCTCAGCCACATGTTCTTCGCGGAAATTTCGGGTTCGGCGGTCGCCGGCGTGGCGGCCACCGCGTCGATCATCATGCCCGCCATGAAGAAGCGCGGCTACCCGGGGCCCTTCACGGCCGCGGTGACGTCCTCCACCGCGACGCTGGCCATCATCATCCCGCCGTCGATCCCGATGATCCTGTACGCGGTCATGGCGGGCACGTCGGTGGTGCAGATGTTCGTCGCGGGCATCGTGCCGGGCCTCCTCGCCTGCGGAGGTTTCATGGGCCTGTGCTACTGGTACGCGGTCAGGCACCACTGGCCGGTGGAGCAGATCTTCCAGTGGGGCGCCCTCTGGCGCGCCTTCAGGCACGCCTTCTGGGCGCTGACGCTGCCGGTCATCATCCTCGGCGGCATCTTCGGCGGCGTGGTCACGGCCACCGAGGGCGCCGCGCTGGCGGTCGTCGCGGCCCTGTTCGTCGGCGGCGTGGTCTATCGCGAACTGGACTGGGCGCGGCTGCGCGAAGCGGTCGTCGACGGCGCCGTGCAGACCGGGACCGTGATGCTGCTGGTCGCCGCCTCCGCCCTGCTCGGCCTGTATCTCACCGAGGTCCAGCTGCCGCAGCGGATCGCCGCGACCATGCTCTCCATCACGAACGAGAAGTGGGCCATCCTGGCGACCCTCAACGTCTTCTTCTTCATCATCGGCATGTTCCTGCACTCGGCGGCCGCCATCGTGCTGGTAGTGCCGATCGTGATGCCGGTGGTCACCGCCGCCGGGATCGATCCGATCCATTTTGGCGTGATCGTGACGCTGAACCTCGCCATCGGGCAGCAGACGCCGCCCGTGGCCAGCGTGCTGCTGCTCACCTGCTCGATCGCCAAGGAGACCGTGTGGGACGTGACCAAGGCGAACATCCCGTTCATCGGCGTGCTGGTGGCGGTGCTGCTGCTGATCACCTACGTGCCCATGGTCACGCTGGGCCTGGTCGACTTCTTCTACCGCTAGCCGATGGGCGAAACCATCCTCGTCGAGCGCGACGGACCGATCGCCACCGTCGTCCTGAATCGGCCCGACAGACTCAACGCGCTGACGAGGCCCATGTGGCAGGCGCTGGGCGAATCGGTGCGGGCGCTGTCGGCCGATGACCGCCTGCGCTGCATCGTGCTGCGCGGCGCCGGCGAGAAGGCCTTTTCGCCGGGCAACGACATCGCCGAGTTCGCCACCGAGCGTGCGAACAAGGCGCAGGCGATCGAGTACGGCGCGGTCATGCATGCCACCGCCCGGGCGCTGGAGGAATGCCGCCATCCGGTCGTGGCGCAGATCCACGGCGTCTGCGTCGGCGGCGGGCTGGAGATCGCCGCGCTGGCCGACCTGCGCATCTGCGGGCAGTCGAGCCGCTTCGGCGCGCCGATCAAGAACCTCGGCCTGGTGATGGCCTACGCCGAGATGGCGCCGCTGGTGCGGCTGGCAGGCGCGAGCGTCGCGCTGGAGATCCTGCTCGAAGGGCGGATCTTCGATGCCGCCGAGGCGAAGGACAAGGGTCTGGTGACGCGCGTCGTGCCCGACGATCGGGTGGCCGCCGAGGCGCGCGCCGCCGCCGAGCGCATCGCCGACGGCGCGCCGCTGGCGGCGCGCTGGCACAAGAAGTTCGCCCGCCGGCTGGCCGATCCGCGCGCCCTCACCGCCGCCGAACTCGACGAGTGCTTCGACTGCTTCGACACCGAGGACTTCCGCCTCGGCTACCAGGCCTTCCTGGCCAGGCGCAAGCCGGAGTTCGTCGGTCGATGAGCGCGGGCAGGCGCGGCCCGCTGGCCGGCATGCGCGTGCTGGAACTCACGCAGATCATGTCCGGGCCTACCGCCGGCATGATGCTGGCCGACCTCGGCGCCGACGTGATCAAGGTCGAAAAGCTGCCGGGCGGCGACGATTCGCGCGGCTACACCGAACCGCGCGTCAACGGCGTCTCGGCGCCGTTCCTGATGATGAACCGCAACAAGCGCGGCCTGGCGCTCGACCTGAAGCCCGCCGCCGGGCGCGAGGTGCTGCTGCGGATGGCGGCGCAGGCCGACGTGCTGCTGGAGAACTTCCGCACCGGCACGATGGAAAAACTCGGCCTGGGCAGTGAAGAGCTGCGCGCGGCCAACCCCGGACTCATCTACTGCGCCGTCAGCGGCTACGGCCACAGCGGGCCGTTTGCGGACAAGGGCGGGTTCGACCTGATCGCGCAGGGCTTCGGCGGGCTGATGGCGATCACAGGCGAGCCGGGGCGGCCGCCGGCGAAGGTCGGCCCGCCGGTGTCGGACATCAACGGCGGCATCCTCGCCGCGCTCGGCATCGTCGCTGCCTGGGCGCACAGGCTGCGCACCGGCGAGGGGCAGGTGGTCGACACCTCGCTGATGGAGGCCGCCGTGCAGCAGACCTACTGGCACGCGTCGGTGTACTTCGCCACCGGCCAGTCGCCGGGGCCGACCGGCTCGGCGCATATCCTGACCGCGCCGTACCAGGCGTTTCACGCCGCCGACGGCTGGATCAACATCGGCGGCGCCAACCAGGCCAACTGGGAACGGATCGCCGAGGTGCTCGGGCACCCGCAGTGGCGCACCGACCCGCGCTTTGCCACCAACAGCGCGCGCAGGCAGAACCTGCCCGCGCTCGTCGAGCAGATGAACGCGGTGCTCGGCACGCGCACGCGCGCCGAATGGCTGGCCGCGTTCGACGCCGCCGGCGTGCCGGCCGGCCCGGTGCATTCGATCGGCGAGGCGCTCGAGCATCCGCAGACACGGGCGCGCGAGATGGTGGTCGAGACGGTTCATCCGCAGGCCGGCGCGGTGAAGAGCCTCGGCTGCCCGATCCGTTTCTCGGCCACGCCGGCGAGCGTCAGCCGGCCGGCGCCGCTGCTCGGCGAGCACACGCGCGAGGTGCTGCGCGAGTACGGCTTCGACAGTGCCGAGATCGACGCGCTGGCCGCCGCCGGCGTCGTGCGCGAGGCTGCGGTGGCCGCGGGCCGCTGACGTCGACCGTCGCTGCGCCGGACGCGACAGGCGGGTCGATACAATCCGCGCTTTGACGCGGACCTGCCGGCCTTCACGATGAACGTCAAGACGCGCGCCACGCCCCTGGTTGGCGTGGTGATGGGTTCGAACTCCGACTGGGACATCATGCAGCACGCCTGCGAGGTGCTGAAGGAGTTCGGCGTGCCGTTCGAGGCGAAGGTGGTCTCCGCGCACCGCACGCCCGACGAGATGTTTGCCTACGCCGAGGAGGCACGCAGCCGCGGCCTGCGCGTGATCGTCGCCGGCGCCGGCGGCGCGGCGCACCTTCCGGGCATGCTGGCGTCGAAGACCGTGATCCCGGTGCTCGGCGTGCCGGTGCCGTCGCGCTACCTGCGCGGCGAAGACAGCCTGCTGTCGATCGTGCAGATGCCCAAGGGCGTGCCGGTGGCCACTTTCGCCATCGGCGAGGCGGGCGCGGCCAACGCCGGCCTGTTCGCCGTGGCCATGCTGGCGGCATCCGATGCCGACCTGGCGCAGAAGCTCGCCCAGTTCCGCGCCACGCAGACCGAGCGCGCACGCAACATGACGCTGCCGCTCTGACCCGGACCGCCGACCGGCCGCTGATCCGCTCCGCGCCCCCGAGGTGAACCGTCGGCCCTGACCCAATGCAACGTCTCGCCCGGACCCGCTTCGAGCAAACCTTCAGCACTGCCGAGCAGAACGCCGATCACCGATGGCTGCCGCGATGACCGACGACGTCCCATCCCCTTCGTTCACCACTATTCAGCCCGGCAACTGGCTCGGCCTGCTCGGCGGCGGCCAGCTCGGGCGGATGTTCGCGATGGCGGCGGCGAGCCTCGGCTATCGCGTCTGCGTGCTCGACCCCGATCCGGCGAGTCCGGCCGCCGCGGTGTGCGAGCATCACCTGCAGGCGCCGTACGACGACGAACAGGCGCTGGCCGAGCTCGGGCAGCGCTGCAGCGCGGTGACGGTCGAGTTCGAGAACGTGCCGGCCAGTGCGCTGCGCAGGCTCGCCGAGCGGGTCTTCGTGCGGCCAGCCGCCGACGCGGTGGCGGTGGCGCAGGACCGCGTCTTCGAGAAGCGCTTCATGGTGGCGCAGGGCATCGACGTCGGGCCGCACCGGCTGGTCGACCGCATCGACGACCTGCTGCGCGCCCACGATGGGCTGTTCCCGGCCATCCTGAAGACGGCGCGACTCGGCTACGACGGCAAGGGCCAGGCCGCGGTGGCCACGCGCGAAGAAGCCGTCGACGCATGGTCGAAGCTCGGCCGCGTGGCCTGCGTGCTGGAGCGGCGGCTCGCCCTGCTGCACGAAGTCTCGTGCATCGTCTGCCGCGGCGCCGACGGCGCGATGACGACTTACCCGGTGATCGAGAACCAGCACCGCAACGGCATCCTCGCCGTGTCGATCGCCCCGGCGCGCGTCTCGCCGCAGGTGGCCGCGCACGCGGCGCAGCTTGCGCGCCGGATCGCCGCCGCGCTCGACTACGTCGGCGTGCTGTGCGTGGAAATGTTCCTCGTCGACGAGGAAAGGCTGCTGGTCAACGAGATCGCGCCGCGGCCGCACAATTCCGGCCACTTCACGATCGACGCCTGCGCCGCCAGCCAGTTCGAGCAGCAGGTGCGCACGCTCGCCGGCATGCCGCTGGCCTCGCCGGCGCAGATGGTGCCGGCGGTGATGCTCAACCTGCTCGGCGACCTGTGGTTCCGCCGCGGCGAGCGCCGCGAGCCGCCGTGGCGGCGGGCGCTGGAAGTCAGCGGCGCCAAGCTGCACCTGTACGGCAAGCTCGAGCCGCGCCTGGGCCGCAAGATGGGGCATGTCACCTGCCTCGGAGCCTCGGTGGCCGACGCCCTCGAGCGCGCCGTGGCGGTCGCTGCCGAACTCGGTATCGAACCGCCGCAGTGAGCGGCATCGTCGACGTCGATGCGACGGCGATCGCGCATGCCGCGGCGCTGCTCGAAGCCGGCGCGCTGGTGGCCTTTCCCACCGAGACGGTCTACGGGCTCGGCGCCGATGCCGACAGCGTCGAGGCCGTGCGCGCGATCTTCGTCGCCAAGGGACGGCCGGCCGATCACCCGGTGATCGTGCACGTGCATGACGCGCAGGCGATCGCGGTCTGGGCCGCGGATGCGCCTGCCGCGGCCTGGCGACTGGCGCGCGCCTACTGGCCCGGGCCGCTGACGCTGGTGCTGCCGCGCTCGACGCGCGCGCACGATGCGCTGACCGGCGGACAGGCGAGCGTCGGCCTGCGCTGCCCGGCGCACCCGTGGGCGCGGGCGCTGCTGCAGGCCTTCGTCGCGCGGCGCGGCGACCGCGCGGCCGCCTTGGCGGCGCCGAGCGCCAACAGCTTCGGCCGCATCAGCCCGACCACGGCCGCGCACGTGCGGGCCGATCTCGGCGAGAAGCCCGCCGGACGCGTCGACCTGATCCTCGACGGCGGCGCCTGTCCGGTCGGCATCGAGTCGACGATCGTCGATCTCACCGGGGCCGAGCCGCGGCTGCTGCGCCAGGGCGCGGTCACGCGCTCGCAGCTCGAAGCGACGCTCGGCTGCGCGGTGCCGGATGCCGCCGCCGGCGCGCCGCGCGCTTCGGGCGGCCTGAAGCACCATTACGCACCGCGCGTGCCGCTCGAAGTGATCGCCGCCGGGCGCCTGCCGGCGCGCATCGAGGCGCTGCGCGGCGCGCGGCTGGCGGTGCTGGCGTCGGCGGGGACAGTGTCGCCGGACGCCACACACGTCGTGCTGGCGCTGGCGGCGCCCGGCGACGCCGTCGGCTACGCCCGCGGCCTGTACGCGCTGCTGCACCGGGCGGACGCGTCCGGCGCCGAACGGATCCTCGTCGCCGCGCCGCCGGCGGGCGAGGCGTGGGACGCCGTGCACGACCGGCTGCGCCGCGCGGCCGCCGCCGCAGAAACGCTCGACGAAGGCACCTGAGCCGCCGGCGAGGTGACGCTGCATGCGCGCGCCGGGCGTGCGCATGTGCAGCCGGCCGTGGCGCGGCGCGGACGGCGGCGCTCAGGGCCGGATCGGCGCTGTCGTTGCGGCATACTGTCCGCATGACCTGGCTGGATCGCATACCGCTGGCGATCGTCGTTCCGCTGGCGCTGCTGCTGGGCCTGGCGCCGTTCGTGCCCGAGCCGCACCTGTGGGAGAAGCTGAAGATGCTGGCGGCCGGGCGGCTGTCACGGCCGATCGACATCTTCGACCTCGTCTACCACGCCGCGCCGTGGCTGCTGCTGGCGCTGAAGCTCGGGCGCATGGCGCAGCGGCGCACCTGAGCCGTCGCAAAGGAGGCCTTCCGTGGACCTGAACTTCACCGCCGACGAACTGGCCTTCGCCGCCGAGGTGCGGGCCTTCGTGCGGCAGGCGCTGCCGGCCGAGATCCGCGACGCAGTGCTGGCCGGCGAGCACACGCCGGCGCAGTACATCTCGCGCTGGCAGAAGATCCTGCACGGCAGGGGCTGGGGCGCGCCGACCTGGCCGCGCGAATGGGGCGGCCCGGGCTGGGATCCCGTGCGCCAGCACCTGTTCGACGAGGAGTGCATGCTCGCCGGCGCGCCGCGGCAGCTGCCCTTCGGGCTGCGCATGGTCGGGCCGGTGCTGATGAAGTTCGGCACGCCGGAGCAGCAGCACCGCTTCCTGCCGCGCATCCCGTCGGCCGAGGACTGGTGGTGCCAGGGCTACTCGGAGCCCGGCGCCGGCAGCGACCTCGCGGCCCTGTCGACGCGCGCCGTGCGCAAGGGCGATCGCTACCTCGTCAACGGCCAGAAGACCTGGACCACGCTCGGCCAGCATGCCGACTGGATCTTCTGCCTGGTGCGCACCGACACCGAAGCCAAGAAGCAGGAGGGCATCAGCTTCCTGCTGATCGACATGAAGTCGAAAGGCGTGACGGTGCGGCCGATCGTCCTGCTCGACGGCGCGCGCGAGGTGAACGAAGTGTTCCTCGACGACGTCGAGGTGCCGGTCGAGAACCTGGTCGGCGCCGAGAACCAGGGCTGGACCATCGCCAAGTACCTGCTCGAGCACGAGCGCACGGGAATCGCCAACGTCGGCATCAACAAGCGCGAGCTGGCCCGGGCCAGGAGGCTCGCGCGCGAGTGCACGCGCAACGGCCGCCCGCTGGCCGAGGATCCGCTCTACGCCGCGCGGCTGGCCGAGGTCGAGATCGAGCTGATGGCGCTCGACGTGCTGAACCTGCGCGTGCTCGCCGCCGCGCGCGACCGCGGCTCGCCGGGGCCGATGGCCTCGATGCTGAAGATCAAGGGCTCGGAGATCTACCAGCGCGTCTCGGAGCTGATCCTCGAGGCGCGCGGCCGCGACGCGCTGCCGTGCCATGCCGACGCGCAGGCGCGTTCCGGCTGGGCGCAGGACGGGGCCGCCGCGTTCTACCTGAACCTGCGCAAGGTGACGATCTACGGCGGCTCCAACGAGATCCAGCGCAACATCATCGCCAAGCATGTGCTCGATCTTTAGGATCGAGCACATGCTTGGCGCCGCTTCGCGGTCGCCTGCAAGAGAACGAGGGGGCTCGGCTGGCCCCCTCGTGCACCCCCAGCCCGGATGAATTGCCATGGACTTTTCCCTATCCGAAGACCAGTCGATGTTCGTTGCCAGCTGCGAGCGGCTGGTGCGCGAGCGCTGCGCGTTCGAGCCGCGCCGCGCCGTGGCCGTTTCCGCGGCCGACGTCGCGCCGCCGCTGTGGCGCGAGTTCGCCGGGCTCGGGCTGACTGCGCTGGCCGTGCCCGAGGAGGCCGGCGGCCTCGGCCGGCCGCTGATCGACGGCGTGCTGGTGGCGCAGTCGCTCGGCCGCGGCTGGCTGCTCGAGCCGTTCGTCGACTGCGCGCTGGCCGCGGCCAGCGCACTGGCCGGCCTGCCGGCCAGCGCCGCGCGCGACGCCGCGCTCGGCACGATGGCCGCAGGCGCCTCGATCGTCGTGCCGCTCATCGAGGCGCGGGTCGCCGCCGGCACCGTTCGCGGCACCGCGCCGCACGCCGGCTATGCCGATGCGGTCCTGTTCGCCAACGGCAGCCGGCTGTGCCTGCTGTCGCTGCAGGACGCCGAGCGGCGCGCCTGGCGGCAGTTCGACGGCACGGCGGCGGCGGAGATCGCCTGCTCGCTGGAGGGCGAGGTCGTGCTCGCCGAAGGCGCGGCCGCGGCGGCGGCGTGGGCGGCGGCGCGCGATGCCGCGCGCCTGGGCCGCATCGCCGAGGGCGTGGGCCTGGCGCGCACCGTGCTCGACCTCACCGCCGAGTACCTGCGCACGCGCAGGCAGTTCGGCCAGCCGATCGGCCGCTTCCAGGCGCTGGCGCACCGGATGGCGGATCTCGCAATCCGGCACGAGCAGGCGCAGTCGCTCGCCTGGGCGGCGGCTATGAAGCTCGATGCCGCCGATGGCGCGCGCGCCCTCGACGCGGCGCAGGTGATGCTGCACCGGGCGCTGCGGGCGATCGGCCAGGAAGCGATCCAGTTGCACGGCGGCATCGGCATGACCGACGAGCTGTCGATCTCGCACTACGTCAAGCGGCTGCTGGCGATCGAGATCGAGCTCGGCGACGTCGACACCGCGCTGGCGCGCTTCGCGGCCGCGGCCTGACCGACGACAACGACCTGCCGGCCGCGGCCGGCGCAAGGAGACCACGATGAGACGCCGTACCCTGATCGCCGCGGCCGGCGCGGCCGCCGCCGGCGCCGCCGCGCCCGCCTTCGCGCAGACCTTCCCGTCGCGGCCGCTGACGCTGATCGTGCCGTTTCCCGCCGGCGGGCCGACCGACATCACGATGCGTACGCTGGCCGAGGTCACGGCGCCGCACCTCGGCCAGCCGATCGTGGTCGAGAACCGGCCGGGCGCCGGCGGCACGCTCGGCGTGGTGGCCTTGACCAACGCGCGGCCCGATGGCCACACGCTGTCGCAGATCCCGCTGTCGGTGTTCCGCATCCCGCACACGCAGAAGGTGGCGTGGAACCCGCTGACCGACGTCAGCTACGTGATCGGCGTCTCGGGCTACACGTTCGGTGTCGTCGTGCCGGCAGCCTCGCCGTTCAGGACATTCCGCGACCTGGTCGAGTGGGCGCGGAAGAATCCCGGCAAGCTCGACTACGGCTCCACCGGCACCGGCACCAGCCCGCACCTGACGATGGAGGAACTGGCGCTGGCGCAGAACGTGCAGTTCAACCACGTGCCGTACAAAGGCAGCGCCGACCTGATGCAGGCGATCCTCGCCGGGCAACTGATGGCGGCGGCCGACTCGACAGGATTCGCGCCGCACGTCGAGGCCGGCAAGCTGCGGCTGCTGTGCGTGTGGACCGAGAAGCGCACGCGGCGCTTCAAAGACGCGCCGACGCTGCTCGAACTGGGCTACGGCATCGTCTCCGCCTCGCCGTACGGCCTCGGCACCGCCAGGGGCACCGATGCGGCGATCGTCAGGACGGTGCACGACGCCTTCGCCAGGGGCCTGCGCGAGCCGAAGCACCTGGCCGCGCTCGAGCGCTACGACCAGGACCTCTGGTACCAGTCGAGTACCGACTACCAGAACTACGCCCGCGCCACCTACGTCAGGGAAAAGCGGCTGATCGAGCGGCTCGGCCTGGCGCGCAAGTCCTGATCCCGCGCAACGGCGGCATTGACGGCGCTTCCGGCGCGAGTATCACTGTCAGCCCCGGACGCGCATGCGCGCGGTCGGCATTCCAGAGGCAGTCCCGACGAGGAGGCAGCGATGGCAACGTACATCAGCCTGGTGAGCTTTACCGATCAAGGCATCCGCAACGTGAAGGAATCGCCGGCGCGCGCCGAGGCGTTCAAGGCGCTGGCGACTAAGCTCGGCGTGACGGTGAAGAGCCTTCACTACACCGTCGGCGCGTACGACCTGGTGACCGCGGTCGAGGGCAGCGACGAGGCGGTCACCACGCTGCTGCTGAAGGTCTGCTCGCTGGGCAACGTCAAGACGCAGACGATGCGCGCCTACACGACCGAGGAGATGGCGCGGATGATCGGCAACATGCCGTAGCGGCGGGCGGCGCGGCCATGGCCTTGCGGCCGCCGCGCCGCGCGTCCCGGGCGGCCGCGCTCAACTCACCTTCACCACCAGCTTGCCCTTGGCGTGGCCGCTGCGCGAGCGGCCGAGCGCGGCGACGGCACCGTCGAGGTCGAAGCGCTCGGAGATCAGCGGCTTGATCAGGCCGCGCCGCAGCCAGTTGGCGAGCGTGCGCAGGTCGTCGGTGTTCGGCGCCAGGCGCAGCGTGAACCGCCTGACCGGCCGCAGCGGGTTGAGCAGTGGATCGAGCAGCACCGACGGAAAGCGCGGCAGCGTCCGCACGGCGCGGCCGCCCTGCGCCAGCAGCACCTTCAGGCTGCCGGCATCGAGCGTGCTGGCGCAGTCGAGCACGGCCTCGAACGGGCCGCCCCACTTCTCGACCGGCTGCGCCGCGTAATTGACCCGCGCCGCGGGTTCGAGCGCGGCGAGCGTCGGCTGGCTGTCGCGGCTGCCGGTGGCCGTGGCCTCGCCGCCCAGCGCGCGCGCGATCTGCACCGCGAAGCTGCCGACGCCGCCTGCGGCGCCATGCACCAGCACCCGCTTGCCGCTGGTCACGCCCGCAAGCCGGCACATCTGCAGCGCCGACAGCCCCGCCACCGGCAGCGTGCAGGCGGCTTCCAGGTCGGCCGCATCGATCGTCATCACGTCGCGCGCCGGCACCGCGACGCACTCCTGCAGCGCGCCGGGCGGGCGCTTGGTCGGATCGATGAAGCCGACGACCGGCGTGCCGATCGGCGGCGCCGACACGCCGCGGCCGTGCGCCTCGACGACGCCGCTGAATTCGGTGCCGACGCCGCACGGCGGCCGGCTCTTGAACAGCAGGCGGAACTGGCCCTCGACGAGCTTCCAGTCGAGCGGGTTGATCGACGCGTAGCGCACGCGGACCATGACCTCGCCGCCGCTCGGGCGCGGCTGGGCGATCCCGGCCAGCCGCGCCGCGGAGGCTACCGGGCCGAACGATTCATACCGCAGCGCGCGCACGTCGATCCCCCATGGGCTTTGCGTCGTTCCTATGGCGGCGGTCTTGCCCTTGTCCCGCCCGCCGGAAGGGCAGTCTATCGGGAGTGACTTCGGCAGCGCTGCCGCATCAGCGCGGCCGGCGGCGCGCGCCGGCGCCGGCTTGCGCCGCGACGCCGCCGCCGTTTGATCAGAGACAAAGGGCGAACAGGCGGCCCTCGGAAAAAGGCGCCCATGCCCGGCCGGCGGCGGCCCATCCCTTTGACGAGGAGACCCACCATGGCCGAAGAAGTGCGGGCGCCGCTCGCGGGCAGCGTGCTGGAGATCCTGGTCGAAGTCGGCGCCAGGGTGGAGGAAGACGACGAGTTGCTGGTCACCGAGGCGCTGAAGACGGAAAACGCGATCGCCGCGCCGTGCGGGGGGCCGTCAAGGGGATCCGCGTCAAGAAGGGCGACAAGGTGGTCGAAGATGCGCCGCTGGTGCTGATCGAGTGATCTCCCGCGCGCCGCCGCTCGAACAGGAGGAAGCCAGGCACGAGTTCCCGCCGACCACGAGGCGAAGATGGGGTCGCTCGGGTTCTTCTCCTGCGCGCTGCCGGAGGAACTGGGCGGCAGCGGCATGGGCTTCATGGAGTCCGTGCTGATGGCCGGGCAGCTCGCCATGGTCTCGGCCTCCCGGCGGCTGCCCTTCAACATGCAGCATCCCGGCCCGGCGCTGACGGTCGCGAAGTTCGGCACGCCGGAACAGAAGAAGAAGTACATCGGCGGCTGGGTCGCCGAAACGCAGCTCGGCTTCTTCGCGATGACGGAGTCGAACACCGGCTCGGATGTGGCCAGCATGAAGACTCACGCGATCGACCGCGGCGAACATTGGGAAGTGCACGGCAGCAAGAGGTGGATCTCGCAGGCGCAGGGCGGCGACGCCGGGCTGCGCTACGCGCCGACGGGCGAGTTCGTTTTCGAAGGCATGAAGGTACCGAAGGAGAACGTGCGCGGCAGGCCCGGCGACGGCTTTCGCATCTGCATGTGGCAGCTGAACCAGACCGGCATCGACGTCGGCGACATCGCCGAGCGCGCCGAACTGCTCGGGCTGGGCCAGTCACTGAACTATTCGATCCAGTCGACCGACGTGCCGATGATGCTGGTCGTGCTGCGCAAGGGCACCGCCGCCGCGCACTACGTGATGGGCGGCCCGACCGCCAACCGGCACAACGCGTTCACGCTCGGCCCGCGGTCACCGAGATCTACGTGATGCGCGGCG
>Ga0114939_10002864_pt1 | contig 12405 bp, 10 predicted proteins | sample AshMeaCrysSpring_FD_87196 | JGI IMG/M metagenome (GOLD analysis project Ga0114939, IMG submission 87196) | Groundwater microbial communities from Big Spring, Nevada to study Microbial Dark Matter (Phase II) - Ash Meadows Crystal Spring | ecosystem: Environmental > Aquatic > Deep subsurface >... | reverse complement strand
CTCCGAATGGATAAACGCAGGTCGCCGTGGTAAGTTTCAATCGCGGAGACTTCACCGATGGCCTGAATAATTCCCGTGAACATATCTCTTGTTTTATTTGAATTAAATCGCTTTGGGGTATTCAACTCGCGCGGTAACGCGCCAATCGTGACCGACAGCGCGGATATCGCTAATTGCTAATTGATAACCTTTAGATAATTGATCTAATCCCGGTAAGTGAAACAGACCACGGGCGTTATTTCCTAAAATTAACGGTGCGATATAGATAATTAATTCATCGATGAGATTATTTTGGAGCATCGCGCCACTCAAGGTTGCGCCGGTCTCCACAAGGACCTCATTAATTTCCCGCTCGCCGAGGAGATCGAGCAATTTCCCCAAATCAATTCGCTCTTGATAGCCCGGTAGAATTAAGACCTCGGCGCCGCGTTTGCGTAAAATATCCGCCATTTCTACATCATCACTATTTGTGACAATTAGGGTACGCCCCGGGGGCGAAAGTACCCGCGCCGATTCGGGAATACTCAAATAGGGGTCAACAATTACCCGTAACGGCTGGCGCACCACGCCGCCCGGGTATTCATCCCCCAGCAATTCAAAGCGCACGTTACCCTGGGGGTCATCGGCCAGGACGGTGCCGATGCCGATCATCACGGCCGAGCTCCGCGCCCGCAACCGCTGCACATCAATCCGCGCCGGGACGTCGGTAATCCAACGACTCTCGCCCGAGGCCATCGCCGTACGGCCATCGAGGCTCATCGCGAGCTTGCAACGCACATAGGGGCGTCTCGTCCGCATCCGCTTGAGAAATCCCGGATTGAGCGCGGAGGCCTCGGTTGCCATTAAGCCCACGGCGGTCGTGATGCCCGCGGCCCTGAGTTCGGCAATGCCCCGTCCGGCGACTAGGGGGTTGGGGTCCTGAAGCGCCGCGACGACCCGCCTCACCCCGGCCCTGACCAGGGCGCGGGTACAGGGGGGGGTACGCCCCTGGTGGGCGCACGGCTCGAGGTTGACATAAGCGGTCGCCCCGCGGGCGCGGTCGCCAGCCATGCTCAGGGCGCGGACCTCGGCGTGCGGCTCGCCGGCGCGCTCGTGCCAGCCCTCGCCGACGACCTCGTTATCACGGACCAAGACGCACCCCACGTGTGGATTGGGGTCGGTGGTGTAGAGCCCGCGCGCGGCCAGGCGCAACGCCTGCGCCATAAACTGATGGTCTGCATTGCTGAAAGTCGACATCCGATTTCCTTCAGTTCTCGTATACTGGAAATTGCGCGCACAATTCCTGCACTTGCTGTTTTATGTGATTGTGGCGGGATGTATTACTCATATCGTCCAGCAAATCTGCGATCCAATTCGCTAAGAGCCGCGCCTCATTTATACAAAAACCACGGGTAGTAATTGCCGGAGTACCGATCCGAATGCCACTGGTAATAAATGGCGATTGCGGGTCATGCGGCACCGCATTTTTATTTACGGTGATATGCGCCGCGCCTAATACGGCGTCGGCGGCCTTTCCGGTAATTCCTTTGGCGATAAGACTGACCAAAAATAGATGATTGTCCGTCCCACCGGAGACAATTTCATAACCGCGGGAAATTAAAACGCTCGCCATTTCCTGGGCATTAGCCAAGACCTGAGATTGATATTGGGAAAATTCCGGCGCTAACGCCTCGTAAAATGCGACTGCCTTTGCGGCGATGACGTGCATCAATGGCCCGCCCTGAATACCCGGAAAGACTAACGATGCAAGACGCTTTTCAATTTCGGGATTTTCCCGTGCGAGGATCATTCCGCCTCGGGGGCCGCGGAGGGTTTTATGAGTAGTCGTGGTCGTGACATCAGCGATATTTACCGGATTGGGATAAAGCCCGACGGCGACTAGCCCGGCGACATGCGCCATATCGACCAATAAATACGCGCCGACCTCATCGGCGATTTCCCGGAAACGCTGCCAATTTACCACCCGCGAATAGGCCGAAAATCCCGCAATAATTAATTTCGGGCGATGCTTATGCGCTAAATGCGCCACCTGGTCATAATCAATTAAGCCGGTCTCCGGGTGCAATCCGTATTGCACTGCATGATAAATTTTTCCGGAAAAATTCGGCTTTGCGCCGTGAGTTAAATGTCCACCGGCGTCTAATGCCATACCCAGGACGGTATCGCCGGGATTAATTAACGCCATATACGCAGCGGCATTGGCCTGCGACCCGGAATGAGGCTGGACATTTACATACGCGGCGCCGAATAATTTTTTCGCCCGGGAAATCGCCAATTGCTCGGCGATATCTACATATTCACAGCCGCCATAATAGCGCCGCCCGGGATACCCTTCGGCGTATTTATTAGTCAAGAGCGAGCCTTGGGCGCTCAATACCCGAGGGCTGGCATAATTCTCCGAGGCAATTAGCTCGATATGCTGTTCTTGACGGCGCGCCTCGCCCTGTAATGCGCCCCACAATTCCGGGTCAAAATCCGCAAGCGTTATCTTGTTACTAAACACGGGTATTACTCCCATAACCTCGCCCGGTAAAACATCGTTTTATCCCGCGATAAAAATATTTTTTTATTGAGAATTTTGTTTAACGGCGTCGCTTGTTAAAATTCGCCCTATTCTAGTGAAAAAAGTCTCAACTAAGATGCTTTGCGAGGGAAAAATTATGCGACCCAATTTTTGGGGTTTAATCTGCTTTATCGTAGGGTTTGGGGTGATGCCAGTGAGCGCGAAGGACTGGCAAGATGTCACCGTGGGCGATATACAGAAAAACATAATAACCACTTACGACGAGTGGTTCGGCGGGGACGCGCCGCCGCTCTCCCAAGACGAGGTGGAGAGCATGGTGTGCATGTTCTCGGCGGGCTCGATGGGGAGCTTGATTACCGTCGTCGGGGGCACCGCGATTGTTATCAGCGGGTCGGTCAGTAGCGCCACCAGCACCGCAATCGCCCTGCCAGTGCTGATTTCCTCGATGTGGGCGGCGTGTTCTTTGGGTAAGGCGCTCCTGCCCGGGATGTTATGGCTCGAGCGGCGGAGCAAGATGCTCGTAGACAGGCTCAGCGGCGCAGTGACAGCGCACCCCATGCCACGAGTGGTGAAACGCCCGTGAGGATGGTCTTCACTCGCACAATCGGGCAATCTCCGAACCGGAAACGCTCCGGTCCACAGAACGCGCTAATTCTTCGGGGTTATAGTGGGGTTTGTACAGTTGCGGGACCGCCGGATTTTGCGGATACCACAGCAAATCAGTCGCGCTATTCGACCACTCAACGACCGTCATCCCGGAAGTAATAATCAATAAAGCACTGTGGCGTACCCGCCCGCCGATGGTTGCATAGCGGGTGGGGGAGGGAGGGGTAGGGGGCACTGCAGAGCCCAGGGCTACCCAGGCATCGGTCACCATGCCGCGCTTCCAAGCCGACCACCACCAAGCGCGGCGTTCATGGCGATGCGGATTTATGCCCGGGTCATGCAACGCAAGGCTTTCTAAGATAAGGAAAAAATCCTCGATTGCGGTTCCGGCCCAAGACTGACGAAGGACTGCTCGTGCTGTCGGCGAAACTCCCTCCCAAACAACGCTCGGCGGACGTGGGTCACCGAGATGGGTAGATAACAAATTACGGATGCCGAGCGGAAAATCCATGCCGCGCCCGATCCATGGTGTCAGTAATCCCTGGGCTAATTCCGTAAGACGTTTTGGGAAACGTAACGCCGCGCTGTTACTTTCTAAGGAAAGCGCCAAAAATACTCGAGTTGCAATAGTGCTGTCGGAAAATTCCCCTTTGGTGAGAATTACGGCCAAGGATTCCCAGGTCTCCTCGATAAAACGCCCCCGGGCTAATTCACCAATTAAGCCCAGTTTGCGTAAGTAGCGCCCAGGATCGGTATGTAATAAATGTTGTGCGAGTAATTGCGGGCCATTTTGCGCAAGAAGTATTTGGCTCAGATTGGTATAGCGATAACGGGCGGCGGTGCTGGACCCACGGGTCAGTAATCGGGACAGCGTGGCGCGCAGTGGCTCCCAATAAGGAAGGCCGCGTGGATAAATCCTCAAATACGAATACAGCAAAATCCGCCCGGCTAAGGCGCCACCACGTCTTTCTAGTGCGAAGAGATAATTGCGCCCGAAATCTTCGGGAAAGATCAATTCACTGTCGAGAATATCAAACATAATCCAAGCGCTGGCACATAATATTTTTAAGGGCCACTCGCTTGGAGAAAGGTGGGTAATTGCCCGGAGGGAATTGTGCAAAACTTGAAGGTAATCGCCCCCGGGGGGCGCAAGGGGTTGGCCGGCGCTCAAAGTAAATTCCGAAGCAAGCGCCTTGATGCGTGGTGCGTCCAATTCCGGGACATTCGACAAAAAATTCTTGCGCTCCCGGAGCCGAGTCCGTAGTCTGTTAGATACTGTCGTCAAAATCGAACAATGTCGTTTTTTAGGAAGTTCGCTTAAATGCCATTCCAGTAATCACGGATAGGTGGCAATTTGGGTTACATTTAGAAACACTGTTTAATCGTCATGGAATTTTCTGTTCACCAAATAGATGATTATTAAGAACACTAATGCGATCGGAATAACAATAAACCAATGATTGATGCCAAATAGAATCGACATGTTGCCATTAATTTCACTTGACAATAATAGAGCTTTAATTGGTTTTATCAGCAACGCGTAGATAAAAATCCCCAATGCTGTTCCAAAAACTGCCAAGATTGACTCTGTCTTACCCTCGCCTATCCTGGCCGCTATTGTTCCAGGACAATATCCCAGAATTGCCATTCCCATTCCAAAAATCAATCCACCAACGGGTTTTCCCCAATCGAGGTTCTTCATTGTCAATGTGATCAAACCTAAATCTCCCAGTGCATAAAAGATAATCATGGAACTGGTGATTGCAGTTAGCATAAATTTGAGAATCTTGAAATCCTGTAAAAGCAACATTCCCATAACTCGGGGATATTTGGTAATTCCAGTTCGCGTGAGAATGTATCCGAATAGAAAACCAACTACTAAACCAAAAGTAATATTAATGAGTATCATGCTTTCCTCCAACATTTGGGTATAGAAATTTTGCCGTTGCAATTCCCGCTACAAAAAAACAAATACCGGCGACTAAACTGCCGAGTGATAGTAACGCCCAGCCTTGAAGAATATTTCCGGTTGTGCAACCAGCGGATAACGCAGCACCAAATCCTAAAGCTATACTGCCGAAAAGTACGAATAGGTATCTTTTGATAATACTTGGCCCATGGTACTTTTCCCACATTGCTGGAAGTAATTCTGGAAAAAATGTTTTGGAAATCTTTGACGCCGCATATCCGCCAATAACTAATCCTATTAATATGAATAACTCAATAAATGCATCTGGCTTTTCTCCGAATCGCTTGATAACCGGATTTTCATTCATTCCTCCTAATAGGTTTCCAAGTGTTGCGGCAATATATCCGAATCCAGCGGTAATACCGAATGGATAATTGCGTTGGGCAATTGCCGAAAAGATGAAATAGGTGGCAACTGATAAGAGAGAAACTAAAATTCCTCCCTTAAACCAATGCCATTCTTGTGATTTATTTAATTGCATATTTACCTTCTGGTTGCATAAGTTAAATTAATTTTACTGTCCTGCGCCTTATTTTCGAGCCTCCCGCCCGTAAATTTCTATTCTCAAGCTGGTGTCAGCCTCCCGCCCGTAAATTTCCATTTTCATCCTGGCGTCTGCGAAACACAACCTCCAGTGGACAAATACAATCGGCCCGTGCCTACTCCGTGGCTCGCTTCAATGAAAAAGCCTAACGGTCGAGCTGAGCGGTTATGAGGATAAATCCAGCGGGTCAACGTCGAGCGACCAATGTACCCGGCGATTGAGCGGGAGTGTTTCGAGAGTTTGGGTCCAATTTCTCAAGAGAGATTGAAGCGGCGGGCGGCGTGGTGCCTGGAGAAGTAATTGGGCGCGGAAATGCCCGGCGCGCCGCGCCATCGGCGCGGCGATTGGCCCCAAAATCTGCACCGCGCCATCGGTATTCCAGGTGCAGGCAAATGTCCGAGCTGAATCAAGAAAATTGTGCGGCGAATTCGAGTCATCAGCCTCGGCGCGTAGCAACGCCAGCGCGCTAAACGGCGGCCATTCAGCAGCGGCACGTTCCGCCAGAGCCGACTCGGCGAATGCCCGATATCCGCCCTGCAATAAGGTCTTGAGCAACGGATGATGCGGATTGTGGGTTTGGAGGATGACGCGACCGGGCTTGTCAGCACGTCCGGTGCGTCCGGCGACCTGCACCAAGAGCTGGGCAAGACGTTCGGTAGCGCGAAAATCCACACCATATAAGCCCTGATCGACATTCACCACCACGACCAGCGTCACCTCCGGGAAATCATGCCCTTTGGCAAGCATTTGGGTTCCGACCAGGATTTGCGCCTGTTTATGACGCACCTGATCCAATAATTGCTTGACACTACCCCGCTTGCGGGTTGTGTCGCGGTCGATCCGCACTAAACCATAATCAGGAAAACGCTGTTGTAACGCTTGTTCCAGGCGTTCGGTGCCGACGCCCGTCGGCTGTAATTCTTTCGCGCTACAGCTAGGACACACCACGGGCAGGGCTTGCTCGGCCGCACAGTGATGACAATGCAGTCGCCCGGCGCTACGGTGATATGTCAGGCGCGCATCGCAGTTCTGACACTCAGCGACCCATCCGCACTCGTGACAGATCAAGGTCGGTGCGTATCCCCGACGATTGAGAAATACCAGGACTTGTTCGCCGCGAGAGAGGTGTTCGGCTATCACGGGGAAGAGCGTCGGGGCTAGCCCATGCGTCAGGCGTTGGCAACGCAGGTCGAGAACCTGCACCTGGGGCGGAGGAGCTGTCCCGGCACGGCGGTACAAGGTCAAATGGAGATAGCGTCCGATTTGGGCGTTGCGGAGTGTTTCGAGTGTCGGCGTTGCTGATCCCAAAACTACCGGAAAAGCACCCCGCTGGGCGCGTACCAGCGCTAAATCCCGCGCATGGTAATGAAAACCCTCGACCTGCTTAAAAGATGCGTCATGCTCCTCGTCCACGACGATCAACCCTAAATCGGGAAGCGGGGTAAAAAGCGCCGAGCGGACACCGATCACGACTCGGGCGGTACCGGTTGCGGCCATACGCCACGCCGTACAACGCTCCGCTTCGGTAAGTCCCGAATGAAACTCAACGATGGGAACCGCCAAACGCTCACGAAACCGCCGCAGGAGTTGCGGCGTAAGTCCAATCTCCGGTACTAAAATCAGCGCTTGGCGTCCCTGATCCAAGCAATGACGAGTGGCCTCGATATAGACCTCGGTTTTACCGCTACCGGTGACGCCTTCCAAAAGTATCCCGTGAAAACCTTGGGAATTTTGGATCGCCTGCAGAGCCACTTGCTGATCCGCGCTTAATACCGGACCCGATTCGATGGAAATAGTGGAAGGTGGCGGAGTTTTTTTGGGCGGGCGGAGTTTTTTGGCCTTACGCAGACATGCCGGGAGCGCTGTCCATATAACTTCGCCGATGGGATGGTGATAATAATCTGCCGCCCAGAGTAATAAATCTAAAATATCTTGCGGAAGGGACGGCGCTTCATCCAGGATTTCTAGAACAGTGCGTAGCGGTCCCTCCCGATTAGTTGTCGTTGCCGTGGCAATCAGGATTCCGAGACGCTCGCTTTGGTGAAACGGCACGCGCACCCGTATTCCGGGGATCAGTCGTTCGCCTGCGACATCGGGTGGCGGGAGATAATCAAAGACGCGCCGTAATGGGCAATGTACTGCAATGCGCAAGATACAGCTCTCACCTGACTCATGCGCCATTGCAGTGTTTGAACTAAATCATGTCACCGGGAATATCTACTGCATGCCCGCAAAATTCGCACTCGGCATGGATTGTCCCGTCGGAGTTGGCGCTAAATGTCCAACTCGGATTCTCGCAACAGTAATAATGACTATTGGCTTTCAGCCATTCCACACATTTTTCTTGATCAATTTTCATTTTTAGGACCCGGTCATTCAGAAAGGGTAATAACGACACGCCAACTGACGCGCAATTTTATTGCCTACCTGCTAATACTAATTGGATTTATTACATAAATCAACCCAACAAACTCATCAACAGAAATTAGTAACTCATATTTTATAATCTTAACTAATAATCCTTTTGGTACATCTTGATTTCCATGATTCGGATCTGAATTTTTGGTTTATGTGGCCAGACGATTAATCGTCCTCCATTGCCGGCGCCTATTCCTCGATTCTTAACCGTTACCTGAGCAGTGAATGTATTTTCAGCTGTTGGCGAAACAGGATTAATATTGATGTGACTTACAACGAAATCCGGTTCTTGTATATTGGAAACTATAAATTTTTGAATCCGGTTATTATTAGAATCAGCCACATAAATATTGCCATATGAATCAACTGCTATACCCCTAGGATTGTCGAATTGACCTTCTCCCGTACCTTCCGAACCCCATTCTGACTCCTTTATAATAGTTAAATGTAGCTGTAGTATTAAATGAATCAACTACTATATTGAGAGGTCGCTTATCATATCTAACCTCATCAATAAAGTTACCATCAGAATCAAATTTTTTTATTCGTTTCTCTGTATCAGAAATATATACATTATACGATGAATCAACTGCAACTCCTGTTGGCCAAGATAAACATTCATTCCCAACCAAGCAATTTTTTCCAATTTGTTTAATGAAATTTCCATTTGAATCAAACTTTTGAATACGATGATTATCACGGTCTACCACATAAATATTATTTAATATATCTACCGCAATTCCCTCTGGGCTCATAAAATTTCCAGATTCAGTACCTTTATGCCCAAATATTATATTTACCTTGTAATAATCAGCATATGCCATTCCTCCAAAACTGATAATCCCAGCAATTATCAAAACTTTTATATGGTGTTTTTTCATAAAATTCTCTCTCACAAATGAGGTGGTCATTTGAGTGACTATTTTTCTCATTTGACATATCAAAAATTATCCCACTTAAACTTCTTAGTCAACACTTTTTTGCCAGACAATCATAAAAACTTAACTCAAGTTGCTACCTACTTTTACATGGAAGCCCAAGTGCGTACTTGACACAAAATCAATAAGTTATGTATAGGTAGCAAATTGGGTTGTTTCCAATACTGCATAGCCATCTTCCAGAGTGCAACGCGGGGCGACTCGTTCGCCGCGCCAGACCGCTAATAAATCCTCGGCGGCGTACAACAGCGCATGAGATAAGTCCGGATGAGCCTCTTCGACACGTTGCAAGATTCGATAGTCCGGAAATAACGGGTCGGGGATGGTTTCCCAGCGCTGGAGATACATGCCGCGTTCGCTCATAAGTAACCGCCCGGCGCTACCGACAATATCCAATTCAAATAAGGCGTAATTCCGGTGATCGACCGCGACAAGATATACCGGCACGATATCCGTGTGGTGTTCTACTTCGAAAAATACGTCAATTGTCGGGTCAGCGGCGGGACGGTCATCCGCTACGCGACGTAAAACCTGGGCGCGTTTTACGGGTCCTAACCACCAATGAATTAAATCTAGCAGATGCGAGCCATTTTCGTTAATGCCTTTACCATAGCGCCCAATTGCGTGTTGGATTTTCCCCAGGCGCCCATTTTTTATCTCTTCTGCAACTTGGATTAATTGCGGTTCATAGCGGCGGAGATAATTTACCGCAACAATTGCACCGGCGGCATGTACCGCATCGACGATTGCCCGCGCCTCTTTGAGATTCACGGCAAGCGGTTTTTCGATTAGCAGGGCGCGTATCCCAGCGGCAAGCGCGGCCTCAATTACCGGCAGGCGCAACACCGTCGGCGTCGCAATGCTGATTATGTCTGGGTGTGTCGCGAGCAAATCATGATAATCGGCGTAATTCACGACCCCAGGCCAGCGCCGGGCAATTGCATCGCGACGTTGGGCAATAGGATCAGCGCACCCGCAGAGTATTCCAAGACGCCCCCATGCCCCGGCGTGGGTCAATACCGCATCGGTGCGGTGAGTTTCGTCCCAAGATGCGCCGATTTTGCCGCATCCAATTACCGCTGCTCGTGGGTTCATTTCATTTCAACTCAGCCAACCAATTAATTGATTTGCGATTTGGTGGGCATCCAAGATTACGGTTGCACCGCGCCGTTGGATTAATTCCGCCGGCATTCCAAATACTACGGCGGTATTTTCCGATTCAGCGATGGTGCGCCCGCCCCGCGAATGTAATTCCGCCATCGCCGCCGCGCCGTCATAACCCATACCGGTAAGCATCACGCCGATAATTTGATCCGGACGATAATGCTCCATAGCGCTGTGCGTGAGTAATTCCACTGACGGATGCCAAAGGTATTGGGAATTTTCCGGCGTTGAGATTACATGAATTCCGGTTCGCCGAGAACTGAAAATTACATCGGCGCCGCCTCGTCCAATATAAATTGTCCCAGACTCAATTTGCATAGCACGATTGACTTCAACTACGGTTAATTGGCAAAGTTCATTCATGCGTCGAGCAAATGCTCCAGTAAAATTGGATGGCATATGTTGCGCAATTACCACCGGCCACGAAAAATCAGCCGGCAATAACGGGAGTATCTCTTCTAAAGTGCGCGGCCCACCGGTCGAAACGCCAATAATTACCACGCCGGTAATTCCCGTTATCTGGCGATTCGGATCTTTGCTAATTGGCCGATTATTATTTTGCGTTAAGCGATTCTCCACGCTAATCCGATGCGCCAAACCCCGAGTCTTGCGGATTCGGGCCGATGTTGCACCTCGAATCTTAGCGATAAACTCGTCGCGTACCTGATTAATATTTAGCGAAATTGTCCCGCCGGGCTTACATAAATAATCAATCGCACCAAGTGCTAATGCCTCGAAAGTTACCGTAGCGCCTTTTTCAGTTAATGAGGAAACCATTATCACTGGAGTCGGACGCTCAATCATAATTCGGCTTAGTGCTGTCAGGCCGTCCATATCAGGCATATTAATATCGAGGCTAATTACATCCGGCTGAAAATGATGTAACTCCTGAATTGCTTCAATGCCATTACGCGCCGTGCAAACACGAAATCCTCCCGCTTCTTCAAGGATTCCCGTAAGGTGTTTGCGCATTAGCGCCGAATCATCAACAATCAAAACTTTAATCACGGTACGGCTAATAGCTTTAGTTGGATTTCAATTAGGGAGACATTACTGGAGTATTGAAGCGCGCCACGAATGGCGAGTGATACTCCAAGTTGCGAAGCAGGACATCAGGCGTCCGACGATTTTAGTATTTTCTACAAAGCCATGATCTGTGTTTTGCGGCGAGGGTAAAGTTAGAAATGTGCGGGTGGGAATCTCGAAAATGAGGCGCGCGGCGGTTTCGGGTCGAAAGAATCTCGCGAGCGACATAAGTCCGGCGTCGAAAAAAAACCAGAAATTAGTCAGGGTAGTTGGGGGGCATCCGAGCTAATGATAAATGACGAGAACGAACCCCAGAAATAAAAAATAGTCTTGACAGCATTATTTGACACCACAATAATGCTCGTGCTTTTTCGGTTAAGCAAAGGTTTTGCGGAGGGGTTCCCGAGTGGCTAAAGGGGGCAGACTGTAAATCTGCTAGCACTGCTTTCGGTGGTTCGAATCCACCCCCCTCCACCACACTTGGCGCGGCGGGTGTAGTTCAATGGTAGAACTTCAGCCTTCCAAGCTGATAGCGTGGGTTCGATTCCCATCACCCGCTCCAGATCAGTAACTTGCCCACATAGCTCAGTCGGTAGAGCACTTCCTTGGTAAGGAAGAGGTAACCGGTTCGATCCCGGTTGTGGGCTTCTCGATTCCGCCTGCAAACCGTAAATTACAACTAATTAAAGTTTAGTCTCCCGAATTAATTATTTTGGAGCGATAAATGTCGAAGGAAAAATTTCAGCGTAATAAGCCGCACATGAATGTCGGCACAATTGGTCATGTCGACCACGGTAAAACTACTTTGACGGCGGCAATGACAAAGGTTTTAGCGGCGAAATATGGCGGCGAATATAAATCTTACGATCAAATCGACGCCGCACCCGAAGAGCGCGCCCGTGGAATTACAATCGCCACCGCCCACGTCGAATATCAGTCGGATAAACGTCATTATGCCCACGTCGATTGTCCGGGACATGCTGACTATATCAAGAATATGATCACCGGCGCGGCGCAAATGGATGGCGCAATTCTCGTCGTTTCCGCAGCTGATGGGCCTATGCCGCAGACCCGCGAACATATCTTGCTCGCCCGTCAAGTCGGCGTCCCGCATATTGTCGTCTATTTGAATAAGGCCGATATGGTGGATGACCCGGAATTGCTCGAATTGGTCGAGATGGAAGTCCGGGAATTGCTCGATAAATACCAATTTCCT
>Ga0114939_10002863_pt1 | contig 12406 bp, 12 predicted proteins | sample AshMeaCrysSpring_FD_87196 | JGI IMG/M metagenome (GOLD analysis project Ga0114939, IMG submission 87196) | Groundwater microbial communities from Big Spring, Nevada to study Microbial Dark Matter (Phase II) - Ash Meadows Crystal Spring | ecosystem: Environmental > Aquatic > Deep subsurface >... | reverse complement strand
GCGCGCTGTTCAGCAGTGAGAGAGATCGCAGTGCCCAGATGCATCGTGCGCTCCAAAGAAGAGATACGAATATGACATCGGATCACTTCATTGGTGCCGTGATTTCGCAAGCACCACACTAGGGTGTCGCGAGCGGGAGCGGGTTGAATTGTCCCAATCGACCACTTCGGGCACCCCTATCGCGGTCCCGGTCATCGCCATCGACGGCCCGTCGGCGTCCGGGAAGGGCACGGTCGCGCAGGGCGTGGCCCGGGCGCTCGGCTTCCACTACCTCGACAGCGGCGCCCTCTACCGCCTGGTGGCGCTGGCGGGGCTGCGCTCGGCCACCGCGCTCGACGACGCGCCGGCGCTCACGGCGATTGCCGCGACCCTCGATGCCCGATTCGCCGACGGCCGCATCCTGCTCGCGGGCGAGGAGGTGAGCACGGCGCTCCGCGAGGAGGCCGTCTCCGTCGCGGCCTCGAAAGTGGCGGCCATGCCCGGGGTGCGTGCGGCCCTGCTCGCGCGCCAGCGCGCGTTCCGGGCGGCGCCGGGCCTCGTCGCGGACGGGCGGGACATGGGGTCGGTGGTCTTCCCCGACGCGACCCTCAAGGTCTTTCTCACGGCGAGCGCCGAGCTACGCGCCGAGCGCCGGCATAAGCAGTTGATGGAGCAAGGAATAGCTGCTAGTCTTCCAAGTCTTTTGTTCGACCTTCGCGAGCGCGACGCGCGCGACGCCTCCCGACCGGTGGCGCCGCTCGTGCGCTGCGCGGAGGCGCGGCTCCTCGACACGACCGACCTCGGCGTGGGCGAGGCAGTGGCGCAGGTGGTGGAGTGGTATCGGGGCGGCGGCTGAGCCGCCGGCCATGATCCTCTTTCCCGCCTGTTGAGGGCGAACGAGGCGGGGCGGTGCGCGGCGTCACCTGGACGCGCGCAACGGCCCCGGGGGTGGCGGCGCCGTTGGCGCCGCCGTTTGAGCAACAAACCCCGCTTGCGAAGTCGCGAAACCGTCCATCCAGGGCCCATACAGGACGCGGGCCGGTGCCGGCCGCGACGCGAGCGGGCCGAAAGGTATTGCATCCGCATGTCTACAGCTTCCACCGCAGTGGCTCCCGCCGAGAGTTTCGCCAAGCTGTTCGAGGAGAGCCTCACGCGCAAGGAGATGCGCGTCGGCGAGGTGATCACCGCGGAGGTCGTCCGCGTCGATCAGAACTTCGTGGTCGTCAACGCAGGCCTCAAGTCCGAAAGCTTCATTCCGATCGAGGAGTTCCGCGACGACCGCGGCGAGATCGAAGCGCAGCCCGGCGACTTCGTCTCGGTCGCCATTGAGGCGCTCGAGGACGGCTACGGCGAGACCCGCCTGTCGCGCGAGCGCGCGCGCCGCCTCGCGGCGTGGCTGAACCTCGAGAAGGCGCTCGAGAGCGGCGACAAGGTAAGCGGCACCGTCACCGGCAAGGTGAAGGGCGGCCTCACCGTGATGATGGGCGGCATCCGCGCGTTCCTGCCCGGCTCGCTGGTCGATCTCCGCCCGGTGAAGGACACGACGCCCTTCGAGGGCAAGTCGATGGACTTCAAGGTCATCAAGCTCGACCGCAAGCGCAACAACGTCGTCGTTTCGCGCCGCGCCGTGCTCGAGGAGACCGCCGGCGCCGAGCGCGAGGCGCTGCTCTCGACGCTGCAGGAAGGCGCGATCGTCAAGGGCGTGGTGAAGAACATCACCGACTACGGTGCGTTCGTCGACCTCGGCGGCATCGACGGCCTGCTGCACATCACCGACCTCGCGTGGCGTCGCGTGAAGCACCCCTCGGAGGTGCTCAACGTCGGCGACGAGGTCACCGCGAAGGTGCTCAAGTTCGACGCCGAGAAGAACCGCGTCTCGCTCGGCATGAAGCAGCTCGGCGAGGATCCGTGGGTGGGCATCTCGCGCCGCTATCCGCCCGGCACGCGCCTCTTCGGCAAGGTGACCAACCTCACCGACTACGGCGCGTTCGTCGAGATCGAGGCCGGCATCGAGGGTCTGGTGCACGTCTCCGAAATGGACTGGACCAACAAGAACATCCACCCGTCGAAGGTGGTGCAGGTGGGCGACGAGGTCGAGGTGATGATCCTCGAGATCGACGAGGACCGCCGCCGCATCTCGCTCGGCATGAAGCAGTGCATGCCGAACCCGTGGGAAGAGTTCTCGCAGAACCACCGCAAGGGCGAGCGCGTCAAGGGCCAGATCAAGTCGATCACGGACTTCGGCATCTTCATCGGCCTGCCCGGCGGCATCGACGGCTTGGTGCACCTCTCCGACCTCTCGTGGAAGACGCCCGGCGAGGAGGCCGTGCGCAACTACAAGAAGGGCGACGAGGTCGAGGCGGTGGTGCTGGCGATCGACGTCGAGCGCGAGCGCATCTCACTCGGCGTGAAGCAGCTCGAGGGCGATCCGTTCTCGAACTTCGTCGCCACGCACGACAAGGGCGCGGTGGTGAACGGCGTCGTGAAGACCGTGGATGCGAAGGGCGCGGTCATCGACCTCTCCGACGGCATCGAGGGGTACCTCCGCGCCTCCGAAGTCGCGCGCGACCGCGTCGAGGACGCCCGCACGCGGCTCAAGGAGGGCGAAACGGTCAGCGCCATGGTGATCAACATCGACCGCAAGAACCGCGCGATCAACCTGTCGATCAAGGCGAAGGACGCGGCCGACGAGACCGAGGCGATGCAGAAGCTGCAGAGCGAGTCGGCGGCGGCGACCGGGGGCACGAACCTCGGCGCGCTGCTCAAGGCGAAGCTCGGCGCCAAGGACGCGCAGCAGTAAGGCGCAGGCGACGCGATGACCAAGTCGGAGCTCATCGCGCGGCTCGCCGCGCGCTACCCCCAGCTCGTGGCGAAAGACGCCGAGTACGCGGTGAAGATGGTGCTCGACGCGATGACGCACGCGTTGGTGTCGGGGCAGCGCATCGAGATCCGCGGCTTCGGCAGCTTCGGCCTCAACCACCGGCCGGCGCGCATCGGACGCAATCCCAAGTCGGGCGAGAAGGTGATGGTGCCGGAGAAGCACGTTCCGCACTTCAAGGCCGGCAAGGAGCTCCGCGAGCGCGTCGACCGGAAGGCGTGAGCATCCCGGCGCGGACGAGAGCGGCGGCATCGGCGATGTCGCCGTTTTCTTTCGTCTGCGCGCGGCGGGTGGGGAGGCCCGTCCTCGGGGCGGCCATCGTGCACGCGATTCGCTGAGGTATCCGCCCATGGCCATCCTGCTGCGCATACTCGCCTGGGCGGGGCGCATCCTGCTCTTCGCGCTCCTCTTCCTCGTGGCTGCGAAGAACGCGGACCCGGTCACCGTCCGGTTCCTCTTCGACACGGCATGGCAGGCCCCGCTCGCGCTGGTCGTGCTCGCTTCGCTCGCGCTCGGTGCGGCGTTGGGGCTGCTCGCCTGCCTGCCGGCGCTTGCCCGCCAGCGCCGCGAGATCCTCGGCCTGCGTCGCGAGCTGGCGGTGACCGAGCGGCCGGCGCCGGAAGCCTCCCCGGCGCCGCCGCCGCTCGACGTCGCCGCCCATCCCTGATGGCGTGCGCACGACTCGCTTGCGGTGCCGCGGACGCGCCCGGGGAAGGCGGCGCGGGCTGGCTCGTGCCCGTGCTTGAAGCCGCTGAAGACGACCGGCGACGGCACGCCGGAGTCACGCGCGCGGCAGCCTGATATCGCGATGGACTTCGAGCCGTGGTGGCTGATCATCTTCCCGATCGTGTTCGCGCTCGGCTGGGTGTCGGCACGCATCGACATCAAGCACCTGGTGAGCGAGTCGCGGGCGCTGCCGCGGTCGTATTTCCGTGGACTCAACTTCCTCCTGAACGAACAGCCCGACAAGGCGATCGACGCCTTCATCGAGGTGGTGAAGGTCGACCCCGACACCATCGAGCTGCACTTCGCGCTCGGCAATCTCTTCCGTCGCCGCGGCGAGACCGACCGCGCGATCCGCATGCACCGCAGCCTGCTGGAACGACCGGGGCTCACCGAAGCGCAGCGGCTGCACGCGCTGGCCGAGGTCGGCACCGACTATCTGAAGGCGGGACTGCTCGACCGCGCCGAGGAGGCCTTCGGCAAGCTGGTCGGCACGGACTACGCGATCGAGGCGCGCACGAGCCTGCTCGAGATCTACCAGCTCGAGAAGGAATGGCAGAAGGCGATCGACACCGCGCGCGAGCTCGGCGAGACCTCGGGCCGACCGCTGGCGAAGGAGATCGCCAACTTCCACTGCGAGCTCGCCGCGGCCGCGCTGTCCCGCGGGAAGCTCGAAGAGGCGGAGGCGCAGCTCGCCGCGGCCTTGCGCGAGAACCGGCGCTGCGTGCGCGCGAACCTGCTCGCAGGCGACTTGGCGGTGAAGCAGGGCGACGCGGGGCGCGCGATCGAACGCTGGCGCGAGGTCGAGCAGCAGAATCCGCAATACCTCGCGCTCGTGGCCCATCGGCTGCTCGAGGCCTACCGCGCGCTCGGCCGGCTCCCCGAGGGGCTTGCCGTGCTCCGGGGCTACCTTGCGAGTCACCCTTCGCTCGACTTGCTCGACGCGACCTATGCCGCAGCGCTCGACGCCGAGGGCCCGGAGTCGGCGTACCGCATCGTGCGCGACGAACTGCGCCGCAATCCGACGCTGACCGGCCTCGACCGGATGCTGGAGGCCAACATCCTCACCGCACCCGCCGAGAGCCGACAGGACCTCGAGCTCGTGAAGGGCCTGGTCCACGGCCAGACGCGTCAGCTGGCCCGCTACCGTTGCGAGAATTGCGGCTTCCGCGCCCGGCAGTTCTACTGGCAGTGTCCGGCGTGCAACCAGTGGGAGACCTTCCCGCCGCGACGCACCGAGGAACTGGATCTGGTGCCGTGACAGTCCGTCGCGTTTGCGCAGGAGTGCCGCTCGCCGGTCCGGTCGGCCGCACTGTAGCCGAGGCGCTGCGCAACACTTCACGGGTTCGCGCTGAGGACCGCGCGTTGCACATCGTCATGGAGTCGATCCGAACATGAAGATCACGGTCATCGGTACCGGCTACGTGGGCCTGGTCACGGGCGCGTGCCTTGCCGACGTCGGCAACGACGTCCTCTGCCTCGACCTGGACCGGCGCAAGATCGATATCCTCGAATCCGGGGGTATCCCCATTCACGAGCCCGGGCTCGAGGACGTCGTACGGCGCAACCGCGCGGCGGGCCGCCTGCGTTTCACCACGAGCATCGAGGACAGCGTTGCGCACGGCGCGGTGCAGTTCATCGCCGTGGGAACGCCGCCGGACGAAGATGGGTCCGCCGACCTCTCGTACGTAGTCGCTGCGGCACGCAACATCGGCCGCCACATGAGCGAGCACAAGCTGGTGGTGGACAAGTCCACCGTCCCGGTGGGCACGGCCGACGCCGTGCGCAACGCCGTGGCCGAGGAGCTCGGGAAGCGCAACGCGAAGCTCACCTTCGCGGTCGCTTCGAACCCGGAGTTCCTGAAGGAGGGCGCGGCCGTCGAGGATTTCATGCGGCCCGACCGCATCGTCATCGGCTCCGACGACGAGGAGGCGACGCGCACGATGCGGGCGATCTACGCGCCCTTCCAGCGCAACCACGAGCGCCTCATCGTCATGGACGTACGCTCCGCCGAGCTCACCAAGTACGCGGCGAACGCGATGCTCGCGACGCGCATCTCGTTCATGAACGAGATCGCGAACCTCGCCGAGCGTCTCGGCGCCGACATCGAGCAGGTGCGGCGCGGCATCGGCTCCGACCCGCGCATCGGTTGGCACTTCCTCTATCCCGGCGTCGGCTACGGCGGCTCGTGTTTCCCCAAGGACGTGCAGGCGCTGGTGCGCACCGCGGCGACGAACGGCGTCGAGCTGCAGGTGCTGCCGGCGGTGGAGCGCGTGAACGAAGGGCAGAAGCGCGTGCTCGTCGACAAGATCGCCGCGCGCTTCGGCAACGATCTCTCGGGCAAGACGTTCGCGCTCTGGGGACTCGCGTTCAAGCCGGGGACGGACGACATGCGCGAGGCGCCGAGCCGTGTCGTGGTTGCGGGGCTGCTAAAGAGCGGCGCGCGGGTGTGTGCCTACGATCCGGCAGCGATGGAGGAAGCGAAGCGCGTGTTCGGTGCGGAACGGGGGCTCGCTTATGCGGAGTCGCCGATGGGTGCACTCGAGGGCGCCGATGCACTCGTGATCGTCACCGAATGGAAGGAGTTCCGCAGTCCGGACTTCTCGGCCGTGCGCGCGAAGCTCAAGACGCCCGCGATCTTCGACGGCCGCAATCTCTACGACCCGTCGGACGTCGCGCGCGCCGGTCTCGAGTATTACCCGATCGGCCGCAAGACGGCGCCACGCGCATGAACGAGCTTGCGGCGGTCGAATCGCTCGCGAAGCGGATGCGCCGCGCACGGCTGCTCGTCGCGGGCGACGTGATGCTCGACCGCTACTGGTTCGGCGAGGTGAGCCGCATCTCTCCGGAGGCGCCGGTGCCGGTCGTGAAGATCCAGCGCACCGAGGAGCGGCCTGGGGGCGCGGCGAACGTCGCGCGCAACGCTGCGGCGCTCGGCGCTGCCGTGGGGCTCCTCTCCGTGGTCGGCGAGGACGAGGCGGGCGACAGCCTGCGCAGGCTCGTCGAACGCGACAGCATCGCGGCGATCCTGCGGCGCGATGCGACCATCTCGACCACGGTGAAGCTCCGCGTCATCGGCCGTCAGCAGCAGCTGCTGCGCATCGACTTCGAGACCACGCCCTCGCGCGAGGTGCTCGCCGACAAGCTCGCCGACTTCTCCACGCAGCTGCCCGGGCACGACGTCGTCATCCTCTCGGACTACGGCAAGGGCGGGCTCGCGCACGTCGAGGACATGATCCGGCGCGTGCGGGAGGCCGGAAAGACGGTGCTCGTCGACCCCAAGGGCGACGACTACGCGCGCTACCGCGGCGCCACGGTGCTCACCCCGAACCGGGCCGAGCTGCGCGAGGTGGTGGGGCGCTGGAAGAGCGAGGACGATCTTGCCGAGCGCGCCGAGCGGTTGCGCCAGGAGCTCGAGCTCGACGCGCTGCTCCTCACCCGCAGCGAGGAGGGCATGACGCTCTTCTCCGCGAAAGGACGCGTGCACGAGCCGACCAAGGCGCGTGAGGTGTACGACGTCTCGGGCGCCGGGGACACGGTGATCGCGGCGCTCGGCGTGATGCTGGGCGCAGGGGCGGAGCTCCCCGAAGCGATGCGCGTTGCCAACCACGCCGCGGGCATCGTGGTTGGTAAACTAGGCACGGCCGTCGTGCATCCCGACGAGCTGATGGCTGACCTGGCCGCGGCCGGTCGCGCCTGACCGTCCCCCGAGGCGGCCCTTTTTGCGGCCGCGAGCAGAGATCCTCACCCATGAGCAGCTACTACGTCGTCACGGGCGCGGCCGGTTTCATCGGCGCCAACATCCTGCGCGCGTTGAACGCGCGCGGCGTCACCGATATCATCGCCGTGGACAATCTCGAGCGCGGCGACAAGTTCCGCAACCTCGTCGGCTGCCAGATCGCGGACTACTTCGACAAGAACGAGTTCCGGACGCTGCTCGCCGAGCGCCACTTCGAGGGATCGGTCGAGGCCGTCATTCACGAGGGCGCCTGCTCCGACACCATGGAGCACAACGGGCGCTACATGCTCGACAACAACTTCCGCTACTCGTCGGAGCTGCTCGAGTTCTGCCAGGACGAGGAGATCCCGTTCCTGTACGCCTCGTCGGCGGCGGTCTACGGGGGCGGCAGCGTGTTCCGCGAAGCGCCCGAGCACGAGGCGGCGCTCAACGTCTACGGCTACTCGAAGCAGCTCTTCGACCAGATCGTGCGGCGCCGGCTGCCTGACGCCGCCGCGCCCATCGTCGGCTTCCGCTATTTCAACGTCTACGGACCGTACGAGGCGCACAAGGGGCGCATGGCCTCCGTCGCCTGGCACTTCTTCAACCAGTACCGGGCGACCGGACAGGTGAAACTCTTCGAGGGCTCGGGCGGCTACGCGAACGGCGAGCAGAGGCGCGACTTCGTGAGCGTCGAGGACGTCGCGAAGGTGTGCATGTGGTTCCTCGACCACCCGCGGCGCTCGGGCATCTTCAACGTCGGCACGGGGCGCGCACAGACCTTCAACGACGTCGCCGTAGCGACGGTGAACGCGTGCCGGCGCGCCAAGGGCGAGGCCTCCGGCACTCTCGATGCGCTCGTGCGCTCCGGTGCGATCGCCTACGTCCCGTTTCCCGAGGCGCTCGTCGGCAAGTACCAGAGCTACACCTGCGCGGATCTTGCGTCGCTACGCGCGGCCGGTTACGAGGCGCCGTTCTACGACGTCGAGACCGGCGTCGGCCGCTACGTCGAGCATCTGCTGGCGAACGTGGCATGAGCCGCTGGCGCACGATCGAGGAGACGGTCGGCGACACCCCGCTCGTGCGCCTGCGCAAGATCCCGGGGCGCACGTCGAACACCATCCTCTGCAAGCTCGAGGGCAACAACCCGGCGGGCTCGGTGAAGGACCGCCCCGCGCTGTGGATGATCCGCAAGGCCGAGGAGCGCGGTCGCATCGCACCGGGCGACACGCTGATCGAGGCGACGAGCGGCAACACCGGTATCGCACTCGCGATGGCGGCCGCGATCCGCGGCTATCGCATGGTGCTGATCATGCCCGAGCACCTGTCGCTCGAGCGCCGGCAGACAATGGCCGCGTTCGGCGCCGAGATCATTCTCACGCCCAAGGCGGGAGGCATGGAATCGGCGCGCGACCTCGCCGAACGCATGGTCGCGGAAGGCAAGGGCGTGATGCTCGACCAGTTCGCGAACGCCGACAACCCGCTCGCGCACTACGAGACCACCGGCCCGGAGATCTGGCGCGACACGGACGGCCGGATCACGCACTTCGTGTCCTCGATGGGCACGACCGGCACCGTGATGGGCGTGTCGCGCTATCTGCGCGAGAGGAATGCCAGGGTGCAGATCGTCGGCTGCCAGCCGGAGGAGGGGTCGCAGATCCCGGGCATTCGCAAGTGGCCGGACGCGTATCTGCCCAAGATCTACCACCGAGCCGCGGTCGACCGGCTCGAGTACGTGAGCCAGGCCGACGCGGAAGCCATGGCCCGGCGCATGGCGGCCGAGGAGGGCATCTTCGCCGGTCCGTCGTCGGGCGGCTGCCTCGTGGTGGGCCTGCGTATCGCCGCGGAGGTCGAGAAGGCGGTCATCGTCTGCATCACCTGCGACCGCGGCGACCGCTATCTCTCGACCGGCGTCTTCCCCGCCTGACCCCGGCACCGACGTGCCGGCGACCCTTGTCTTCGACATCGAGACCGTTCCGGACGCCCGCGGCATCCGCGAGGTCTACGAGCTCGATCCGGTGCTCTCCGACCACGAGGTCGTGGAGATCGCCCGGCAGCGCCGCCGCGCCGCGGCCGGGCACGACTTCATGCCGCTGCATCTGCAGAAGGTGGTGGCGATCTCCTGCGTGCTGCGCGAGGGCACCCATCTTCGCGTCTGGTCCATCGGCCAGGGCGACGACGAGCGCGACCTGATCCAGCGCTTCTTCGACGGGCTCGAGCGCTACACGCCGCAGCTCGTGAGCTGGAACGGCGCCGGCTTCGACCTGCCGGTGCTCCATTACCGCGCGCTCGTGCACGGGGTGGTCGCGTCGCGCTACTGGGACCTGGGCGACGCGGACTTTCCCGACAGCCGCGACTTCAGGTTCAACAACTACATCAGCCGCTACCACATGCGGCACCTCGATCTGATGGACCTGCTCGCGCTCTACCAGCCGCGCAACGCCGTGCCGCTCGACCAGATGGCGAAGCTGATGGGGCTGCCGGGCAAGATGGGCATGGACGGCTCCCAGGTGTGGGAGGCGTACCACGCCGGCGGGCTGCAGGCGATCCGTGACTACTGCGAGACCGACGTCCTCAACACCTGGCTCGTGTTCCTGCGCTTCCAGATGATGCGCGGTGCGATCGAGCCCGAGCAGCACGCAGCCGAGTGCGCGATCGCGCGCGACTGGCTGCTGCGACAGACCCAGCCGCATTGGCAGGCGTTTCTCGAGCGCTGGAAGGCGCGGCCGTGAGCGCGCGCAGGGACGAGTCCGCGCGCACGGCGGCGCCGCGGCTGGCCGCTATCGAGTCGCTCGACCGCGAGGGCCGCGGCGTCGCGCATGTCGACGGCAAGGCGATCTTCGTCGACGGTGCGCTGCCCGGCGAGCGCGTCGAGTACTCACCCTACCGGCGGAAGCCGAGCTACGAGGAGGCGAAGATCTCGCGCTGGCTCGGCACCTCTGCGGCACGCATCGCACCGCTCTGTCCCCACTTCGGCGTCTGCGGGGGGTGCTCGCTGCAGCACGCTGACCTCGCGACGCAGGTCGCGGCCAAGCAGCGCGTGCTCGAGGACTCGCTATGGCACGTCGGTCGCGTGCGTGCCGAAACGATCCTTCCGCCGATACGCGGCGACGCCTGGGGTTACCGCCGCCGCGCGCGCCTCGCGGTGCGCCTGGTGCCGAAGAAGGGCGGGATACTCGTCGGCTTCCACGAGCGCCGCTCGAGCTATGTTGCGGACATGCGTACCTGCGACGTACTGCCGCCCCACGTGTCCGGGCTCCTCGTTCCGTTGCGCGCGCTCGTCGCGTCGCTTTCGATCGCCGATCGCCTGCCGCAGATCGAGGTGTCCGTCGGCGACCGGGTTACGGTGCTCGTCTTCCGTCACCTCGTGCCGCTCACCCTGGAGGACGAGCGCAAGCTCGCCACGTTCGCCGATGCGAACGGCATACAGGCGTGGCTGCAGCCCGGCGGACCCGAGACCGCGATGCCGTTTCACCCTCTCGACGCGCCGGCGCTCGACTACGCGCTCGAGGAGTTCGGCGTGCGCATCCGTTTCCTGCCGACGGACTTCACGCAGGTGAACGCGGGGGTCAACGAGCGGCTGGTGGCACGCGCGGTGGGCCTGCTCGACCCGCAGGAGGGCGAGGAGGTCGCTGACCTCTTCTGCGGCCTCGGCAACTTCGCGCTGCCGCTCGCGCGCCTCGGCGCACGCGTAGTCGCGGTCGAGGGCAACGCGAATCTCGTCCGGCGCGCGCAGGAGAACGCGGTCGCGAACGGGCTGAACGTCCGCTTCGACGTCGCAAACCTGTTCGATGCGGGCGCTTGCGCCCGGCTGCCGCGGGTCGCGAAGCTCGTCGTGGATCCGCCGCGGGAGGGCGCGATCGAGGTGGTGAAGGCGCTGCCCGCGCAGGGTGCGCCGGTGCGCATCGTCTACGTGTCGTGCGATCCGGCGACACTCGCGCGCGACGCCGGCGTTCTCGTCGCCGTCAAGGGCTATCGGCTCCTCATGGCCGGGGTGGCGAACATGTTCCCGCACACCTCGCACGTCGAGTCGATCGCCCTTTTCGAGCGCGCGTAGCACCCTGAAGAGCAAAAAAACGAGGGGGCCGCTCGCGCGGCCCCCTCCGCTCGGACGGCTCCGCCGTCAGTCGTTACTGCCGCCGAAGGACATCAGAAGGCTGAGCAGGTTGGCGAAGATGTTGAAGAGGCTGAGGAACACGCCCGTCGTCGCCATCACGTAGTTGTCCTCGCCGCCGTTCACGATCCGCGACAGGTCGTAGAGCAGGAACAGGGAGAAGACCACGATGACGAGCGACGAGATCGTCAGTGCGAGTGCCGGGATCTGCAGGAACATGTTCGAGAGCATCGCGATCAGCAGCACGATCATGCCGACGAACAGGAACTTGCCCATGAAGCTGAAATCGCGCTTCGACGTCGTCGCGATGATCGACATCACCGTGAAGACGATGCCCGTTCCTGCAGCCGCGTAACCGACGAGCGCGCCGCCGTTGCGGAGCGAGAGCGCGACGGACAGCAGCGGCCCCAGCCACCAGCCGAGAATGAACGTCAGCACGAACAGCAGGAGGATGCCCACGCCGCTGTTCCGATTCGCTGCGATCGCGTACTGCAGGCCGACTACGACCGCGAGCAGCACGAGCGAGGCCACGATCGGCGCCTTGAAGATGATCGCACCCGTGGCCATGCCGACCATGGCACCGATGACGGTTGGCACCATCGTCAGCGCGAGCAGCAGGTAAGTGTTGCGCAGTACCTTGTTCTGCGTTGCAGTCAGGACACGACCGCCCGAGACGGGGACGGTTCTCAGTTCCGGTTGCATCAAGCTCCTCCTGGGAAAGACGATGCGATAACGGTCGTTAGATGGGGTTTTGCCGGTTAGGTTCAAGAGTGTAAGCAAGAAGAAAGCGTTCTCGCTAGCCTTTCCCGGCTAGATCACGCCGATTCTCGCGATGCTACAATCCGCGCGCTGTAACTAATTGATTGTGCGTTGATTGGCGAAAAGAAGGGTTGTCCTCGCACCGGATGGGTGGCAGAGCGGTTGATTGCACCGGTCTTGAAAACCGGCGGACCTTCGCGGGTCTCGTGGGTTCGAATCCCACCCCATCCGCCAG
>Ga0114939_10002862_pt1 | contig 12406 bp, 6 predicted proteins | sample AshMeaCrysSpring_FD_87196 | JGI IMG/M metagenome (GOLD analysis project Ga0114939, IMG submission 87196) | Groundwater microbial communities from Big Spring, Nevada to study Microbial Dark Matter (Phase II) - Ash Meadows Crystal Spring | ecosystem: Environmental > Aquatic > Deep subsurface >... | reverse complement strand
CACTAATTAGTTTTGCAATAAAAAGCTTGAATAAATTAGCCTCTTAAAACGAAAAAATAAGGTTTTCAAGCTGATTTTACTTTAATAAGTAAGCATTTTTAGAATAGTGGGATAGCTTCATAGGTTTAGCACTGATGGTATTGACTACTTTAGAAGAACAAAAGGCACCAGAGGAGGCGAGGCATTTATTAACAAAAATCAGTCAACAACAACCCCACTCAACAACTAGCGCCATAATAACGTAAGTTGCTAGTTATCCAAAAATATCGATTTTTAAGTGTTTAGCTCTAAAATTAAGTATTTAGTAAGACTCTAAAATCACGTTTTTGTATCTTAATCTGATACAGGACTTACGCAAAAATTCTCATAAAGCTTGATTTGTGTAACCGCTCCTGAGCCAAGAAGCCAAGATTTCGTAGAGCTTGCGTAAGTCCTATGATACTTTTACGAGAGCTAACTAGCAACTTACGTTAATAGAAATAGTAACGACAATAATGGCATATAAGTTTGAACAAATGACCCGCAATGAGGTAGAAAAAATGCTAGGAATCACATTACAGCAAACAAGATTTTACCAAGAAGCCAAAGAACAAGGTCGAGAAGAAGGAACTGTTAAATTGATTATTAGACAATTAACCAAGCGTTTTGGAGAATTATCCGATGAAATGCGGTCTTCTATTTCTAATTTACCTTTACCTGTATTGGAAAATTTGAGCGAGTCATTATTAGATTTTACCAGCTTGGCTGATTTACAAGCTTGGTTAGAGACTTTGTAGAAGGGTAGGGGAGGTAGGGGAGTTAGGAGAGGTAGGAGAGGTAGGGATGATAATTTATTCTCGAATATATGTGATTACGAATCGCCCCACCACCACCCCGACCCCTCTACCACCCCGACCCCTCTACCACCCTCCCCGCTTCAACAGATAAAATCTGGGAAGAATTTAACCACTGAGCATCAAAAGCAGAAAGATGAGTGGTAGTAATAAGCGTTTGAAATCTATCCTGTATGGCTTCTAATAACTGATTTTGCCGTGAGGGGTCTAACTCAGCTAATACATCATCTAATAAAAGCAATGGAGATTCTCCCACTACTTCCTCTATTAACTGTAATTCTGCTAATTTCAAAGATAGTACTAGAGTTCGCTGTTGTCCTTGGGAACCATATTGACGGGCTGGTGTTTTGTTAATACTTAACTCCATTTCATCACGGTGAGGCCCGACTAAAGTACTACCTTGATGTTGTTCTATAGATGCCCTAAGGGCTATTTTCTCTAAAAAGGCAATTTGAATTTTTTCAGGAATATCTGCTTGTAAAAGAACATTGGGAGCATAGCGAATTTCTAATTTTTCTGTGTTTCCACTGATACTTTCATGCCATTTTGCGGCAATGGGAGCTAAGCGTTTAATGGCTCTAAACCTTCTTCTAATAACTCTTGTGCCTGCCGCAGCTAATTGGGCATCCCATACGGCGAGGGCATTTTTGTCTAGGGGAGGAGAATATTCGCCTTTATAATATTTGAGTAAAGCGTTTCTTTGTTTAAGAACTTTATTATACTGTTGTAATATATGAGCATAAAGTGGTTCTAATTGAATTAATAAAGTATCTAACCAATGACGCCGCCCTTCTGGACCACCTCTGACTAACTCTAAATCTAAGCTAGAAAACTGGACTGCATTTAAAACACCTAAAAAATCCATTTGTCGCCTAAGATGCTCGCTATTTAGGGACACGCTTCTTCGACCATTACGACGTAAAATAATGGCTAAATCACTAACGCCATTTTTTCTTTCCAAACAAGCATTGATTTGGGCGATCGCTTCTCCATCTTTGATTAAATCCTTATCCTTAGCCATGCGATGGGAACGCAGGGTGGCTAATAATTCCACGGATTCTAGTAAGTTTGATTTACCTTGAGCATTATTCCCTAGCAAAATCGTCTTAGGTGCTGTAAATTCAACCTTCTGTTCTTTATAATTCCGAAAATGACGAAGATGGAGGGATTTTAAGTACATATCACAATTGGAAATCAAGAGTTGAAAACACGCAAAGGCGCATACCAACGGTTGGCGATAGCCTAGGCGCAAAGAAAGGCGTATAGTCAGTAAATCACAAAGTTTTCTAGAAGCCTTACCAGTAAATAATTTTGGGTTTCAAAGTCAGCAACTTGAAATAGCTGTATAACAAGGGTTTAAAGGATTACTTTGTAGCGAAAGCCAGCAAAATAGAACATGCGTTCACTCTAAGTAAGACTAAAAACATTGTCTCAAACCCTTATTATTTCGTTAGCTGACAAAAGTTTTCGATTTACTGATAGTAGCTAAAAACCCTTTGCGCCTTGGCGTCTTGGCGTGTAACCTTATATATTTTTTTTGCCAATTAGTCTAAAGAAAATCTTCTCTAATTCAATCCAGACAAACATTAAAGCACTAAAGCCCATACATACTCCTAATTCTAGGGGATTTAAGGGGTGGGTACCAAAGAAGGATTGAAAGGGTGGGAAGTAAACTAAAGCTAACTGTAATAGGGTCGTTAAGACAACGGCAAGAAGAACAAATATATTAGAGAAGGGATTCATCTCTATAAAAAGTTGGTTATTGGAACGAATGGCGATGGCGTGTCCCATTTGAGCGATACAAAGGGTTGTAAATACCATTGTTTTCCATTCTTCAGGATTGCCTTGATAACCGGGGGCATGGGTATAGTCATAGGCCCACTTCATCATAACGATGGTTAAGATGGCGAAAATAATCCCAATTCTGACCATATAGGAACCCAAACCCCTAGCAAAAATACTTTCGCGGGGGCTAAAGGGGGGACGTTGCATGACATCTGGCTCTGGCGGTTCCACAGCTAGGGCTAGTGCTGGGACCCCATCTGTAACTAAATTCATCCACAGGATTTGTAGGGGGCTTAAAGGTACACCACCTAATCCTAATAATGGGGCAGCAGCGACAGTTAATACTTCCCCAATATTACTACCAAGGATATATTTGATAAAACGACGAATATTCGTGTAAACAACTCGCCCTTCTTTGGCAGCAGATACGATGGTGGCGAAATTATCGTCTAAAAGTACCATGTCGCTGGCTTCTTTACTAACATCAGTACCAGTAATACCCATCGCAATACCAATATCAGCCTGTTTTAATGCGGGGGCATCATTTACACCATCTCCTGTCATGGCAACAAAGCGACCGCGCCTTTGTAATGCTTGGACAATTCTTAATTTATGTTCGGGAGATACCCTGGCGTAAATACTAACGTTATCTACATGGTTTTCTAACTCCTGGTGGCTCATCTTCTGTAATTGTTGACCGGTTAGGACTTCATCGCCTTCCTTGGCAATACCTAAATCAGTAGCGATCGCCTTAGCAGTTAATTGATGGTCTCCTGTAATCATTACGGGGCGAATACCAGCGCTGCGACATTCTTCTACGGCATTGCGTACTTCTGGACGGGGTGCATCGAGCATTCCCACTAATCCCAACCATATTAAATTTTGTTCTGATTGTTCGTCGGAGCCTTCGGGAGGAATTTCATTTAAAGGTTTATAAGCAAAGCCAAGTACCCGTAAACCCTTACCAGCCATTTGGTCATTGGTTGCTAATATTTTTTGGCGATCGCTCTCACTAATACCATTTACTTTATTACCTAAATGTATCTGACCGCATCTCGCTAAAGTCAATTCAGGAGAACCTTTGGTAAACATTAAATACTTTTCGGATGTTACCATATTCTCCAAAACTGGGTCTGTACCTGCCACTATTGATACACCATCTTCTATCCCTTCAACTTGACATATCACGCTCATGCGCTTGCGTTCTGAAGAAAAAGGAAACTCCGCCACACGGGATAATTTACTATCCCATTGGTCTTTTTCAATACCACCTTTTCCCGCCAGAGTAATTAAAGCGCCTTCCGTCGGGTCGCCTAAAATAATCCATTCCCCCTTTTCCTGTTGTAGTGCGGCATCATTACAGGAAGAACAAGCAACTAACAATGGGGGAATTTCTGGAGAATCTTCGGGAGCTATTTTTTGACCAGATGCTAATTGAAACTCTCCATTAGGCGCATAACCTTCCCCTGTAACTTTAAAAGTCTGATTATTTGTATATAAAGACTGCACCACCATTTTATTTTGAGTTAAGGTGCCAGTTTTATCAGAACAAATCGTAGTCACAGACCCCAAGGTTTCCACAGCTGGTAACTTACGAATTAAAGCATTGCGCTTAACCATTCGCTGGGTTCCCAGTGCCAAAGTCACGGTAATCACCGCAGGTAATCCTTCTGGCACCACAGCTACCGCCATACTTAGGGATACTTCTAATAATTCTCTAAAAGCACCCCAACCTTGTAATAAAAGACCAACTATTATAACTATCGCAACCAGACCAAGAGAACCACTTACAAGAACATTACCTAACTGGTCCATTCTTTGTTGTAAAGGAGTCGGTTCGCTTTCAACGGACTGTAACATTTGGGCAATCTTACCTAACTCGGTTTTCATGCCAGTATTTGTTACCAATACCTTACCCCGACCCTGGACAACTTCTGTTCCTTGGAAAACTAAGTTTATCTTATCTCCTAAAGATGTTTCATCAGGTAATCTTAATTGTGCCTGTTTATTTACAGCTTCAGCCTCACCAGTTAATGCGGACTCCCGAATTTGTAAGTTAGAAGTTTCTAACAAACGTCCATCGGCTGAAATTTGGACGCCAGCTTCTAAAAGCATAATGTCACCAGGAACTATATCCTTAGAAGCAATATCCATTAACTTGCCATCTCTAATTACCCGGACATTGGGAGATGCCAGTTGCTTTAAGGCAGCTAAAGCTTTTTCAGCGCGACTTTCCTGAACATAGCCAAGAATTCCATTTAGAATCACAATAGCTAAAATAGCGATAGTATCCTTAAAAGGGATTTCACCAGCAGCTATTTTCTTTTGCCAGTCCATTAAGTCCAAGATTCCGGAAACCAGGGCAACACCGATTAACATCAATAACATGATGTTCTTAAATTGGTCCCAAAGAATTTCTAAGGGAGTGCGACCGCTGCTTTCTTCTAACTCATTTGGTCCGTATTTTAATAGCCTTTCCTGCACATCCTGAGATTTTAAGCCATTGTCTGCGTCTGTGGCTAGAAGTTCCAAGGATTGTTTTGTGTCCAAGCTATGCCAATTGGTATTTGAATTCACAAGAGAATTTGCAGACATGTTTGAAGCCAAAGGATTTTAATTACAGAATTCCATAATAATTGACCATTAGGCTTATAACACTGACCTTGAGAAGATTTTTTATAAACAAATATATTGAGAATCTTGTATCTTTAAACCCTTGTTATATACAAGAGCCTAATGTAAACGACTTTCTGTGGGGAAAACATCCAATAGAAATACTAGGTAAGAAACAATTGTGACGTTTTATGTCTCTATTGGGGAGTAGAATGATTAATTTATATCGGACAATTCCCAGTCGCACGCCCGCACCTTACATGTTACGAACAATTAGACCTCTTGGCGCATCTTCGCTTTATGGCATCGCTTTTATTCGGGACAAACTTATCGCAATTGATTCTACCAAAGGATATCTACTAGAAATCAATCTTGATAATGAGGATACAAAAATTTTGAATCCTCACCAAATTTCTGAATTTACTAAGGTAACTGGCTTAGCTATAGGGGAAAATACCCTTTGGATAACGAGGGGAAATAGTATTTATTTATGCAACATAAATACCCTAGCTATAGAGCATTTTACGACATTACCATACCCAGCAAATGGAATAACAGTATGGAATTCGACCATTTATGTTAGTTGTCAAAAGCTGGGAAATATACTTGTATTTGATAGTAATACCAGAAAAGAGATTACAAGATTTTATGCACCGGGAGTAGGAGTAGAAAATTTAGCCGTTGATGGCGAAACTCTCTGGATATGCGATCGCACCGAACAAACAGTTTATTCTTTAGATAGGGCCACAGGAGAAATTCAATTTAGCCTACTCACACCCTTTGAATCACCAACAGGCATAGCTATCCATAAAGACGCTACAGGGCAACAAAATCTTTACATAGCCTATGCTTATGAAGAACCCTATATCCGAGATAACCCCAATGCGGACCCCAATTATCAGCTAACCTACCGCGATAAAACTTTTATCCACACCCTACAGTACAAACACTACCCCAATAAAGGCTATGCCCTCTCCAACGGCTATCTTATCGAAATGTCCTACGCCGAAGAAATAGCTCCCCTAGAGGAAATATACTTACCAGAATTAGAATGGCGTATTGCCCTCCCTTCCCAAACAGATAGGCAAAAAATCAAGCACATAGAGCCAATCGGTTTACCATATACCGAAGAAGAAATAGATGGACAAAAAGTAGCGGTATTTAAATTTGATGCCCTGACCCCAGGAGAAAGACATATTTTAGGCTGGAAAGCTTTAATTGAGGTTAGAGGAATTAAGTATCGTTTGACTCCCAAAAATGTAGAGAATTTACCAGAACTGACTGACGAATTTAAGCAGCAATATCTTTTAGATAACGACAATCTGTCAATGGATAGCAATATAGTTCGTCGTGCAGCCCGCGATGCCATCGGTTCAGAAACAAATTTATTACGAAAAATGTATGCTATCCGCAACTATGTATATGACAGTTTGTCCTATGGCATAAAACCCCACATTGATACCCCCGATATTGTATTAGATAGGGGAATCGGTTCCTGTGGCGAGTATGTGGGGGTATTACTTGCCCTTTGTCGCTTAAATGGTATAGCTTGTCGTACCGTAGGACGGTATAAATGTCCAAATTATGGAGACCAACATGGAATTCCCTTACATCCTGATTTTAACCACGTGTGGTTAGAGTTTTATATTCCTAACTTAGGCTGGTTGCCAATGGAATCTAACCCCGATGATATTGGGAATTATGGTCCTTACCCCACTAGATTTTTTATGGGTTTATGTTGGTATCACATTGAAATTGGTAAAGGTGTTCCTTTTCAAAGCTTAACAAGTAAGGGCGTTCGCTTAACAAAAGAAGATGTCTCCATCGGTGATTTAGCCATTAATCACATCCGCTTTATCATCAAACAAGAATTACAATCCTTTGATGATTAGATTAACAATCTATCTATTGGCGGCATAAAAAAATTAAAAATTGTATATTTTAAGTCCGTGGTACGGGCGTCCCGCCTGTACCTAGAAAAAATTTAAAAAAAAGCAGGATGTCTACACAAGCAGGCCTACAAACACACACAAGCAGGCCTACAAACACACACAAACAGGCAGGATGCCTGTTCCACAAAACTGCAAAATTTATGTGACAATTAGCAATTAGCCATTAGCAATTAGCCATTAGCAATTAGCACCCTTCAGCAAATATAACCAGCAACTAACATGATTTGAAAGTTTAATAATTTAAAATTTCACAGATTTTTTAAGAAGTTGTCGCAAAGTTTTATTATTACTTTATTTACTTGAGATTTTATTTTTGTACCTTGGTATTATTGAAGCCTTTTTCATAATCACTAAACAAATAAGAAAGCTAATTAGTTTTAATTAATTAATTAACCTTATCCGAAAAACTTGACATTAAAAAATATTTTCTTACTTCAATTAAAATTTTATTAAAAAAGCGGTGAAATCAAGTGAATAACAAGATAGCCTATAACTATCGAAGCGTCATCTCTCAAGAGCAACAAATCTATCAACATTTGCTTGATTTAGTCCAACTTGAGCCAGCAAATAAGATGATTAGCCGCTGCAAAGACTTGTTTATTGAGGGAATAGATTATCCTGAACCAGAGATTTTATCAATATTAGATTATATAACAGCAGATAAAAGCGCTGAACAGGAATTTAAAAATTTTCTTAATCGTTGTTGCCATATTTTAATAAATCGTTGGCACATGCAAGCACAAACCTATGGTGCGATTCCAGAACTAGTAGCAATATTTGAATGCCAACCAGAAGTTTCCCGGAAAATCAGTTATAGTTTACGGGCTAAAGCTATTAGGCGTTTGCATAGTTTAGTAAAGGATTTTATCCAAAGCGAACAATATCAAATGTTACGCCGACTTGCCCAGGTTATGGCTCAAAGTCCTGAAGCAATAAACTATAATTCTCAAAAGCCTTTAATTACTTATATTCGTCGCTATCCTTATTTATATGAACATTGTCTTTTAAGTGAAGATAGTAATCAAGAAGATAAACAAGCTGTAAGGGTTATTCAACAACAAGTACAACGAAAATTTGAAATAGATTTATCTCGTTATGTCACCTATCAAGTAAGACAGGCACAAACTGTAAAAAATAGCTCAAAAGAAGCAGCCCAAAGAGTTTTACAATCTGTAAATAATCCCACTTTATTAAGTAATAAAATTCTTCATCACAGCCTAATACACTTCATTGGCAAGGTTGAAGGGAATTATACTTATCGTGATTTTTCACAACATTTTATTAACTATAGTCGTCAATCAGTTAATTTTAAAGTGTTTAAAAATGATTTATATGAATATTTAATTTCCTCAATTCCCCAAGAATATGGGAAACGTAAATTTAACGAACGTCTGTATCAGCAAATTCAATTAATTTTACCTGAAGCAGATTATCAAAAACTAGATGATTTTTTAATGGTTAGAAGTTGCAGTCAGCTACTAAATTTTTTAGTTGTTGAGAGCCATTCATCTCCACAGCATTTTATATTTGTTGATTTGATATCAAATCAAGGAACTACTTTAACAACAGGTTTATTACTTAAAATTGTTCTGATATGCCGGAAAATAAAACCCTATTTAGAAAAAAAATTAGCAATTTTATTTAATCACTATGAATCAGCCACAACTACTGGCGTTCAGTGGTTAGTTCAATCTTTAGAACAGTTAAATATTGCTTTAAGCATTCATTTTAGCGATATTGATTTATCTTTCTTTAAACAAATTATGTAGATACATAATAAATTTAAAAGTTCAACAATATTTTTGGAAATTTTACTTTTACATAATTATGAGAATATGTAATTTTAAAGGATAATAAAAAACAATCGTCTGTCATCTGATCTTTGTCGGTTTGAAAAATAAAAATTTAAATTTTTATTTTGATTCCGTTTAACAGGCCTCTAGCCTGTTAGTGGAATAAGCTTCTAGCCTGTTAGTGGAATAGGCTTCTAGCTAGGGTGTTTACTTTGTGTATAAGCCTTAGAAAAAAGTTCATGCAGTTTTTGTGTCACGTGCTGCCAGTTTAAAAATCTTGTTTAATAAGGGTTTTGAGCTTTATGACTGAATACAACATTCTGATGAGCGATTAATACCTAAATTATAACAAAATCAACACCCTAGCTTCTAGCCTGTTAGTGGAAAATTTTAATCTCACAGAAACAGGCCGGATGCCTGTTTCACAAATATTCCAATAAAGATTTTTTAATCAGTTTTAACCTGACTTAATCAGGACTTACGCAACTGGCACATTTATATAAAACTGTCGCATTAAATTTATTTGGCTCTAACGTTAATAAATCAATACTTACAAACATTAGCTTCAAATTTAAATATATGTGTCAGTTGACCTTATAATGTGACACTTGCGTAAGTCCTGTTAATATTACTGGCTTCTAGCCTGTTAGTGAAAAATTTGAATTTCACAGAAACAGGCAGGATGCCTGTTCCACAAATATTCCCAGAAAGATTTTTTAATCAGTTTTACCCTGACCTAATATTACTGGTCTTGATAGGTGGGAATATCAATTATAAATGCAGTGCCTTTTCCTGGAGAAGAAATACACTTTAATCTTCCTTGATGTTTTTCTGTAATAATTTTATGACTTATCAATAAACCTAACCTGTTTCCTTTCCCAAAATTATTCCCTGTAAATGAAGAATCAAATAAAAATTGTTGTAGATAATCAGGAAGAATGGGTCCATTATGACTAATTTGAATTCTGACCCAATCAAACTTTATCATTTGGGTTAGAATACGAATTTGAGGTTTTTCTATGGAATTTATAGAAGTTTTTTTAAGATTATCATCTACGTCATCACAGCTATCAATACAATAGGTGAAAATATTCATTAATGCCTGGTTTAGTTGTCCAGGATAACATTCTATATCTGGTAGTTTGCTATATTTTTTAATCAGTTTAATTTCCATCCCATTTGTTGTATTTATCAATCGATGCTTTAGAATCATTAAATTTGTATTTATATTGTCGTGGATATCAATTTTTTTGGTATTTTCATCTTTATCTGTAGATGATATTCTTTGTAAAGATTTAACTATATCATCTACTCCCTTTGCTCCTAACTCTGTTAAGTCAGCTAAGTTAAATATTGTTTTTGGAATTAGTTCTATATCTATTTCTTGAGATTTTTTACTAATTTCCTCAAAGGGTTCTGGATAACATAGTTTATAGAGATTTAAAAGTTCAAAAACATCTTTAATATATTTCTTGCTATAGCTAACATTGCTATAAATAGAGCTTATAAAACCATTAATCTCTAAGCTAATACCAGTTACTAGTTGCCCGATACTCGACATCTTTTCTGTTTGAATGAGATAAGCTTGTGCTTTTTGTAATTCACTTATAGCTTTTTCTAACTCTTGTTTTTGTACTTGTAATTCTTGGGCTTGTATAGTTAATTTATCTTGAGATTTAAAAGCTATTTCTCGTGCTTCTGCGATAGCTGAAACTTGAGGTAAAGTTGTCCAGCAAGCAATCGCAACACCAATAAAAGAAAGTGTTATTAATAAAACAGCTAAAATATCTTGTTTCGGATTCGTATTCCCTTTATATAAGGCGGCACTTACAAACCATCCAAAAGTAGTTGCACTACAAATTAAGATAAGTAGAACAAATACTTGCAACGTGACAAAATCTTTAATGTAATTATCATTCTTAGTTCGATTAAAATTAGACCACCATCTAGGATTAAATAAAGAAACAGGAAGAATTTGTACGAGAAAATCGATGATGATAATAACTGCGGGTATGATTAGCCCAATTAAGAAATCTAATTTATTCCAAGCTAAACCACCGACTAGAAGGACTGTAACTTCTACGAAGAAAAAGCCAAGGGATAAATAAGCAAATCTAACGCCTTCATTGCCCCTAGATAACCATATTCCTAAATGAAACCCAATCATGCATATTAAGTAGCTGGTTCCCGTTACCATGACTACGCGGGCTACATCTCCCCAAATTAAACAGATAAGACTAAAAAGAAAAGTTAGCAATAAACCTGGTTGAAGTACTCCTTTTGGAGATATATAACTCCATAGTGGTCCTAAATGCTTATCTAAAGATAATTGGTAAAGTATTCTGGGAGTGTTGGAAATAGCTGTAGCAGAACTTAATAAACAAGAAAAAGCAATTAATAATGTCACTAAAAATGAAGCTGAAGAACCCCAGAAATAGTTGCCTGCAAAAGATAAGTTGAGGTATACATTATCTCCTAAACCCTCTCCTGTTGCCAGGGCAGTTAACACCATTGGTCCAGCCAAAAAAAGTACAGGTATTAGCCATGCGGCAAAATTCAGGAATTTTAAGGTTTTCTCTGAACTTTGGCTCTCGGCAACGAATGAGGAAGCTGTTTCACAGGAATAAACAGAATAGACGGAAACAAAAAACCATTTTGCCCAGTCTAAATAAGTTGGTGGAAAAAAATCATGGGGTAACAATCCTGGACTTTGGGGAGATAATACTAACCAACCAGTTGCCTGAATAACATAAGCAATTCCAAATATAACTGCTGGAATGGCAAAAAATAGGTGCAATACACTTAAGGCTTTGATGCCGCTTAAACCAACAAGAAAGGGAAGAGTTGTAAAGGCAATTTTTAATAAAATTTCTGGGCAATAAATTCCTAGTGGCTCCAGATTTGCTTTGATTAAATCAGTTAAAATAATTGCATAAATAGCTGGTGCCGCAGCCCAACCAATATAATAACCAATCGCGACATATTTATCTAAGCCAGGTATTTTATTTAATAATCTAGCTGCATAGTTAGGTGTTCCTCCAGACATTTCTGGGAAGGTTTCTCCTAAAGCCTTGACTTGTAAATTAAGGATAAAAGAAACTATAACTCCTGGAATCCAAACCCATAGTGCTTTTTGACCAAGAGCCGCATGAATCACTGGTACTGTACCAATCCAACCCACATGACCTGTTAAGCCAAAAGCCCAAGTCTCTATTGGTGATAAACTTTTATTTAGTTTTATAGAGGAAGATTCAATAGTATTTAAAGACATATATAAAGTTTGTCAATTGTACCGATATATATATAATAGGACTTACGTAACTGGCACATTTAAAATTCTTTCTTTGTGTGACACTTTGAGCAAAATAAAACGAATTAATAGGCTTTTCAACCTCATTCACCAATAAAAAATTGTGACAATATCGTAAGT
>Ga0114939_10002861_pt1 | contig 12407 bp, 14 predicted proteins | sample AshMeaCrysSpring_FD_87196 | JGI IMG/M metagenome (GOLD analysis project Ga0114939, IMG submission 87196) | Groundwater microbial communities from Big Spring, Nevada to study Microbial Dark Matter (Phase II) - Ash Meadows Crystal Spring | ecosystem: Environmental > Aquatic > Deep subsurface >... | reverse complement strand
CGTCCTTGAGAATCAGCCGCATCGGGATTTGTGCCGCGTGCCAATAGATATTGGAGGCGCTCTACTTGCCCGGAACTCGCTGCCGCTCGCAATTCTAAATCTAAATTTTCCGCCCAGACAAATTGTCCGATGAAGAAAAGTAAGCAACCTAAAATAAATTGCACGTTAAACCTTTTAGCAGGGAAAAGAAAAATTAAAGTGTCGATCTTTATTGAGTTGGAATTTGATCGCGTAAATATATCGGAATAGCATCTCCTGCGGATATTCCTTGCCCGGCAATTAATTGTTCAGCGCCTAAAATCGCTACATCCCGCGCATGGGGATAAAAAACTCCCGGCAAAATCGTAATTTCGCATTCCATTAATGACATCTGATAGATTTCCCAGCCATTACCTACACCAACCCATTGGCCTGTGTCTTGTGGCGGGATAATCAATTCCGGTCGACACAATCTTTCCTTTACAACCGTTTCCATTAACAAATCCGAACCGCGGCAAAATGCTCCGTAATAAACTTCGCCCATGCGTGCATCTTGAATTGTCACAACCCGTTCGCTATTTACTCCTTGGGCTAAAGCGGCAAGGGAGGAAATTAGCGCTACTGGCAATTCTAACGCAAAAGCCAATCCTTGAATGACTCCCGCACCGATTCTTAATCCGGTAAATGATCCCGGTCCATATCCAAATACAAGGCCATCTAATGCTTGCAGACGTAATTTACTTTCGGCGAGAAGTCCATCGATCATTGCCAAGATTAATTCACCATGACGCCGCGGAGAAAAAACAAATCGCTCGCTGATTTCTCCCGATAACCATAATGCACATGAACAGGCATCAGTAGAAGTTTCAATTGCTAAGATATTCACGCTATGGCATCACGTATTCCGAGAGGATTTTCCGGGTCGATATAATCCATAAATGGACGCCGTCGATCTGAATGAGTAACTTGATAGATACATCCCATCCAATTTCCAACTACGGCCTCGGCGGTATCGTGCCAAGTATTATCCAAACGTCGAACTAATAGATGCTCGGGAAATTGCGGCGCGGGATCCCCGCTATTGCGAGCTAATTCGATACGCTGATGATATTCTTCCAGGATTGCTTGTTCTTGCAAACCGAAGTAGTGTTCAGGAAAAGGCGGATAATTAGCTAATTTTTCTTCTGCATAAAGTTTCGTATCGCGTTTATATTCTTTTAAGAGCGATACTGTGTCATATTCGGGATGACCTTGAAAAAATACTATCCGTAATAGATCCGGGCTTACTGCTAAATGTACACCAGCCTCAGTGCTTTCTGCCAAAATTTGGATTCCTGCGGCGGTAAATTGCGCACGGGAAATATCATTCCAGCGGGAATGTGGTACGTCAAAACGAGTGTTGATATCTTTGACTAGCGGATGGCGAGAATTAACTACCCGATGCGAATAGACCCCCCAACATTTTCGCGTCATCGGAATTCGCTTTTGATTATAAAGAAATTGCAATACCGCATGGGTCGCAAGACACGAGCATAAAGTAGAGGTGACATTTTCTAATGCCCAGGTAATTACTTCAATTAGCGGTTGCCAAAACCGCTCCTGAGATAAATCGGAATAAGTTACATTTGCCCCGCTAATAATTAATGCATCTAGTCCTTCATCCCGAATTTTATTAAATGGTTCATAATAATTTTCGATATGCTGTTGCGCAAATTCTTGCCGGGGAAGTGAGTCGAGCGTAAATGGATGAACATAAAATTGCGCAATAGGATTGCTTTCGCCAATTAAACGAAAGAATTGACGCTCGGTTGCTTCGAGTGCTAAATCCGGCATCATATTGCATAATCCAATATGCAATTCACGAATATCCTGTTGCAAGGCGCGATGCGCCGGCAAAATATTCACGCCTTCTTGGCGGAGGCGACCAAAACTCGGTAGGCCATTATGCGCAACTAAAGGCATATGTTTTCTCGGTGGTTATTTTTCTGATGCGAATCAAATGCGATAGGAGAAGTGGTTGGATGGGAAAGCGTTTTAGTTTTAACTGCCGGATATTGGATTTGAACCAACGGCCTACCGCTTACAAGGCGGTTGCTCTACCAACTGAGCTAATCCGGCGTATTAAAGGTAAATACATTTAGGGAAATAATGAAGTGCCGATATATTCACCGGCTAAAAGCGCTGCAACTCCAGCAATTAATGACGTACCGATATATGCAGCGGAAAAAAATAGCCCATCCTCACGTGCCAAATAGACTGCATCATATGTAAGAGTAGAAAAGGTAGTAAAGGCACCGAGGAATCCAATAGTCATAAAATCAAGCCAAGCACTTTCAGCGCCGAAACCATTCTGCGCGATTCCGCTAACTGCGCCAAATAAAAAAGAGCCAAGAATATTAACTGCGAAAGTTCCGTTATGAGAACCGCGTACCCAACTATTTACTTCCCAAGAAACAGCGTAACGACTTAATGCACCTAGCCCACCACCAATAGTTATCGCGGCAACAGTCGGATTAATATTGGCAAATATTAATGCGCTAATTGTCGCAAGCGTAATTTTCGGCAAATAGGATCGTCGATTTTTTGCGGGTATTTTAGTCGATTGTGATAATGGCGTAGGGTCGGCTGTTTCTTGCGCGAGAGAAATACTGTTCGCGACAAAAATTAAAAGGAATATTCCTAGCCATTGGCGCCAATAATTCTTCATGGCAATTTTTTATCCTGAACAAACTTGACAAACCGTTCTGCCCACGGATTAGCACGGGTATGGCGTTGATGGGAATAACAGGCTAAAACGTTGCGGTAGACAATACCGTCATGGGAGCCATTAATACCGAAGCCGCGGTGAATCTGATAAGCGAAATCGAGATTCGACGCGCAATTTTCTAAATGCGAATAGTGAAATTCATGGCCGGGAATATGGCGTTCAGAATTATTTAGCGGCCAAGGGTGATAGGCAGTTTCTTGAAGATAAATATATCCGCGCCCAATTGGTTTATCAGTCATAATTACATCTACTGGGAGGGCGCCTACCATTGAATTAATCCGCTCGCCCCATCGAATGCGCCGTGCGAGATACATCAATCCCCCGCATTCCGCGTAGACCGGCATTCCTTTTTCTATTGCCTGGTGGATTTCAGTGCGTAGCGGTAAATTCTCTTCCAATTTATCCATTTGCACCTCGGGGAAACCGCCACCGATAAATAATCCGTCAATTTTCGGTAGAGTATTATCGTGTAATGCGTCGAAAAAGATTAGTTCAGCGCCGGCAGTGCGTAATTCATCGAGGTCATCGGGATAATAAAATGCGAAGGCGGCGTCGCGGGGAACACCGATGCGAACTCTCGATACTTGCGCGCTATTCGAATGAAACTTCACCGGGAGAGTAATTTGGGGGGCATTTGTAGCTATCTTAATGAATGAATCGAGGTCAATTTGATTCGCGACTAACTGGCTAATTTTTTCTATTCGTTCAGCTGCCAAATCAGTTTCACTACTCGGAACCAAACCCAAATGCCGCTCAACAATAGTCATTTGTTCATCACGCGCTACGGCACCAATTACCGGCACGTTAGTATAATGTGCGAGGACTTTGCGGAGTTTTGTTTCGTGACGCGCCCCGCCGACTTTATTGAGAATAATCCCGGCAATTCGCACTTCAGGGTCGAATGCCTGATATCCCAATACCAGCGGTGCAACTCCACGCGTAATTCCTTGGGTATCAATTACCAAAACCACCGGCGTATCAAGTAGTTTCGCGAGAGCGGCGTTGCTATTACTGCCTTCTAAATCAACTCCGTCATATAATCCCTTATTCCCTTCCAGTATAGCTAGATCGCTTTTTTGGGTATAAAAGGCGAGTTTTTCTCGGATTTCGTCCCGTTCCATGGTCCAAAAATCTAAGTTATAACACGGACGCCCACTTGCGGCGCCTAACCAGAGCGGATCGATGTAATCAGGCCCTTTTTTGAATGGCGCAACACCCACTCCACGGGCGCGCAACGCACCGCACAATCCCAAACTAATTGTTGTTTTACCCGAGGACTTATGCGTCGCGGAGATCATCACGCGGCTCATATCGTTTCCCCTGAGCCTGCCATAATTCTCTCCGCAACAAATGAATATCAATGGTCTTTAGCAACTAAACGCTCATCAATATCCGCATCAGCCAAACTGCTGGGAATAAATGGCAACATACGCGTTGCGAGGATAACCAAAAATGCAGCGACCGCAAACCCACCAATGCCTAATAGTGCTTCGTAAATAGTAGGCGTATAGGTTGCGATTTGACCGTCAAAAAAGCTACTGCTTGCTTCATAGCCTTGGAAGATAGTTAAAGGATAGGCCTGTCCGCCAATAATTGTCACATACATTTGGGAAAGACCACCGATTACTACCAAAATACAGGCTAGATAAATAATTAGGCGCGAGTGTCCGAGAGAACTATACAATAATGCTAAAGGCAACGCGGTGCCAATTAGGATCTGCCCAATCCAAAAAATTTGGGAATAAACGCTTTCCCCGCTCAATAAGAAATACTCAACGCCTTGGCGTTGTGCGGCGTAGAGATTAGTTAAATGATAGGCAAGGAAAAAGTAAAAACTCGCGGCGATAAAGGTACCTAATAGATTTTTGAGCCGGATAATTAAATTCTCTCCAATGGGACGGCCGGCCCAATATGCCAAAGTTTCAAGCGTCATTAAATAAATAGCAGTACCATAAGAAAACGACATGACGATAAACATTGGCGCCATAATTGCCGCGTTATAGGCATCACGGGAGACGAGAAATCCGAATATTGATCCGGTTCCGGTAGTTAGAATAGTACGCCAGACAAAAACCCCTAATCCGGCGTATTTAGTATAAGGGTTAAAGCGGCGCTCCATCATTGTCCACAAATAGACCGCTGACAGGACAATAAAGCCGTTATAGAGCAAGATGTTCCAGGTAAAAATGGAGCGGAAGTTATAACTCGTCATTGCGACAATTATTCGGTCAGGGCGACCTAAATCCAATACTAGGATCATTAATCCGCCGACTAAATGGGCAATTGCGACCAATGCCGAAAGGCGCGCTAAGGGTTTATACGGCGCTTTACCGAATACGGAAGCAATTGAGGCGAGATTTAATTCCCCGGAGGCGGTGACAATCAGAAATACGGCAAAGACGTGCGGGAATCCCCACACGATTTGATTGTTCATTCCGGTAACCCAGTGTCCATTGGTTTCCATGTAATAGGCCGCCGCCAATCCGATTAAAATTACAATCCCAAGCAATCCTTGCACAATCCAAAAAGACGTGCCGGTGTCTTTTAACTCACGAAAGGTAACATTCTTCATTGTTATTTCCAACTTGGCATAAAAAAAAGCCAAAAGATCAAAAACATTTTACTTTTAGAAAAATATTTTCAACCTCTCGGCTTTGAAATAAAAACAGAGTGCGACGCTAAAATTCAGCGCTCGGATAATCAAAGTCCCTGGTAACGAACTCCGGTATTGAGATTTAAGACCTCACGTAACTGCGTACTGGGTTCGGTCGCAAGGCGCTTCGCTATTGGACTATTTGGGTCGTTGAGGTCGCCGAAGATCATGGCACCGTGTCCTTTTTGCTGGCAAGCATCGACACAGGCGGGGTTTTGTCCGGCATCGACCCGATGGACGCAGAGCGTACAGGCCTCGACGGTACCCTTTCCACGCGGTGAATGGGGTTTTTGACCATGCGTCTCTTCGTGTCCGAAGGAACGCGCCTTATAAGGGCAGGCCATCATGCAGTAACGACAGCCGATACAAATATGCTTATCGACCAAGACGATACCGTCGGCGCGGCGGAACGATGCCCCGGTAGGGCATACATCTACGCATGGTGGGGATTTACAGTGCTGACAACCGACGGGCAAGGATAAGGTGCGCCCGGTCGCCTTGTCCTTGAGTTGCACCTTACGTAGCCATTGAGCATCGCTTGTGGGGCGATTATGGCCGAGCAGGGCGTTTTCGGTATTACAAGCGGTGACACAGGCGGTACAGTCGGCGGGACATTTGGTTGCGTCGATCAAGATACCCCAGCGAGATTTATCATCGACCGGAGCATCCGGGGCGCGGGCGAGCGCAATCCACGATAACCCACTTCCGGCAACCGCCGCAGTCATGATCCCAAGGAATCCCCGACGTCCCGGTTCGATCTCCCCAGTCTGCACTGGTTCAATTTCAATTCGCCCTTGATATTCAGTAGTCATCGCGAACCTCACTGACCATGAGCCGGCGCGTCCGGCGTAGTTGCGTGACAGTCAAAGCAATCGGGATGAACCCCGGCGTAGCTATGACACTCTCGACAAAATTGACCCTCATCGGTGACGGGGCGATAACTACCATCGGGCAATCGCTGAGCATGACACTCGATGCACTTCTTCAAGCTATGCGTTGGCGTACGAATCCCCTGGCGCATGGTCTCGTTGCGCTTCTTGAATAGCAACATCATGTGATTACGGCGCATGAACTGCGTATCTTCGACGCAACGCCCACTCGCCTTAGGGGGGGCGGGGACCGGGACCTGACAGACAGCGGTAAGCGGGAGGGCTAGAAGCAACCCCCAGACCATCCCCCCCCTACCCCATAGCCTTTTTTTCACGCCGGAAATAAAGTTAAACATAGTTTTTCCTAACGTCACTCTCCCATCCCCATTTGAATATACCCGGTCGGGCAGACCTCGGCACAGATATGACACCCAATGCAACGCGTATAATCGGTATAAACGTAGCGTCCGGTAGTGGATTTATTCTTCGGGGTCTTTTTGACGGCTTCTTGGGGACAAAAGATTACGCAATTGTCGCACTCAAAACACATTCCGCAACTCATGCACCGCTTGGCTTCTTCGATTACGGCATTTTCTGGAAGGGCAATTAGCCGTTCGGTGAAATTACCGATCACATTATTGCTATCTACCGGGTGTTGCGAGCGCTTATTGCGCTCTACTTGCTTGAAATGTCCCAGGAATAACATATCCGCTGGGATAACTTCTTGGCTAGCGCGGTCTTCGTAATTATGCACCGCGAAATTCAATTCTGAAGTTCCCCAGACTTGCTCATGATTATATTCGTCGGGTTGTAATCCCGCCTCTTTTAATTTATTGAGCAGATCAAAATGCCGGACATCAACTTTGGGACGTTTCGGGAGCTCGATTCCCGCGAGGAACTTGTCAATTGATTCAACGGCGACTGTGGCCTGACCAATTACAGTAGTAAGCAAATGCGGCTTGACGATATCACCAATGGCGAAATATCCGCGCCGATTAGGAATTTGGAAATGACGGTCGGCGTTAATTAGCCCGCGCCCATTATCCAATGATTCCATTCCCGCGAGATTACCGCCTTGCCCAATTGCGGAAACGATGATATCGCACTCCAAATCCATTTCGGTATTAGGAATCGGACTTTTGGTTTTTTCCGTGAGACGCTGTACCCGTAGATGAGTAGCGCGCCCGTCGGGACCTTTAATTACTGCAACGGGTCCAATACTCCCCTGAATTTCCACACCCTCACGTAGCGCATCATCGATTTCGTGCTTCGCGGCATTCATCTTATGAATTGGACTACGCGATAGCAATAAAACATCCGCGCCTTGCCGCGCTGCAGTCTCAATAACGTCATGCGCGGTTTGATTAACGATGACATAATCAGGACGATCTTTTTCGTGAGTTGCCGTAATTTTTCCCAAACGCCGCGCAACGGTCGCCACATCTACTGATGTATCGCCTCCCCCAATTACAATCACCCGTCCGGTCACAGCTTTTAGACGCCCGTCATTAAACGCGTCCAGAAAGGCAACACCGCTTAAACAATTTGGTGCATCGGAACCCGGAATCGCTAATCTTTGTCCACGCTGTGCGCCGATTGCTAAAATTACCGCATCATAATCGCGTTCTAAATCCGCTAAAGGAATATCTTTTCCGACGCTGGTATTAAGACGTACCTCGACGCCCATTTCGATAATGCGATTAATTTCGCCCATCAATACATCACGCGGCATCCGATATCCGGGGATTCCCCACATCATCATGCCGCCTAATTGCGAATGCTCGTCGAAAATCGTACAGGCATGACCCCGCCGACGCAATTGATAAGCCGCTGCTAAACCTGCTGGCCCACCACCAACAATTGCGACGCGTTTTCCGGTATCAGCCCCGGGAACAAATTTGTATCCAGCCTTAAGCGCATAATCACCAATATATTGCTCGACGGAATTAATTCCGACATGGTCTTCGAGCTGATTTCGATTACAGCCGTCTTCGCATGGCGCCGGGCACACCCGCCCCATCACCGACGGGAAAGGGTTAGCATTGGTTGAGCGGCGGAAGGCGTATTCCTGCATCGTCATTCCTTTGGGCGGTTTTTCAATTCCGCGCACAATATCCAACCACCCGCGAATATCTTCCCCCGAGGGGCAACTTCCTTGACAGGGTGGAGTGCGATGGACATAAGTCGGACATTTATGCGATTTATCGCCGCTAAAAATGCGGTCTGTCATACGCTCCCACTTATCATCGCCATCGCGATAGCGACGAAAAGTAAAATTCACCGGTTTACTAACCTCTTCTTTCGTTGTAGCCATAACAATCCTCACTTCGCCCGGAGGGTATAAATTGCCAAATAATTACAGTGATTCATTCTACACCTAAAACTTATTATTCTTTAGTTCCGAGTTGAATAGCAGCGCTAATTAGTTGATGCACTCCAACTACCATCTCGCGATCAAAATTATAATAAGGCAATACTTTGGAAAACTGACTTTTACAGATCGCACAAATTGAGGCCAAATAATTCACACCATGCTTTTTTTGCACATGACGTAACGCTTGCATACGCGGATATGCGCCTTTAACTCGGACTTCCATCAAATCATCGGTAAGCAATCCGCCGCCTCCGCCGCAACAATAGGTCTGCTCGTGAATTGTTTCGTTCGCCATATCAACAAAATGATTACAGCTCGCTTTGATCAATTCCCGGGGGATGTGATATTGGCCACCGGGGAAATTACCCATCCGCGAAGCACGCGAGACATTGCAGGAGTCATGGAAAGTAACGACCCGATGGTCGTTTGCCGATTTATCTAAATTTAGCGCCCCGCGTTTTAACAGATCGTAGGTAAACTCGCAAATATGTTGCGGTACCGGATATCTTGGGTCGAGAAAATCAAACGGCCCAATCAACGTATTCCAGAAACTATAAGCAACGCGCCAGGCGTGCCCGCATTCTCCAACGATAATTCTTTTTACACCTAACTCAAGCGCGGCCTCGCGGATGCGCATTGCGGCGCGTTTTTTATTAGCATATGAGCCAATAAACATCGCAAAATTCGCGGCTTCGGACGCTTTAGAAGACAAAGTCCAGGATATTCCGGCCTGATGAAACACTTTACCGTATCCGACTAATCCATCAATATGCGGTTCAGCAAAAAAATCTGCTGACGGCGTCACCATTAATACTTCGGCGCCCTTTTCATCTAACGGATATTGGACTCTAACTCCGGTCGCATCTTCAACATCATCCTCCAGTCCTTCCAAAGTATTGCGAATTGCTTTTGGATTAAGACCTAGATTATTGCCGATTTTGATATTTTTCCCGAGAATTTCGTTGGTATATTTTTGACCAAGGCCGATAGAATCCATAATTTCGCGCGCCGCCATCGAAATCTCGGCAGTATCAATACCGTATGGGCAATACACGGAACAACGGCGACATTGTGAGCATTGATGGTAATAACTATACCACTCGTCCAAAACTTCCCGGGTTAAATCTTTTGCACCTACGAGCCCGGGGAAATATTTACCAGCAAAGGTAAAATAACGCCGATATATTTGGCGCAGTAAATCCTGCCGCGCTACAGGCATATTGCGCGGGTCGCCAGTACCGATAAGGTAATGACATTTATCCGTACACGATCCACACTTAACACAGGAATCAAGGAAAACTTGCAACGAGCGATATTTCTTTAGTAAATCGCCCATTTTCGCTATTGCAACTTCCTGCCAGTTCTCTACCAATGATCCGGGGAATCCCAGATCGGTGTTGTGCATAGGATTATTAACAATAAAAGGTTTAATACCTTTCATCGCATCGGGCTTAAGCGTTGGCACCGGACAAATTGGATCATCGCCCAGGACCGGAACTTCGAAATCAGCCACGCGTTTTCTCCATATTTAGGTTTCGCCGTTTTAGTTTCTCATTCTCTATTTCTATTTTAGACAGCCGTCTCTTTAGCCCATCCAGCAACATGACGTTTTTCGCGTGCATCATCAATTTGGTTGCGTGTAGGACTAAAGAATACACCGGGTACATGTAATAATTTCGAGAACGGAAAGACAATCATTAACGTGGCGACCAGGGTGAGATGAATAAGTAGGAGCGGGTCTACTGGCAGGGGTTGCCAGTCAAAGTAAATCAGGCCGAGAAAAAATGCCTTAAGGGCCACAATATCGGTATGGACTAAAAACGTCATCCCTAAACCAGATAGACCGATGGCGAGTAACAATCCCAGCATGAAATAATCCGAGGGCGCCGAGATATAATTCACTCGATCCACCAATAAACGGCGCACCAATAATCCTCCGAGGCCGGCGACCATCCCGAAAGCGGCGTACTTTCCAAAGAATTGGATAAACTCTATCCCGCTACACAGTGGCTCGACGAAATAGCGGCTGTGGCGTAGCAACACCACCGCCATGGAGATATGGAATATAAATCCGAAGAGCCAAGTCCATTTTGTGGATTTAAATAGACTTTCGAAGAAGAACACCTCTCGCGCCATACGCAATACTACCCCGCCTAAATTGAGCGGAGCAGGCATCGTCGCTATTCGCAAAGGCGCCGGAACGCGAGTGTAAATTACGATACGTCGTAGTAAACCGATTATCAGAATCGCCACGGCGGCGTAGAACAGCACCGCGTACAACATCGTCACTGTCATGCTCGGTATTCCTTAAAAAATCGCGACACTCTATCAAAAGACTTCGTGGAGTTATTCGAGAGTCTCTGGAAAAAAGCGAAATCAGGGAGGGGGTGTTTCCCCTCCCGGATCATTAAATACAACCGGTCGGCTTCGGTAATCCTGCGTAACGACAGGCTTGTTTCGCGGGGCCATAGGGGAACAGTTCATAGAGATATTTACTGTTTCCTTTATCTGGGCCCAATTTTTTACCAATTGCTTTCGTTAAGACCCGTACTGCTGGCGCAATTTGGTAATCATTATAATATTCCCGAAGGAAGGTAATTACTTCCCAGTGATTTTGGGTAAGCGTAGTATTATCATCAGTCGCAAATCTTTCAGCGATCGCCTCATTCCAATCGCCCAAATTGATGAGGTAACCCTCTTCATCTACTTCAACTGATTTACCATTTACTTCAATAGTTGCCATAGTTATTTCTCTTTATAGCGGAGAGTATGCGTCACTATATTTAGTGAGGAGCATTGTTTTAATTACAGCCACGCCTGAGTGTTAGGATGTTCGACGACCAAATCCACGAATTCGGCGTAATTAATTACCTTCACCCCGGCGATGATCTTTTTCGCTACACCGCGGGCATCGAGATCAGGGCCAAGGGCATAGACCGAGACCTGACTTAAGGCCTGTTGGATCAGGGGAGAAATTGCCGTATCTGCTAGAGCAGCATATACGCCATCTTCAATTAACAAGACAGCGCTCCCGGGCTTTGCATGCGCTAGGCAAGCCTTTAGGGTATTACGTTCAAACGGCGATTTATTGACCGTATGTAACATTGGATTATCCTCAGAAGCTCAAGAGCACATCCTGTTCGGCCATTAAATCGGCCATTTCAGCGCGATTCATGACCTGCACATCGACTACTAAATCGTCTTCGGAAAGGCCGCGCTCTTCCAAGGATTCGCGCTCTACATACAATTTCTCGATGTCGTAGCCCTCCAATGCCCGATAGGTCGGGGAAAAATTCTTCATCTCCACGCCCTTGGTATTTTGGCCTTTGGTCAATTCATACACGCCGTCATCAATAAATGCCAAACTCACATCTTGATCAAACGCGGCGCTAATTAATACCACTTCTAAGGATTCCAAGGCATAAATAGTCCCGTAAGGGGGCTTACGGTTGACAAACATAAATTTTTTAACAATTCCACCTTCGTCTGCCATTTCCGTCTCCCCTAATCACCGAATACCACTAAGCGGTCGGATTGGATTCCCGCTTCGACGAGTTGCCCGAGCCCGGAGATTCGAAATCCCGCAGCGATATTACTCGCGTCTTTACCGTGACGTTTGGCCTCGCTTTCATCCAAAATTCCACGCCGCTGTGCCGCCGCAACGCATACTACTAAATCAATGCCGTGCGCTGCTGCGAGTTCCGACCAACGATTGACGATATTCCGATCATCTTGTGGTGGAACGGTAAGACGGGTGCCATTATT
>Ga0114939_10002860_pt1 | contig 12412 bp, 13 predicted proteins | sample AshMeaCrysSpring_FD_87196 | JGI IMG/M metagenome (GOLD analysis project Ga0114939, IMG submission 87196) | Groundwater microbial communities from Big Spring, Nevada to study Microbial Dark Matter (Phase II) - Ash Meadows Crystal Spring | ecosystem: Environmental > Aquatic > Deep subsurface >... | reverse complement strand
GCGGGTGAAGGTGAACAAGGGGTCGGCAGGAGCAGACGGGCTGGACATTGAGCAGACCGCGCGCTACCTGAAGGCGGCTTGGCCCGGCATTCGTGAGCGGCTGCTGCGGGGGACGTACCGGCCAGTCCGGTACGACGGGTGACGATTCGGTTGGGCGTCCCCCGGCTCTCATGACCTCAACCGCTCGAACCGCCCGGTGCGGACCCGCATGCCGGGTGGTGTGGGAGGGGTGGCCAGGTTAACCTGCCCCCCTATCCCGATCCCGATGGCGAGATCGCCCGCAGCCGCCGCGCCCGTGTGGGCGCACCTGGCGTTGCACAGGGGATCCCTTCGAAGTCGACCGCGACCTGGCTGCATGCGATGACCACCGAATCCGGCGCCGCGCGCGCCAGCGTCCCAGCGCAAAACCTCCTCGCCAACCTCCGCGCGGAGCTGATGCGCACGCCCCCGTTCCAGCTGATGGAGCCGCAGCACGTCGATCGCTTCATCGCCGCGGCCGAGGAGGTCTACTACGCGCCCGACGAGACCCTCCTCTCGCCGGCGAGCGGCGTCGTCGAGCACCTGCTCTGCGTGCGCCGTGGCGCGGTGACCGGGCGGAAGGGCTTCGCGGAGATGTCGGGCGGCTATCTCTACGAGGCCGGCGACCTGTTCCCGATCGGTGCGGTCATGGGCGGACGCGCGGTGACCTCGACCTACCAGAGCTCGCAGGACACGTTCTGCCTGCGCGTGCCGGTGGCCGTGGTCAAGGCGATCGCTGCCGAGAGCCCGCCGCTTGCCGACTTCCTCGGCCGGCGCGTCATGAAGTTCCTGGAGCTCTCGAGTCAGGCCCTGCAGTCCGCCTGGGCCTCACAGACGCTCGCGGAGCAGTCCCTCGAGGCGCCGCTTGCGACGGTGATGCGCCGGGCCCCGGTAGCCGGCCGCGCCCCGGTGACCGTGACTCCCGATGCGCCGCTCTCGCATGCACTGCGGCTGATGCACGACCAGCGCGTCGGCTCGATCATCGTGCTGGACGGGCAAGGCGCGGCCCTCGGAATCCTCACCCGCATCGACGTGCTGGGGCGCGTGACGCTTCCCCAGGCGCCGCTTTCGACGCCGATCGAGAACGTCATGACGACCCCGGTGCACACCCTGTCGGTGGTCGACACCGCGCAGGATGCAGCCCTGCTGATGTCGAAGCACGGCATCCGGCATGTGCCGGTGACCTACGCCGGCCGCGTCGTCGGCGTGGTGAGCGAGCGCGACCTCTTCGCGATGCAACGGCTTTCGCTCAGGCAGGTGAGCACGGCGTTGCGTGCGGCGCCGGACGTCGAGACGCTTCGTCTCGAATCGCGCGACGTCCGGCGTTTCGCGGGCAACCTGCTCGGACAAGGGGTACGGGCGCGCCAGCTCACCGAGCTCATCAGCCACCTGAACGACGTGCTCACCGAGCGGCTCGTGCAGCTCCTGGCCGCGCAGCACGGGCTCGACATGCAGCGCGCGTGCTGGATCGCCTTCGGGTCGGAGGGGCGCCGAGAACAGACGATTGCGACCGACCAGGACAACGGCCTCGTCTTCCTCAGCGAGGACGCCGAGCGCGACCGCCCCGCGTGGCTCGCCTTCGCGCGGCAGGTGAACGAAGCCCTCGACGCCTGCGGCTACCCCCTCTGCAGGGGCAACGTGATGGCCTCCAACCCGGCGTGCTGTCTCACCCCCGACGAGTGGTTGGCCCGCTTCGCGCACTGGATGGAACACGGCGCGCCGGAGGACCTGCTCAACGCGAGCATCTTCTTCGACTTCCGACCGCTCGTGGGTCGGGCCGATCTCACCCTCGCGATGCGCTCCTTCGTGACCGAACGTGCCGTACGCCTCCCGCGCTTCATCAAGCAGCTTGCGACCAATGCACTGCGCTTCCGGCCGCCGCTCAACTGGCTGGGCGGTGTCGAGACCCGCAAGGTCGAAGGGCGGGAAACCCTCGACCTCAAGATGCAGGGCACGGCGCCGTTCGTCGACGTGGCCCGGATCTACGCGCTCGCGCACGGCATCGAAGCCACCGGCACCCGCGCACGCTTCCAGGCCATCGGCCACGCTCTCGGGGTCGAGCCGCAGGAGGGCGAGGGCTGGATCAGCGGCTTCGAGTTCCTGCAGATGCTGCGCCTGCAGGTGCAGCTTCGCCGCGAGCGGCGCGAGGCGGTGCGCACACCGGACGGCAATCCCAACCTGATCGACTTCGACGAGCTGAACGACATCGACCGACGGGTGGTGAAGGAGGCGCTGCGCGTGGCGCGGCGCCTGCAGCAGCGCATGGAGCTGGACTACATGCGATGAACGGATGGCTGCGACGGGCGAGCGCGAAGGACTCGCCGGGGGCGAGCCGCTGGGTGGTCGTTGACGTCGAGGCGACCAGCATCGATGCGCGCAGTGCGACCCTGCTCGCGATCGCCGGAATCGGCGTTGCCGTCGTCGACCAGGGGCCGCCCGCGATCCTGCTCGGCGACAGCTTCGAGGTGGTCCTCCGCCACGCCGACCCGGTGGTCGACAAGTCCAACATCCTGATCCACGGCATCGGCGTGCGCGCGCAGCGCGAGGGCGCCGAGCCGGGTGCAGCACTCGCAGCCTTCGAGCGCTGGGCGGCTGGTGCGCCGCTCGTTGCCTTTCACTCCGCTTTCGACGAAAGGATGCTCGCGCGAGCGATGCGCGCAGCTCTCGGCCGCACGCTCGAGAACCCGTGGCTGGACCTCGAGCACGTGGCCGAGGCGGTCCAGCCCGACGTGCGCGCCCGGACCCTCGACGACTGGCTCCATCTCTACGCCATCGAGTGCGCGGTGAGGCACCAAGCGGCGGCAGACACGCTCGCCACGGCCGAGCTGCTGCTCCGGCTCTGGGCGCGGATCGTGGCGAGCGGGGAGGGGACCACCTTCGCAGCCCTGCGCCGCCTGGCCGCGCAGCGGAAGTGGTTGCGGCGCCAGTAACCGAAGGCCGCCGGCGACACCTCACCGCTTCCCGAGACCGACGCGAGAGAGCCGTTCCCCGCTTCGGCACGGCAGGGGGGTGCGGGTCGTTCGGCCACGCGCCCACCTCGCGTGCCGTTCCTTGCCCGCTCCTCGCCCGCACGTCCGCCCCAAGCTCCCGCCATCGCCCGCTCCGGCGCCTCGTGCCCCGGGGCCCCGCTTCTGATGCGCTGGCGTTATCTGGAAAGACCTCGTTGTTCGTTCTGATCCTTTGGCAGGGGCGGGACAATCCCGCGCTCGTCTTCCGATGCCGGCCCCTCGACCACGCTCATGACCCCGGTCTCCTTCGCACGCGGCGCGCTCACCGCGCTCCTCATCGCTACGGGCACACCCGCGCTCGCCGACGCCACCCTGCTCAACGTTTCCTACGACGTCACCCGCGAGTTCTACAAGGACTACAACGGCGCGTTCCAGAGGCACTGGAAGGCGAAAACCGGCGAAACCGTGACGATCAACCAGTCGCACGGCGGTTCCTCGAAGCAAGTGCGCTCGGTCGCCGACGGGCTGGAAGCCGACGTCGTGACCATGAACCAGGCGAACGACATCGACCTGCTGCACGAACGCGGCAACCTCGTCCCCGCGGACTGGGCGAAGCGCCTGCCCTACAACAGTGCACCCTACACCTCGACATCGGTCTTTCTCGTCCGCAAGGGCAATCCCAAGAACATCAGGGACTGGGACGACCTCGTGAAGCCCGGCGTGCAGGTGATCGTCCCCAACCCGAAGACCTCCGGCAACGGCCGCTACACGTATCTCGCCGCCTGGGGCTACGTGGTCAAGAAGGGCGGGAACGAGGCGCAGGCCCGCGAATTCGTCGGCAGGCTGTTCGCGAACGTGCCGGTGCTGGACACCGGCGGCCGCGCCGCGACCACCACCTTCACCCAGCGCGAGATCGGTGATGTCCTGGTGACGTTCGAGAACGAGGTGACGCTGATCGACAAGGAGATCGGTGGCGACAAGTTTGACGTCGTCTACCCGTCGATCTCGGTCACCGCCGAGAACCCCGTGGTCGTGGTGGACAAGGTCGTCGACAAGAAAGGTACGCGCAAGCAGGCGCAGGCCTATCTCGAGTACCTCTACAGCGACGAGGGCCAGGAGCTCGCGGCGAAGCACTATTTCCGGCCGCGCAACCCGGCGATCGCGAAGCGCTACGCCTCGAACTTCCAGCCAATCGCGCTGTTCACCGTGGACGAGGTATTCGGCGGCTGGCAGAAGGCGCAGAAGGCGCACTTCGACGACGGCGCGGCCTTCGACCAGATCTACACCAAGAAGTAGGGCATGAGCGGCGCCTCGACCCTCAGCCTGCCGACCGCCGCGCTGCCGCCCGCGCGCGGCGGTGTCCGCTCGAACGTGCTGCCGGGGTTCGGGCTCGCCCTCGGCTTCACGCTCGTCTATCTGTCGCTGATCGTCCTCATCCCGCTTGCAGCGGTCTTCCTCAAGGCCGCGACCATGACCTGGGCCGGCTTCTGGACCGCGGTCACCACGCCGCGCGTGCTGGCGTCGCTGCGGCTCTCGTTCGGCGCTGCATTCATCGCCGCGGTCGTCAACGGCATCTTCGGTCTCCTCGTCGCGTGGGTGCTCGTGCGCTACACCTTTCCCGCGAAGCGGGTGATCGACGCGCTCGTCGACCTGCCCTTCGCGCTGCCGACCGCGGTGGCGGGGATCGCGCTCACGGCGATCTATTCGACCAAGGGCTGGATCGATTCGCTCCTGATCGACCACGGCGTCAAGGTCGCCTTCACGCCGCTCGGCGTCGTCGTCGCGCTCACCTTCATCGGACTGCCGTTCGTCGTGCGCACGGTGCAGCCGGTGCTCGAGGATCTCGAGCGCGAGCTCGAGGAGGCTGCGGCGAGCCTCGGCGCGGATCGCTGGCAGACCTTCCGGCGCGTCATCTTCCCGGCGATCCTGCCCGCGCTTCTCACCGGCTTCGCACTTGCGTTCGCGCGCGCTATCGGCGAGTACGGCTCGGTCGTCTTCATCGCCGGCAACATCCCGTTGGTCTCCGAGATCGCGCCGCTCATCATCATCACCAAGCTGGAGCAGTACGACTACGCAGGGGCGACGGCGGTGGCCGTGGTGATGCTGGTCGCCTCGTTCGTCCTGCTGCTCGCGATCAACCTGCTGCAGCACTGGGCACGTGCGCGGGGAAGGTCCGCATGACCAGCCGCGCCGCCGTGCTCGACGCCGTGACCGTGGCGACGCCCGCCGCGCCATCGCGCGCGTCGCAGCGCAAAGTCACCGAGGAGGCGGCCTGGCTGCGCTGGCTTCTCATCGGGGCCGCCATAGGCTTCCTCGCCCTGTTCCTGTTCGTGCCGCTCGCGGCGGTGTTCTACGAGGCGCTGCGCAAGGGCTGGGGAGCCTATGTCGCCGCCCTCGCCGAGCCCGAGGCGTGGAGCGCGGTGAAGCTCACGCTGCTCGTGGCCGCGATCGCGGTCCCGGCGAACCTCGTGTTCGGCGTCGCGGCCGCCTGGGCAATCGCCAAGTTCGATTTCCGCGGCAAGAACCTGCTGATCACGCTCATCGACCTGCCGTTCTCGGTGTCCCCGGTGATCGCGGGCCTGATCTACGTGCTCGTGTTCGGCGCGCAGGGCTGGCTCGGGCCGACGCTCGCGGCGCACGACGTCAAGATCATCTTCGCGCTGCCGGGGATCGTGCTCGCGACGATCTTCGTGACCTTTCCGTTCGTCGCGCGCGAGCTCATCCCGCTGATGCAGGCGCAAGGCATCGAGGAGGAGGAGGCCGCGATCGTGCTCGGCGCCAACGGCTGGCAGACCTTCTGGCGCGTCACGCTGCCGAACATCAAGTGGGGCCTGCTCTACGGCGTGATTCTCTGCAACGCGCGCGCGATGGGCGAGTTCGGCGCCGTGTCGGTGGTCTCGGGCCATATCCGCGGCGAGACGAACACCATGCCGCTCCACGTCGAGATCCTCTACAACGAGTACCAGTTCCAGGCTGCGTTCGCGGTCGCCTCGCTGCTCGCGCTGCTCGCGCTCGTCACCCTGGTGCTCAAGAGCCTCATCGAATGGCGCACCCGCCGCGACGACGAAGCGCCGTTCAACCTCGAAGGACCCCCCCGATGAGCATCGAAGTCCGCCATCTGGTCAAGCGCTTCGGCGCGTTCACCGCCCTCGACGACGTCTCGCTCGACTTTCCGGCCGGCGAGCTGGTAGCTCTGCTCGGGCCCTCGGGCTGCGGCAAGACGACGCTGCTCAGGATCATCGCCGGCCTCGAGACGTCGGACGCGGGACAGGTGCTCTTCAACGGCGAGGACGCCTCCGACCGCCACGTGCGGGAGCGGCAGGTCGGCTTCGTGTTCCAGCATTACGCGCTCTTCCGCCACATGAGCGTGTTCGAGAACATCGCCTTCGGCCTGCGCGTGAAGCCGCGCGGCCAGCGGCCGACCGAGGCGCAGATCCGCGACAAGGTGCGTTCGCTGCTCGAGCTGGTGCAGCTCGACTGGTTGGCCGATCGCTATCCGTCGCAGCTTTCGGGCGGCCAGCGGCAGCGAATCGCGCTCGCGCGCGCGCTCGCCGTCGAGCCGAAGGTCCTGCTCCTCGACGAGCCGTTCGGCGCGCTCGACGCAAAGGTGCGCAAGGAGCTGCGCCGCTGGCTGCGGCGGCTCCACGACGAGATCCATGTCACCAGCATCTTCGTCACCCACGATCAGGAGGAGGCGCTGGAGGTGGCCGATCGCGTCGTGCTCATGAACCACGGCAAGGTCGAGCAGGTCGGCTCGCCCGAGTCGGTCTACGAGCAGCCTGCGACGCCGTTCGTGTACGGCTTTCTCGGCAGCGTCAACCTGTTCCACGGACGGGCGCACGACGGCGTCATCAAGGTCGGCGACACGGCGCTCGCGGTGCCCGAGCACGCCGGCGCCGTCGATGCACCGGCGATCGGCTACGCCCGGCCGCACGAGATCGAGGTCGAGCGCTACGCGCCCGGCGCCTCGGGGGTCGTCGTGCGGCTCGCACGCGCGCTCGCAGTGGGCTCCGCCGCGCGGCTCGAGCTCGAGCCGGTGGATGGCGGCGCAACGATGGAAGCCGAGATGCCGATTGAGCGCCTGCGCGAGCTCGGGCTGCGCGAAGGCGAACAGCTCGTGGCGCGGCCGCGACGCATGCGCGTGTTCATCGGTCCCGAGAGCGAAGCAGCCTCACGACTCGCAGCGTAGGCCGTGCCGCACGAGCGAGCCGAAGCGTTTCGCAGAGAAGGACGCTCACGTTCTTCCATGCGGATGCGGCCCTCGGCGAGACGTGCGCAGGCGGTCGCGACGCTCCGGTCGCACTCGGGGCCGCGCCATTCTGCCCGCGCACGCTTTCGAGCCCTCTCGGGACACGCGGGCGCTCGGGAACGGGCCAATGAAGTAAGCCCGCCGAATCGCTCTGGCCCGCCGAGATCCGGCTGCCGCCTTCACGTGCTCTGGATCTTGCTCAGGCTTTCCAGAGTTTGACCAGGCGACTGCGCCGTATCGCGGAGTCGCGGGTGGCGAGCGGCATGGCATGTACTCGCGAGGTCGCTACGATCATTCGATCGGCCGGATCGCCGTGGAAGCTTGGCGGAAGGCGCGACAGCGCTGCGACGACTTCGACGTTGAGCGGGACCACGGTGATCATCCGGGGATCGGCGGCCTGGGCGAGCCAGACGTCGAACGGCGCCGGCAGCTGAAGACGTCCTTTCGCATGCAGCATCTGTGCTTCCCAGAGGCTGATAGCGGCGACGAACAACTCCCCTTGCTCTGCGTTCGCATCCAGGGCGTTACGCTCCCGCAGTGCGAGCGGCGAATCAGGGGTGAGCCACCAAAGCCAGACATGAGTGTCGAGCAGTACGCTCAACGAAGGGCCTCGAAGTCCTCGTCGGTGACGACCGACTCGCCCGGCTCGGCGATCAGCCGGCCGCCCAGCGCGCGCAGATGCTCCCAGGGCTTGAGGCCCCGAGGGGCTATCGGAGGGCCAGACGCGTGCAGGCGTGCCACGACTTTCCCGCGCCGTGTGATCGCCACCGTTTGGCCGGAGTGCTCGACGCGCCGGATGATCTCCAGACAGTGCTGCTTGAACTCAGTGACCGAAATGTCCATTTTTCGATTGTAAATGACTAGATCCTGGGCGTCTGCCCGCGCGAACAATCAGAACGCGTGTGCCCCGTTTCGGAAGTCACGTGCTCGTGGATGCTTTTCTTGGCCGATGTAGGTCTGGCGTGACCTGCGCGAGCCGTGGCTCCCGTCCCGATCATGCGTGCTCGGGTTCCAAGGGAGACCGCGGTAGTCGTGCCTGCACGAGTCGAGTCGCGCTCGATGCTCTGGTGCGACCGCGCCCTGACCGGCGCCGTCCCTCGCCTCACGGTGCGGTAACCTCCTCGCGGCACGCCACGCCATGCAGACCGTCCTCACCCTCAACACCCGCGGTCCCGGCCTCTACGAGCTGACCGACGACGTCGTGCGCTTCGTGCGCGAGGCCGGCGTCGAGCAGGGGCTGTTGACGCTCTTCGTGCAGCACACGTCCTGCTCGCTCTGTATTCAGGAAAACGCGGACCCGGACGTGCGGCGCGATCTCGAGGAGTTCTTTCGTCGTCTCGTGCCGCGCTCCGACACCCCGACGATGCGCTGGATTGCCCACACGACGGAAGGTGCGGACGACATGCCGGCGCACATCAAGGCGGCGCTCAACGCGGTCTCGCTTTCCATTCCGGTGTCCGCCGGCCGCCCGGCGCTCGGGACATGGCAGGGCATCTACCTCTTCGAGCATCGCGACGATCCGCACACGCGGCGCGTGGTGGCGCACGTCGGGCGTTGATCTCCCACACCAGCCCTTCCGCCCCGCCCGCCGCCTTCGGAGGCTGCTCAGTACCCTCATCCCGGTCTTCCCCCTGGACCGGGCGCCTTGTCGGCCGGCTCCGCGGCGCACGCCGAGCGCATGCGGCGCTCGTCGTGCCGGGGAGGGCGGCGCAGGCGGGCGGTTCTTCGCCGAGGGAAGCAGGCAGTCAGACCCTGCTGCAGGGGACGTTCAGGCTCTCTCCGCGGGCGGGGACGACCCTTCACGGTTACGCCGCCGATCAGCGAGCGCAGGTTGTGCGAGCGCGGTCGATGATGGAGCGCGTCGGACGAGCCCGTTCGCGCGTCGCCCCTCGAACGCCGCGAGGACGACCGCCGTCAGCGCGGCCAGGTGGAACAGGAGCGCCGACGGGCCGATGTACGCGAGCTTCGCGATCATGGTCGCGGCGAACGCCCCAGCCCCGACCGCGAGCAGATAGCCCGCCGCGACTCCGGGCGCGACCGGCCAGCGGAAGCGCACGAACAGGACCGCTGCTGCGGCGAGCACGATCCCGCCCTTGATCCAACCCATCGCGCTCAGCAGTCGCGCCAGGTCGGGGTCGGTCGTGTGGGATGGCGCGAAAGCCGCGACGAGGGATCCGCCGGCCACCGCCAGCACGACAGCGATCGCGAGCAGCAGCCTCCGCCGCAAGGTTGCCGAGTTCGACGGCTTACCGTCCGGCCAAGCGCCGGCTTCGGCAGGCGTGTCGGGCGTCAGCCGCTGCAAGGCGGCCTGTTCGCGCTCGCTGAAGCTGCTCATCGCTGATCCTCGGTCGGGGAGGCACGCGAAACAAGCCCCGACCGGGGGTATGGTACGACATGTCGGGCGGGCATCGATTCGCGCGACCGTCGGCACGGAAGTCGTGTCGCTACCGCGAATCCGGCTCGCGGCCGCGCGCTGCCCTCGATGCCCTCCGCCTTGCGAGTGCCCTCATCCATGCACCTTCACGGCAGCGCCCGCGTTCGCGACCCGGCAATGGATCGGCTGCGGGGCCTCGCTGTCGTGCTGATGCTGTTCGCCAATCTCGCACCCTATCTTGCGCCCGCGCCGCCTCCCTTCTGGTACCGTGCGCTCGCCACCTCCTGCGCGCCCGGTTTCGTGTTGCTCGCCGGGCTGATGGTGGGACTGCATCGGCCGACGCTCGCGGCGGCGATCCGCCGCGGCATCGCGCTGGTCGCCGTGGGCGCTTTGCTCGACGTGACCGCCTGGGGCATTGCGCCTTTCCGGTCCTTCGATGTGCTCTACCTGATCGGCGTGTCGATGCCCGTCCTCGCGCTGGCCGGACGCGTCGCGCCATGGCTGACACTCGCGCTCGCGTCGATCGTCTTCCTCGTGACGCCGCTCGCGCAGGAGGCCTGGGGCCACGCGGCCGATCTCCGCGGTCTCGAGCTGGTGCTCCACTCGGCCATGCTCGGCGGGTGGTTTCCGCTCCTGCCCTGGCTCGCCGTCGGCGCGATCGGTACTGCGCTCGGCGCGGCGGATGTCGTCGACGAGCGCCACGCCGTGACGCGGCTCGCCGGGTGGGGAACGCTCCTGCTTCTCGCCGGAGCGGCCGTCTGGCACGTCACCGACCCGGCGCTCTCCACCCGCGGCGGCTATGCGGAGCTCTTCTATCCGCCCACGTTCGCGGTGCTCGGCACCTTCACCGGCCTGGTGCTCCTCGCACTCGCAGCGCTGAAGTCGTGGCCGACATTGCCGATGACGCTTCTCGAACGCTTCGGCCGACATTCGCTCCTGGTCTACGCCTTGCATGTACTTCTGATCGCCCACGTGATCGCGCCGCTGTCGCTCGAGCGCGGGTGGCGGGTGGCTGGGCTCGGGTTCGCTTTCCTCCTGGCATCGACCGCGCTCGCCCTCGGGATGATCGCTGGGGTGCCGCGACGTTTGGGGAGCGGAGCGCACCCCGTGGAGCGGCGCGCTTGAGCTGCGCCCGCTGCGCGCGATCGCGGGAGTAGGCCCATTGAGACGCCCCGACCGGGATCCCCACGCGGCTTCTGTTCGCTACAATCCGCCGCCCGCCGGGGTCGAGAGTATCTCCAGCGGGGTACAGCCGGCCCAGCCGTCGCCCGCCCGGTGCGACGGGCTTCGTGACCATTCCCGGGATCCGCGACCGATGTCCGACCTCAGCCTCGACCGCGACGCGCTGCAGCGCCCCGTATCGCAGCTCGGCGTTTCCGCCTATTTCGACGAAGCGTTGCATCGCCGCGAGCTCGAGGTGCTCTTCGCCGCCGCCCCGTGCTACGTCGGCCACGCGCTCGCGGTTCGCGATCCGGGCGACTTCCACGTGCTCGCCCACGAAGGCGACGGTCGCGCGCTCGTACGCACGCAGGGCGGCGTCGAGCTGGTCTCGAACGTGTGCCGCCACCGCCAGGCAGTGATCTTGCGCGGGCGCGGTAACGCGGGCGATCACATCGTCTGCCCGCTGCACCGCTGGACCTATGGACTCGACGGCAAGCTAAAGGGCGCACCGCATTTCGAGCGGCAGCCCTGCCTCGATCTGCAGAGCTATCCGCTCGTCGAATGGAACGGCCTGCTGTTCGAGGCGCGGGGCCGCGATCCGAACGCCGAGCTCGCCCAGCTCGGCTGCCGCGCCGACCTCGACTTCTCCGGCTACGTCTACGACCGCACCATCGTCCACGAGTGCGACTACAACTGGAAGACCTTCATCGAGGTCTACCTGGAGGACTATCACGTCGCGCCGTTCCATCCCGGCCTCGGCAACTTCGTCACCTGCGACGACCTGCGCTGGGAGCTCGGCGGCGAGCACTCGGTGCAGACCGTCGGCGTGAAGTACGCCGGCGGCGAGGCGCTGGGCCGCGCCGGGTCGCCCGTGTACCGAAAGTGGCACGACGAGGTGAAGCGCTACCAGAACGGCGTCGCGCCGAAGCACGGCGCGGTGTGGCTGACCTACTACCCGCACCTCATGGTCGAGTGGTATCCGAACGTGCTCGTGGTGTCGTCGGTGCACCCGCACGGGCCGCGCAAGACGGTCAACGTCGTCGAGTTCTTCTACCCGGAGGAGATCGCGGGCTTCGAGCGCGAGTATGTCGAGTCGCAGCAGGCCGCCTACATGGAGACCTGCGTCGAGGACGACGAGATCGCGCTGCGCATGGACGCCGGGAGGAGGGCGCTGCTCGAGCGCGGCGACGACGAGTTCGGCCCGTACCAGAGCCCGATGGAAGACGGCATGCAGCACTTCCACGAGTGGTACCGGCGCAAGATGGGGGCGGCGCTCGCCGGGATCTGAAGGTCGCTCGCCTGTTTCGAGGTCGCGATGAACATCGGCGAAGCAGCCGCAGCGACGGGCCTCTCGGCGAAGATGATCCGGCATTACGAAGCTCTCGGACTCGTGCCGAAGCCCGCGCGGTCCGACGCAGGCTATCGCCGGTTCACGGAGAAGGACCTGCACGTCCTGCACTTCATCGCGCGTGCGCGCCACCTCGGCTTTTCCATCCGGGAAATCGTCGATCTGCTCGACCTGTGGCACGACCGGCGGCGCCCGAGCCGGAAGGTCAGGAGCCTCACGCTGCGGCACATCGAACGAGGCTCGCGTGTTCGGACACCGCGTGGCGGGAGTGTTGATGAACGTGATCCATAGCGAAGCTCCACGTACGGGTTGTC
>Ga0114939_10002859_pt1 | contig 12412 bp, 12 predicted proteins | sample AshMeaCrysSpring_FD_87196 | JGI IMG/M metagenome (GOLD analysis project Ga0114939, IMG submission 87196) | Groundwater microbial communities from Big Spring, Nevada to study Microbial Dark Matter (Phase II) - Ash Meadows Crystal Spring | ecosystem: Environmental > Aquatic > Deep subsurface >... | reverse complement strand
GTGGTTCCAGACCTGCGCGGCGTTGTTGAAGATGCCGGCCTTGTCGGCTTTTCCGGCGGTGGCCTGGACGATTTTTTCCAAGGGCATGTCCTGCAGATCGGTTCCTGCGATCAGCTTGTTGGCGTTGGTCACATAGCCCTGATGATGCTTGCCGTAGTGAAAACCGATGGTCTTGGCGGAAATCACCGGTTCGAGCGCGTTTTCAGGATAAGGGAGCAGCGGCAACTCAATGGAGCCAGCAGCGGAGGCGCTCCGCAACCAACCGCCGGTCATCGATGCCATAGCCAGCGCCGAAGCCGCTGCGATGAAGCCGCGCCGGGTGATGCCGTTTACCTTTCCGGGTTCCTGCTTTTCGTCCATGGGACCTCCTTTCATTGCATAGACAACGGGTTGAAAGCGGTTTTGCTGCCGTTGAAGCGGCCGGATCGAAGCTGGCGCCGGCCTCTGGAACGGATTCCCCTTCGGTTCGAATCCAACGCCACCGAGACGCTCGCGTTCGGCGGCGGTCCCATCGAACCCGGCGTGATCTTAGACTGAGGATTCCAGTTTTTCAATCCCCTGGCGGGGGCGCAATTGCTTCAGGCAGGTCCTGCCGCCGCCGGATCCGGTTCGATTTTAAATCGCCATGAGAGCAAAGTTTATGATACCCTTTGACGGACAGTCGATCCGTTCATAGCTTGAAGTACGTGGCGCTTATGCAATGACGAATTTGCTGCTGCGAGCAAAGATAAAAGGAGCCTGGCCATGGGGGAAAATAGCGTCGCGATTTTTCGGCCGTATGCATTTCACGTCGGCCAGAAGATCTACATTGCGGAAGGAACGCGCCGTGGAGACTGGGAGGTCGTCGGCCTGACCGAGCGGAAAGTGAAATTGCGCTGCCCGCTCTCCGGTCGCGAAGTCGAATGGGACCGGTTCTGCTATTTGGTCGAAGAAACCGAGGGCAGCCCCTGGCCGCACTCCGACCACTGAACCGTTGAACCTTCGAACCCGAGCGTTCGCGTGGTTCCGAAGCGAGGAGATCCATGACAGACACCGAGGATGGTCCCGACGACCGAACGAGCTTCACCTGCCCGTCCTGCGGCGAGCCGGTGAAAAGCACCTGGAAGGCCTGCCCGGCCTGCGAGACCCCGCTCGGCCGGCGGGTCTGCCCGGCGTGCGGCACCGAGATCAAGGAGAACTGGAAAGTCTGTCCGGAATGCGCAGCGCGACTGAAGTGCGCCGCCTGCGGCCGGCGCATCCCCGCCGGGCTATCCGGGTGCCCGGCCTGCCGGACAACTCCAGCGAAACCGCCGCCTGCGGACGCTGCCTTCATCGAACCGCTTACGGGCATGGAATTCGTCCTTGTTCCGGCCGGAGATTTTAAGATGGGAGACCTCCACGGCGACGGCTGGGAAAACGAGACCCCCCTGCGGGAGATGCGCATCGAAAGCTTTTATATCGGCAGGGTTCCGGTGACCCAGGGCCAGTGGGAGCGGGTGATGACGGCCAATCCCTCCATGTTCCGGAAGGGCGCCGCCTATCCCGTGGAGCAGGTGAGCTGGCTGGACGTGGACGGGTTCATCCGGCGGCTGAATGCAACGGCGCCCGCCGGCGGGCCCTTCCGCCTGCCGACGGAAGCCGAATGGGAATACGCCGCCCGCAGCGGCGGGAAGATGGAGCTTTATTCGGGCGGCGACGACATCAAGGCCCTGGCCTGGTACTCCGAGAACAGCGAAGGCTCCACCCGGCCCGTGGGGCTCAAGGCGCCCAACGGCCTGGGGCTGTTCGACATGAGCGGCAACGTCTGGGAATGGTGTCAGGACATCTACGTTTCCGAAGGCCATGCCGTGCGCGACCGGAAAGAGGGTAAGCCAGGGAACGACGCCCCAGAGCGCGTAATCCGCGGCGGCAGCTGGAACCTCGACGCCTGGAGCGCCCGCTGCAGCCGGCGCTTCGGGTTCCGCGAGGACTATTTCGGCGCCGGACTGGGCTTCCGGCTCGCCAGAGACATCTCTTAGGTTGGGCAAGATGCCGTCGGCGGCGGCCCGGCAGGGCTAGCGTCTGGCCGCTTCCAGGCGCGCTACGGGGTTTCCGAAACTGCAGGGCATCATGGCCGCGCACTTGCCGCAGACGTGGGTGGTCTCCGGCAGGTCGGAAAAATAGTCGATGCCGCGGCGGTTGTCCTTGAGGCGCTCCCAGCACCGCCGCCGTGCGAAGTCGTTGGCTTTGAGCGCCCGCACCGGGCAAGCCTCGATGCACAGGCCGCAGGCCTTGCCGGCCCTGAGCAGGCAGGCCTCGCGGGTTGCGATCAGCGGATGCGCGCCGAGTTCCGCTTCGGTGACCAGGCTCCCCAGGCGGCCGGCGCACCCGGCCGGGGTGATCAGCATATGGTGGGTGCCGAAGCGCCCCAGGCCGGAAAGGTGCCCCAAATGCTTGTGAGACCAGCGGGCCATGAGCTTGGTTTCGTTGAAGTTGTGGGTCGCCGGGGTCAGCGCGCACCGGAAACCCAGGCCCCCCAGTCGGGCTTCCAGGCGTTGGCTGAGGCGGTCGATCAGGTCGTTGGTCTGGACGTAGGCCAGGCCCCAGTTGCGGCAGGGCAGGGCGCCGCCTCGGTTTTCGCGGACCAGTTCCTTGCGGAACGGAACGAAGAAAACGATCACCGATCGCGCCGAAGGCAACAAATCGGCCGGGAGCAGGTGATCGTCGGCGGCGATGCCGGGCAGCGCCTTGAAGCGTTCATCGACCGGGGCGCTCACTAACAGCGGCGCGCGCCACCAGCCTTCCGTGCCCAGTCGGGCGGGCTCATCCGCCACGAACCGTTCCGCCTCCCGTCTCAGATCCTCGATCCCAAATGGCGGCGCCGTCTCCTCGGTTGTCATGGCCATCGAACCTCCGCATCTCTCCCCGTGCAGGTCACCGCCTGGCTTAATAGACGAACGGCCGGCGGCCGTCAACGGCCGGCCGCGGCGGCAGATTTGCGCTGCGGGCAATAACGCTTGGCGAATCGAGCAGAATGGTTTAAACTGGCCGACAGTTTCGCAGAACACCGGTTTCAGAGTCCCACTATTTCCCTTGGTCAAAGATAAGGACAAGGGGAGAAATACCCGTCGAAACGGATGGTTCGGTAGCGAAACCGTCAACCTGCGCCAAAGGTGGCCTGCCATGCGGAAGATCTGCCTGACCCTTTTAACGGCGGCGCTGCTCTCAGCGGCCTGTGCATCGACGTTCGACTTCAGGAGGGAGGAACTCTTCGAGGACATGTCCAAGCGCTACGGCAGGCTGATGCGCTGGTCCGAATTCGAGGCGGCCAGACCCTATCTGGCCGCCGACGCCCCCAAGGAGAGAGCGACCGTGCCCGCCGTGGTGCGCGTTGCCGAATACGAGGTCCTGCAGGTGGTGTACGCCGAGGACAAGCGGCAGGCCCTGCAATCCGTGAAAATCACCTATTTCAAACAGGACAACCCCAAGCTGCGGACGATCGAGGACCAGCAGGTATGGGAATTCGACGCGGACAGCGGGGCATGGCTGTTGAAAAGCGGGTTTCCGGATTTCAAGTAGCGAGGCGCATGAAAATCTGCTTTTACGCGCCTTTCAAGCCCCTCGACCATCCCCAGCCCTCCGGGGACCTGGTGACGGGCCGCGGAATCGTCGGGTTTTTCAAATCCGGCGGCCATGAGGTGGTTCCGGCCAGCACGCTGCGCTGCCGCTGGATCTATTGGAAGCCCTGGCTGTGGTTGCGGCTTTTTCAGGAGCGGCGGCGGGTGGTGCGCCGGCTGGCGGGGGAGGGGTTCGACGTCTGGTTCAGCTACCACTCCTACTACAAGGCGCCGGATCTTTTGGGGCCATACGCCGCCGCGCGCCTGGGCGTTCCCTATGTCCTGTTTCAGGGCGTTTTTTCAACCAAACGCCGGCGGGACTGGAAGACCCTCCCCGGGTTCCATCTCAACCGCCGGACCCTGCTGGCTGCGCGGCGGGTTTTCACCAACAAACGGGTGGATCTTCGCAACCTGAGGCGGCTGCTGCCGGAGGCCCGCATCAGCTACATTGCCCCGGGGATTCATCCGGAAGAGTTCAGCTTCGACCCCGACGCCCGTGAGCGCCTGCGGGCGGACTGGCAGGCCGGCGACACGCCGGTCGTGCTCTCGGTGGCGATGTTCCGGCCGGGGGTCAAGGCGCAAGGGCTCTCGGGGGTGATCCGCGCCTGCGGCGAGCTGCGACGCAGCGGCCGCCGGCTGCGGCTGGTCATCGTCGGAGACGGTCGGGAACGGCCGCGTCTGACGCGCTTGGCGCTGGCCGAACTGCCCGGAGCGGCCATTTTCGTCGGCCGGGTCGAGCGCGGCGAGCTCCGCCGCTATTACAGCGCGGCCGACCTCTTTGCCTTCCCGGGGATCCAGGAGTCCCTGGGGATGGTCTATCTGGAGGCCCAGTCCTGCGGGCTGCCCGCGGTCGCCTTCGACAACGCCGGAGTCCCGGAAGTCGTTCGGGACGGGGTCACCGGCCTTCTGGTTCCGTTGAACGACGACCGCCGCTTTGCAGGGGCCATCGCACGGCTGATCGAGGACGTCGACCTGCGGCGACGAATGGGGGCCAACGCCAGGCTCCATGTCCGGCGGTTCCATGACCTGCGCAGGAACTACCGGGCCATGGAGGCCCTGCTTCAGGAAACGATCGCAGCGTGAGGCCTGCCGGAGGCCGGAATCCGAAAAATGGCTGAAGACAGCACCCCCAGGCCGTCGGGTGAGGCCGTCACCCGCTTCGGGCTCATTCGTCATGCCGAGACCGTTTGGAACCGTGAACGACGGGTTCAGGGCCAGCTGGACTCCCCGCTGACACCGGAAGGGGCTCGGCAGGCCGAGCGCTGGGGCCGGGCGCTCCGGTCGATTGCCTGGAGCCGCATCCTGGCGAGCGATACGGGCCGGGCCGTCGCCACCGCCGCCATCATCAACGCCAGTCTGAACCTGGCGCTCGAGACCGACCCCCGTCTGCGGGAGCTGGACTGGGGGTGCTGGGCCAGCCGGACGATCGCGCGGATCCGAGCCGAGGATTCGGAAGAAGTGGCCGCCCAGGAAGCGGCCGGATGGGCGTTCCGCCCGCCGGGGGGGGAATCCCGCCGCGAGCAGATGGAGCGCAGCCGGCAGGCCCTGCTCGACGCCGCCGGCCGCTGGCCGGGCGCCTGCATCCTGGTGGTCACCCACGAGGGGGTGATCAAGAGCCTCGCGCACCGCCTGTGCGGCCGCGCCTTTGTCGCCAGCGACGCCGTCTGCCTGCAGCCCTATCACCTTCACTGGCTGGAGGTGGCGGATGGCCGGATGGCGCTGGCGGCGCTGAATGCCCGGCCGTTGACCTGATGCGCTTCCGCCGGCAACAGGAGGCCCCGGAATGGATGTGCTGATGTTCCACGATCTGCGCCGCGAGCATTTCGAGCTTCCCCTCGACCGCTACCGCCTGAGCTTCGACGACGGGCTCTACTCCCAGTATTACTACATGCCCTGCCTGGAACACCAACCCGAGCCGCTGACCTTCTTCATCACGACCGGGTTCATCCGGCCCGGAGCGGCCCGGCCGGTCTTCGACGGCCGCTATCTCGAGTACCGCGAGGCGGCTGTCTACGCGCGGCAGGCGCTGATCGCGGGGGACTTCAGCGCGTTCATGACCGTCGAGGAAGTCCGGGGACTGGCCGCGCGGCCGAACGTGAGGATCGGCGCCCACAGCCACTTCCACGACGTGACGCTGACCGACGCGCATCCGAAGAAGCCGCGGCCGGTCAGCGCCTGGCGGCAGCAGCGCTTCGCCCAGGTGCCCGCCGAACTGCTGCGCGGCATGAGCATCCGCTCGCGGCTGGCGTTTCAGGGCCATGAGTTCAAGGGGGGCGTGCTCCGGCCCCGCTCCGAGGCCGACTGGGAGGAATACATCCGCGGCGACACCGAGCGATGCCTGGAATGGTTCGCGCGGCACCTGAAGCTCCGGCCGGTGCTCTACGGGTTTCCCTTCAACGAGTATTCGCCCCGGCTGATCGAGATCCTGAAATCCTACGGCTTCAGGGAGTTCTATGCCGGCTCCTCTGTAAAACACCCCGAGGTGATCGGCCGGACCGATGCGGAAACGCTCGTGGCCGGAAAAGACGGGAGATCCCCCCAACCTTCTTTTTCAAAGGAGGGGATGGAACCGGGCTGAAATGAACATCGTCTTCTATTGCCAGCACGTGCTCGGGATCGGGCATTTCTTCCGCAGCCTGGAGATCTGCCGGGCGCTGCATCGCCACCGGGTGGTCCTGGTGACGGGCGGGCCCGGCATCGGCGTCGATCTGCCCGGCCATGTCAAGAACGTCCGGCTTCCGGCGCTGGAGATGGATCGGGATTTCAAGGCGCTGCACACGGGCCACGGGGCGGATCTCGGCGCGGTCCGGCAGCTGCGGCGGGAGCGACTGAGGGGCTTGTTGACGACGGAAGCGCCGGAGCTTTTCATCCTCGAGCTCTACCCCTTCGGCCGCAAGGCGTTCCGGTCGGAGATCGACCCCCTTCTCGAAGACATGGCAGCCGGCCGCCTGCCGCGCTGCGGCGTGGTCTGCAGCCTGCGCGACATCCTCGTGGAAAAGGAGGCAGCGGAAAAGCACGAGGCGCGGGCCGTCGCCGTGCTCAACCGGCATTTCGACGCCGTCCTGGTTCACGCCGACCCCCGGCTGGTGCGGCTGGAGGAGACTTTCGGCCGCTGCCGCGAGATCGCCGTGCCGCTGATCTACACCGGGTTCGTCGCCTCCGGACCGCCGCCGGGCGCCCGCCGGCGGCTGCGCGCGGAGCTGGGGCTGAACGAGCCGGACCGGCTGATCGTGGTGAGCGCGGGCGGCGGCAACGTGGGCGCCCCGCTGATGAGCGCCGCGCTCGATGCTTTCCGGCTCCTGCGCGGCAACCGAAAGGCCCGGCTGCAGGTGTTCACCGGACCGTTCCTGCCGCCGGGAGATTTCGAGCGGCTGCGGCGCGGCGTCCGGGAAGGGGTGAGCGTCGCTCGCTTCACGCCGGACTTCCCGTCCTACCTGGCGGCGGCCGATCTATCGGTCAGCATGGCCGGGTACAACACGACCATGAACCTGCTCGCGGCGCGCGTGCCCGCCCTGGTATGGCCTTTCGGCCAGAACCGCGAGCAGCGCCTGCGGGCCCAGCGCCTCGAGGCGCTGGGGGCCCTGCGCCTGCTGAGCGATGCCGAAATGGAGCCGCCGCGCCTGGCCGCCCTGATGGAGCAGATGCTGGATCGCGGCCAACGCCCCGATTCCGGCATCGACCTCAACGGGGCCGCGGCCACCGCGGCCTGGGTGGATGCGTGGGCGGCTGGCATCGGCGGAGGGAATGCGGCGTGAGGGTCGTCTTCTACTGCCAGTACGTATGGGGCATGGGGCATCTTTTCCGCAGCCTCGAACTCGCGCGGGCCATGGCCGGCCAGACGGTCACCCTGGTGGCCGGCGGACCGGACGTCGCCCTGGATCTCCCCGGCCACGTCGAGCGGGTCCAACTCCCCGACCTGCACATGGACGAGCGGTTCACGACCCTGCTCGCCGGAACCCCCGGCGCATCGCTGGCCTCGGTTCGGCAGGAGCGCGCGGCCGCCCTGGCGGCGGTTTTCGAACGCGTCCGGCCGCAGGCGTTCATGGTGGAGCTGTACCCCTTCGGCCGCACGGCTTTCGGGTTCGAGCTCGAACCCCTTCTGGAGGCGATCCGACAGGGGCGCTACGGCCCGGTCCGAACCGTGTGCAGCCTGCGGGACGTCCTGGTGGAAAAGAGCGATCCGGCGGCCTACGAGGAGCGCGTGCTGAACGCCCTGCACCGCTGGTTCGATCTGCTGCTGATCCACTCCGACGAGCGGCTGCTGCCGCTGAAGGCAACCTTTTCCCGTTTTGCGGACATCCGGATTCCAGCGATCCACACCGGGTTTGTGGCCCCGCAGCCGGACACGGAAAACGGCCGCAAGCTGCACGGCGAGCTGCGGTTGGAGCCGGGGGAGAAGCTGGTGGTCGCAAGCTGCGGCGGCGGCCGTTCGGGATATCCCCTGATGAAAGCGGTGCTGGAGGCCTGCCGCCGCCTCCGGGGCCAGCGGCTGCACCTGGAGGCTTTCTGCGGACCCTTCATGAACGCCGCCGAATTCGGGGCGCTCGAAGCCCTGCGCGAAACGGGCCTGAACGTCCGGCGGTTCACCCCGAGGCTCATCGATTACCTTGCAGTCGCCGACCTTTCGATCAGCCTGGCCGGCTACAACACCTGCATGAACCTGCTGGCCACGGGGGTGCCGGCCCTGGTGCTGCCTTACTCGCGCCAGCGGGAACAGCCCCTGCGGGTCGAGAAGCTCAAGCCCTACCTGCCGATCGAGGTTCTCGGCGAGGGCGACCTTGAGCCCGAACGCCTCGCCCGGGCCGTTGAAAGGGGACTCCGCCGCCAGCGGAAGCCTGCGGGAGCGGCGCTGAACATGGAGGGGGCCGCCTTCGCGGCGCGCTTCCTGCAGGAGTGGATCACTGCCGCGCCGCCAGCGCCTGGCGTGTCGGCCAGCGACCGATAGGAACCCGCACATCGCCTTCGATAAAGGATCCTTCGCTTGAAACCCATCCCCCAGGAAGTCATTGCCGCCTACATCGAAGATCACTCCGATCCCTTGCCGCCCCTGCTCGAAGAGCTGGTCCGGGAGACCCGCCGGCAGACCGGACGGCCGCACTGGAGCGTCGGCCGGGCGGAGGGCAGGCTGCTGCAGATGCTGGTCGGGATCTCCGGCGCCCGGCGGGTGGTCGAGGTCGGGACCTTCACCGGATTTTCGGCCCTGCTCATGGCCGAGGCCCTTCCCGAAGACGGCCGCCTCGTCACGTGCGAATCCGAGCCGACCGTCGCTGCGATCGCGCAGCGGTTCTTCGACCGCAGCCCGCACGGACGGAAAATCCGCCTGGAGCTGGGGCCGGCGCTGGAAAGCCTGGCGCGCCTGCCGGAGGGGGCCATGGATTTCGTCTTCATCGATGCGGACAAGACCGCCTACGCGGATTACTATGAACAGGCGCTGCGGCTTCTAAGAGCCGGCGGCCTGATTCTGGCCGACAATGTGCTCTGGAGGGGCAAGATCTTCAAGAGCCCCCTGACCAATCCAAACGCCCGGGCCATCGCCGCCTTCAACGACAAGGTCGGGGCGGACCCGCGGGTCGAAAAGGTCATGCTCGCGGTGCGGGACGGCTGCTATCTCATCCGCAAGAAGATCCCATCCCCTGCGAGTGTCAAAGGGGCCGCGCCACCGGCGGGTTCAGCTGCCGCCCGGGACCGTTCTTGTTTACTTGAGTGAAGGGCTGTGTTATCCAAAATCACGATTTCGAAAACAGGGCTGCATCCGGGGCGGCGCCATCCTCGCGGCAAGGAGCTGGGAGAGCGGCTTTCCAGCCGCCGTCGATCCGGGGGTCAACCGTGCGGCGGGGCAGGTCGATTTCCGTAAAACGGCCGGCCGCGGCGTTTCGCGTGCCCGCCCCGCTGACGGCCGTGCGTCCGAGAGAACCAGGGGATGAGCAAGGGCATTTTCGAAGATCTGCAGGGACCATCGAGACGGATGCAGCGGCTGGTGGTGCTGCCCTTCCGCACCTCCATGGAGATCGCCTTCAAGAGCATCAAGGTGCGCTTCTTCCGGTCCCTGATCACGACGCTGAGCCTGGTCCTGGCCGTATCCTTCTTAAGCTTCACCGACGTGAGCAACGATGTGGCCAACGGCATGCTGGCCAGCGGCTCGGCTGAACTGCGCCAGATGCTTGTGCGCGCCGGCTACGACCTCGGGCCGGAGGTCAACAACGTGGCCTCCAGCCCGAAGCAGCGCTGGATTCTCATCCTTTCGCTGCTCGTCTGCACCGTCGGCATCGTCAACGCGCAGCTGATGGCGGTCACCGAGCGGTTCCGCGAAATCGGCACCATGAAATGCCTGGGGGCGCTCGACCGCTTCGTGTTGCGGCTGTTCATCCTGGAGGCAGGGATGCAGGGCCTGGCGGGGTCCGCCGCCGGGGCGCTGATCGGGACGGTCTTCGCCCTCACGGGCGGATGGGTCCGCTTCGGAGGCGCGGCCGTCGGGGAGGTGACGCTGGCGGAGGTGGCGTTTTCAACGCTGGCCGCCACCGGGATCGGCCTGGGGTTGAGCCTGCTGGGCGTGCTCTACCCCGCCTGGGTGGCGGCGCGGATGCAGCCGGTGGAAGCGATGCGGGTGGAGCCATGAGCCACGTCGTGCGGGTGTCCAACGTCACCAAGAGCTTCACGCTCGGCAGGATCGAGGTCCAGGCGCTGAAAGGCGTCGACCTGCAGATCAGCCGGGGCGAGTACCTTTCCATCATGGGGCCTTCCGGCTCGGGCAAGAGCACCCTTTTCAACATGATCGGTGGCCTGGACAAGCCCAGCTCCGGCAAGGTCTTCATCGACGAGGTCGACATCGCGCAGCTCGACGCCTACGAGCTGGCCTGGCTGCGCTGCCGCAAGATCGGCTACATCTTCCAGACCTTCAACATCATCCAGGTCATGACGGCCCTGGAGAACATCACCCTGCCGATGATCTTTGCCGGCATGAACAACGACGCCGCCGTGCAGAAGGGCATGAAACTCCTGGAACAGGTGGGGCTGGGCGACCGCCACAGCCACAAGCCGTTCGAGCTGTCCGGCGGGCAGCAGCAGCGCGTGGCCATCGCGCGCGCCCTGGCGAACGACCCCGCCATCATCCTTGCCGACGAACCCACCGGCAACCTGGACCTCACCACCGGCGAGGAGGTCATCGCCCTGCTGAAGCGCCTGAGCCAGCAACGCGGGGTCACGGTCATTTCCGCCACGCACGACTTCAAGATGCTGAACGTCTCGGACCGGGTGGTCTGGATCCGGGACGGACGGATCGACAAGATCGAAAACCGCGAGGAGCTTTCGATCTCCATCGGGCGAATCGGCACGCGCGAGTGAGCCCGGGAAGAGGAACCGGATCGGTGACGCCGCAGCCTCCAGCCCTCGCCGCTCCATCGATGCGATGGATCGCGTCCCTGGCCGTGTGCGCCTGCCTGCTTTGGGCCGGGACCCGCATCGCGGACGCAGAGCCGGGCGCCGGTCCGTTCGCGGCGGCGCTGCACGCGCTCGCCGCCTACGGCGACCGCAGCACGGGCACGCCTGGCAACACGGAGGCCGCGGCATTCATCAAAGACGCGCTCGAACGGCTGGCGATCGGTGCCGTGGCGTCCCACCTGTTCGCCGTGCCCGTGATCCGCCACGGTCCAAGCGAGCTCAGCGTGCCGGAGCGCGGCATCCGATTGCCGCTGCCCCCCTTCGCCGGCAACGCCATCTCCCCCCAGGCCATCGACGCTCCCGGGCTGGCCGGGCCGCTGGTGTACGTCGGCAGCGGCGCGCCGGCCGGCCTGAACGGCAAACGCATCGAGGGCGCGGTGCTGCTCATGGAGCTCGACTCCGGCCGCCATTGGCTGACCGCGGCCGACCTGGGGGCCAAGGCCCTGATCTACGTGGACCGGGGCGGGTCCCCGCGCTCCTGGTTCGAAGACAAGTTCGAGCTGTCTCCCATCCATTTCCCGCGCTTCTGGATGCCGGTCGAGGACCTGCGCCGGAGCTTCGGCGATTTCGAATCGGCCGCCGACGGCGTCGTGGCCGAGGAGGTGCGGCTGCGCGCGGAGGCGGTCTGGGAGAACGCCGTCTCCGAGAACGTCTACTGCCTCATTCCGGGTAGCTCCCCCAGCCTCAAAAAAGAACTGCTCCTCGTGGAAGCGTTTTACGACAGCACCGCCCGGGTGGCCGGCCGTTCGTCCGGCGCCGACGAGGCCGTCTCGGCCGCGACCTTTCTGCAGCTGGCGCGGCATTTCAAGGAGAACCCGCCGGAGCGCACCGTCCTGCTGGTCGCCACCTCCGGCCACAGCCAGGCCCTGGCCGGCCTGCGCGAGCTGGTCTGGAGCTTTTCGACGCGCTCCCGGGACCTGCGCGACGAGCGCAACGACCTGCGCCGGTTTGTGAGAAACGCGCGCCTGACGCTGCGGGCGCTCAAGGACGCCCGCTTCGAGGAGGAGGATCCGGGCGCTGCGGCGCCGCCCCCGGCGGGCGATGCGCCCGAAGAGGAGGCCGCCGGGGAGATCCCCGCGGACCTGCTCCGGACGGCCCTCGAAGAGCGCCTCAAGACCGACGCCGATCTCGTATCGCGACGGCTGATGCAGCTGCGCTTGGCGGAGCACGGCCGCGACCCGAAGCTCATCCAGGAGCTGAGCGCCGAACGGCAGCTCCTGCGGCGGCTGATCTGGCGGCCGAATCTCCAGGGCTTGTCCGCGGAAGAGCGGCGCCTGCTGCGGCAGGTGGCGCTGCGCGCCCGCAAGGACCAGGAGGCCGCCCTGACCGACGGCCGGGCGCAGCTGCGGCTGATCGAGAGCGCCTACGCCCTGCGCAACGCCGTGCAGGACTACGAAATC
>Ga0114939_10002858_pt1 | contig 12416 bp, 10 predicted proteins | sample AshMeaCrysSpring_FD_87196 | JGI IMG/M metagenome (GOLD analysis project Ga0114939, IMG submission 87196) | Groundwater microbial communities from Big Spring, Nevada to study Microbial Dark Matter (Phase II) - Ash Meadows Crystal Spring | ecosystem: Environmental > Aquatic > Deep subsurface >... | reverse complement strand
TAGAAGCCCGCACTACAAAAAAATAAATTGACACATTTGGGATACTCCCCAAATTTATCGGCTAAAGGCTGCGTAATTCCTATAATATCGGCGGTAAATTCTTTCTTGCCATACAGAAGCGAATGTGGGAATTGCTATACTTTGGCAACGGATGGATAGCAGATGTAGCGGATAATTGATTAATGCATTTGAGAAGAATTATTTATGACTGTGAAAATTGGCTCAAACTTGCTAGCTTTATTAGCTGCGATCGCTGTTGTTTTATCCGCTTATTTTTTATTAGATATAATTCTCCCTCCTCCCCTAGGAGATGGGATAAGTAGTGGAGAGGAGATATTAATTAAATATACCAATTTAGATAAAAAGACCAGAAAATTTCAAACATTAAAAGAGCAGAAAAATTTTGCGAAAGCACGGGGTAGTGAGTTTCAACAAGAAGGCTCAGAATTGTGTGCAGATCCAGAGCCACTCATTTATCTAAATAATCAGAAAATCGCTCCGGGAGAAGCTTATACAATTGCTGTTGTCGCTCCCATTGATAGTTCAGTCAAACCCCTAGCATTAGAAATGCTACGCGGAGTAGCGCAAGCACAAGACGAATTCAATAACAGTCCACAGCAGGGAGAGAAAAAGTATTTACGAGTAATTATAGCTAATGAAAATGATGATGACCCAAACAAAGCATCCTCCAAAGATGTTGCTAGTTTATTGTTACATGACGAAGAAGTTTTGGGCGTTGTTGGTCATTTTTCTAGTGATGCTACGATAGCAGCAAATGAAATTTACTATAACAAATTAGTTGCTATTTCTCCAAGCAGTAGTATGGACATCAACCCAAATGCTCAGAATAAATATTTCTTTCGCATTGCCCCTAACAATAGAGATGAAGCTGTAGCACTAGCAAATTACATTTCAAAAACAATAAACCTAAGCAATACATCTAAAAAAATAGCAATTATTTATAACAATAAAAGCAATTACAGCCTCTCTCTTAAAGATGAATTTAGTAGGGAAGTTACAGAAAAAGGTTGGCAGGTATTTCCCTATGAAATAAATGAAATAAATGGAACAGCAAATCCCTTCGACGAGGCTGAAAACAAAAATATTTCGGTAATTATGTTCACGGTTAACTCGTCATTAATCTCAGAAGCATTGTTACCGATACCCGACATAAATCCCGAACAAAAATTATACTATCTAGGTGGAGATGCAATGTACAAGCCATCTAGATTAAAGAGTAATTATATTAAAAAGATACAAAATATGGTAGTTGCTATTCCGTGGCATTATACTGTTGATTTACCTAAGTCAAAGAAATTTGTTGATAAAGCTTATGAACTTTGGTGTCAGCCTAAATATAACGAAGAAAAAATCACTTGGGTAACAGCTACTGCTTACGACGCAACCAAAGTGTTAATTGAAGCTATCAAACATACCGAAAATCCCACACGAGCCGACATTCAAAAATATATAAAAACAAAGATTTCTCAAGACAGACCATTACTTGGAGTGACTGGGAACATTAGCTTTAAACCTAATGGTGATTTGGAGCAAGAAAGTAGGTTAGTGCAAATCAAAGAAAAACAAGAGGGTAAGCAAATTAAATATGTTTATGAGTTAGTGAAGTAGTTCGTAGTCAGCACTTAAATCCCAACTACAAACTTATCCCCTACAAGCTAGAGAGTGTAGTTGGGTTGAAAAAATATGTGGTAATCGCTCGTAGTAAGCGCTTAAGCGCTTACTACAAACCCAGAATTTTTACTTAGTTACAATTTAACCAGTCATTGATAACTTCCCAATGAACTGAAATAAATTGGTGTTGGGCATGGTAACAAACTCTTTCCCGCAAGTGGTATACTTCCCTAGAAGATAAATTCAAAGCTTGAGCAATTTCCTTCGGTTTGTAACCTTCTAAATGAAGGTTCAGCCAGTCCACCGCAGTTGCACTCACATTGTCAGCTAGGTATTGAGAAAATGCTTCTTTTACTGCAGCGCAAAGAAAATCTTCTTCGTAAATTTGTTGGAGATTATTTTGTGAGTGATTTTCTTTTGAAGCTTGATGGTCTACCAAACTGATAAAACTATCATTATCATCCATGTTCACTTCATCAGAAACTAACCGCACTAATTGATTAGCAGGAACGTAAGTTAAACCACCACGGGAAATGCGACGTAGGTAATTGATAAATCGAAAAAGTATCAGGGGTTGATTATTAATAGGTCTAAAACAATATTCTTCTATTTTGGTTAACAACAGGGTGTTTTTGAGCGTGGGATTATTAGTACACTCAGCTATCCACTTCATTTCTTCTTGAATATAGCGATCGCTCTGCAATAACTCGTTGATAACTTCTGACAGCACATCCATCACAGAACGTTGGCGATCGCGACTCACTGACACCCAAGCACGAATTTTTCTCCCCAGACAAACGGAGCTACCCAAACGAGTAATTAACTTGCGATAGGCTTTCTCTGGACTTACCTCTAGGTAGCGCTTTAAAATTTGATAGCGATATTCTATCTTTTCTGTGAGTTCTTCAATGTCAGTAGGGATTGCTAGCTCGAAAAAATCTCTCCCCACTAACCAACTAACAATACTTTCTACAATGGTGGTGCTTAGCGCTGGAAAATCTTTTTGAACACGTTGACGCAATTCAGCAATTAACTTGAAATTATCCATAACAATTCCCTGTTCACCTCTGTATGCATTGCATACATACTATGAACCCACAGACAAGCTCAGCATTGCAATATAGAAGCGATTGAAATTTGATCTAAAAGTCCGGGAAAGCGTTTGTTGCGTTCTTCTCTGCGCCTTTGCGTCTTTGCGCGAAACAAAAAATGATTTTGGATTTTGAATCCTTCCATCCAAAATCCGTCTTGAAAAGTTCCCTACGGCGGGAAACCCGCCTGCAGGACTTTTCGCAAAATCTAAACTCCAAAATCTAAACTTAGGCGAACTGGTTAATAATCGCCTCTGCAAACTCGGAACACTTCAAAGGTTCCACGGGTGGTTCCATCAACCGTGCTAAATCGTAGGTGACTTGACGATTAGCGATCGCATCCCCCAAACCTTTCTTAATCAAATCTGCAGCTTCCTGCCAACCCATATATTCCAACATCATCACCCCGGATAAAATCACCGAACCGGGGTTAATTCTGTCTAACCCAGCATGTTTCGGTGCCGTACCGTGGGTAGCTTCAAAAACAGCGCAGGAATCGCCTATATTTGCCCCTGGACCCATTCCCAAACCACCAACGATAGCAGCAGCCGCATCGGACAAATAATCGCCATTCAGGTTCATTGTAGCCAGGATAGAGTATTCATCGGGACGGGTTTGGATTTGTTGGAAAATACTATCAGCGATGCGGTCATTAACCATCACCTTGTCTTTCCATTGACCATTCCCGTGGGTTTCCCAAATTGCATTCAGGACGCTTTCCACTTCCTGGAGGATTTTTGCTTGTTTTTCTGGCGTCAAACCGTTGTATCCAGGGTCAATCATCCGCGCATTTTCTTCATTGGTGAAGTCAGGATTTTTCTCCTTGTTACTCAAAATCCAAGATTCCCGCTCCGTGACGCACTCGTTACGAAATTCCGTAGTCGCTAATTCATAACCCCAATCCCGGAAGGCGCCTTCGGTATACTTCATGATGTTACCCTTATGCACCAAAGTCACCATTTGCTTGTTTTTGGGTAATTGCAGAGCATGTTTCATTGCCCGTCTTACCAAGCGCTGGGAACCAGTTTTGCTAATCGGTTTGATACCAATCCCGGAATCTAGGGGAATTTGCTTTTTACCATGTTCCGGGGTAGCGGGGATTAATTCCTTGTTGAGGATTTCAATCAAGCGATCGCCTATCTCGCTGCCTTGTTTCCACTCAATCCCCAAATAAATATCTTCCGTATTTTCCCGGTAAACAATGACATCTAGTTTTTCAGGGTTTTTATGGGGTGATGGCGTACCAGCATAGTATCTGCAAGGACGCACGCAAGCGTAGAGGTCAAAAATTTGTCTTAGTGCCACATTTAGAGAACGAATACCACCACCCACAGGAGTAGTCAGGGGTCCTTTAATAGCAACGCCGTATTCTTTAATTGCCGTTAGGGTATCTTCTGGTAAATACTGGTAAGTACCGTAGAGTTCACAAGCCTCATCACCAGCATAAACCTTAAACCAGCTAATTTGACGCTTACCGCCATATGCAGCCTCTACCGCCGCATCCATCACTTTTTGAGCAGCCGGCCAAATATCAATCCCTGTTCCATCTCCCCGAATAAAGGGAATAATTGGGTTATCAGGAACAATCGGTTCACCGTTTTTGAAGGTAATCTTCTCGCCTGTGGTGGGTGGGGTAATTTTATCGTACATCGGACTAACTCCTAAAAGACAAGCTAAAAACTACTACTAAGTAGTAGAAAACACGTAAATTGATTAAATCCTTATGAAGGCTAGCAGATTTCGCTGTATCCTAGTTAACGTTTTTTCACAAACTTCTGACAAAGGAAGCGGTAATAGGTAATAGCTAGTAAATTTCTTCCCTTGTCCTCCCTTGGACTCCCAATTCGCTTAACCCCATTCCCTAATCCCTTCAAGATATACATCGCTGTTTTGTAGGATGAGAAATAGTAAACTTTTCTTTGCTATCAGCACTTTCCTTTGTGAATCTGCGAAGCGCGAATCGCTGGAACAGCAACTGCTCCAACGAGTAATGGCGTCACCCTCTGTGACTTGTAAGCAGTGGCTTGTCAGCACAAACAAGCCCAGCGATTAGACTAATGAACTCAAATCCTTCCCGCCTCGCGCATAGGCGGGTTTCCGACATTACCGCGAGGTTTTTATGACAGATCCCACTACTATATCAGCACAGAAGCCCGAACTTGACTCTCTCCGCCTCCAGTTCATAGGTGGGTCTGAAAAAGTACAACAACAGGTAATCCCACAGCTAGCTGAGCTAGGCAATGACGGCTTGAATATTTTAATGGAATATTTACTCCAGCGTCGCGACCATCCAGCCACTTGGATTGATGGCAAAGTCTACCAAGTCCTATACACCGCTGATTCTGCCTCAGCTAGAGAATTTTTACAGCAAACTTTCCCCGATGGGATTGTACCGCTAAAATCAGAATGTGGTGTTGATTATAAACCCCTACAGGAGTTACTTGCTAAAAGTGACTTTCAAGCTGCTGACAGCCTGACTTTGCAAAAAATGTGCGAATTAGCCTCTCCAGGGGCTGTCAAAAGAAAATGGTTGTATTTTACGGAAGTAGAAAACTTCCCCATCACTGACTTGCACACAATTAATACTTTGTGGGTTGTCCACTCCGAGGGGAAGTTTGGCTTTTCTGTGCAGCGAGATATCTGGTTAGGGTTAGGTAAAAACTGGGATAACTTCTGGCCGAAAATCGGCTGGAAAGACGGGATTAATTGGACTAGATACCCTCACGGGTTTACCTGGAGTTTAGAAGCCCCTAAAGGTCATTTACCCCTGTCTAATCAACTACGTGGAGTCAGGGTCATAGCTTCTTTACTAGCTCACCCTGCTTGGTCGAGCCGGGACTAGGGGAAATTCGTAGTTAATCACGGATGCCCACAGCCCATATCATTAATTACGAATAGGACTTACGCACTTGTCACCAAAACACCATACTTGGAGATGGCAACAGTTGTTGCCATGACGGAAACACCTAATCTGTGCGTAAGTCCTAAAGAATTCCTTTCATTGATGCTTTGTACTATGTCCTACTGATAAAATCTTGAGAACTTGTTTTCCTGATTACACAAAACTTTTCCCTAATTAGCAAAATCTTTACAGAGAATTTTTATAAATATTGTTGATTACACGTGAAACTAGGGAATCTTAAAGATAGGAAATAACCCTATATCAGTGGTTATATGAGTTACAGTAGCACGGACATATAAGGTAGCAGTGATAATGGTAGAACCGGAAAACAATTTATTTGAACGTTCAGATGGTTGGGCAATGGGTGGATCACGAGACCAACAACGACTGAAATCACTCACTGAACTGGGTTTGCACCAGCCAGAGATGATTCCAGTTTTTGAAGAAGCTACTCAAACTGCAGCCCATTTTCTAGATGCACCAATATGCATTTTGGGGTTTGTGGATCAAGAACGCCATTGGTTCAAGTCAGCAGTAGGTTTATCCCGGCTGGGATTAATGAATCAACTAGCCCAAACCCGTCAACTATTACGGCATGAATCCTTCTGCAGCAAAGTGGTGGATAGTTGTCAATTTTTGGTAATTAACGATACACATAGTTTTAATGACCCTAGTATTGTTAACAGCAAGTTAGTCCAAGATTATGGCATCCGTGCTTACGTAGGAGCGCCCCTAATCGATGCTACAGGCAATTGCTTAGGTAGTTTGGCGGTAATGGATTTGAGTCCGCGCAATTTTACTAGGAGAGACGTTGAATTTTTACAAGTAATTGCTCGTTGGAGCATGAGTGAATTTGAGCGCAACCGGCTGCTCAAATCAACATCAACAAATAGTAGTGGCAAAAATGCTGCTAACTGGGCACTGAGTAATACCAGCGTCACAGAAGTAAAAGTAAATTCATCTAAACCAAATAACGATACCACCAGCAGCAACCAGATTAAACTGGAACTCCTAGAACAGCTAACCCAGGAACTACGTACTCCTTTAACATCTGTGTTGGGAATGGCTAGTGTTATGGCGCGGGAAATATATGGTCCACTGACCACTAAGCAAAAAGAATACGTAGAGATTATTCAACACAGCGGTCGTTACTTACTTTCCTTAGTCAACGAAATTGCTGAACTGGGTACAATCGACCCCCTAGCTCACACCCTCAACCTGACCCCTGTTGATGTGGAAATGCTCTGTCAACAAGCAATCAATACTTTAGAAGAAGCAGCCCATCGTCGCGCTCAGGATATTCGCTTATCTTTGGAACCTGGACGAAATCGGATTTGGACACTTGATAAAGAAAAGGTACGGCAAATGCTGTACCACCTCATTTTCAGCGTGATTCAAGTCTCGGCTACAGGGAGTGTAGTTCGCATTCATGTCTCTTACAAAGAAGAGAAGCTGAATATTACGATTTGGGTATCCCATCCCTGGTTGGGAGACGGTCTGACGGAGGTTGACCCCTATCTGTATACCAGTCCCGTACCTTTTATGTCCCGGTCTGAGGAACTGGCTAAATACAGCCCATACTCCCAAGAAGAAGAAATGGGTCTGTTACCCGTAAGTACCGACCTAATGCCTGGTTTAAGAGTTACTCACGCAGAAATCATTAACGCCAATATCCGCCCTGAGGTGGTTAAATATCATGGAGGCAATCTTTCGCGGGAAAGTCTTGGTCTGCTCCTCAGTTGTCAGTTAGCAGAATTACATGGCGGACAAATTTCCATTCAAGGTTCCTCGGAATCGGGATACCGTTATGTAGTCACTTTACCGCTCAATTTGCCAACAACACAAACGGTTAGCGATAGCTGATGATCAACCATAGGGCGTTGCTCAATCGAGGAATGAATTCCAGATTAATCATAGAGACGTTCCGGTAGAACGTCTCTATCAATAACGATTTCCAATGTTACATATTTAGGTAAAATTTTCAATTCCTACTCCTTGTGCAAGCAACGCCAACTAAAATAATCTAATAATTTATAATTGATAATTCGGGGTTCCTAGTGGCTTGAGCCGGTAAAGCATGGATTATGAACTGAAATGCTTCAGAGTTATGATAAGAGCGCTCTTATCCACGCTACAGCTCACAGCTAATTTATGAATTCCCTATGGCAACGATTCACTTTATCCTCTTTGCCCCTGAGTGAATATCTCAATACTAGCTACCTACACCGTTATCTGGTGGGGTTATTACAGTCTTGGCGACAAACAAGTTTTGTGTTGCAATGGGCAGAACCCATAGCCGCTTTTTTAGTAAGTTTGGTGTATGTTTTAACGCCTTTTGTCCCCAATCAACTAGTGGGGATTTTACTGCTGGCTTGTGCTGGGTTTTGGTTGTTATTAACTGTATCTGATGAAACATCATCATCGGAGGCTAACCGAGCCACCCCCATTCATCTACTAGTCTTACTTTACTGGGGAATTTCGACTATAGCCACAGCATTATCACCTGTTAAGCTGGCAGCATTTACGGGTTGGCAAAAGCTAACTCTGTATCTATTGCTATTTGCTATGTTGGCAAGAGTACTGAAATCTCCCCGCCTACGCTCCTGGCTGATTACCCTCTACCTCAACGTTTCCCTGATTGTCAGCGTCTACGGTATGCGGCAATGGTTTTTTGGAGCGAAGCAGCTAGCAACTTGGGTCGATCCAGAATCTGGCTTGTCTGGTGTCACTAGGGTCTACAGCTACCTAGGAAATCCTAACTTATTGGCTGGTTATCTCCTACCAGCGGTGATTTTAAGCCTGATGGCAATTTTTGTCTGGCAAGGCAAAGTCCAAAAATCCCTGGCAAGGACTATATTTGTAGTCTATGTTGCTTGCTTTGTCACCGCTTTCCTGTTTTTAATACTTAATAAGGGAAGTTGGGGTAATGCGCTGTTGGCGGTTGTATTTGGAGTGCCAGTGGCGCTGTTTGTCTGGCAGGGGAGAATTAAACAAGCCCTGGCAATGTCAATGTTGATCACCAATACCACCTGCCTGCTTCTGACTTCTAGTCGTGGTAGTTGGATTGGACTAGTAATTTCCCTGCTGGTGCTGCTGCTATTGCTACGCTATTGGTTCAGCGACCAAATACCTCCTTTTTGGCGGCGGTGGGGTATACCGATTATCTTCGGTACTTTAGCAGGACTGCTACTATTAGGAGTAATCTTTGTTGAGCCGCTGCGGGTGCGTGTTTTCAGTATTTTTGCGGGACGCAACGATAGCAGTAATAACTTCCGGATGAATGTGTGGTCGGGGGTGATCAAATTGATCGCTGACCATCCAGAAAACAGACCCCTACCTAACTTTGTTTTTGGCATTGGTCCTGGTAATAATGCCTTTAACAAAGTCTACCCCCTCTATCAAATTCATCCGCGTTACACAGCTCTTTCCGCCTATTCCATCATTTTAGAAGTGCTGGTGGAAACAGGGGTATTTGGGCTGTTTACTTTCCTGTGGCTGTTATTTGTCAGCTTGAATGTCGGGTGGAAACAACTGGTGCGATTGAAAAAATTAGGTACGAGTGACGGATTTTGGTTAATTGGTGCGATCGCTACTATGTTGGGTATGCTAGGTCATGGCACTGTGGATACGGTTTGGTATCGACCAGAGGTGAATACCCTGTGGTGGATGATTGTGGCACTAATTGCTAGCTATTACCAACCCCCATCACCAAAGCAGAATTCTTTAGTCAGTCAGTAATCAACACTCAAGAGTCAAGATTCTATGTTATGGTTTTGGATTCTTGACTCTTGATTTTAGATTTTGCGACTAATCAAAGGCAACCGATTTTGGTAAACTATCTGTACTGGTAGAAGCTTAGCGAGAAATTTTCATTGCTCTTTGGATATCCCGTTGGTCTTGACGACGTTTCAAGTCTTCTCGCTTATCATGGAGCTTCTTACCTTTACCAAGGGCGATGACAACTTTCACCAAGCCACGTTTGAGGTACATTTTTAAAGGAACCAAGGTTAAACCCTGCTGTTCTACCTTGCCAATGAGTTTACGAATTTCCTGCTTGTGCAGCAGCAGCTTGCGCGTCCGACGAGGTTCGTGGTTAAAATACTCACTGCTAGAAGTATAGGGGGAAATATGGACGTTGATCAGCCATGCTTCGCCGTTACGGATTAAAGCATAGCCATCTTGCATGTTTACCTTACCTGCACGGATTGACTTCACCTCAGTTCCCGTAAGCTGAATTCCTGCTTCGTAGGTTTCGAGAATCTCGTACAAATAACGGGCTTGACGATTGTCACTAACAACTTTATATCCTTCGTTCTTGTCGCTCATTGATAGTTATGCTAGCTAAAATGTGGATCAAAAAATCTGTCAGGGCTGGCTTTTTAATCTCTAGGGGTATAAAACCAATATAAATGCTGAACTTTCAGATCAGCAGTATTGATTCAGTAATGACATGATTATCGATTTCAGTTAAAGATTCGCAATCAAGTCAATCCTCCAATAGATTAATCAGCCAAACTCCTGGCATAGTATGAAAACATAAGAGTGCTAATATTGCCCGTGCATACTGAAAGTGGTTATCCCAATAAATTTATTCGTACACAAAATTTTAGAGGTGTACTGTCCATGTCCTTGACAATCCTTGTTGTCGATGACGATTTGGGCACTCGTCTGTCGATTAGCGATTATCTGGAGTTGTCTGGCTACTCGGTGATTACGGCGATTGACGGTCAAGAAGCGTTGGCAATGGTTCAGGAGTACCATCCGGATTTGATGGTTACTGATATTGTCATGCCACGCATCAACGGCTATCAACTGGTTCGCCAAGTCCGGAAAATTCCGGAATTCTGCCTGTTACCAGTAATTTTATTGACCGCGAGAACCAGAACCCAGGAAAAAATCCTTGGCTATGAATCAGGTTGCGATTTATACTTACCCAAACCCTTTGAACTAGAAGAATTGGGTGCGGCTATTCGCAATTTACTAGCGCGATCGCAAATAATTAAATTGCAGCCTAGCTCTCCTCCAGACCAAGGTTTTGCTTCCCCATCGGATTCTCAAGAGCAATCAACAGCAGAAGTTGAGAATTCATCTAAGATTCAACTCTCGCTGACTCCCAGAGAACAGCAAGTCTTAGAATTATTGACTCATGGTCTTTCTAACGGGCATATGGGTCATCAATTACACCTCAGCTCGCGTACAGTAGAAAAGTACGTTAGCAGTTTATTGCGAAAAACCGAAACCAGCAATCGGGCAGAACTCGTAGCGTTTGCCATTAAGCATCGGTTAGTAGAGTAGCTAGTAATATTTATGTAGTTTATACTGAAACTGAGGAACGTACCACGTATTGCAACAGACCTTCACAAGCATCTGTAAGCAGGTCAATCACTCGATTAAACCCCTCGGAACCACCGTAGTAGGGGTCGGGGACTTCTTTAAGGGTATGGCGTGAGCAAAAGTCACACATCAAGCGCACTTTATGGCTATATTGCCCTTTAGGGTCGAGATAGAGAATATCGTGATAGTTATCTCGATCCATCGCCAGAATTAAATCAAACGTTTGAAAATCTGACTTATCAAACTGACGGGCACGACCGCGCATTTGAATCCCCAGTTTGGATGCAGCTGCGGCACTCATCCGCCGATCTGGTGGGTTGCCAACATGCCAGCCGCCTGTCCCAGCAGAATCGCAAATAATTTTATCACTTAACCCTGCTTCTGCAATCAGGTGATTCATGATATTTTCGGCAGCAGGGGACCGGCAGATATTACCTAGGCAAACAAACAAAAGCTGATAAGCCATAAATTCTCAGAGTCATTAGTGATTAGTCATTAGTCATTAGTCATTAGTCAACAGCTGGAGATTTTTTGACTGTTGACTATTTACTAATGACTCTTGAGTCTTGATTACAAACCAGGCAATTCCAGTCCGCTGGTCAATTCTTCCATGCGATCGCGCATTGTTGCTGTGGACTTGTTGTAAGCATCTTTCATAGCTGCTGTCACCAGATCAGATAGCACATCAGCGCCTTCTTGTAAAGCATCTGGGGAGATTTCCACCCGCTTAGGTTCTTGGTTGCCGCTGACAATCACCTTGACCATTCCACCGCCAGATTCACCGGAAATCTCCATTTGCTCCAATTCTTCTTGGAGCCGTTTAGCACCTTCTTGAACTTGCTGTGCCTTTTTAAACGCTTCGGCTAGTTCTTTCATTTTGCCCAAACCGAAGCCGAATCCCTTTCCTTGTCCTGTCATAGCTGATTGTCCGCCTGTGCGTTGGGTATCAAATCATAAAGCTGTCAATAGTCATTTATCCCTTGTCCAGTAGTCGTGGGTCGTAATTTCCATGACTCATGACTAATGACTCATGATTAATGACTAAATACTGACAGCTTAACCAAATTTCATTATAGATGCGGTGGGTAATTCGCCTATTTTTTTACCCCGTAAGCAATGCACCCCTCTTGAGGAGCTATTCCTAAACCGCTTGAAAATCTCCCAAAATCTTGACTTCTGGCTCTAAATAAACCGACCAGTTTTGCTGTACCTGCTGCTGAACATGGCGCATCAGACGGAAAATATCGCTCGCCCTAGCGCCACCGCAGTTCAGGATAAAATTGGCGTGACGCTCGGCTACTTGTGCCTCGCCAATTTTATAGCCTTTGAGACCTGTTTGTTCGATTAGCCAGCCAGCTGTGTAGGGTTTAGGATTGCGAAACACGCTACCGCAGTTAGGTAAGTGATAAGGCTGAGTAGTTTTTCTCTTATCCAAATGTTGACTAGTAAGTTCTGTG
>Ga0114939_10002857_pt1 | contig 12424 bp, 7 predicted proteins | sample AshMeaCrysSpring_FD_87196 | JGI IMG/M metagenome (GOLD analysis project Ga0114939, IMG submission 87196) | Groundwater microbial communities from Big Spring, Nevada to study Microbial Dark Matter (Phase II) - Ash Meadows Crystal Spring | ecosystem: Environmental > Aquatic > Deep subsurface >... | reverse complement strand
GTAGCCGCTGCCGACCATCGGCAAGTGAGGCAGCGCCGCTTTGCAACGACCTACGGCATCCACTTGGCGGGCCACTCCGATCAACGGGTCTTCCGGCGGCTGGTATCCGTCACTCGGCGGAAACAAGGCTGGCCGCTGCAGATGGGGCGTGTAGTAGGGGCTGCCGCAGCTGAGGTTAACGACCGCAACCCCCGCCTCCGTCAAACGCTGCAGCAGTTCCAGCGGTTCGGTCAGGTCGATCCGTAGGGGGTCATCCACGTCACAACCGAACCCATGGAGGTATGGCAGATGCTGCCGGTAGTCACGGATCGGCTGCCCCACCGCCTGCCCCTGCTCAAAGGGCACGCTGTCGAACAGGCTCAGCCGCACACCGATCATCAACTCGGGACAGGCGCTGCGGATGGCGGCAATCGTATCGAGCAACATCCGCGTGCGACCGGCGAGATCTCCGCCGTATTTCCCGGTGCGCGTCCGAGCACTGAGCAGCTCATGCAGCAAGTAGCCATGGCAGGCTTTCACATCGACAAAATCGAACCCGACGTCGCGAGCGACGCAGGCAGCATCCACAAATTTCGAGATCAGTTCGTCCAATTGGTCGTCCGTAAAGACGCATCGGTCATCCTGGGAATCGATTCCAAGGCGTGGGTCGAGCCAGGGATGGTGGTATGCAATCCTCGGTTCGGCAAGATCTTTGCGATGTGGTCGCGCGTAGCGGCCGCTATGGGTCAATTGCAAGCCAACCAGCAGATCGCGATCGTCATGGAATGCCTGCCGATGCTCGGTGCGCAACTGATCGAGTAGCTCGGCCAGTCCACGCTCATGGGCGCGCGTCGCCATCAACTGGTGAGGATTCGCGCGGCCTTCCGCCGTGACCGCAGCCGCTTCGCCGCCCCAGATCAACTTGGCACCGCTCCGACCGAAGCGTTGCCAGCGGCGTTTCGTCAGGTCGCTCGGTGTGCCATCGGGCAGACCATCCCAACCTTCCATCGGCTGAATGCAGAAGCGATTGCCGACCGTCCTTCCACCGATCGGCATCGGCACTGCTAAGGGAGACCCTTGGACCGCGGTCAACCGATCCGGATCACAAGGCAACTCCACTCCCAAAGCCGCCAGGCGCGCTTCAAGTTGCCCGACGTCACGGAGTTGGGCCATCCGCGGGTAATGCACCATCGTGGGTACTTCATTGCAGTGATCGAAGTTCGGTCAGCGGCCCCCGCGGGTCCACGCTGCGGTTGGTTGAACAAACGGTGGGCAGGCGAACAAAGTCGTACCATCGGGCTCAGGCGCCCGCCGGGCAACCCGGAGGCTGTCGCCAAGCCATCGGCAGGCCGTTGCTCGGCAACGGGCAGGCTGTTGCGGGAAGCACCCGACCCGCCCGATTTTCCAGAGCCGCACTATAACCGACCTGGAAAACCCGCCTCGAACGAACGGGTTTTGACAACCATTTTACAAGCGTTCGACAGGAATCCGACCGATCGGGCCGTCGCTTGGCGTCTATTCACAGGTATCCCGTCGGTTGACGACCAGTGGCCGACAAACCTTTGATGCAAGGAGCCCTGAGATGCGCTCGACGCTGTGTGCGGTGGTGTGGTGTGGGCTGGCGACGATGCTGGCGGCGGAGGACTCGACCTCCGCGCCGGTGAATCTGCAATGCAGCCTGGCGGAACCAGTCATGCGAGACGACATCGCATCGACCCAGCCGAATTTCTTGAAGGTCAGTCTGATCGGACGGCCCCTCGAACCGCAGCGTGAAAGAGCCCCGGTCAACGTGGCGCTGGTGATCGACAAGAGCGGTTCGATGCAGGGCGAGAAGATTGAACGGGCCAAGCAGGGGCTGCTCGCGGCCATTGACCGGCTGGGCGCACAGGACATCGTCACGATCGTTGCCTATGACACGGTGGTTCAGACGGTATTGCCCGCCACCAAGCTGACCGATCGCGAGCAAATCCGGGCAGCGATCAATTCTCTTTCGGCGAATGGAAACACCGCGCTGTTTGCGGGCGTCAGCAAAGGCGCCGCGGAGCTGCGGAAATTTCGGAGCGAATCACGGTTCAATCGCGTCATTCTGCTGTCGGATGGACTGGCCAACGTGGGCCCGTCGAGCCCCGAGGCGTTGGCCGAACTGGGTTCGAGTCTGGCCGCCGAGGGAATCAGTGTCACAACGCTTGGTCTGGGCCTGGACTACAACGAAGACCTGCTTGCGCGGCTGGCCGCCACCAGCGGTGGCAGCCATGCGTTCATTTCCGATGCCGATCGGTTGGCCGCCACCCTGCAGAACGAGTTCGATGATGTGCTGTCGGTCGTGGCGAGCGACTGTCAGATCGTAATCGACTGCGGCCCGGGTATTCGCCCCGTTCGCATTTTCAACGCCGAGGGAACCATTGATGGATCGAAGGTCTATATCACTCAGTCTCAGGTCTACGGGGGACAGGAGCGGTATATCCTGATCGAAGTGGAGGTGGATCCGCAGACTCCCTCTGTCAGTGACCGGCAGTTGCGCGCGACTGTGGAATACTACGACTTGCTGCATCGTGGACGAACCCAGTCGGTCCAACCGATCAAGGCCACCTATGGGGCGGCGGAAGAAGTGCTCGCTCATCAGAATCTCGATGTCTTGTCGAAGTATGAGTTACTGGTAGCCGACGAGCGTAACCGTGAAGCCACGCGGCTCCGTGACGAAGGCCGCATCGATGACGCCCGCCAGTTGCTGCGAGATAACTCGATCCGGCTAAAGACTTTCTACGAAGGCGTTGACAAATCTGGAAAGCTGCCAGCGAGCGACCTGTACATGCTCAAGCTGTCGGAACAGGGCAACTCGGCTCAGGCCGAAGAGCTGGACAAAGACTGGTCAAGGAGTCGCAAGCAGATGCTCGAGCTGCAGAACACGGTCCGCGGACAACAGTCGTACGGTGGGGCTGGCAAAGTCGCCATGCCGCCATCCAAGAAACAGCCCTGATCGGAACGGGTCCGGCGATCGTAGGGATCCCTGTGAGTGTCAGACTGTGAGCGGGTTTTCGGGGTCATGCCTCTGTTTTGGCGTTCGATTCCGAAGACCCGCTGTATAGTTTGGTTTAAGGAACTCCTTCATGTGCTGCCGGCTATCCACATGGTGCCGGCCCGCGTGCGCTGCCGGCATTGAGCCGAGGTTGCAGAAGTTGAAACGAAAAGCGGTGGGATAGTCGTGATCAAGGGCCAGCACGTCGCACCGCGGATGCTTGCTGCCTGGCTGGCACTGATCGCCGCCCCACCGCTCTTGCTGCTTGCACTCGGATGGTTATGGGTTCAGCGGCAGACAGTTCAAGCACGAGAGGAACTGCAAGCGCTGCGGACTTCTCGCCTGATGGCTGTGCTGCAACCGGTCGGCGAGTGGATCGCCGAAGCCGAACGGCGGTTACAGCCTTTGCTCGACGAATCATCCAGCGATCGGGAATCCCTGATCATCACCCTGCGCCGCGAGCCTTTGATCGCACAGCCGTTTGTCATCGCTCCCGACGGAACGCTGTTCGAGCCCGCGGAGAAACCCACCGCAGCGTTGGAACTGTTTGTTCGAGAGCGACCTTGGCAAGCGACGCCCAACGAACAGACGCCCAACGAACAATCGTCAACGGTCCAGACGATTGAGTTCTCGGCTCAATCGGCCCTTCCACCGCCCGATGTGCGCCCGCAAACCGTGGCCATGCAGACGTCGGGACCGCCTCCGCAGCAGGCGCACTGGAGGATCGAGCCCCTCAACAGTCAGTGGTGGTCCTGTTTCGCGGGCTCGGGTCTGCAACTGATTTATTACACGAATTTCTCCGATGGTTCGGTGCGCGGCTTCGCTCTGCGGCGGAGCGCCTGGTTAGCACAACTGATCTCGCGCCTGCCGGAGACTGCTCACGAAGCTGGCACTCCGGAGACGGCCCGCACAGCGGCGTCCGAGGAACGCCTGCAACTTGTCGATCAGGCCGGTCTCCCCTTGTATGTCTGGGGCTCCTCGGCCTCCGTGGATTCTCAACAACGGCTGGCGGTCGAGCCGCTTCCTTCGCCGCTGCAAAGTCTGCAGCTGGAACTTTGGGCCGCACCGGGAACCCTGGGCGCGGTTGCAGGGCCTCAACTGTGGATGGCCCCGGTTCTCGCCGCGTCGGCACTGGCACTTTCGCTGCTGGGTGTCGGCATCTATGCGCTGCGGAGCATGACCGCGGAACTACGCAATGCGAGCCAGCGCGTCAGTTTCGTGAATCAAGTATCCCACGAGCTGCGGACACCGTTGACGAACATTCGACTGTACGCGGAACTGCTGGAGCGGGAGCTGAGCGAGGAACCTTCGGCACAACGTGTGGCGGTGATCCGAGGCGAGGCCGAAAGACTCAGCCGCCTGATCAGCAACGTACTTCAGTTGGCCAAGCACGGCAGCTCGCAACGTCGTCTCCGCTTGGAACCCCATCTGCCCGATGAGTTAATCGATCGAGTCCTCGGCTCTTTTGCACCCGCCTGGCAGCAGCTGGGCATCGAGGTCGAGCGACATCGCGGGGCGCCGACGAGCATGATGTTGGACAGCGACGTCCTGGAGCAGATCCTGGTGAATCTCCTGAGCAACGTGCAGAAGTATGCGGCCCAGGGGCGGTGGGTCTCTGTCGCCAGCCGGCAGGATGGCGAGCGACTGTGGGTTACGGTCTGTGACCGCGGACCGGGCATTCCGCGGCGGCAGCGGGAGCGAATCTTTGAGCCGTTCACGCGGCTGGACGATCGCACCACCAGCGCCGCCGGGACCGGCATCGGCCTGACGATTGCTCGACAACTGGCCCGTGCCCATGGCGGCGATGTCGTCCTGCAGCCATCGTCCTCAGGCGCCTGCTTTGAACTGCTGGTCCGCGGCGCCGCGGAGGACGAGGAGCATGAATCCTCTGTGTCGCGGCCGCTTGTGTCGCGGCACCTTACGTCTGACTCCCCTGCCCCGACCTCCGCCGCTCGGCAGCAGCCATGACCCGCAAGCCATCCGACCAACGACCATCGACCATCTGCTCGTCCCATGCGGCGGGCCCCAACTTGGTAGCACAGAGAATCCGGTTTACGCAACGCCAGTCATCGTTTTGCCGCCACTGCACCGTTCACGGCCGATGGCATGAGGTGATCGACCGATGCGAATCTTGATTGTCGAAGACGATCCGCTGACCCGCGCCGGCTTGGCCGACGTCCTGCAGGCCGAAGGGTTTCAGGTTCGAACCGCCGAAGATGGAGCGACAGCGCTGGCCGCGTTCGACGAGTTCCGCCCCGACCTCGCCTGTCTGGATGTGATGCTGCCGCAGCGGAGCGGCTTTGACTTGTGCCGCATCTTTCGTCGGCAGTGTCCCCAACTGCCCCTGCTGTTCATCACGGCGAAGGCCGAAGAAATCGATCGGGTCGTCGGATTGGAACTGGGAGCGGACGATTACATTGTCAAACCGTTCGGCATTCGTGAAGTGCTCGCGCGAATCCGTGCCGTGCTTCGTCGCTGCCATGGCGGGCAGTTTTCCGATGGTCACGATCTCTCGGCTGCGGGGTCTGCATCTGCCACCGATGATCGTGCCGGCGAACCATCGTTCCTGATCGGCGATCTGCAGGTCCTGCCGCGGCAACTTCGTGCGCGGCGTGGATCGCAGTCCATCGAACTGTCGCCGCGGGAGGTCGAATTGCTGAGGCTGTTTGCCGACCGGCCCGGAGAAGTCTTGACGCGCGGCGAGATCTTCAACCAATGCTGGGGCTATCACTACTGTCCTAACAGCCGGACCCTGGACCAGCACATTTCACAGCTGCGAAAGCGGATCGAAGCAGACCCCAAACAGCCACGGCTGATTCGCACGGTGCATGGAGCGGGCTACCGTTACGACCCCTAGTGGATCGGCGACGTCCCTCCCATGCCCGATCGCAGGCAGCCGCCTGGCGCGATCCGAACGAAGTGAGTCGGGTAAGATAGAGGCTCAGACAAATCATCGACTCGCTCCTCGCTGGGCTGAATGTGTTCCATGGATCGAACGTCCCTCGACGAGCCACTGCAGCTGCGCGTCGAAGGACTCGATTGCCCAGCGGAAGTGGAACTGCTGCAACGAGCGGTCGGACCACTGGTTGAAGACTCAGAGCAGCTGTCCTTCGACCTGCTGCAAGGCCGGATGACCATCGCAGCGCCACGGGCCCAATATCGCGCGAATGATTTCATTCAAGCGATCGAGCGAGCGGGGCTGCGGGCGACACGCTGGACCTCCACGGCTCAGCGGCAATCCCAGGCCGACAGCCATTCCCGCGCATTGTTCTGGACGACGGTGATCAGCGGCGCTGCGCTGCTCGTGGGATTGCTGGCCGACAGACTTCAGCAAGACGCCGCCGCGAGACTGGCATTCGCCGTATCGATTCTCTGCGGCAGTCTTCCGATCTGGCCGCGTGCCTGGCAGGCCTTGCGCCTCGGCCGTCCGGACATGCACCTGCTGATGGCGATCGCGGTGCTGGGCGCGATCGCGCTGGGGGAGTGGAACGAGGCAGCCGCCGTGGCATTCCTGTTTGCAGTTTCTTTACGGCTGGAATCTTGGAGCGTAGGCCGCGCCCGCCAGGCGATCGCACGGCTGATGGACCTCAAGCCTGCGACGGCGCGGTGGCAGGTCGATGGCCAGGAATTTGTCGGGCCGGCCGAAGACGTTCCGTTAGAAGCGCGGGTCGTCGTACGAGCCGGCGAACGGATTCCCGTCGACGGGCAGGTCATTGAAGGTGAGTCGGCGGTCGATCAGTCGCCGATTACGGGCGAGAGTCAACCGGTCGAAAAATCGAACGGCGCCTCGGTCTACGCCGGCACGATCAACGGCGCCGGTTCGTTGCTGCTCCGCTGCACGCATCGCGCCGAAGATTCGCAGTTAGCTCGGATCGTTCAATATGTTCAGGCAGCCCACACGCGGCGAGCGCCCAGCCAACGCTGGGTCGATCGATTTGCCGCGGTCTATACGCCACTGGTCTTGCTGTTCGCTGCTTCGATCTGGTTGATCCCGCCCTTGCTCATGGGACAATCCTGGTCGCAGTGGACCTACAACGGGCTGGTCTTGCTTGTAATTGCCTGCCCCTGCGCACTGGTGATCAGCACGCCCGTGAGCGTGGTCGCCGCGATCGCGCACGCCGCCCGTCAGGGAGTGTTGATCAAAGGCGGGCTGTTCGTCGAACTGCCGGCCCATCTGCAGGCGATCGCTTTCGACAAAACGGGAACGCTGACCCGCGGCCAACTGGCATTGCAGGACGTTCGAGTTCGCTCGTCCACTACTCGCGAAGCTGCTCTGCGACAAGCCTGCCAGTTGGAATACGGACAGCATCATCCGATTGCTCGCGCCATCATGGCCGCAGGTCACGCGGCGGGCATCGTTGTCCCGCACGAAGGAAGCGATACGCTGCCCGCCGGCCGCCTCCTGCCCGGACGCGGGACGAGCACGCGGATCGGCGATCACGACCACTGGATTGGCTCACCACGCGAAGCCAGACAACGAGGCGCCGTCGATGACTGGGTCACGGAACAACTGAAGGACTTGTCCGCCAAAGGTCAGACCGCCGTCGTGCTCGGCCGCGGCGATCACACGGAAGCCGTGCTCGGTCTGGTCGATGAACCACGCGCGAACGCGGCACACATGATCCGTGAACTCCGCCAGCTGGGAGTTCGGACGATCGTGATGCTGACAGGCGATGTGAGCAGTACGGCTCAACGGATCGCGGAACCGCTGGGGCTGGACGACGTCGCGGCCGAACTGCTGCCCGCCGACAAGGTGGACAAGGTCCGGAGTCTGGTCCACCAGCATCAACAGGTGGCGATGATTGGCGATGGCGTCAACGATGCACCGGCACTGGCAGCCGCCACGATGGGTATCGCCATGGGCGCTATGGGCAGCGACGTCGCCCTGGAATCCGCCGACGTGGCGCTGATGACCGATGACTTGGAGAAGATCCCCTGGCTGATCCGCCACGCACGGCGGACGCTGAGGATCATTCGCCAGAACGTCTATTTTTCCGTTGCGATCAAACTGCTGTTCATCGCCCTGACTCTGGTCGGCTGTGCCTCATTGTGGCTGGCGATCCTTGCCGACACGGGAGCCGCATTGCTGGTGACCGCCAATGCTTTGACCTTGCTCCGCGCGGCGCGCTGACGAATGAACGCAGCCGGCGGGTCGCAGGCAATCGGAAGTGCCTCTAGCGGCTGAAAGCCAGGGCGACCATCGAAGCCAGACTGAATGGAATCAGCCAGTAGACGAACCAGTGCAGCCGATCCAATCGCGACCAGCGAATCAACCAATGAAGCGCGACGATCCCAATCAAGAATGAGATCACGGTCCCGACCAAGAGCGGCACCCAACGCTCCTGAGCCAATGGTTCCGTCAGCAGGTCTTTGGCCTCCAGCAGTGTCGCGCCCGCGATCACAGGGATCGCCATCAGGAAACTGAAAGTTACCGCATCGTCACGCTGCAGGCCCAACAGCCGACCGCCGACGATCGTCGCACCACTGCGGCTGATACCCGGCAAGATCGCGACGGCCTGAAAGCATCCCACAACAAAGGCCCTCCACCACGGAAAATCTCCATAGCGATAGGACCCGGCTGGCAAGCGCGGCAGAAGCAACAACAGCGCAGCCGTCACCAGCAGCATCGGCGCTGCAATCCATGGAGATTCGATCAGGTACTCAAATCGCTTCTTGATCACCACTCCCGCAATGCCCGCCGGAATGGAGGCGACGATCAGCATCGGGATCACATTCCGATCACTGGTCAGCAAGCGGAGAATCCGCTGCCAGAACACGACCAGAATCGAAGCCAACGTCCCGGCATGCAGGAGAATGTTGACCGTTGCCGTGTCTTCAGACAGATCGAGCCATTGGCCCAGCAGAACGAGATGGCCCGAACTGCTGATCGGCAGAAACTCGGCCAGCCCCTGCACGGCGGCCAGCACGATCATCTTCCACAATGCTTCCAGCATGCTCCTGCGCTTTCCTTCGACCGACGCCTGCCCTCAGACCGCGAGCCAACCAATCCACAGCCAAGCACTGCGTCGTTTTGGGTTCTGCGTCGTTTTGGGTTCTGAGGATCTTTAGGCCAAAATGCGAGCTCGGGTAGCCCACGAGGCAACTACTCCGCATAACGTAGTAGTACAATTTGCACGATCGAATCGGTTGTTCGCACTTTTTTGGTGGCTCACAGCATGCACACACCCCATCTGCCACGACGGCTGTTGTTCGGACGCGTTGCCGCTTGGGATCAGCCGCGGACCGGTGAGTTCTCGCAGAGCGGGGAAGTGACCTGGGGCGATGACCTCGTGCGGATCGGACCAGGAATCCCGGGCTCGGCGATTGTTTACCGCGGTCCGATGCCGACCGCTTGGTATCGCTTGGAATGGGAAGCAAGGCGCGTGGCTGGCAGCGATTTCTTTTGTGGCATGACCTTTCCGGTCAGCGATCAGTTCTGTTCGCTGATCCTTGGCGGTTGGGGCGGCGGGGTGACCGGCTTCTCTTGTCTGGATGGGTTGTGGGCGATCGAAAATCAAACCACGGGCTACACGAGCTTTGTGCTCGAGCAGTGGTATCGCCTCCGCCTGGATGTGGGCCCCGAGCGGTTGACCGCGCAGTTGGATGATCGAACGATCGCCAGTGTTCCGTTGGGCAAGCACCATCTGTCGGTTCGCGGCGAGTTGCTGCCGGCATTGCCGCTGAGTATCTCGACATGGCGCACGGCGGGTGAAGTTCGTGGCCTGCAGTTGATCGAGCTATGACGCGGGTCGGAAGATTCGCGCAGCTCCGCGCGCGACATTGCGTGTCCGGCTTAAAAGGAGAGGGCCACGATAGCGCGAGCCACAGTCAAGCGAGCCACAGTCAAGCGGGCGACTGTGATGCAGCCACCGATCGGTGTTCGGTTGCCTGCATCCTGTCGGCCGAAATGTGGTGACGCAAAAAAATGAAACCCGTGATGCGTTGTCGAAACAACGCACCACGGGCCTTCGAACGCTCGCGTCTCAGGTGATCGCGAGTGGGGTGGCTGCCGAGGCAGCCCGCCGGCAGTCCTACGGGTTACCACCCCGTTGGCTGGTACAGCTGTTCTCCACCAGGTCACCTCCTTTCGAATCGAAGGACCGCGGATCGATCATATGCCAACAAGAAGCTGATCGGCTCCGCGTGTGAAATCAATCGCGGTGCGTGGCCGCGACCGTTTAAAGAATGCAGTGCCGAAAGGGTCAAGGCAAGTGCGATCGGGTCCAAAAAACGCGGGATCGAGGCGATCGGCTTGGCGAACGAATCGGTCCCTGGTCGCGATCCGGCCGGGAAATGCTCTTGCCCGGCGTGCGGCGGGAGCTAGCGCGGGCGGAGGCGTGCCGCCCGGCGATCGGTCGACATCCACCCGGACCGGCTCAGCGGTCGGATTCGTAGGTCACGATCACCAGGATGTCCGACTGGGCGAAACTGGTCAGACCCCCGCTGGGACCGGCTGGCGGCTTCGCGGCTTGGGGCGCGATGTTGCCCGTGATCGCGATCACGCGCACGCCGCTTTCGCGGATCCAATCGTTGATGTCGCGTTCCAGGGTGCCCAGTTCCGATTCGACGCCTTTGTAGATCTTGATCTGCTGCATCGGGATATGCTCTGGCGGGTTAGAGGAAGCGGTCCGCAGTATAGTCGGCCCATTGCTTGCCGGCACGGCGAACCAGCCGAACCGCGGTGGGATGGGCGGAAAGGACAGCCGCCTATCGCCGGCCGAGCCGATGGCCGAAGATGCGACCACCATGGAGCAAACGGGCCACCCCACACGCGACGAGTTGGCTGCCGAGTACTTCGGGCTGCTGCCGTTCACTCCTTATCCAGTGCAGGAGGATGCCCTGCTGGCCTGGTTTACCAGTCCGCAGGGGGTGTTGGTCTGCGCGCCGACTGGGACGGGCAAGACGCTGATCGCAGAGGCCGCCGTCTACGAGGCGCTGCGGACCGGGCAGCGGATGTACTACACGACGCCCTTGATCGCGCTGACTGAGCAAAAGCTCGAAGAGTTGCGTTCGGCAGCCGAACGCTGGGGATTCTCAGCCGACAGCATCGGCTTGGTGACCGGAAACCGTCGCGTTAATCCGCAGGCGCCGGTGCTGGTGGTCGTGGCCGAGATTCTGCTGAATCGATTGCTCAATCATAATGCTTTCGATTTCTCGCAGGTCGCGTCGGTGGTGATGGACGAGTTCCACAGTTTCAATGATCCCGAACGAGGGATTGTCTGGGAGCTGTCATTAGGCCTGTTGCCCGCGCATGTTCGCACGTTGTTGCTCAGTGCCACTGTAGGTAATGCCGTCGAATTCGCCGGTTGGTTGCACCGTGCCTGTCGGCGACAGTTGACCCTGGTTCAAGGAACCGAACGGCGTGTGCCATTGGAATACCGCTGGGTCGGCGACGAGTTGATCGGCGATTGGATTGAAAAAATGGCCGACGGACCGCCCGAGGCGCGGCGGACTCCGGCGCTGGTATTCTGTTTCAATCGAGAACAGTGCTGGACGATTGCCGAACTGCTCCGCGGCAAGAAGTTGATCGATGCCGGTCAGCAGCAGCAACTTTCCAGCGCGTTGGAACAGGCCGACTTGAGCACAGGGGCGGGCCCCAAGCTCAAGGCACTCCTGCAGCGCGGTGTCGGTGTCCATCACGCGGGCGTGTTGCCCAAGTATCGACGGCTGGTGGAGCGACTGTTTCAGGCCAAGCTGTTGAGTGTCTGCGTTTGCACGGAGACGCTGTCGGCGGGAATCAACTTGCCTGCTCGATCGGTGGTCCTCCCCTCTCTGCTGACGGGGCCGCGGGAAAAAAGAAAGCTGATCGAGCCGAGCTCGGCCCATCAGATCTTTGGCCGTGCTGGCCGTCCCCAGTTTGATACACAGGGGTTCGTCTTTGCTCTGGCGCACGAAGACGATGTCAAAATCCAGCGGTGGCGCGAACGCTACGACCAGATTCCGGAAGACACGCCCGATCCGCAGCTTCGTGCGTACAAGAAACAGTTGAAGAAGAAGATGCCGACGCGCCGCGCTGGCGAAACCTACTGGACGGCGCAACAGTTCGAACAGCTCCGCACCGCGAAGGCCGCGAAACTCAGCAGCCGCGGCGCCCTACCTTGGCGTTTGCTGGCCTATCTGCTGACCCAGAATCCGGAAGTCGAACCGCTGCGGCAGCTGATCGATCGCCGCCTGTTGCCCAGCAGTGAGTTGGCTCACGCGCAGAAAGATTTGAATCGGATGCTGGTCACCCTGTGGAAGGCCGGCTATGTGGAACTTGACCCACGACCGCGGCTGCAAACGGCCGCCGCTGCGGAACCAGCGGCTTCGCCGTCCGCGGGCCCGTCATCCACTCAGCGATCTGGGCTGTTCGGCCACCTCCTGCCACCGGCCGAACCGGCGGCCGCTGATCTGGCGGCGTCCAGCAGTTCGAGCGAACCGGGTTCGAGC